>ENA-OPNJ01000086-OPNJ01000086.1-human-gut-metagenome-genome-assembly--contig:-NODE-86-length-41176-cov-2.900927_pt1 | contig 41176 bp, 54 predicted proteins | sample MGYA00241535_ERZ501767 | MGnify/ENA primary metagenome ERZ501767 (study PRJEB25962, sample SAMEA2042564) | human gut metagenome | biome: human gut; feature: human-associated habitat; material: faeces...
TACTCCAGCCATTCTCTAATGGTTGGAGTATCACAACACAAAAACTAAACTAGACGAAGTTCTGCAGATTGGCTTTTGCGTTGTGATACTCATATATTTATAAATGTTTAGAAATTTGGCGCAGACTAAAATCAGTCTAAAACAAGGCTTTCCAGCACCTCATCTATGAACATGGAACGGTAGTTCGGGCATTCCAGTACGCCCTTGCGTTTCGCTTCCCGATAGACCGTTGAGAACAGCTTTGCCTTCTCCTTGTCTGTTACGGGAATGGATTCTATCGGCGTGGACAGGAAGCGGCATCCCCACCCTTTGGTGGAAGCGGAGAGCCGGCAGTGTCCCGTTCCGGCGCATTGAGATGCGCAGAGTGATATGTTCGGGTTCATGTCTTTCAGTATTTGATTGCATCATTATTCGGCAGTAAGAGAAAGTGACGCTTCTATAATCTTTTTTGCCTGATTCAATTTTTCAATAAGCGATTTAAGGTCTTCCGAAGACATGAAAACTTGCGACTTTGTGGTATAAGATTTTGTTTGTACACACGCAGACCATCCTTTTTTCTTGTTTGTGAATATTGATATTTTTATATTCTCGGTTGATAAATATTTATACTCCGTGTATTTTTCCGGTATAGGGCTTTCGGAAATCGTAACCATATACTCTAAGGCTTTGATACAAGCATTCAATTCATCGTAATCTAAGACACTGATGTAGTTTAGACTTCCAGATTGCAGAGATATGAAATAAGATGTTTCGAATCTTACTCCTGCCACTGACTTTTCTGTATTGACATCAGTCGTAATTACCGTCTCAAGCGATAACCCATCCACTTTCCCTAAATCTGTATACTCCTGCTTAACAAGAATCCCGCTTTTTTGGGTAAACAATGTGTATTTGCTCTTTGGAGTGCTTGCTTCTTCGTTCTCTGTCTGAGCGAATGATGCCAAACAAGTTAGCGCAAGCAATGACAATAAAAATAACTTTTTCATGATTTTTTTGGTTTTAGGTGGTTAATTAAAATGGCAAATCATTTTCTTCTATTTTTTCTGTTTCTAAAGAAATAAAATCAGATTTCCATTCGCTTGGTCTATAGAATTTTAAATTAAGATTTTCATCAAATATTTCTTTTTTAATTTTTAATTTTTCAGTTTCGTTGCTATTCTCGAAATGTCTCGAAAACACATATATATCTTTTTTATCAATAATGCTTTGTCTGAATTTTCTTGCTCCTAGGATATTTTTTAAATCATTAAAGTCTTCAATGTAAAATTTGTAAGGGATTTGCAATGTCTGTTTTAGTTCTGCAATGATTGGATGACTTGTTTTTATTATTTCTTTTAATTCTTTTTCTTTACCTTCATTGGTGTCTTGTATATAATCAACCAACTCTTTCAAAGTCTTGGCAGTTTCGTTTATCCCTTTGATGAGGTTCATTTCATATATTCTATGTTCTTGGATAAAGAATTTTTTCATTAATCCAGCAAATTGTTCTCTGAGGTATGAGGTTATATCATCTACATTTTCAAAGTCTTTTATATTATTGTTATTGCGTAATGACTTAATTTCTTTGATAAATTTATATATATTAATATTGTCTACATATTTATATGTGATATTCTCTTTTCCCTCATTTAATAAATAAGTTCCGTATTCAATAAAAACACTTTTTTCGATAAAAATAAATACATGCTTTTTCTGCTCTATAGCTGTTCTTAACTCGATATTTGAAATCGAGCGCTCTTTGTCTCCTTCGCTTGGTGTACCAAACCGATTTCCTATGATAGAAATTAGAATATCTGCATTGGATATTTCTTTGTAGCAATAATTCTCTAGAGATTCTGTAGATCCATAGGCTATATCTCCTTCTTCATTTCGGATTGATTCATAGCCTATATTTGTTAAAAATTTGTCTAGCTCTAGACGAATAGAACGTAAATCATAAAAAGTTGAACTTATAAATACTCGTGGTTTTGCCATAGTATGCTATTTAGGGGTTATTGATTGAATTAAAAATTCTAAGCTTTTACTATTTCTGTTATTAGCTTCAGCATTGAGTAAATTTGCTTCAGTAAGATTACGTATACATTCGATATAGCTTGATTCATTTTCGCATTTTATAGAATGATTTTCATTTGTGCTAAGTTGAATATTGTTTCCAAATGCTTCTCCTTTTCCTGTTAATAACCAATATGCATTTATTTGCTCTACTGAATTGACGATTTTTTCAAGAATATCACTTGATGGCTTTGAAGCTCTTTCTTTTCCTAAATAATTAGATATACTTGTAGGAGCTATATCAATAGCTCTTGCAAATGCTGCCTTATTTCCTCCAAAAAGCTGGTCAACAATGTATTGAAGTCTTTCTGTAATATTCATAATAGTGTATTTACTGTTAATAATACTAAATATAGTATGATTTTATACTCAATATACTTGTAAATATTCGTCAATGTAGTATCTTTGCAACATCAAACTACTACACACCGCAAAAGAACTAAAAAAATACGAGTAAAACAAATATAAATGATAACTAAAAATAGGTAAGTGATATGAAGAAGTTCGATTTACACAAGATTATGGGAAACGCACACAAGCTGTACAAGAACGCACGAGCTAAGTATAACACATTCTCCGAAGCGTTGAAGAAGGCTTGGGCGATGGCTAAGTTTGAAGTAAGGATTGCAGCCGGAAGAATGGAGCTTGAAGCGGAGTGTAAGGCGGAAGAGACACGCAAGGCTGAAAGAAAAGCAAGAATCGACGCTTCCGTAAAAGCCATGAAGGACAAGGTGACAGAGGTCTACAACTGGGGAAGCCTTACAGCATCGGACATCTACCCTGAGAACCACAGAGGTTACATGGGGGCAAAATATTGCGCAGACTAAATCAAGGATAATATCCGATTTCAGAAAACATAACCTCGTCCGGTCTTTGAGCCTGCCCTTTGATGCGGAGACGGGGAACGAAAGACCGACTGAACTATAACAGTCCGTTCCGGAAAGCGATACCGGCGCATACCCTCACACCCGACATAGAGGACGCGAGAACATCAAGGGTCGAAGCAAGCAGCCGAAAGGTCGAAGCAAGCAGCCTGGTTAAGTGAGAAGCCGCACATGCCCTGAACGGTTATGCAGTGAAGCACAGTAGCTGATGACTCCGGTGGGAAGACCAGAGAGAGGTTATCGGGGCACGAATTTTAAAACTATATTGTTATGTCACTTAAAATTGAAATATACATTGAAGAATCTCCCAAATCTAATGCTGATTCCTATTTTGAATATGATTCAGAAAAACATCATAAGATGATAAAAGAACTCCGAGAGGTGCTACTATCTGTATTGGAGGAGGATGATAAAAATCAACAGCATGAAAGAAATAATAGTAATTGTAGTCGTAACAGTAGTGGTAAACCTTGTTGCTATTGTTGCAGATTGGATTATTCCTCAAAAGGGGAATGTCTCTGTCGAAGATTTAGCAAGTAATTTGAGAATACTTCATATAGTAGTGTATACCATATTAGGTATGGTGGTTAGATATTAATTAAATTGACAAATTAAATAATTCAATGAAAGCAATAATAGAAAAAGAAGAAACTATATTGATTCCGAAAACCGGATTCATTACAGGGAATGAAGACATGATTATAATAATAAAGGTGTTTTCATTCCCTGTTTATAGAAAAGTAATTATCAAAGGAGGTGAAAAATGAGAACGTTAATACGGTTTTTATTGGTAAGAACCCTGTTCAAAGGGACGTGTTTCAGACTTGACGGGTGTACGGACGAGTCAAACGGAATTACATTTGAAAAGGTAAAGCAGGTTATCAATTGGGTAATAACAGGAAAAGAGGAGGCATAATGCTCTCCTCTTTTTTATTACACCTTATTCATCTTTTTCAAGAAGCAAGGTGACGAACAGTTTAGGTGAAGGGGCTGCACCTGCGGAATTGGACGTATTTCCCATGCAGGTTGACACTTGTTTCACTACCCACCCTTGTTTTTCAAAGGGTTCTGTTACATCATCAAGGTTCCCATGGCCACAAGCCTTTGGAACGATAACTACTTTTTGTTTTTTCATAAAGCTTAATTTTTAGTTTGCGCTTCAAAGTTAAGCAATTTCTCCGTCAATGGCGTGATGCCGCCGACCGAATCGGTACGGAGAAACTTAATCAAATAAAATCCTATAATCGAATCATGAAAATAAAGATTGAAGTTTACGCAGAGGAAGTGAACATCAGTTCACGCTGCAACTGCATGGACGTGCAGATGAAGATTGAGAGTGAGGACGTGAAAGACCTGTTGGAACAGATTGATGAGGGTCTGATAGTCGAGTACTTAAGAAACAAAGGATATAAGGTGGAGGAAGAGGAATGAAGATATTGATAGCAATATGCGCTGTGTCGCTTGCGGTGATGCACGCAAACCAAGACCTAAGCCCGATGTACTGGGCTGGATTGATAGTATTCATCTTTGCCGTAATACTTATGGCAAACAAACTTGACAAAGGATATGGAAGAGCTGATAAAGGAAATGCAGGAACTGAACAGCCTATTGATGAAAAGGGACGAAGAGCTTGACCGCAGAGCCAAGTTCGATGAGGAAATCAGTAAGGAAATAGCTGTTTTATTAGGTAATAAAAAGCACTGAGAATACTTTGTGTTTGTGTTTTCAATGGGTGTTAAATCGTGTGCCGTCCTGCCCGTGAGGGACGGGCGGCTTTTGTTGGACAATTAAAATGGAATTATATGGCAAATCAACTACCAATCTTAACAAGAACCGTATTAGCTACGAAAGGGATTGAAGTAGCGGAATATACGGATGAGATAAGACCGGCATTCAACAGGATGGATGTAGGTCAGGTGTACGGCTTTAAGCACGTGAAGGATTCTTCTTTACGTGCTGTAAAGAGCATGTTTGAGAAGGATTCATTCTACGAAAAGAAATGGTCTGTTATCGGGATGGACCCGATAGAGAAAGTGATATATGTCAAACGTGTGTCATGAATGAGCTTACGGAGAGGGAGCACCTTGTTGCGGAACAATACTGCAAGGGGCTGGCTGACAAAGAGGTCGCAATCGTGCTTCACCGTTCAGAATGGACGATTAAGGCACAGAAACGGGACATATACAAGAAGCTGGGCATTTCGAAAGATACGGAGCTGGTATTGTATATGCTGTGCGAGAAGATGAAAGTAAACTTTGATTTGAGGGAGATAAGGAAACACGGTCTGGAGATATTCTTCGCAATACTCTTTATGCTGATGGCGGTGATGAACTACCGTATAGACATGAGGATGCAGATGCGTAGAATCGTACGGACAGCACGTGTAGTTAGAAGAACACAAAACAGGAACGAGCTATGATTTACCAACACAACAATGAGTTAAGGTCAACCCTTCTTGATGACGATACGGCATCCGTCCTGCTGAAGAATATCCTGATGCACATGGAAAGTGAATGTTTCGGAAAGCGAAAGAGTGAAAGGGTTGTCGGTGGACCTAAGAGGTTGCAGGAACTTGTGGAGAACGGTGCCGTCCGTATGAAGATAGAAGATAACGGACGTGCCTACTATAACGCTTCGGATGTGCTGATGTACTGCCGTTCATCGAAACGGAAGAAGGAGCGCAAGCCGAGACGTGTAAAGAAGCAGGAAAGGAAATCTGCCGCATGACGGTATGCCGGTTCGAATCCGGCTTGCTTCACGAATCCTTAGCGAAGGAGTATCACAACATTGTTTGACTAGACTAAACTAAGCCGCTCTACGTGATAGGGCGGCACACGGCGCATAGCAGCGGGGTATATATTATTTATCGTCTTCATAAGTACGCTGGGCTAACGTGGTTCGATTCCACGGTGCGCCACATTAAAACAAAATCATATGAACGACGACAGACAAAAGGTATTCTACAGTTACATAACTTATCTTTATTCCAGCAAAGGAAAGAGCTATGAATATATTGGAAGATATATCAAGATTGTGAAATCTTTCCTTGAGAGCGGTTTTCCTGTTAACAGAACCGGATACAGGAGGTTTATGCAAGCCCATGCAGTAGAAATAGCGGAAGAGCCTCTAACAAAATCGGCACTACTTGAATTCCTTTCATTCAATGGGACAGGATACAGGGCTTTGAAGAAGAAAATCGAGATAAATCCACTCGAAAAGCTGAGCGTGATATCCGAAAAGAACCGGAAGCTGATGAATGACTTCATCTATTACCTGACCCAGGAGGAGGACTATTCGCCCCATACGCTCAGCCTTTATTCCTTCTCCGTAAAAAAGTACTTTGAATACGCCAATGAAATATCGTTTGACAATTACAAGCGGTTCATCCATACGCTCGAAGGACAAGGCATGTCGCCCGCTACCATCCGGCTCCGCATAACTGCGATTGAGAGGCTCAGCGAGTTCGCCGGGAATCCTATCAAGCTGAAACGCCCGAAGTTCAAGCGGAAGCTCGATACGGACAACGTGCCTACCGAACAGGAATACGAAAGGCTGCTGGAGTTTTTGCGGACAAAGAAAAACCAAGACTATTACTTCTTTATCAAGGTGCTTGCCGTTACGGGTGCAAGGGTGTCCGAGTTCCTCCAGTTCACATGGGAGGACATACTTCGCGGAGAAGTCACGCTAAGAGGGAAAGGGAATAAATACCGCAGGTTCTTTTTCCCGAAATCCCTTCAAACAGAAGTACGGAAGTATGTGGAAGAGAGCGGCAAGACAGGGCTTTTCGCGACAGGTAAATATGGAGGAATCACCGACAGGGGGCTGAGCCAGAACATGAAGAACTGGGGAAAAGCCTGTGGAATCGACCCGAAGAAGATGCACCCCCACGCCTTCAGGCATTTCTTTGCCAAGATGTTCCTTAAGAGAAACAAAGACGTGATACAGCTTGCCGACCTGTTGGGGCACGGAAGTATCGACACAACAAGAATTTATTTACAGAAATCCTATGACGAGCAAAAAAAAGAATTTAATCGAAGCGTTACATGGTAGTTACATGTTCGTGGCAAACCTGCCTGAACTTATAGATAAAGAGACTATCTATGACAGCACAGGGCATGTCGATACGGAATTTATGACAGCAATACTTGAATTCATGTCAAGAATGGCGCAGGTTACCAACGATGTGAACAAGTCCTTGGCACGCCTGTTGGGAATCGAAGAAACGGAAGGCAAGAAAAATGCCAAAGAGGACAACGGAAGCCGGTGGAGCGTAGAGGAAATCCTGAAGCATTGCACGCTGGAGGATAATGTATTAAGGCTTCCACAAGTCCAATTCAATAAAAAGTCGTACGCCGAAGTGAAGAAATGGATAGAAGAAGCCGGAGGAAGCTGGCAAGGAGGCAAGGTACAAGGATTCATTTTCCCGTTCAATCCGGAACGGGTGTTCTCCATACTGAATGAAGGCAAACGGTGCAACCTGGCACAGGATTTCCAGTTTTTCGAGACCCCTTCCGATGTGGCGGACTGGCTGGTGATGCTTGCCGGAGGAATACATGAACATGATAAGGTGCTGGAGCCAAGCGCAGGACGTGGGGCATTGGTGAGAGCCATACACAGAAGCTCTCCCGATGTGGTTGTGGATTGCTATGAAATGATGCCTGAAAATAAGGAACTGCTTTCCGGATTAGGGGGGATAAACATAATCGGTGATGATTTCACGAAGTCCACAATCGGGAAGAAATACACCAAGATAATAGCCAATCCTCCTTTTTCCGGGAACCAGGACATCAGGCATGTCCGCATGATGTACGACATGCTGGAGCAGGGCGGAACGCTCGCATCCATCACAAGCGCACACTGGGAATTTGCAGAAGAAAAGACGTGCAGGGATTTCCGCAAATGGCTTGAAGATGTCGGCGGTGCGAAATACGAGATAGAATCAGGAGCATTCAAGGAATCAGGCACAGGCGTAAGGACATTGGCAATTTTAATTAAAAGAAACTGAGGCTCTGGAATGCCAACTGCAATGCTTCACGGCGTGGGTAGCGTGAGAATCTGGACACGAGGGCGGTTCGATTCCGTCCATTGCAGCAAAGTACGGTCTGGCCGCCGTACAGGAAAACTAACAGATTTATTAACCACTTAAATTTATTCAATTATGGGATTGATTAAGAAACCTAACGAACTGGCTGTCAAGCCTACCTTGTCAGCATTGATTTACGGGCAACCGGGTATGGGAAAAGCCCAGCCGATTTATTGTAACATTCTTACGCCTTATGGATTTAGAAAACTTGCCAACATATCTGTTGGGGATGAAATCATGGGTGCAGATGGGAAAGTGCAAATAATATGTGGAATATATCCGCAAGGGGTACGTCCGGTATATCGTGTTTTGACAAATGACGGTGCAGAGACATATTGCGATGAAGAGCATATATGGACGGTTAGAATGAGCACCGGAAATAGCAGGAAGTCAGGATTCAGGAATATGACCTTGAAAGAAATGATTTCAAAAGGCATATCATGTCCGATGTCTCCATCAAGACAACTCAGTGGAAGAAAGCCTGTACCACGGTTTGAGATTCCGGTATCCGCTGCAATGGATTATCCGGAAAGGGAGTACGAGATTGACCCTTATATATTGGGAGTATTGATTGGGGACGGATCATTGACTGGGAATGTGGCACTTTTCTCGAATCCAGATATGGATAATGATATAATGAAAAGAGTTGCTTCACTTCTTCCAGATGGCTATTCCGTAAAAATGAATGACGCTCCTAACTGCCCACAATATTGCATTGTCCTTCAAGGTGCGAAGGAGGGATATATACAGAGAGTAAAACGGCTTAATCTTGATGTTCATTCAGGAGATAAATTCATTCCTGAAGAATATAAGAAAGGAAGTCACTTGCAGCGGTTGAATTTGCTTCGAGGTCTGATGGACACCGATGGTCATTCTTATAAAAATAGAACATCATTTAGCACATCAAGTTGCAGATTAGCATACGATGTCATAGACCTTGTAAGGTCACTGGGTGGAATATCAGTGGTACATTATTACGATCGTGATGGTAAGTCCGGTGAATATCGCGTGAATATGAATATTCCTGAATGTCCTTTCTATCTTGAAAGGAAAGCTAAAGAATGGAGTGGACCTGTTGTGTCACGTTACATCGTAGACGTTGAAAAGGTAGAAGATGCTGAATGTGTATGTATCAAGGTATCTAATGAAGATGAATTATATATCACTGATAACTACATTGTAACGCATAATACCACTTTGGCATTATCGGCGCCACTTCCGCTGTTGCTGGATTTTGACGGAGGCGTGCACCGTGTGAATGCCGCCCATCGTGTGGACACGGTACAGATTGCGAAATGGGAAGAGGTGAACGAGGTATTGAGTTCTCCGGAAGTGGCGGACTACAAGACCATCGTCATAGACACCGCCGGAAAGATGCTTTCGTTTATGGATGTGTACATCATGCAGACTAACCCGAAGATGAAGAAAGCGGACGGTACGCTTTCCCTTCAGGGCTACGGAGTTCGTAAGAATATGTTCATTGACTTCGTGAAGCGTGTCACCATTATGGGAAAGTCTGTGATATTCGTAGCGCATGAGCGTGAAGAGAAGGTTGGTGACGAGAAACAGATACGTCCGGAAATCGGCGGATCGTCTGCCGGTGACCTGATAAAGGAACTGGATTTGGTAGGCTACATGGAGGCTATCGGCAAGAAACGCACCATTTCGTTCAACCCGTGCGAGAAGTTCTACGGAAAGAACACCTGCAACCTTCCCGAACGCATGGAAATACCCGTCATCATTGATGAGGATGGGAACATCACCGGAAAGAACGATTTCATGGCTAAGGTGATTGAAGCTTATTCTACCTATCAGGCGAAGCAGACAGAGCTTTCCAACGAATATGAAGACCTGCTTGAAGTCATCAGGGCACAGATTGAAGAAGTGAATGACATAGATTCCGCCAATGAGGTGATGAACAGCATTGCAGGAATGCAGCACATCTTCGACAGCAAGCTTCAGGCTGGAACGCTGTTGAACAAGCGTTGCAAGGAACTGGGTTTGAAATACGACAAAATCAAGAAGCAATATGTCGCAGCTTAGATACAGGATATACCCTTCGCTCTTGGATAAGTTCGAGGACTATCTGAGGGCGGATGAGGAAGCGGAAAGCTACTTCAATGTAGACCGTGACACCGGAGAATACAAGCGTTCTCCGGAAGAGATAGAGGCGGAACTGAAGCAGTCATTGATTGACGCCATCAACCGTGTACCGTTCTCCAGCGAGGCGGCGGACAAGGGAACGGCGTTCAATGCGCTGATTGATTCGATGATTCATCGCGAAAAGCATATCCCTTCCGAACGTGAACCTTACCAGATTATTGGCGATGAGGAAACCAATATCGTACAGGTAACGTTTCCTGAAACAGATTTGTCGCCGATGCGTAATTTCCTATTTGACCGTAAATGGGTAATCAAGGAATCGGAATACTTCGCAGGCTGCATAAGCCAGCTATATGTTTCTGCAACGCTTCCGACACGGTACGGTGATGTTGAACTGTACGGATATATTGACGAATTGAGGAAAGACGTTGTCTATGACATCAAGACCACTTCGAAATATGAGTTCGGCAAGTACGAACATAAATGGCAGCGGCACGTATATCCGTACTGCCTTATCGCTTCCGGTCAGATGGAAAGCGTGTCGGCATTCGAATATACGGCGTACCAGCTGAAAGGAGGCACGAGCCGTACCCCGTTGATAAGCGGTACACGCTATCCGGAATATTACACGTATGACCACGGGAAGACGGTGAAGCTTCTGGCAGCCCATGTGGAACACTTCATCGAATTTTTGGAGGCTAACCGGGAATTGATTACTGACAAGAAGATATTTGCAGAAGAATGAGCCAAACAACCGTACTTGTAAAGGAAAACGGTGAAGTCAGGATGAATAAGTCATTCGACTTCATGTGCAGCCAATTGTGTAACGGACGGTACAAAGTGACCATTGAACGGTACACTGAGCCGCGAACGTTAAGCCAGAACGCACTGATGTGGCTTTGGTTTACCTGTATCGAGCAGGAGACCGGAACACCTAAACAGGACGTACACGACTACTATTGCAACCTTTTCCTGCGCAGGACGGCGGTAATCAAAGGGAAAGAAACGGTCATAGCCGGAAGTACATCGAGGCTGAACACTATCCAGATGACGGACTTCCTGAACAAGGTGAAAGCTGACGCAGCGTCCGAACTTGGGATAATGCTCCCACTTCCGGCTGACCGGTTCTATCAGGAATTTATCAACGAATATAAAAACAGGAGGTAAAAATGGAAATTTTGAAGGCGAAGGTGACGAAAGACAACACCTTGACAGCATCATACCGTGACGAGAACGGAACAACCACGGTAGAAGGTAAGAACCTTGTGACGAACGATTTGAAGGATGCTTTCAGCGCGCTTACAGCGCATCTTGCCTTTCTATGCGAACAGAAAGAGGCAGATGGGAAAGAGTTCTTGGAGGATTTACCTAAGGATATTGACAAGAAACTTGAAGTTACAGGCTATACTATTGGAGGCGAAGATGAGAGCAGGGGTGTCACTTTAATTGGCAAACGTTTCCTGAAGAGCAACAAAGTATTGAACTTGAACAGCCCGTTCACTAAGTTTGATGATGAGAACGAACCTTATCAGTTCGCATTCGAATTGGAACAGTCCATACAGGCTTGTGAGTATGAGGTTAATGAGTATCTCTTTAACAAGAAATGGAAAGTCGTTCAGCAGGAACTCCCGTTCGAAGAAGAAACGCCTGCTTCTGATATCGCCCCTGACAATGTGCCGGAAGCCGTAACGGAAATGCCGGATGATTCGGACGTGAAGGACTTCCAAGCCGTGATGGACAATTCCACCGTCACGATTGAGATTGGTGGGAATAAAGTTAAGCCACGCAGGCAGCGTGCAAAACAAATGGCATCATAACTATGCTATATCCATTCTGTATAACGCAAACGCCCAATTTCTATAAGCTAGCATTCCCTTACCACCCGGATTTGGTCGGAATGGTGAAAAGGATTCCTTCCGTGAAGAAGAACCCCCGTGCCGCCTATTTGTCGGACGAACGTGCCTGGAAAGTGTCACTCGCCGACAAATGGTATGTGGATGCGATGAGCAATTGGGCGGTCTCTTCAAGGATATGTAGCCGTGTGAAGCGTGCGGTTGCTTCAAAAGAAGTTGCCGATTATACCATTCCGGACATGCCGAAGCTGACCGTTCCGCACGGCTTGCTTCTGGAGCCTTACGAATACCAGAAAGAAGGAATAGCATACGCACTGCAGCATAAGAGGTGCATCTTCGGAGACCAGCCCGGACTGGGCAAGACATTGCAGGCTATCGGCACGGTAACGATAGCGAAGGCTTATCCGGTATTGGTTATCTGTCCGGCGGCGTTGAAGATAAACTGGCAGCGTGAGTTCAAGAAATTCGCCGGCAAGCAGTCGCTTATCCTTGACACGAGGAATAAGAACACATGGCAGCGGTTTTGGGAAACGAAATGCTGTGATGTCTATATAACGAACTATGAGAGCCTGAAGAAGTTCTTTGTGCTGGACGTGAAGGATGATGCAAGGTTTACGATGCGGTCCATTACGTTCGACCCCCGTATATCCTTGTTCAAGTCTGTGATTATTGACGAATCGCACAAGTGCAAGTCAAGCAAGACACAGCAGAGCAAGTTTGTCGAGGGAATCTGCAAAGGGAACATACTTGAACTTACCGGAACGCCTGTAGTGAACAACAATACCGACCTTATCCAGCAGCTGAAGATAATGGGCAGGCTGGAAGACTTCGGAGGCTACCGGAACTTCGTGGAAAGGTATTGTGACGGACCTAAGCAAAGCTCCAATGTGAAGGAACTGAACTGGAGGCTGTCCAATACCTGTTTCTTCCGAAGGGAAAAGGCGAAAGTGCTTACGCAGCTTCCCGACAAGACACGGCAGTACATTGAGGTGGACATTGACAACCGGAAAGAGTACGACAAGGCGGAAGCTGACCTTATCCAGTATTTGCGCGAGTATAAGAACGCCAGCGATGAGAAGATTGAAAAGGCAATGAGTGGCGAGGTCATGGTGCGCATGGGGATCCTGAAATCCATTTCCGCAAGGGGAAAGATAAAGGTGTTCTCCGAGTTCGTCCACGATGTGACAGACGGAGGAGAGAAACTGATAGTCTTCGCCTACCTGAAAGAAGTGGTCCAGGAGTTGAAGAAGAACTTCCCCGATGCCGTGACGGTAACAGGAGAGGATAACGCGGCGAAAAAGCAAATGGCGGTAGACAAGTTCCAGAATGACCCGAAGTGCAAGCTGATAATCCTCAACTACAAGTCGGGCGGTACGGGGCTTACCTTGACCGCTTCCAGCCGTGTAGCGTTTATCGAGTTCCCGTGGACGTTCAGCGATTGCGAGCAGGCTGAGGACAGGGCGCACCGGAACGGTCAGAAGAACAACGTGAACTGCTATTACTATTTGGGTAAAGACACCATCGACAAGTATATGTACCAAGTCATCCAGACGAAGAAGAACATCGCCAACGGCGTGACCGGAACGGATGATGTCGTTAAGGAAAACGTGGTAGATATGGCTATGAACCTATTTTCTAACAGGCTATGAACTTACTGACACGGCGTGTCAGTCGAATTGCGTAAGAAAATTATTTGAATAAAAATATAAGGGATAAGTTTGCAGTGAAAACAGAATTATGTATATTTGCAATGTACTTCGCCAAGGTATGACATAATAGTATAATGGGAGTGGATATTTTATATCTGCTTAGGGCGTTACATTTTTATGATAAAGCCGTTAGCTATCCCTGTTGGACTACTTTCATTATGCGAATTTAGTTGTACTTTGGCGAGTATCGGGAGGCTGACGGCTTCTCTTATATACATAACTCAAATTTCATTCAACAATGCCAAAGTACGATGGAACCAGAGTTAAGTCGAATAACAGTACACTTACCTTTGCGTCTGACCACGAAACGGTCAATCTTGTAACTATCCAAAATGACAGGGTGATAACCACTTCGCTAAAGGTTGCGGAGTATTTCGGAAGAAACCATTCCGATGTATTACGCTCTATAAGAAACCTAGATTGCAGCCTTGAATTTAACGCACGCAATTTTGCATTGGTTAAATATAAGGATGCTAAAGGTGAAGAAAGGCCTATGTATCATATTACTCGTGACGGTTTTACATATCTTGCCATGGGTTTTACCGGAAAGATAGCAGCACAATTCAAAGAAACATACATCAAGGCATTCAATAGTATGGAAGAAATCCTGCGGACAAGCAGCTTCTCTAAATACGCAAACGTCCTTCTTTCTGATGCCATAGGAAACCTTAACCGGAAGCTTTGCGAGGGAGTTAAAAAAGGTCGTAAGGAGCATGGCTCGGCTTACGGTCCGGCAGGGTGTATACAACTTTTGCTTCCTTGCAATAGTATGACATTTGAGGACAATCTAAAGAACATCATTAGCCAGCTTAGTTGCGTATATAGTGATGCATTCTTCCTTGTCTCTGACTTGAAAAAAAAGGAGTCCGCTATAAGTTCTTATGAAGATGTCTTTGCGGAAATTTCACATTCTTTGGTTAAACTGTTATAAACCTATTATAGGGTGTCCATGAACCGTGGATGCCCTTAATCTATTTACTCCTATGAGAAATGAAAAAACAGACTACACCATTGTCGGAAAGCCAGATACAGCATGACTGCCTGGTTTGGTTCCGGCTTCAATATCCGAAGCTGGAGCGGATGATGTTCGCCGTGCCAAACGGAGGCAGGAGGGATGCGAAGACCGGCGCGCGCATGAAGTTCGAAGGCGTTGTGAAAGGCGTGGCAGACCTGATTCTGCTGGTGCCGAAAAAAGGTTTCGCTTCCCTGTGCATCGAAATGAAGACACCGAAAGGTACACAGAGTGAGCATCAGAGAAAGTGGCAGAGAGAGGCGGAAACGTACCGCAACAAGTACGTTGTCTGCCATTCGCTGCAGGAATTTATGAACGAGGTTAACTCCTATTTACGATGACCTACATTGAATTGATAAACAATTTTTGGACTGTAAGGCGTACTAGACCGATGACAAGTTACGAGGCTGATTTTTATTTTTATCTTCTGAAAGAATGTAACTCGAGAAACTGGACTAGTCCGTTCGAATTGCCGACGAGAAATATCGAATTTGAATTGGGTATTTCACGCAAAACAATTTGTGACCTGCGCAACAAACTTCAGCAAAAAGGACTAATATCATTCAAGGAAGGTAATAAACGTGCTGGGAGTGCTTTCTATGACATGCTTTATGTTTCTGACGGTAACATAAGTGGTAACATAAGTGGTAACATAAGTGGTAACATAAGTGGTAACATAAGTGGTAACACTAATATAAAGACAAAGACTAAGAATAATAATAACTCTGGGGAGTTATTTCCGCCCACGCCCACGCGTGAGGAAAAGCCGAAGCGTGTAAAGCCCGAAAGGGTGACACCTACGCTGGAGCAGGTGAAAGCCTTCTTCGAGGGGAGGCTGGCCGACTGGGAAAAGCAGGCGGAGAAATTCTTCTACCACTTCGACAGCCTGGGCTGGAAGAACGCCAACGGCGTAAGAATCGAGCGTTGGGACAGCAAGGCGAATTATTGGATAAACGAACAATTGGAACGGAATGGAAACAAAATTGCAAAAGACGATAACGGCGGTTCTGTCTCCGGAACAGCTGGGAAGACCGGAAGCGAAGAAAGCGGGAACCCCTTTGACCTCCCTGCAGAAGAGCTTGAAGACTTCATTAACAGCATCCCAATTGGTCAGTAGCTGGGCAGGTACGGCTGCGCAGATGAAGTGCACGATGCCGCTTGTCGATGTCGTGAAGCTTTCCGGTATCCCAACTTTGGCGGATGTAAGCTGTGTGTACGGGAACGTAACGGCATTGTCGCTTGTCTCGGAGCATATACGTTCAGTGTTCCGGTATGCAGGAATCGACATGAACCTGGAAGATGCGAAGATGCGCTCCATGGTTGCGGAGACGGCACTTGCCATTGTCTCCGGCTATTACTACCTGAACCTGTACGAGCTGTGCATATTCTTCAACCAGCTTAAGACCGGTCAGCGAGGTCAGTTCGTATGGGGGAGCCGTATAAACAACCAAGCCGTAATGGTAGCCTTGCACGACTTCGCTTCTGACCGCAGGGAAGCCATTGTCAGGATGGAGAACGAGCGTTACAAAGAACGGTCGGAGCGTGGGTACAGCCGGATAGACGATGCCGCATCCGCCATGGTTTCCGGCGTGAAAGGAATCCGGAATCTTGCCGAAAAGGCAAAAACAGATTATAAGGCTTTTAGAACTCTTTTCCCGTTGTTGCCTAACAACTACAAGCCGGAAGACCTGTTCGGGGCGTACGGAGGGAAAAAAGCGGCAATTCGGGCTGTTTACGGGGATGATTCACCTCCGGATGCTGTTGCAAGCCGTGATATATACGCATTCCTGTGCGACTATAATTGCCGGTATCAGGAGCTGAAAAGACGTGCCGAATCGGGCGACGAGGAAGCTAAGAAACTGCTAAATCCTCCGGTATGAAGGCAGCCATCTATTAGGTGACTAACGACTGGTCACTGATACGCAGGATACGCGAGAAATACAGGCTTCCGCAGCAGATGAACATCAATTACACCACTTACGCGGAAGTTGACGAAGAAACACTGGCTCAACTGAAGAAGGGAGAGCCCAAATTCCTGATAATTAGAAAAATCGAAAAATGACACAGATTGAATTCATGAACCGGCTGATAGACAAGCACGCTCCAGCCGTGATAGGATGCACTTACAACATCCTGTTCACAAACGACATCGCAATTACAACCGTTATCGAGGCGGTGGAAGCGGTAAGGAAGTCTGACCGTTACAGGCATGAGACCAAACGGATAACCAACGTGATAGACAGGCTGCGTGGAAAGTACGAGAAGATGCTCTTCGAGGTCATAGGAGACCGCAGCGGATTTTTCGCGGACGCTAACGAGACGTTTCTTGAAGACATCCAGAAACACGTGGACATCCTCTACTACAGCATCAAGGGAGTGTTCGACAAGGCGAGGCTGGAAGATTCCGCCCTGCTTGCACGCTGCGAGCTGGCAAGGACGATGTGCGAGTTCTCCTGCATACAGCTGGACAAGCGCGAGGAAGAGCTAAGGCATGTCGATTCCCGTTTCAGGCGTTCCAACATCGGATACCTGCGTCTGACCGCACTCTACAAGGAGCTTGACAGGCTGATGCGCACAATGGGAATACCCTGCACGGTAAACCTTGACACGGACACCTGCCGTGCGGCGGTCAACGTCCTTTCGGCGAAGCTCTGCGACGCAAGATTAATCGCCAAGGCAATATCGGCATAACCACTAAAAACAGACAGTATGAGCGTAGCAAGAATCAAAGACCCGATGGTGGAAAGGAAGCCTTCGGTGGACGAGAACAGCAAGGGGCTGAACGAGAAGATAATAAAGTATTACAGACACGAGGAATCGTTAATGCCGCTCCGCATAAGCCGGAACACGGTCATTCTGGTCAAGCCGGAGAAGTGCAACGAGGAATATGCGGAAAAGTACAGGAAGGAGAAGTTAGGAGTATGAAAATGGAAAAGATAAAAGAAGCCGGTATCCGGCACAAGGAAGGGATAAGGCATTACCAAGACCGCAAGTCGCACTGCGATGAAGATTTCAAGGCAGGAGCGTGCTGGCTGGCTGAATACCTGATGAGCGTCCCGTTTAATGAGATTTTGGAAGAATTGGTGGAACTTAAAGAAGATATTGATTATGACAAGAGAACAGATTGAAAGAGCGGCAATGCTTTCATGTGCTTCAAAAGATGAAGTGCTTACGGATTTTGGAAGTAGCTGCTTTATCGAAGGTGCCCAGTGGCGCATCAACTCCGTGTGGCACAATCTTCCAAATGATTTGCCGCAAAAAGAAAACACATGGATTTTATTGGAGTTGATATTTGAAGGTCGATTGGTTTACTTACCGGTAGAATGGGTAAACGATGGGGAGGGAGCTCCCAAGCAGGCTATAAGATGGGCTTATATTGACGATTTGCTTCCCGAAAGAAAGGAGGAAACAAATGGAGGTCGTTAAGATTGCAAGGAAAGTATATAAATGCTTGAATGTAACTGATAAGCCATTTACGAAATTCAGTAAATTCCGTGAAATAAGAGAGCGTTTGGGTATGAAGGTTCAAAGATGCTGTTTCAACTGCAATCACAAATTTACAGATGATGAAGACATGTATTTAGCTATGTTCAAGGGTACATTGAATCATTTCTTGTGCAAAAAATGCAAAGATAAGGCTTTGAGCGATTTGAGAAAGGAGGAAGCGGAATGAATAGAGAAATAAAATTCAGAGGTAAACGTCTTGCAAACGATGAGTGGTGCTATGGTTCGCTTTTAGTATGGGCAAACGGAGAATGCACTATTTTGGAGAAGAGCGATAGCTCTAACGCCGTGTGGAAAAGAGAAATCGACCCTAATACCGTAGGTCAGTTCACAGGTTTATATGACAAGAACGGTAAAGAAATATACGAGGGTGATATACTTATGTGCATCGGTCAAAGAGAAGATAACAAAGGGCGTAAGTATTTCCGAAAGGTGTCGTTCAAAAACGGAAGTTTCTGCATGAGTGTTCCCGAATATAATATAGATAGCTATTTGAACAATCATATAGTAAATGGGAAGTTAAATTGGGAAGTTATCGGAAACATATACGACAACAAAGAATTATTGGAGGAAACGAAATGAAAGATATATTGGAAGCCGTGAAAGAAAGCCTTGCAATAATAGCTGTGATATTTGCGTGTGCCGTCTCCCTGTTCTGCGTAATGCGGCTTGGAGAATGGGTAACGCTGCTTATTGCTGGTTGCGCATATATCCTTTACATCGGTTTGGCTATAACTATTAAACGAATGGATAAGGAGGACTAACTATGGGAATGACAGTACAGGAATTGATTGACGAACTTATGAAAGTGGAAGATAAGTCAGCAATCGTAAATGTTATTAAAGGAGACGCTGACAATGATTTTGTTTATGAAATTAATGATATCGAATGGTACGGTAATTACCCTGTAATAGTGATTTGATTATGGAACGCAAGATAGGAGAAATATTCGAGTTTGGCGGTGAGTGGTATCAGTGTATTATAGGGCATTGCAATCAATGTAGCTTTGATGAAGCAGGAACTTGCAAATTTATTGGAAATCCATATTGTGCATATAGAAACGATAAGAAATTAGCGTGTTTCAAGAAACTCGAAAAGGTCGGAGAGACGTATGAAAAGAGAGTTTCAGATGGTACGTTCTCTACATTTCAGAGATATAAAGTATATAATTCTGTAATTCTACCCAAACAGCTTTATATGTACTGCAATTTTATTGATAGGACAATCGAAATAGAAATCAAACAAACCAAAGAAGATATGGAAGAAAAGAAATTGAACCTAAAACCCTTCAACCTTGAAGCTGCCAAAGCAGGCAAACCTGTCTGCACAAGGGACGGAAGAAAGGCAAGGATTATTTGCTTTGATAGGGTTGGAGATTTTCCAATAGTAGCCCTTACAGATGACAGAGAGTATAAAGAAGAGGGTGTAAATTTATATGACATAAACGGGAAAGGCAGTAATGAATGTTTCGACCTCATGATGCTCCCCGAAAAGAAAGAGGGATGGGTGAATGTGTACAAGGAGCGATGCTATGAAAGCAAGGAGGAAGCTATCAGACATATAGCACCAAGCACACACTATATAGGCACAATTAAAGTGGAATGGGAGGAATAAAAGGGAGGCCCCGTTAATCCTCCCTTGAAAGTTACCTGTAATAGCTTACGCTTTTACAAGGAAAGAGAAGCATTTGCCTTTCTTCGGATAGATTGTTTTTCCATTCCGAATTATGTATCGGCAAAACACTCTTACCATGCCACTTTCATTTTGCGATTTATCTGACATATTGTAACCCTCCTTTCCCGGCAGATGCACGCAAGACTTCATTGTCTTGGCGCGTTGTATGATGCCGACATACAACGAAAAAGCCCCCGGCACGGGTACTGGGGGCTAAGTCTCTTCTCTCACGAGAACGGACGGAACGGCGACATTTTCGCCGGAATGGAGGGTTACTCCAGATAAATCGCATTGCAAATATATGGCTTTATTATATATGATGTTTAAAAAGTTAACAACAAACAACATTAATTAGACAGTTAAGTTAATTATGATAGAAGAAAGTTACGTCAGCTTCAACACGGCAAAGCTGCTGAAAGAGGCAGGATTTGACGTGCCTTGTACTTCGCAATACACCGAAGGAATGGGCGTATGGAATGTGGAATACCCTTATAACTTCAATCAAGATGAATTTGGCTATTCCCGCCCCACGCAGGCTTTGGCGGATAGGTGGCTACGGGAGGTGTATAATGTTGCGATATACTCTTTATATGATGATGATATGGAGCAATGGTTTTATGTCGTAGATGCCTTTACGAAGAATCCTGCGATAAATGGTTTTCAGTCTGGTTCTGAATATGATGATTATGAGTCAGCATTTGAGGACGGCTTGCAGGAAGCTATTAAACTGATTAAAAAGTAAGGATTATGAAGAAGACACTTACTGGTAAAGTTTGCCCTTATTGCGGAATGCCTACCGAATATGTAGACAGTTCCATAATCTACGGACGCTCTTACGGCATGATTTACCTCTGCCGAAAATGCAGGGCTTATGTCGGGGTACATAAGGGCACAGACCAAGCATTAGGCCGTCTGGCTAATGCAGAGCTAAGGAAAGCCAAGAAAGAAGCTCACTTCTACTTTGACCAGATAGCCAAGACAAACCTCATCAACAAGATTTGGCATGAGTATATTCCCGGAATATCCAACAGGAATAAGGCATACCTATGGCTGTCAAAGAAGATGGGCATACCACGAGAAATGTGCCACATCGGAATGTTCGATGTGGAAGACTGCAAAATAGTTGTTGAAATCTGCAAGCCGTTGGTCCATGATTGAAAAACTTACTATGGTCAAGCATGTGTTTTGACGAACATAAGTGAGTTGCCCGTTTAACATAAGTAAGCCGGTCGTTTAACATAAGTAAGTCAGCCATTTCACTTATGTTCATTCATTATGCCGCTCAGATGAAATTATGCAGGCTTTTTGTCTCTAAATCGAAGATATACTTACTTTGCCATTTCAGTATATATTCGTTGGCAGTTTCAGTATATATGAAACTGCGGATGAAGTATATATTCATATTTGAAGGCAAATATATTGGAATATTTTCTTTGGCATTTCAAATTTTTGTATCTTTGTGGTGTCCTACATAATTTATCACAGGGCAAGCGAGAGTTTGCCAACATTGGTTTGCTGGCATTTTTTGTGCCTGTAAGCATAGTATATATCGGCTGTTACCCCCGTGTGGAGCGTTAATGCGCCCACTGCCTTGTGATGGTGTAGGACAACGGGAAAGGACAGCCGTTTTTCTGTCTATTATGCCAAAAAAGTCCTATAATCACATGGCAACAAACCAATCATTATCCTTGTTTGATAGCGATTGCATCAAGCAGGCGAAAGAGATGTACGAACTCGTACAAGTAGTAGACGGTCAGGTCGTGACCACATCGCTCCGTGTGGCGGAGTATTTCAAGAAGCAACACAAAGATGTATTAAGGGCGATAAAGTCGCTTGATTGCAGTGATGAGTTTAACGGGCGCAATTTTGCGCTGGTTGCTTATCAAGACGCCAAGGGCGAACAAAGACCCATGTACTACCTTACCCGTGACGGGTTCACCCTTCTTGCAATGGGTTTCACAGGCAAGGTGGCGGCAAGGTTCAAGGAAGCCTACATAGAGGCTTTCAATCTTATGGAAGAATCATTGAGGAAAGGCGGGATCATGAAGTTCGCTAACTCCATGTTGAAATTTGAAGTGAACAGGCTCAACCAGAAGCTGAAGAAGACGATAGCACAAGGGCAGCTTAAGTATGGTATGGCGTATGGACCGGCAGGTGAGCTTATGTCGGGGCTTCCATTCTTTGAAGACGCGGATTTCGAAAGGAATTTGAGAAACGTCTTTGCACATATCAATAATGCATTTGCCGATTCTTATTTCTTTGTGAGTGAACTTAAGAAGAAGGATGACCTTATCAATCAAATGAAAGAAGCGTTGGAAGCTATAAGGCTTGAATCGGCGAAGATATTGGGATATTGACAAAAAACTTACTGACACGGCGCGTCAGTCGAATTTTTTAATACTGGGTAATCTGTTTGTGGATTATCCGGTATTTTTGTTTTATGACATGAAATTTGGAAGGTGGAAATGGTGTGAAAGTACATCTGTAATTGTTCTATATTTAATATCATGACTGATGGTGTTAGAAGAAATACGGATGTTTTACTGAAAAGGTATGTTCTATATTTTAGATTTTGAATGATTATGGCAGCACCTAAGGGAAATAAGTTTTGGATGTTACGCAGCAAGCATGGGAGGGACAAACTGTTCTCCACCCCAGAACTGCTGTGGGAAGCGGCGTGCGAATATTTCCAATGGTGCGATGAGAATCCATGGACTACTCGGAAGGAGATACAGAAAAATATCCCGGTAAGGGTAAAGAAGGGGAAACGGGTCATAACGGAAAACCAGCAACAGACCGAACAGCAAGTATCTCCGGTTTCACGCCCGTATTCGCTTATGGGCTTCTGCATTTATGTGGGTGCTTCCAGAAGATGGTGGAGTAATTTCCGGGATGATTGTATAGCTAAAAATGAAGAAGATTTTCTGCAAGTCATCGCACGCGTGGAGGAAACAATCAAGACGCAGCAGTTCGAAGGGGCATGTGTAGGGGCTTTCAATGCCAACATCATCGCACGTACTTTGGGGCTGGCGGACAAACAGGAGATTGACCATACAACGAACGGGAAAGAGTTTAAGGGATTTGACTTTCTTCCCTATACTCCGGAAGCGGATAAATTGAAGTGATGGAACAGGCGAAGGTAAACATAAAGCAAAGGTTGGCATATAACTATCTCCGTGACGATGTGACGAAGTTTATCTGCTACGGAGGTGCCGGAGGTGGAGGAAAGTCATGGCTTGGGTGTGAATGGCTCATGCAATGCTGTTACTACCTTCCCGGAACACGCTGGTTTGCCGGACGGAACAACCTAAAGGACAGCCGCCAGTCAATATCCGTCACTTTTGAGAAGGTGGCTAAGTGGTACGGGTTCACCGGATATAAGCATACGACAGAGGGGGTGAGCTTCGATAACGGCAGTGAAATCATCTTCCTTGACTTGACGTATTATCCTGTAAAAGACCCGATGTATGAGCGTCTCGGCTCCAAGGAATACACGGGCGGATGGATAGAGGAAGCGGGTCAGGTCCATCTCCTTGCTTTTGAAGTGTTGAAGACACGTATAGGGAGGCATCTGAATGACGTGTATCATGTTCCGGGGAAGATACTTATCACTTGCAACCCGAAAAAGAACTGGTTGTACCGTGATTTCTACAAGCCTTGGAAGGAAGGGAAATTAAAAGAGCCGTATGCGTTCATTCAGGCTCTTGTGCAGGACAATCCCTTTGCAACTGAGGATTATATAGACAGCTTGCGGAACACGAACGACAGGGTCACGAAAGAACGCCTGTATTTCGGGAATTGGGAATATGAAAACGACCCGTCCGCACTTTGTGATTATGATGCGGTATGCGACTTGTTCACCAATGAGCACGTAAAGCCAGCCGGAGAATCATCCGGTTCGGCAGACCTTGCCATGAAAGGGCGTGACCGGTTTGTCGCCGGTCATTGGAAAGGGAATGTTTGTATCATCAAGATAGACCAAGAATATAGCGAAGGAAAGATGATTGAAACGGAACTCCGAAAAATGATGATAGAGTGTTCCATTCCACGAAGCAGGATGGTTGCGGATTCTGACGGGTTAGGGGCATACCTTGAAAGTTACCTGAACGGAATCAAGGAGTTTCACGGCGGAAGCCGTCCTGTCAATCCGGAATTCGACAACCTGAAATCGGAATGCGCCTTCAAGTTGGCGGAACTTATCACCAACCGGTTGATAAGAATCGTATGTACGGAACAGCAGAAAGAACGGATTATTGAAGAACTGAGCGTTCTGAAACAGGCGCATGTCGATGCGGATACGCGAAAGAAAGGAATAATCAGCAAGGAGAAGATGAAAGAAACACTCGGTCATTCGCCGGACTATCTGGACATGCTTATCATGGCGATGGTATTCCGTATAAGACCGGTATTGAAACGACCGAAAGCTAAACTGGGAAAGATATGAGACTGAAAGAATTTTTGGTGATATGCAATTATGCCGGCGGTGATTTCCAAGAGGAGATTCAGAAAGCCAAGCGTCCCGAAAAGGTCGGAGGGATTAGGACACCTTCCACTTTGAACGACCTTACCATGGGCGAATTGATGCAGCTTCAAGGAATATCGTCGGAACGGGAAATGATACTTGTCCCTTGCAGGGTGCTGCTTGGATTGGATGAGCGTAAGGTCATGCGCTCGGAGGCTTACGATGTGCTTGCGTTCGTATTCTGGGCAGCACGGGAAGTGGAACGGATAAACAAACTGTTCGCTTCTACTAATGTGCCCCCTACACCGGAAGAGAAGCAGGCTGGTGCCGGCAAGATGAATTTCGGGATGTTCGGGCTGATAGACTACTATGCGCAGCGGATGGGGATAACCGACCATGAGGCTGTGGAGTATGTTCCTTGGGTGCGTGTGTACAAGTGCCTGGATATGGATGCACAGCGCATCAGGATGGACAGGAGGTTGCGTAAGGTATTGGAAAGGAGGAAGAAATGAATAAGAAAATTACACCGGCTTCATCTGTAGAAAGAAAGATTGCTTCGGTGATAGAGAAAATGGGGAATCTGACCTATGTATTTGACAACTGGCATACGGCGAACTTCCGGCTGGACAAGGAATCGCTTCCGGCTGTCATCAACGTGCTTCCTGTATCGGGCGTGATGAACGTCACGGATAGAAGGCTAAGGGACTTCCCGAACTGCATGCTCGCCTTTGTGGACAAGGCTGATTTCGATTTTGACGGGAAGGACAACGATGAGATATTGGAGCGTTGCAAGAATCTTGCCATGGAGTTTATACTTACAGCCAATGCAAGCGGATTATTCGAGCCGATAAGCGGTGATGTCCGGTATTCAGTGCTGTATGATAAGCTTGATGTGAATGTTACCGGAGTTGTCATTGAATTGCAGCTTATGGAAAAGCAGGGAATAACCCTGTGCTATGGTAAACCTATAAAGGATTATTTCGTATGAATACGATAAAGGATGATGTACTGCAGATTGTCGGCGATGAATTGAAGTCACTTCGTGAAAGGATAATCGCCAACCATGAGGCTGCCGGACAAGTTGCCAGCGGACGCACACGTGCAAGCATCAAGGTGGAACTTACGGAAGACGGTGGCATACTTTGGGGGCGCCAGGCTTTCGTGGTTTTGGAGACTGGGCGTAAGGCTGGACGTGTGCCGAGTGGGTTCAATGCGATAATCAGGCAATGGGTAATTGACAAGGGCATTACCGTAACTCCTGTTCCATATAAGCGTACTCCAAGCGAAAGATGGCAGCCTAAATATACGCCGGAAGAAAGGGGGCTGATGAGCCTTAGCGGTGCGATAGCGTATAAGATACGCACGGAAGGGACGCTTATGCACCGCAAGGGAGAGAAGGTCGACATTTATTCAACGGCGGTGTTGGAAACGGTGGACAATGTAGGGAGAAAGGTGTCGGTGATATTCGATACGGAAGTTGAACATATTAACCTTAATTTTTCGAAAGATGAGGACTGACAATGTAGGAGGATTAAGCATTACTTATTCTGATGAGATAGGATTCGCATTCAATCCAAATTATGTGATGGTTAGCGGAAGCGTTTCAGAAGGTAGCCTGTCGATTTCATGTGACGGGACAACGTACACGGATGAGAGGGAAGCCAAGGGAGGATTGATACAATACGACCTTTCCGAGTACGTCAAGACGTTTTTCACGTCAAGGGATTTCCCTATCGGAATCAAGAGTGTGGCTGTTTCCGGTCACGGGCTTAGTTTCAGCACCAAGTTTATTTGGGGTGCGATGAATATCGGGGAGGTGTTCAATCCGTCACGGAAGGTGGTTTGGTTCAAGAATTTCCCGTTCACGTTTTCCATGTATGTTGCAGACGGAGCAACGATACGCAAGCGTTACGACAAGACGTTGTACACGTCTGCATCAATCGGTACGGGGCTGGTGCATATAGACCCGAAAACATTGTTCCCTAACGCAAAGGATTTCGGAGTGATACGTCTTGATGAAGAGATACCTTCAAGCACGTTTGAATACACGTTCGACAACACTTTCCGTCCGGTAGGTGACGGGGTTATTATCAACAGGCTGGTGGTTGATGATTGCGATAAGGGCGTTTACCTACGTTGGATAGACAGACACGGGTTTTACCAATACTGGCTCTTCAAGGAAGGCGATAACGTATACCAGTCAGATGCGGAAGGGGAATTGATATATCAGGATTATTCTGACGATAGCTATTGGTATGGTGGAGTGTCACGGGACCAACTGAAAACATTGGAGCGCAGTATAAGGGCATGTGCATCTTTGGTTGATCAGGACACGTTCAAGATGCTTGCGGGGCTTCATGCTTCGCCTATTGTCGATATGTGGTGGAACGGCAAATGGGTGCCTGTGAACATTGCCAATGCTACAACAACCAATACAGGGGCGCATTTGCAGGATTTTGAAATAGAAGTAACATTGCCGGAATTAATGACACAGAGCCTATGACACGATATGAACTATACATTGACGGAGAGAAGATGGATATTGGGAATGTGGACATCAGCCTGAACTACAAGAGCAACCTGTTGACCGATATCAGCAAGATTGTAAGCAACAACAGCTATACGATAAAGCTACCCAAGACATCAAGGAATATGAGGATGATAGAGATGGCGCACTTGCCGAGTTCATTGAGCGTTTTCCCGTATATTGGGCATGCCGCCACGCTTGTTAAGAACGGTATTGAAATCATCAGGGATGCCAATGTGGTGTTGATGGCTGTCAATGAGAACATAGAGGTTGCAATGACATGGGGAACAGCATCCAACTTCGCAAGCATAGTGAACGATGACAAAAGCCTTCAAGACCTTGATTATGGGATGGCTCCTGGCATAGACTATGTGGAATGGGAGAATGAAGATGGTTACAGCAGCAGGTACCCAAGGATTGAATACGGATTCAAGGGGAATGCTACTGATGCATGGATGCATCCGGTAGTTACAGTAAAGTGGATAATGGACAAGATATCTTCCACTTATGGCATAACGTTCGATTTCCCTTCCGATCGTGTCTCGATGATGGGAAACATGATTGTCCCGTTGCTTACTAGGAACGATGCGCAGAAACAGGTTGATTTTGGAAAAATGAATCTTACTTATGCGGCTTATGACACGTTCGAATATCCTTACTCCCCTTATATATTTACTCGCTGCAGGATGCTGTTCAGGAACGCTTCATCAAGCTATTACATGATATTCCAGCTGAACAATTCATCACAGGCGACAGGATTCAACATGTTTTATACCGGTTTGAAGTTACACATAAGAGCGGCAATCAGTATAGTGTTCGATAATTTCCTTTCATCAGCTATCAATCCTGACAATAGAGACGATTTTCTTAGGATTGTTGTCATAAATCCTGCAGACAACAGGATTTATGCATCGTTTTATCCTACTGAAAGGATATTCATTGACCAAGTGGAAGATGAATTTGGAGGATCTATTTTTTATGGGGAGAAAATCAAGCTTAATTTCTATTTGGACGAGGATTTCGAACTGCAGGATGGTGATCAGAACTATTATGACTTAAGCAGTTTTTTGGAGTTTTCTTTCTTTTCGCATAACACATATTTGATATTACAGTCAATAACGGTGGAGGAAATGGAGTTGTATGCTTTTTCCGAGAATATAGCCTTCAAGCATGACAGTTCGCAAAAAGTGAACAACCGTTTTTATTTTGTCCCCAACCTTCCGGACATCAAGCAGGCTGACTTCATTAAGGGTATTGCATGGATGTTGGGGATGTTCGCTATACCTTCCGATACGGGTACGATAAAGTTCATACCGTTTGACACGCTTGAGGACAACAAGCCTGATTCGGTCGACTGGAGCGGGAAATTGGTAAGGGCATACCGTGAAATGATGCCACGGGAAATATCGTACCAGATTGACAATATGGCGCAGAACAACCGTTTCAAGTACAAGGAAGACGATACGGTTACAGGTGACTATAACGGTACGGTGATAGTGAACGACAAGAACCTTGAATATGAGAATGACGCTGTAGAACTTGAATTTGCAGCAAGTGACACGAGAAACGGTGTCGCATACATACCCATTTATTCGTATGATGAAAATGGTGAACTTGAATATGATTCCGGCAATGTGGAGCCTCGCATATTGATGCTCAGTGGGACTAACGGTGTATTCGAGCCTCTTGCATGGGGGAACCTGCTTGATGACTATTATGCTACCTACAAGGATTTTGTCAGAAGGCCGAAAGTAATAAAGGAATACATCAAGCTGAATCCTGTGGAGCTTAAGGAACTTGACCTTACCGTTCCGGTGTATTTGGAGCAGTACGGCAGTTATTTTGCGATTGTCAACATAAAGACAAAGGATAATGATATATGTGAATGTGAACTATTAAAAATGTGATGTTATGCCGAACAATAATACGACAGAGAAAATACTTGATATTAAAGTGAATTATAATAAGGCTCTCGATGGAATTAAGAAGTATAGGGAAGCAATTGAAGAAGTGCGTAATGCTGAAAAAGAACTGAAAGAGCAGCTGGACAAAAAAGATATTTCCCAAGATAAATACAATGAGGGAATGGAGGTTGCGAAAGCAAAGATTGCAGAATATAACTATGCAATCCGTACTTTGCAAAGGCAGCTAAGGAATCAGATTAAGCAGGAGAATGAACAGGTCGATAGCCTTCGTTCCCTTCGTGCACAGCTTTCTAACCTCACAGCGCAATATGATTCGCTGTCAAAGGAAGAGCGCGAAAATGCGGATGTCGGCAGAGAGTTGAAGGTTAAGATAAATGAAGTTACTGATGCATTGAAAGCGGCTGAGGAAGGCACTCAACGGTATTACCGGAATGTGGGAAATTACGAAGAAGCTATAAAGGATGCATTGGGGTTGAATAATGAGTTCGCCAATTCCTTGTTGGAGCTTGCATCCAACGGAGATAAATCCGGAGGGATATTCGATGCGATAGGAGTGAAAGTAAAGGCGTTCGGGAAGACATTGTTAAGCCTTATGGGTAATCCGGTATTCCTTGCATTAGCAGGAATTGCAGGTGCAGGGGCTGCCTTCAAATGGTTCTATGATTACAACAAAGGGCTGGAGGAAGCTACAAGGCTGATAAGGCAGTTTACTGGATTGGCTGGGAATGAATTGAAGGAATACCGTAATGAAGTGCAGTCGCTTGCCGATGTGTATGGGAAGGATTTCCGTGAAGTACTTCAATCTGTAAATTCCGTTGCTAAGCAGTTCGAGATAAGCCAATCGGAAGCATTGGAAACTGTAAGGGACGGTTTCATCGCTGGGGCTGATGCCGGTGGTGAATACTTGGACATTCTGAAAGAATATCCCGCCTATTTCCGTGAAGCCGGAATATCGGCAGACCAGTTTGTCGCTATTATTACGAATGCAACCCAACAGGGCATATTCTCGGACAAGGGCATTGATTCCATTAAAGAGGCGAACATACGAATCCGTGAGATGACGACGGCTACGGCTGCGGCATTCGAGGGGATAGGCATGAGTTCCGAGAAGGTCCAGGAAGAATTGCAGGAAGGGACAAAGACCACATTCGACATCATACAAGAGGTTTCCGACAGGCTGAAAGAGCTTCCGGAATCGTCCGCTGCCGTCGGTGCAGCGTTGGCGGACATATTCGGGGAAGCCGGGGAAGACGCCGGATTGAGGTATATCAAGACGTTGGGAGACATAAGCACAAACCTTGACGAAGTGAAAGCCAAGACCGGTGAGTTGGGTCAGCTACAGGAAGAACTGTTGGAATCGCAGACGAACCTTGAGAACGCGCTCAGCGGGTTGTTCGACATGACCGGAGGAACATTCGAGGAAATGACAACGAAAGCAAAGATATTCGTCAATGAAGGGATTATAGGCATCATTAACGGCATAGAGAACCTGATAGAATCGGTCAGGATGCTTTATAACAGATCATCTTCTCTCCGTTTCTTGGCGCAAGGAATCATTACGACATTCAAGACGGCTTTTGATTTGATATCTACATTGGTGAAGACAACTGCGGAACAGCTTAGTGCGCTTAACGACATGATAAAGGGTCTCTTCACGTTCGACTTTGATGCGATAGAAAGCGGATTCAAAAGGTTTAATTCGGCGGTTGTGGATAACACGAAGGGTATTATAAAAGAATTGAAACAAAATTTCTCAGAATTTTCGCAAGAGGTTATGAACGGTTCGTGGGGTGCTTCCGATGAATCCGGAACGGAAACAGCTTCTAACAGCCACCAAGGAGGCAAACTAACGAATACCGTTAAGGTTTCTTCCGGAAACTTATCAGAAACAAGTCAGGCAGTAAAGTCTAAGCAGAAGGAGCTTGAAGAAGTTCGGAAAGCAGAAGATGCCATGCTTGCTCTTGTGAAGGACGGAAGGCAAAAGCAGACACAGGAAATCGAGTATGAATACAACCGTCAGATAGAAGACCTTAGAACCCGATTGTCCACCGAAACTGATTTGACTTCAAAGGCACGTGAAGCCATTAACACGCAGATTGAGACATTGGAGAAACAGAAGCAGGACGCTTTGCAGAAGCTTTCTGATGAAGAACTGCAGAAAGAGATAGATAACCGTCAGAAGCTGATAGAAGCACAGCTTGCATCTGTGAAAGAAGGAAGCCGCCAGGAATATGACTTGAAGATGAAACAGCTTCAGGAGCAACGTGAATCTGAATTGGCTGACAAGGAATTGACCGAAGAAATGAAAGCAGCCATTGAAGCGAAATACCGGAAGCAGCAGCAAGACTTGACCAACCAGTTCAATACGGAAGTACGGAAGAAACAACAGGATGACATGCGTATGCGAATGGAGAACGAAATTTTAGAATTGCAGAATTCCGGTGCTTCTGAATTGGATATATTGCAGGAACAGGCTGAACAGAAGAAAGAAATATATGAATCCATACTTCGGGACAATTATGAAACGGATTTAGAATACAATAATGCTAAATTGCAAGCACAACAGGATTACCTTGATGCAAAGCAAGAGCTTTCAGATAAAGAAGTTGAGGTTGAACAGAAAAAGCAGGAAGCCATGGCTCAGATTACCGGGGCGATTGGAGATTTGCTCGAACTTGCTGGTGAAAATAATAGGTCTGCGGCGATAGCTGCCAAGACGCTTGCCATTGCGGAGGTTGCCATTGCGCAAGGAGTAGCTATTGCTAATGCTGTTAGAGCAGCGACACAAGGAAGTAAAACATGGTGGGAGGTTATAGCTGGTATTGCCGCAGCTGTTGCGGCAGTTGTTTCTACAATAGCAACGGCAACAAAGTCAATAAAAAGTGCTAAATTTGCAAGCGGTGGCTTAGTTACCGGACCTGGTACGGGGACAAGCGACAGCATACCTGCACGTCTCAGCAACGGGGAATCGGTGATGACGGCCAGAGCCACCGAAATGTTCGCTCCTATACTCTCATCGTTCAACATGATGGGCGGTGGAGTACCTATCAATGTGACGCAGGCGAGCAACCAGGCGCTGGGAGAAGACATGCTGGCAAGGGCTGTGGCAAAAGGCGTGAGGGATATACGTCCTGTGGTATCTGTGGAAGAAATCACTTCTGTTGCAAACAGGGTGGAAGTATTGGAAAACTTGGGTAATGTATGAATGTATATGAATTCCTGTCAACTCACCGGAGCGTATTGGAAGCAATCCAGTCGCTTCCGGCTAAACCTTCTGATGTCAAGTATATAGAACTGTATAAGGATTATGTAAGGCTTACAGAAGAGGGTCATAAGAAAGTGTATATCCTGCAATACCTTTCAGACGAATACAAGGTGGATGAAAGGACGATTTACAGGGTCGTGAAAAGGCTTTCGGCAATTGTAAAATTATAATCGGAGGATGGGCGCTTGCTCATCCTTTTTTGTTCCCCCAAAAATTCGACTGACACGCCGTGTCAGTGCTTTTCGCCAATAAAATTCTTAAAGCCATATACCGTTTATTACCTTTGCTTCAAACGATTGAAATATGGCTAAACTATTCATCAATAAAGATATTGCTTCGGATGCCGATAAGATGAGATATTGGCTGACAGGGGAAGACAGCATATCCTTCTCTGACATACAGTATTTCATGGACTGGATTCCTTCGGATGACAACCGGATAGACGTGGAGATACATTCGTGCGGAGGAGACTGCACGGAGGGATATGCCATTTATGACGCTTTGCGTGCTTCTGGAAAGGAAATATCATGCAAGGTAGTGGGCACATGCGCATCGATGGCGACTGTCATCCTCCTTGCCGCGCCTGCTGAAAGGCGCACTGCGTATGAGCATGCCAGCCTGTGCATACATAATCCGTATGCGGACGGGGCACTGCTGAAAGGAAAGGTCACGCCGGAAAGGCTTGAATCCATAGCCGCTGACTTGAAGGCTGAAAAGGAGAAGATGCTTTCGCTGTACGTGGAGCGAACCGGACAGGCACGGGAAGTGCTGGAGGCTCAGATGGAATCAGACAGCTGGTTCACGCCGGGAAAGGCAATCGAGCTTGGATTCATATCATCCATAGTTCCGGCAATATCCGCAAAAAAAGAAGTTATTAATCAAAATTCTATTGTTATGGGCAAAACAGAGAAGGAAGTGAAAGTTCAATCTTCTTTGCTTGACCGCTTGCTGAGAAAGTGCGGTTATGCAAAGATTGAGGATGTACCGGCAGTAGCTCTTACGTTGACCACTTCGACCGGAGAGGAACTGACCGTTGAGCGTGAAGAGGGGGATATTCAAGTGGGAGACCCTGCATCGCCTGACGGAGAGCATGTATTGGAAGACGGGCGCACGGTAGTCGTGCAGGACGGTGTCATCACTGAGATACGTGAACCGTCTTCGGATGAAGATGTGGAAGCGTTGAAAGCTCAGGTTGAAGAATTGAAGGCGGAAAACGCCAAGTTGAAGAAGAACGCCAAGACGGAAGATGAAATCAGCGTGTTGGCAGAGGTTGAGAAAGCCGGAGGCATTGACAAGCTGAAACGGGCTGCTGCAAGCAAGTATGTTCCGGCAGGACGTGTAAGTACGGCAGGTAAAAAACAGGAAGATACAAAGCCGGTAAGCAAGATAGAGAAGATGCTTGCGGAAAAGAGAGAGAAAAATAAACAACGTTACAACAAAAACTAAATTGCTATGGCTGATAGAATTTCATGGGGAGCACTTTCGAGCCTTACCCCTGACAACGGGGCGGTGAAAAGCCTTAAAGACCTTCTCATTATGACGAATTTCCTGGACGAAGATTTGGAGCGGTTCTTCACGCTTCGCCAGAACGTGCATAACGGTGACAAACTCGGATGGGTTGGAGAAATGGATGATGTAGGTTGGGATGGTTCGGGATGTAACCCATCTTACAAGAATGCGAATGTCAAATTCGCAGAAAAGGAATGGTCAATCGGTGACTGGCAGATTCCCTTGAAATGGTGTTACACTGACCTTATCAATACGATTGCTGAGTATTGCCTGAAGACAGGAACCGAAATCGGTGACTTGACTTCTACCGAATACATGGATGACATCGTAATGCCGGCACTTGACCTTGCCATCAAGCACATGATGTGGCGTTTCATCTGGTTTGGAGACAAGGAGGCTGCAAATGTGGATAGCAGCGGGCAGATTACTGACGGAGTGGATGTGAACCTTTTCAAGACTACGAACGGATTTTGGAAGCAGCTGTTTGCCATCGGAACTGCAAACGCATCGCAGAAGACGAAGATTGCAGCCAACAGCCAAACGACTACGGCAACTCAGTTCAGCGAATTGAAAACGGCAGGCGTGGCTATCGGAATATTCGATTCTCTGCTTGAATCCGCAGACCCTCGTATCGCATCAATGGACGGCGCCGGAATCTTCTGTACCAAGTCGCTTGCAGATGCATTGGTGAGAGACTTGAAAAACGAATATAAGCTGATACTTACCTGGGAACAGATATTCAAAGGCCTTGACGTGACCGAATATAACGGCATTCCGGTGTACCGTGTCTCCATTTGGGACAGGTTCATTCAGAAATACCAGAATGACGGGACGAAGCTGAACCTTCCGCACCGTGCGGTATTCGGAGCGCCGAGCCAGTTGCTTGTAGGAACTCCTGCAAACCAGCTCATTTCAGACCTTGACATCTGGTTTGACCGGAAAGACCGTGTAAACTATCTGTACTCTACCGGAAAACTCGGATGTCTTATCGGTGAAGACAACCTTTTCCAAATCGCTTATTAAGAAGAAGGAGGTACATATGGCTGTATGTGACAATATCATCAAGCAGGGTATATCGCCGTCATGCGATGACCCATTGGTACAAGGTGTGGAGCAGCGCGGCATCATCATTAACCGTGATGACATTGATTTTTCCGCAACTACATTCAACTCGACACGGAAGAACGTGATTGAGACCATCGCGTTGAAATCCGAGAAAAAGGCGTATGAGGTGGTCGTGATGGGAAGCACCCCGTTTACCGGCACAAACACGGCCTTGGCTACAGGTACTTACCGCAACACGTTCACCAATACCATCAGCATTGTCATCCTTGACAACGGTCCGGATGTGTGCGAGAACGTGATTGACGGGCTTGCCAACGGCGAGTTCGTGGTTATCCTTGAAAACAAGTTCAAGGGATTGCAGAAAGAAGAGAATCCTGGCGACCCTGCTTTCCAAGTTTATGGATGGTACCAAGGGTTGCGTGCTTCTGAGATGACGAACGACAAGTATTCGGAGGACACGAACGGTGGATGGGCTGTTTCCTTGCAGGAGACACGTGCGCCCAAGTCCGGCGTATTCCTTTTCAAGACCGATTACGAGACAACGTCAGCTGCTGTTGAATCACTTGTGAGCGGAGGTGCATGACATGAATGTTAGTGAAGTGGTTGATAGATTGAAGGGATTGGGGGGGAAGTCCTCCCTTTCCTCTTCTGAAAAGTCTGAGGTGGCTTCTTTGTATTATGATGTGCTTGGGAAGAAGTTCGTGAAGACATCATGTAAGGACTGCTACCGTGACGCCATCATAGAAATGGTCGTTTACCTTAAAAAGAACGGTAAAATGAAAGAGAAATCGAACTATGTGTTGAAGAACGGGGTGGTGTTGCAGCCGGTATTCGGTTCTTCGCAATTCTATACGAACGCCAACTTGACGGATGAGGTAGCCGAGAACTATCTTGCGTCCAACCCTTCCGCATCGAAGCTGTTTTCCATCCTTCCTGCCGACTGGAAGAATCGTGTCGGCAAGCGGAACTTGAAGAGCAATGCGCTGGACGGGGAACTGTTGAATGTGATTGCCGAATCGCTGAATGACGGGGTTTCGGAAGAATCAATCAAAGAAAGCCTGTCAGACTATTTGGTAGGAGGACGTAAAATCAGTGACAAGATGCTGAAAAGCTATATCGAGAAGGCAAAAGGTATGCAAACTAAGGAATAGATAGAAGATATGAGGGTAAAAGAGTTGAAGCGCAAAAGTTCAAGACGGATAGACATAAGCTATATCCAGTCTCTTGGCATCCAGTCGTATGGGGATGACAACCTTTATCCTCAGACGTTACGGAACATCATTGCCGCAAGTTCTACCGGATCGGAGTGCTCCGAACGGTTTGCTGACTTCATAGAGGGGAACGGGTTCATGAACGAGCAGTTCTCTTCGTATGTCGTGAACCGGAGAGGGCAGACTTCCGATGACATCCATGCCCTTATCTGTAATGACATGGCTTGTTTCAATGGCATTGCTCTTCACGTGAACTACAATGTCTATGGTGACATCGTGGAGCTTAATCATGTGCCTTTCGAGAACTGCCGGTTGCTGGAGGAAGACGATAACGGGTATGTCGCCAAGATTGCCGTACATCCTGACTGGGCTGGGAACAAGACACGGAAAGGGAAGAAGATACAGGTGAAGAAAGATAATGTTGATTATATTGATGTTTTCAATCCTGTTAAGGAAGTGGTTCTTGCGCAGATAGAAGCTGCAGGAGGTATCGAGTTTTACAAAGGTCAGATTTTGTGGTTATCGCTGGAAGGCAAAAATGTGTATCCTACAGGAAGGGCGGACAGGGTTGTTACTGAAATGAGCACGGATGAAGGTCTCTCAAATGTCAAGTACCGTAATGTACGAAACAATTTCCTGCCTGCCGGCATGGTAATCACTAAGAAAGGGACCCATACGGCTTTCGATGATAACGGGAATGAGGTGAAAGATGATGATGCGAACGATTCTTTCTCCGAAATGCTGGTGAACCTGCAAGGGGACATGAATTCGAACAAGCTGCTTGACGTGACATTGGAAACGGACGAAGAAAAGCCGGAGTTCGTGCCGTTCACGACACAGAATTACGACAAGGAATTTACCGTTACTGATGCAAGCGTGGTGGAAAGGATATATTCCGCTTACGGTCAAGAGCCGTGGTATTGCATCCGTATCGGTAAGGTCGGATTTTCTGGAGACATCTTGGAAGATGCTTTCGAGTATTACAATTCGATTGTCAGCAAGCAGCAGCGTTGCATAGAAAGAGCCTTTCAAATGGTATTCCGGTATTGGTTTGAGACGGCTAACCCGTCTAATGATTACAGTGTTCAACCCTTGAAGTATGTGAGAAATGCAAACGTACCTGATAACAACTGATGAAGTAAGCAAGCTGACACGTGGAATGTCCGTTTATGTCGCATCTGACAAGATTGAATCGTATATCCGTGAGGCGGAGAATATGGATGTCAGACCGGCTTTAGGGGACGCCCTTTTCTTGGATATAAAGGCGGAACCGGACAAATACCAGTTACTCCTTTCAGGAGGCGAATATGAGGCAAAATGCGGCGGGAAAAGGCTGTTGGTTGGCTTGAAATCAGCAATGGCTTATTATTCGTATGCAAGGTTGGTGAAGAACGGTGACGGAAATGTTACAAGGTTCGGATACGTCAACAAGGATGATGAATACAGCAGCCGACCGGAGTTCAGGGAGAAGCTGCAAGCCTATAATGACGCATTCGACGTTGCTTCACGGTATATGAAAGAATGCGTGGATTATCTGAACGAGAATCAGGACAAGTTCCCTTTGTTCCGAAAGGGAAGAATCAAAACAAATGGTGCGACTTACAAGATTATAGGAGAATAATATATATGGCAAAAGAATTCGATGTTCTGAAAGAACAGGCTAATGTAATCAAGAACGAGGTTGAGGACGGTGCGAATACCGCTTCCCGTGTCGGAGGCATGTTTGTCGATGTGGTTGAGAAGATACAGGATGAGCATATAGATGTTGTACAGGAGCTTGGTGATGACGAGGATGCGGTGATGAGCCAGAAGACGGTGACATACGTAACTAATGCAATAGACAGGATTTTGTGTAGTTCATCAAGATTTTCATTAGAAAATAAGATAGGGGATGAAGTTGCCTTAATGCTCAAAACAAACACCTATCTAAACGCATTAGGAAATGAAGTTACGGGTATTAGCAGTTTCACAGTAGGAGAGTATTCTTTGACAGAAGATGATAGAAACACCAATTCATATTTAGTATGTGATTTTATTTTCGCTGGTGCTTCTGCTATTGCTGTGGCTTACTATGATAGCAGTGATAATTTCATAGGAACTCATGATTTTACAGGTTTGGGAGGTACAGAAGCGTATGAAATAAAGACAATTTTACGTACCGATGAAAAAGTAGCGAAAATTAAACTATGCGCTTATCAAAGCAGTCCAAAACTTTATCGTATGTACCCCAATGATAACAGGGATTATTTGAGGGTTGCATTCGGGAGTGACATTTTCCCTAATATTATAAAACCCGATTCGATAGAGGCAGGAAAACAAATATCTTCTAATGGAACTATTGTTAATAATCAGAATATGTCCGTAGGTGTATTCAATGACTTATCGAATATTGACAAGATAGCGGTTTATTCATTTACAAACCAAGGTATTAACAATATAGCATATTATGATGCTGATGATAATCTATTATCAATAGCTAATGGAAACGAAACTACTGAATATCAGTATGTTTTACTTCAAAAGCCCGAATTAGCTACAAAAGCGAGGGTTTGCTGGGTAGATAAATTGAGTGTAACTAACTATGTACACACAATATTTGCTGCAAAGCAGATGAATGGGTACGAAAAAGCAACGCAGTTAAATTTAAGCAAAGCACCTATTACAAATATATGGAGGGATGGTAGTTTGACAGATACAGATATGAAAATTATATCTTCCATAAAAAAATGTATCTTAAAAGTCCCACAAGAAAGGATAAATGATAGATTTATTATTGCAGTGATTGGCTGGGGAGACACTACTCACTTTGACCAAGACACCATGTGCTTTTGGATATATGATTTGGATTCAGATGATTTGAATTTAGATGGAAATTTTGTGCTAAGGTTTTCATTATCTTATGAATCAGATGAAGAAATTGGAATAAAGAGTTATCATGTGGACAACGAAAAGGTGAAAGCCGAAATATGCGTTGATTTCTTAAAGTTAAAGAAACTGTTTCCGCAAAATCCGAGTATAAAGTGGGACGTAGCAGGTGATTTTTTATTTGTTACACCAGAAATTAATTTTAATGATTTTGCGGATGCATTAGGAAATAATAGGAATATAGGAGTTAATCAACAAGGGTTGGCTTTGAACGTCTTTGACTATGTAGATAATATAAACAGAATATTATTGTCTTCTAAGGTAGGTTCAGAAATTACAAATGTAATTATCAAGGAGTCCACTTATTTAAATTCAAATGGCAAAGAAGTGACTGGTGATTCGTATAAGGATTTTTTTGTAACAGAGTATTCTTATACTGATTCAGATAGATTGTCAAATTGCGCTATTGTTTGTGACTTTAATATTGCTGGAACAGCTGCTTACGCTATCGCATATTATGATAAAGATGATAATTTTTTATTCAGACATCCAATACAAGGATTAGAAGGAAAAGAAAATTATTACAGGGTGAAAATGCTTCTGCATAAATATAAGGGCATAGCTAAAGTTAAACTATCTGGTCATAAGGAAAAACCAAAACTTTTTTCTATACCTTTATATGGAGTAGAAGATAGTAATATCAGTGGTATAAAAAACATTATAGGCGATTATAATAGTATAAATGACTATACAAGTATTCAAGACAGCCTTACACAGGTAGATGGTTACTATTTGAATAATGATGGAGTTGTAGGTGAGCTGAATAATTTTGCTTATACGGATTATTATTCAGCTGAGAATATTGTTTCTTTAAGGGTTGACACAAGATTAGGAGAAGTATTGGGTATTATTTTTTGGTATGATGAATATTATAATATATTATCTTCTGTTACGCCAAAGGTTTCATCAGAAGGTGTTGTAAAATCTGTTTATTCAGAGAAGCCCGAAGGAGCTGTTTGGTTTAGGACTTCTTACTATACTAATGATGGGTTGTACATTAATGTCTATGCTGCGTATGGGCAAACAGATTTAATAACCTACATTAATAAAAAACAAAATATCGATAGTTCTCCTATTGAAAATCTAAAAAGAATTGTATTTATACCTATTTATGGACAATCTTTGTCTGTTGGAGGAGAATCAACCCCAGCTATAACAAAAAGTCCAAAATACAATTCTTTAAAATTCAATACAGGAACTATCTCAAGACCAAGTTCTCCTGATGCAGTAACTTCATTTATTCCTTTGAAAGAAGATTCATCAGAGACATCTTCTTCTGGGACAAGTGAAATGTTTATTGAAACATTGATGAGGGAGAATGCTTTGTATGCATACTCTAAAGCATGGGATAATGTGCAGCTTCTGTTCGTATGCCCAGGACAAGGTTCAAGTAGTATTGAATATTTATCAAATGATGAAGAAGGAGGTCATTATAATTATTTCAAGAACTGCCTGCAAGCAGCAAAGAATATTTGTGATGATAATGGTTATACAATAGAAGTTCCTGCTTGGTGTTGGATTCAAGGAGAAACTGACATTAAGGAAGGGAACTCAAAGAGTGTTTATTACGAAGCATTATTGTCTTTGCAGAATAAAATAAATTCTGATGTTAAGTCTATAATAGGACAAACAAACGATGTAAAGTGTATTTGCTATCAAACGGGATGCCAGTGTTTATATACCCAAAATTATGACTTTAATAATAATCAGATGGATGTATTAACGGCTCAAATGGAAGCTGTTAGGGATAATGATGCGTTTATGGCATCTATACCTATGTATATGATGGACCATGTTATAGGGGCTAATATACATATAACCAACATTTCGGAAAAGTTGCTTGGAGCATATCAAGGATATGTTCTAAAGAGATATTTAATTGATAAGGAGATGAATAAAGGAGTTTGTCCATTATCATTTACTGTATCAGAAAATGACATATTAGTCAAATATAGCGTTCCGTGTCCACCATTGGAATTTGATACCAATTATGTAAGAGAAACAAAGAATATGGGTTATACTTGTATAAAGCCAGATAATTCGGACATAATTGAAAGTGTTTCGTTATATAATGATACCGTGACTATCCATTGCAGCGAAACTCCTGTTGGATGTAAATTGAGGTATGCTTTGAACGGAGAAAGTATTGTTATACCACCATCAAGCAAAACAGGAAACAGCGGTAGAGAATATGGCGGCAGAGGAAATTTGAGAGATAGCCAAGGCTATCATGTATATAAGGATATTGAAGGAATAAAATATCCATTACACAACTGGGCTTATGCATTTGAACGGATGATATAAATTCATAAGCACTATAAATTTTCGACACTGTCCAAAATTTTGTGTAAATGGCAGAAATCATTAGGAAATCCCGCCGCCAATAATTATCTTTGCCGAACAACATTGGCGG
>ENA-OPNJ01000098-OPNJ01000098.1-human-gut-metagenome-genome-assembly--contig:-NODE-98-length-39257-cov-10.041095_pt1 | contig 39257 bp, 24 predicted proteins | sample MGYA00241535_ERZ501767 | MGnify/ENA primary metagenome ERZ501767 (study PRJEB25962, sample SAMEA2042564) | human gut metagenome | biome: human gut; feature: human-associated habitat; material: faeces...
ACAGTCGCTATCATTATATTAGATATTTAATGACTGTAGTTTATCGAATGCTTACACATTATATTATATATAACAAAGGCTGCACCAATGGCGCAGCCTTTGCTTATCTATTGGCATTCAATTTATCTATCATTCTGCATCTTCTCCGGGCCAACCTTCCCAAATGAAAGAATCAGTTGTTACAGTAACAATAGAATTTTGATCTTGAGAAATAATCAACCCTAATTCAAAATTTTTCCCCTCATTAACAAAATAGCAATATTGAGGATAATTTTTCGCATCATAAAGGAACCAATAACCTACCCCTAAATCAAAGAATGATCCTGACGGGATAATTGACAGAGCTTGATAATCCTCATCTAATGTAAATTGCAAAGAAACCTGATCGGCTTGACCAGCCCCAGCAAGGCTTTCATAAAGATTTTTCAATCTATATAAACTTGGATTTTCTTTAGCTTGCTCTATCGCAACACTTCCTGTACCTAATCCAAATGCACTTTCTGTATAAACAGCTGTTCCGGCACTTACCCACGTATAATCTCTAGAGATATTAAACGTCATGGCTGCAGCACCGTATGTATAAGTATCCCCTTCACCCAATGTAAGCGTAAGCGAAGCACTCTCTCCGATTTCAAGATTAAACGTTACGGTTACCTCTTTAGAAATTTCACCTGCTGCAAAATCAACTGTTTGCGGAACTGTAAAACTAGTATTATCGCTTGTCAGATGAACTGTTGCCGCTTCGGTTGTCTGTCTACCGATAGTAAAGGTAAAGGTTTGTTCTTCATCAGGCAAGAAAGAGTAATCCGTTTGTTCATCTTGGTAGAAATATGCCTGTACACCTTCTGTCTGCACGGGTGACGGATCTCTGTCCACTTCATCCGTACATGCGCTGAAGCTCAACGCAAGTGCCATGCTAAAGATGGCTTGGCTGTATGTAAATAATTTCTTAATCATCATTTTATACTTGTTTTATACATTAATTATTGACCTGTCCATGGAGAATAAACATCACTTGGGTCGGGATTTTCGTAACCGATTAATGCCGAATTGTTGTTTTCCTCCGTCTGTACGATACAGATATTCATCCATGCCGGACGACCGTTGGTGTTAAACCGACGCTCATCACTGAAGTTCGTACCACTATAGCCACGGGTTACCGACATATCCAGACGTTTTACATCGAAGAATGTCAAGCCTTCGCCCCACAATTCGATGCGTTTCTGCAATACTACTTCATTCACAACCGCATCGGCAGAAGAAGCCGTGCAACGGTAATTGGCATCGCGATAGGTCTGCATGAACGAGTTCAGCAAGTCTCTACCTTGCGTTGCGTTCTGATGTGCGGCAGCTTCCGCTTCTATCAGATACATTTCTTCTACACGCATCAACGGATATGCCGAAGCCGCACCGGTAGTGGAAACATCGCCATTGCCTTGTGCAGGACGGAATTTCAATGAAGCATAATCGGGCAGGCTGGCTCCGCTTGTGCCGCAATAAGTGTTCTGACCTTCCAACGCGCTTCCGGCAGGAGCTTTCCATGCCAGCTTACGGAAATCGGTATCGGCTATTTTGTTATACAATGCCACGTTAATCATATTATACGGGCCTGCCGCAGCGTAACCGAATACAGCTTCATTGGACGACCATGAAGTCCAGTTCAGGATACCGGTCTTTACGACATCGTCTTCCGACTGCATCTGCGAGCCCCACAACCAAGAAGAAACGCTGATGTCATTGAATCCGTTGGTGGTGCTCAGCCATTGGTCTTCAGTCATCGGAACAGCTCCACTCGTGTCGATAGCCTTGCGCGCATATTCTTGCGCTTTCGGATAATCCGCCACCCACATATACAGGCGGGCTTTCAAGCCGTATACCACGCTGAGGTCGGGCAAAGTCTTGGCACTGCGATCCAAGTTGACGATGTATTCTTCAGCCTTATCCAAGTCGGAAAGAATGAAGTCGAACATTTCCTGACGGGGCACACGGGGATTGTTGCGCGCGGCTTCCTCCGTTACGTCTTCTTTCACGATAGGCACAGTCAGGTTCAGCACATTGTTTCCGCTGGGATTTACCGCATCGGTGCCATCGTTTTCCAAGAACTCGAACATCTGGGCCATATCCAAATAGGCATGGGCACGGAAAGTATAACCCACACCCAAGTAACCTAACTGGGTAGCATCGGCTGTTTCCGGATCCAACGCCTTGATGATGTTATTGGAAGTCTGGACATATTTCCAGAAATAGTTCCAAATAAACTGCGTAGACATATAACGGGGACCGATGTGCTGGTTTCCTTCCCATGCCGAATAATGGTCGTATCCGCTACTAACAACCGGCATGTCTTCGGTCATCACATCACGGATGTGCATGATAGACCCATATCCCCAGTCATAACCGGGAGCACTCGGGCCTTGTCCTAATACATCATATTTGTTCAAGAAAGCGGGCATCGCCCACAATAAGGCTTCGGTAGCTTTCGAAGAGGAAGTCAATTGCTCATCTGTCGCCACATCGGTAGGAAAAGTTTCATCGATACATCCGGTCATCGATACGGACACAGATGCCAAGCAGCCGATTCCTATTATGAATTTAGATATATTTCTCATTTTTCTTTTAATCGTTACAAGTTATTAGAATGTCAATGTAATACCGCCCGAAATCGTACGGATTGGAGCGTAATAAGATGAAGTTATTTCACCGGAGATGCTTTGACGCGGATCCATACCTTGGCGTTTCGACCACAACCAAACGTTGTCGGCACTGAGGTAAACACGTACCTTTTCGATGCTTGCCTTGCGTGTCAGGTTCTTCGGAAGCGTATAGCCGAAGTTGATGTTCTGCAAGCTCAGGTAAGAAGCACTGGTCAGGAAACGGTCGGATGTACTTGCCGTATACAAGTCACCGTATTGGAATCTCGGTATCGTGCTACTCGGATTTTCCGGAGTCCAAGCGTCCAGCAAGTCTGCATGAAACGCGCTTCCTCGTCCGTTAGCTGTAGGAGAAGTCATCATGTTAGCGTAATCGCCATCGTATACCTGACCGCCAATCTGGTAAGAAAAAGCCACACTCAAATCAAATCCTTTATAAGCCAATGAGGTACCGAAACCACCGTACACATCCGGAAGAGCTGTACCGCACAAGTGCATGGTCGCATCCGAATACTTTGTTGTAGTGGTCTGAGTCACCGTACCGTCTTTAGCGGTCACATCCTGATAATACAGCGCGTCACCGTTTTCGTTTACACCCGCATACTTAGGCATATAGAACGTATACAAAGGAATGCCCTCGCCATACATATAGTTGCCGCTTGAGAATCCGCCTACGCCGTCTACCACCATGGTCTTACGTTCGTCGGGCAAAGAAGTCACCTTATTCTTATAATGGGTCAGGTTCAGGTTCAAATCCCACTGGAAATCTTTCGTCTGGATAACCGTACCGTTCAGTTCGACTTCCACGCCCAGGTTGCGCATATCGCCTACATTGGCATAATACGAAGAGTAACCGAACGAAGGAGGAAGCGGGAATGAGAACAGCATATCCGTCGTCTTGCGCATGAAGAATTCCGCCGTACCGGTCAAACGTCCTTTGAAGAACTCGAAATCGAATCCCATATTGAAGTTACTGTTCGTTTCCCAAGTAATGTCCTTGTTTCCGTAAGTTTCGGGAACGGCAGCCGGATAACCCGATGAGTTGACAATCGTATATGTATTCGTATAACGGTAATCACCGATATTGTCGTTACCCTGCGAACCGTATGAAATCTTGAACTTCAACATATCCACCCAGTCGGCATGGAAGAAGTCTTCTTTCGAAATCATCCATGCTGCACCAGCCGACCAGAAGTTACCCCAACGGTTATCGGGATGGAAACGCGAAGATGCATCGCGGCGGTAAGAACCCGACAAGAAATATTTTTCGTTGAAATCGTATTGAATACGGCCAAAGTAACCTTCGGTATTATAATCGGTCGTATAAGAAGTTGCACTTTTATCGGTTACGGCACCAATCAGCTCGGAGTTGGTCGGGTCGAACATATTCGATTTCGAACCCATCAAATAGTAATATTTATGACGGTAAGATTCATGTCCCAACATCACGGCGATATTGTGATGGCCGAACATCCGCTGCCAGTTCAAAATCTGCTGGTGGTTGTACGACATGTCACGCAGGTGATATTTATAAGAAATACCGTTTTCGGTAGCATACTGGCCATAATACGGGTTGGTAACAATTGTCTGACGGGTTTCGTCCACATTGACACCCCCATTGAAAGTAAACTTGAAATCTCTCAAGAAACGCACTTCAAAGAATCCGTTGGCACTCATGGCATTACCTTCACGCTGATAAGTATTCAGCAACAAATCGGAAGCAGCATTCGAATTACCCAATATCGGACGTATGGCACCTGCATTCTGGCCGTCACCATAGTCATAACGCATGATGCCGTTAGCATCGGTCATGATATTTCCGTTACCGTCACGCATATACATCGGATAAATCGGGGCAACCTGTGTAGCAATGGCAAAAATATTTCCGGATGAAGCTGAATTTCCATCTTCATCTGAAGACAATGAATTTGCGTTAAAATGCGTATAAGCCATATTGGCACCTACTCTCAACCACGGTTTCACTTGGAATTCCGCTCTCAAACGTCCGGTCAGACGCTCGTAATCCGAATTGTCCACAATACCATCGTTGCTCAGGTAATTGACAGATGCATAAAATGAAGACTTGTCTGTACCTCCCGATATGCCGACATTATATTCCTGCCGCAAGCTATGCTTGTAGATTTCATCCAACCAGTTATCCGGACGTAACAAGAATGATTGTCCGTTATAGTTAACTACACGACCCAACGTAGCGTTCGGATTCAATTTTCCGTTCGCTCCAATCACATACTGGCCTTCTGGAACCGTATATACGTTATATCCCAAGCCATAGTCACCGTTACCGAACATATTCTGGTTTGCCAACTGAATGGCTTGTGCTTGCGAATAGCCCAAGCCTCCCATTTCCGTCGGATTGGCAAAATAATTCTTCAGCGCGCCGAAGTACATTTCATAATATTGTGCAGGGTCTTTGATATAATTATAGTCTTGAGTAGCACGTGAGTTCGAACCCCATTTAGCGTCTACGGTCACCTGAGCCGTACCCGCTTGTCCTTTCTTTGTAGTAATCATAATGACACCGTTGGCACCACGCGCACCATACAAAGCGTTCGAAGCTGCATCCTTCAATACAGTCATCGACTCGATATCCTGCGTACTGATGTTGTTCAAATCACCGTCATAAGGCATACCGTCCAAGATAATCAACGGGTCGTTTTCTGCGAAAATAGAACTGATACCACGGATTTTGATTTTCAGATCATCGCTACCCGGTTGTCCAGTAGGAGAAGAGATCTGCACACCCGACACCTTTCCGGTCAAAGCGGAAACAGCATTCGAAGTCTGGATTTTGCCTATCTCGTCAGCCTTCATCACCGATGCCGATCCTGTAAATGCCGACTTCTTCGCAGTACCATAAGCCACCACCAAAACCTCATCCAACATCTCGTCATCCGCGTGCAGCACCACCTTCATAACCGGCTTGATATCAATCTCTTGCGTCTGAAGTCCGATGAAAGAAACCACCAAAGTTCCCGCCGAACTTGGCACGTTACTAATCGTAAAATTACCATCTATATCAGTAACCGTACCTACTGTGGTACCTTTTACCAATACAGATGCTCCCACTACAGGTAAACCGTCTTCTTCAGAAGTAACCGTACCGGTAACTTTCTTTACTTGCGCGTTTACCAGACCAATGCCTATCATCAGGCAGGTCATTAACAGCATCAATTTTCTTTTCATAAAAATTCTCTCTTAAATTTAACCTTAAATAAACACTTTTATCTAATCCAGTTTAGGCGCAAAGGTAATCATTAATCTAATAACTTGTATACTTTTGGAAACAAAATACAAAAGATACGTCGCTTTTTAACACTTCAAGATTGAAATTCTGTATAAAAAGCAAACAAATATGCAGGATTTCCGGTGTTGTCTTTGCTTAAAAAATAGCAAAAAACAAGCTCAGAACCTTGTATAGGACATCTTTGTGATAGTTTTTAAGACTCCTGATAAAAAGTGTAGTGAAATGAAAAAAATTAGTTACCGATTGGTTTATAATCGTAAAAAACGTCTCAATGCAAGCGGAAAGGCATTGATACAAGTGGAAGCTTATTTAACAAAGCAGAAAGCCTATTTTTCCACTCACATTTATGTACGTCCCGAAGAATGGGATGCCAAAAAAGCAAGGATTGTACTTCATCCGCAGGAAGAGGCGCTGAACCGGATGCTTGACGAGTTTCTCCTAAAGCTCCAGTATGCGGAATTGGAAGGGTGGAAGCGAGGAAAAGAAATATCCTTGTCAATGCTGAAAACAGACAATGAGGCAGAAGAAAGAACAGATGTTTTTGCATTCGGTAGAAAATGGGTAGAACACTCAAAAAGCAAAGAAAGTACAAAAAACAACTTGAGCACTACATTTGCTCTTTTACATGAATTCCGCCCGGCACTATGTTTTGCGGAGATGGATTATTCGCTGCTGCTCCAGTTCGAACATTTTCTGGAAAAGAAAAAACTGAAGATAAACACAATTGCCAAACACATGCGTCATTTACGCACGCTTTGCAATGAAGCCATCAGACAAGGCGTAATGTTATCATCGGCTTCACCTTTCATTAAATACCGGATAAAGACCACTGAAAGTAAACATGTATTCCTGCTTCCAGAAGAACTGAGAAAACTGGAAGAACTGCCGCTCGGACAGACAGGAAAAGCATTGCGCCACACACTGGATGCGTTTCTGTTTTGTTGCTACACCGGCATCCGTTATTCTGATTTTATAGAATTGCGTGAGGAAAATATCGTTTATCCAGACAAGCAACATGCCTGGCTGACGTTCAAGTCGCAAAAGACAGGAACGGAAACTCAAGTCCCCCTTTATCTTTTGTTTCAGGGGAAAGCTCTGAAGATATTAAAGCGATACCCCGACAAAGAGTGCTTTTTCCGTCTTCGCCCGAACCCTGACATTAACAAGGAATTGGTCAGGCTGGGCAAGCTGGCTGGTATTGACAAGCATTTCTCTTTCCACTCGGCGCGGCACACCAATGCTACCTTATTAATATATAATGGAGCAAAACTGACTACGGTGCAAAAACTATTAGGGCACCGCAGCATCAAAACCACGCAAATTTACGGTGAAGTGTTTTCGCAAACGTTAGTAAATGACCTGAAGAAATGTAAGCTCTAATGTCGCTTTTCTACAAAGCTGCAATGATTTGCCAAGGCAGTTAACTGTTTCAGCAGTTTCAATGCACTGAAACTAGAGTTTCAGTGCATTGAAACTACGGTAAAACTGCATTGCATAAGCTTACCTGACTTTAAGCATGTTTTGAAAAAGCCTAGTGCATGGACAAAACGTCATTCTTATCACGGAGCAGAATCGGATTGCAAAAGTTGTAGAAACGTAAAACTCTATGTCTCCCTGCCTGCAGGACGAACCATGCGTGAAGACTTGCCTGGGGATGATTTTGCTCATCGGGAAGTGCTGTTTGTACGTTAAATTGCACTTTCGAAAGTGCAAATACGCCTAATCCATGCTTATTTATTGCATACATTCATATCTTTGCCGAAAAGGAATGCTTTATGGATAAACTACAACAACACTTTAATCTTTTCCTGCAAGAGGTCCGTAGCACAATATGCATCTAGAAACCGGCTACATGCATGTCGTTCCTTTGTGGCAATTCGAGTTGGAGTATTAAGCGTTCCTTCTATATCAAAAGGTATGGCTATTCAGTAAAAAGCAGGTAGAAAGCTTCCGGTTGAAACGCATTAATACGTACCACGACACCATTTTTTGAAAGAAACCATTTTAAAAGAAGTCTTTATAGCCTCCTCATACTCAATACGTTAATAGTCATCTTTAGTTCGGCGGGAACTTTGGTAGTTTCTTTCATCGGCTTGCAGACGCAAGAAGTTAAGATTCAACCGGTTATGAAAGTAGTAATGCAGTCAGATGACAAAGTACTGGATGAGGTTGTGGTGACCGGTTACGGAGTACAACGCAAGGCTTCATTTACGGGTGCTGCTACTATTGTAGGCGAAGATGTAATCGCAAAGAAAAGCGATGCGAATTTTGTAAAAGCGTTGGAAGGAGCGGTTCCGGGCGTACAGATGAACAATTCTACCAGTATGCCGGGTATTTGGGGGTCTATTTATGTACGCGGACGTGGTTCGTTGAACTCGGGCACACAACCGCTATATGTCATCGACGGTATGCCGGTTGATTCGGATACAGATGACGGTTCTTTGACCGCTACAAGCAATAACTCACTCGACCCGATGTCAATGTTGAATCCTTCTGATATCGAAAGCGTTACGGTATTGAAAGATGCTGCAGCTACCGCTATTTACGGTTCGCGTGCTGCCAATGGCGTTATCGTCATTACTACTAAAAAAGGAAAAGAAGGAAAATTCAATATCAACTTGGACATCAAGCAAGGTTTCGTCACCATGGCAAACAACAATATGGATTTTGCCAATGCCCAACAAACCATGAACTTGTTTGCTGATGGTTTGACCGCAGCACAAGGCGGAACATGGCAAGAAAACTATGATTACTTGGCAAATGAATATTTTGGTTGGGACGGAAAAACGTCTACAGACTGGATGGACGAAATCACCCGTAAAGGTTATTATCAAGACTACAACCTGAACATGCAGGGACGTAGCGGTTCTACCGGATATTATGTCAGTCTGGGCTATTTGAATACGGAAGGTCTGGTCAAAAGTGCTGACTTCGAACGTTTTTCAGGACGTTTGAATTTGGACAGCAAATTCAAATGGGCTACTGTAGGTGTCAACACCTCTTATAGTTATTCTACCCAAAATGGATTCTCACTTTCGACAACCGGTTCGATGAGTAGTCCGGTAGTAGCTGCTATCTCGAGTATGACTCCGATGGATCCTGTTTATGACAGTGAAGGTAATTATGCCAATATCGGAAATTATAACCCGATGGCATTGATGGACGAAACTGCCGGTGAATTGAACCAAAACAAGATGCAGACCATCAACCTGAACCCTTATTTCCAAATTGATTTCGGAAAAGGCATCTATGCAAAGACTACATTGGGTGTAAACATCAACGAACTGAACCAATACCAATACTGGAGCGCCCAATACAACCCGCAAGGTATGGACTACAACGGTTTGGGTCAGTTGTATAATTCGAAGAGCACCGTCATTACGTGGAACAACATCCTCGGATGGAACTATGTATTCGACGAAAAGCATAACGTAAGTGTCATGGTGGGACAAGAAATGCAAAAGAAGAGCTACCACTACGAATATTTCGCGAAGTCAGACTTCCCGTTCTCTGCCGACGGTATGCGTGACTTGACAACTGCCGGTACCGACCAAGGTTCTGAATATTACAAACAAGAAGCACGTTTGGCATCTTACTTCATGGATGCACACTATTCGTATGCCGACAAGTATTATCTGTCCGGTTCATACCGCCGTGACGGTTCATCCGTATTTGGTGCTAACCACCGTTGGGGTAACTTCTGGTCGGTAGGTGCTAAGTGGCGTATGACTGGTGAAGATTTCCTGAAAGACAACAATGTCATCAACAACCTGACACTTCGTGCTTCATACGGTACGGTAGGTAACCAAGACATCGACTGGTACGCAGCCCGTGGATTCTATTCAGCAGGTTACAATTATAAGCAGATTCCGGGTATGATTCCGACCAGTATTGCCAATCCCGATCTGACTTGGGAGGTATCAAAGAAGTTTGATGTAGGTTTCGACCTTTCTTTGTTGCATCGCCTGCATTTCACTTTTGACTTCTACAACTCAATTACTTCGGACGCATTGTTCCAAGTGCCTTTGTCAATGACAACAGGTATTTCAGAAGCTTACCAAAACATCGGTAAAATCCGCAACCGGGGTGTTGAATTCTCTGTAAACGCAGCATTGATGCAACGCAAGGACTTCAGCTGGAACTTCTTCGCCAACCTGACTTGGAACAAGAATGAGGTTATCAAACTTTCTACCGATGATCCTTTGGAATATACCTTCCAGATTGTTGAAGAAGGCCGTCCTTACACCCAATTCTATATGAAAGAATATGCAGGCGTTGACCGTGAAACCGGTAAGCCGTTGTGGTATCTGAACGAAACGGGCGATGAAACAACTTCGGATTACAACGCCGCTTCGAAACGCTATGTAGGCGATGCTGACCCAAAAATATTAGGAGGTTTCGGAACAAGCCTGACGTGGAAAGACTGGGATTTTAATGTTAACTTCAACTACCGTGTGGGAGGAAAAGTTTATGACTCAGGTGCTGTATTTACCGGTTTCGGTATGTCATGGCGTACACCGTTGGAAGATGTGGCGCTGAACTCTTGGACACCTGAAAACAAAGATGCCAAGTATCCGCAATACATCTATGGAGACCCGAACAATTCGACACAATACTCTTCTCGTTTCTTGTATAACGGAAGCTATTTGAGAATCAGCAACATCACCTTGGGATATACCTTGCCGCAAAGATGGAGCACCAAAGCGTTCATCCAGAAGTTGCGCGCATACGTATCGGTGGATAACCTTTACACATTCACATCCAGTGACTTTGTCGGTTATAACCCTGAAACTTCAGCCAATGGTGTAATCGCATGGCAATATCCTGCTATTTGTACCTTCATCGGAGGTATCCAATTGACATTCTAATGATTGAGGAATAATTTAAATAAAAGAAAGATTTATATGAAAAAGAATATACTGAAAGCCTTCGCTATCGCAACCCTCGGATTCAGTCTTTCGAGTTGTGGTGAAAGTTTTCTGGAAACAGATTACTATCAAGGTATAGATTCGGAAGGAGGCTTGTCAAGCGTAAGTAACATATCAACGGCACTTAACGGTACCTATTACAACCTTTTCTACTATTATTTTGCCGGTAACTATGCTGTCAGCATCGGTGATATACCGACCGATATCAGCTATTGGAACTCGAAAACCAACCACTTCAACAACATCTATACCTATACAGTGGTTGATACAGACACTTATCTGAACAGCATTTGGGAATATGGATATAAAGTAGCGGACAATGCTACCCGCGTCATCCAAGCATCGCAAGCTTTGTACGAAGGAAGCAATGCTGAAGAAAAAGCCCAGTTGGACCAACTCATGGCCGAAGCATACGCTTTGCGCGGTTATGCCGAACTGATGCTGGTCAACATTTATGCTCACCAAGTAAAAGTTAACGGCACCGACTTCTCATCCGAACCGGGTATTGTCGTACTCGACCAAGCTCCGATTGAAGCATTGGCTCAAGTAAGCCGTTCTACCGTAGGCGAATCTTATTCGGCTATTTTGTCGGACTTCGACAACGCAATCAGCCATTTCGATGCAGCCGGAGGCGACCGTGGTTCTATCCTGTACATGAATAAGGCAGCCGTTTACGGTCTGTTAGCAAGAACCAACCTGTATTTGGAAAACTGGGGCGAAGCTAAACAAAATGCTCAACAAGCTTTGACCGAAAAAGGCATCACGACCTTGACTTACGACGCTACCGCATATGCGGCATTGTTCAGCGGCAATACGTCGAACACCGAAAGCCTGCTTTCGTTAGCCATTACACAGACTGATAACTGGTCGGCTAACTCATGCGGTACCTTATGGTCTACTTACAATTTTAGCCCAAGCCCGAAATTGCAAGCCATGTATGGAGCAAACGACTGCCGTACTTCTATCTTCGGATGGAGCGATGAATCAACAGACGCTGCTCCTCAATTCACCGGCGGAAAATACTCACAACACTCAAGCGGCAATCCGGCATACGCAACCAACTATCTGGTTAACGCTCCGGAAATGTACCTGATTATGGCAGAAGCCGATGTAGAGACCGGCGACCTGAGCAACGCACGCAACTCACTTCTGACCGTAGCGAAACGAAACGCAGACATCACTTCGGTTGACGACCTGCCTGCTACGGCAGACGAGCTGAAGTCGTTCATCAAAGACGAACGTGCACGCGAATTGTTCCAAGAAGGTTTGCGTCTGTACGACTTGCGCCGTTGGGACGAAGCAGCAGATGTATTCGCTATCCAAGCTCCGAACGTGGCATTCACTTATACCGGATATAAGATTTCTAACCTTGTATTCCCGATTCCTGCAGCAGAAATCAATTCAGGATTTGGCGTAGAACAAAACGACTGGTCTGGAACATTGCCGAAATAATCTTCCTAATAAACTAAATACAAAAACAGCCAATGAAGTTTCATATCGCTTCATTGGTTGTTTTTTTAGTATAAATTAATTGAAGAGTAGCATTTTCGTCAAACAATGGTATCAAATCGTTACAGACTCCGGTAATATATCCAGCGGGCAAAGAAAGGGTCATCAATTTCATACTTCTCATTCTTTATTACATATCCTTGCCGTGACAGGCGTTTTAAAGCACTGAAAGCAGTACTGGTCGGAATTCCACTTCTCGAATTAAGCGGCGAAGTAATATTTTGTGCCAGAACCGCTAATATGTGTCGGTCGGTTTTATTCATTGCCATCCAAATGCGTTCATAGTCAAAATCATGCAGCCGGGTCAGTTCATCTACTGCATGGTCTACAAGTTTTTCTACATCATTCTTTTGCTCTAACATGTTCCATACTTGAAAAGCAAGTTGCTGAGTATAATAGGGATGGCATTGGGTAAATGAAAGGATTTCTTCGGCTATTTGTTCCGGCTGTTCCAAAACCATAGGCGCAAACCGCTTTAACAAATAACGGAAAAAATCATCGTAAGGTATCTTAGGAAGCCGCATCAAGACACCAAAATGGTAAAAAGGCGACTTTTTCTTCTCGAATATTTCCGTCATCATGGATTCTTGGCTTCCTAAAAAAATATAGTTCACATTATGCTGCAACTGCATGACGGAGCGAAGGTATTTGTCTAATCCTTTCTCTAAATCAACGATTTCCTGAAATTCATCCAACACTACAACAAACTTATTCTTTTCGCCTAATTTCTCTATCAGCATCAATACATCTTCCAGTACGACATTGTTATCGCTTCCAGGCTGGAAAGCCACATCCACTCCATCAGTCATGGGATTGACAGAGAAGGTAGGGATGAACCGGAAATGGGTCATTGCATGCTTAATTTTCTCGAAAGGGTATATCTTGAATACACGCTTTAGCAAAAGTGCTGCCAATTCTGCAACTGTAGTAACCGATTGCAGGTTAACCATAATGACCGGTCTGTCTATATACTGCAAAGCTTTACATACCAGACTGGTTTTCCCGAATCTCCGCGGGCTGATTAACACCAAATGATTCTCGCTTTCCAACAATTGCCCGATAGATTGTAATTCCTTCTCCCTGTCCGTGAAGAAAGCTCCGTCTACTACTGTCCCAAACTTAAATGGATTTTTCATATTGCGATATTTTTCGTTGCGACTTTTTTCGCAAATATAATCATTATCCTGTAATAAAGAAACTTTCATTCCATGAAAACTTCGTTCCTTGGTAATACATTGGGATACATTAGGTAGAAATATTTCAATGAAAATGCCTTTACAAGGTTTTCCAACTAATGTTTTTGCAGTAAGAGATAAAAACAGGAATCATTTGTAAATACTTCAATAACAGGCAATTATTGGCTAAGATTCAGTTCGGCGGGAACTTTGGTAGTTTCTTTCATCGGCTTGCAGACGCAAGAGGTTGATATTAAGCCGGTTGTGAAAGTTGTGCTGAAGTCGGATGCTGAGGTGTTGGACGAGGTTGTGGTGACAGCTTATGGTACAGCTACCAAAGGTACATTTACCGGTTCTGCTTCGGTGATGAAGGCCGATAAAATCGAAAAACGTCAGGTGTCTAATATTACGAATGCATTGGCGGGCGCGGTTGCAGGTGTGCAAATTCAGAGTTCAAACGGTCAGCCGGGTGAAGATGCGAAGGTGCGTATCCGTGGTGTAGGGTCTATCAATGCGGGTACAGAACCGTTGTACGTTGTAGACGGCATGCCTTTCGACGGTGACCTTTCTTCATTGAATACACAAGATATCGAAAGTATGACGGTATTGAAAGATGCGGCTTCTACCGCTCTTTACGGTGCGCGTGGTGCCAACGGTATCATCATGATTACTACGAAAAAGGGTGCTTCGGGTAAAGCTCGTGTGAACTTTGATGCCAAATGGGGTGCTAACTCACGTGCCGTGACCAATTACGATGTAATTGATAGCCCGAACCAATATATGGAACTGGCTTACCAGTCGTTGAAGAATGCAGGTTTGTATAACTTGGGTTATGACGATGCTGCGGCTCACGCATACGCTAATTCTACTATCTTCAAGAATGCATCGGGTGGTGTAGGTTATCAGGTTTATACGCTTCCTGAAGGTGAAAGCATGTTTACTACCGACGGACGTGTCAATCCGAATGCGAAGTTGGGTTATTCGGACGGTACCTATTATTATACGCCGGATGACTGGGAAAAGGAAATGTTCAAGAACAAGCTGCGTCAGGAGTACAACCTGAGCGTATCAGGCGGTAATGACCGTGCTACGTTCTACTTCTCTTTGGGTTATCTGGATGACCAAGGTGTAATTGACGGTTCTGGATTCAAGCGTTACAGCGGTCGTTTGAATGGTGATTACAAGGTAAACGATTGGTTGAAAGTGGGTGCTAATGTGGCTTATAACTTTACTAATAGCCGTTATCCGGGAGAACAACAAAATACCGCTTCTTCAGGTAATGCATTTTATATCGCAAACTTTGCGGCACCTATCTATCCCTTATACGTACGTGATGCCAATGGCAATATCATGACTAACAACGGGCGCAAGGTGTATGACTATGGTGACGGACAGAGTACGAACCAGAGCCGTTCATTCATGTCTATTTCAAACCCTGCCGGTGACTTGATTTACAATAAGACCGAATACCTGATGGATATTATCAATGCCAACTGGTATGCGCAAATCACTCCGATTAAGGGGCTGACCTTGACGGCACGTTACGGTCTGCATATTGACAATACCCGTTACAATGACTTGGGTAATGCATATATGGGCCAGACTGCATCTTATGGCGGTACAGCAACTCAGGAACACATGCGTACATTCGGATTCGATCAGCAGTATGTAGCCAACTATAACTTCTCTATTGACGATGTCCATCATATCGACTTAACTGCCGGTTATGATGGTTATAACATGGAAATGACTGACTTCTACGGATACGGAACAAACTTGTATAATCCGGAAAGCTATTATTTGGGTAATACGATTGATAATTGGCAGTTGGGCGGTGTCAAGAACGAGTATGCCACTCACGGTATTTTCGCCCGTGTCAACTATTCGTACAATGACAAATACATCGGTAATGTGTCTTACCGTCGTGACGCTTCTTCACGTTTTGCTCCCGATCACCGTTGGGGTGACTTCTGGGCAGCCAGTGTGGCTTGGCGTATTTCGGAAGAAGCTTTCATGGAAGACGTGGAATGGGTGAACCAGTTGAAGCTGAAAGCTTCGTTCGGTCAGCAAGGTAACGATGACATCTTGATGGGTGACCTGACAACGAAGAACTATTATCCGTATATCGACCAATACAGCATCAGCGGTGCGAACGGTGTTTATTCGGACGGTGTGCTTTATTATAAAGGTAATCCGGACCTGACTTGGGAAACTTCTACTTCGTATAATGTGGGTGTGGACTTCTCTTTGTTTAAGAACAAGCTGACCGGTACGTTGGAATATTTCGGACGTAAGTCCTCTGACATGCTTTACAACTTGCCTACCGCAGGTAGCTTGGGTTATACTTCAATGCCGGTGAATGTAGGTTCGATGACTAACTCAGGTTTTGAAATGGACTTCACTTACAACATCATCCAGAATAAGAACGTGACTTGGGACGTGAACTTCAATGCAACCTTCATCAAGAACAAAATCAATGAACTGCATGAGAACCTGAACGGACGCCTGATTGACGGTACCCGTATCTATGAAGAAGGCGAATCGATGTACCGCATGTACTTGGTGGAATATGCAGGCGTGGACGAAGAAACCGGTGAGGCTCTTTACTGGACGGCTGATAAGGATGAGAAAGGAAACATTATCGGACGGAAGAAAACTACGGATTATGTAGACGCACAAAACTACCGTGTAGCTACAGAAGACATGATGCCTACGGTATATGGCGGTATCGGAACCAGCGTAACGGCTTACGGGTTTGACGCTTCTATCTCGCTTTCTTACCAGTTGGGCGGAGAAATTTATGACTCCGGTTATGCAGTTACGATGCACGGCGGTTATCAACGTGGCGGTACAGCATGGAACAAGGATATCTTGAATGCATGGACTCCGACCAATACGCATACCGATGTGCCCCGTCTGGACGCTGAAGACCGCTATACTAATTCGGCTTCAACCCGTTTCCTGACCAGTTCAAATTATCTGAACATCAATAACATCACCGTAGGTTATACCTTGCCGAAGAGCTGGACCCAGAAGATGCAGATTGAGAAATTGCGTATCTACTTCACGGCAGACAACTTGGGCTTTATCTCGGCACGTAAGGGATTGGATCCGCGCCAAAGCTATACAACAGCTACTACTGCTCTTTATACGCCGATCCGCACCATCTCAGGAGGTATCAACTTGACATTCTAATGAATATAACTTAAAAACAATGAGAAAGAACATGAAAACAAAATATATTTTCGCTTCGAGCCTGCTTCTTTCCCTGGCATTTACGGGATGTCAGGATTTGGATACAGCACCGGAAGGGGATACTGTTACGACCGACCAAAAGGAGGAGGTTTATATTCAGAACCCGGAACGTGCAGAAGCTGCCATCAATGCTATTTATTCTCAGTTTAACCAACGTACGCCGAATGCAAATGCGTTGGGAACAGAACGCCATAACGATATCGGATATCCGACCATTATGTTGTGCACGGATGCTAACGGTATGGACGTTGTAAGTGATAATAACGGTTACAACTGGCAAGGGAACAGCTTGACTTTTGATGACAGAGATTATACTTCATACGAAGCTCAAATGGTATGGAATGATTTATATAACATCATTTTCTCATGCAACAACGCCATCTCTTCTTTCGATCCGGAAACCGATAACCCTACTTTCCAAATGTATTTGGGACGTGCTTACGCTACCCGCGCCTTTTGTTATTTCAACTTGGCTCAGCTGTATCAGTTTACGTATGTAGGCAATCAGAATAAGCCTTGCGTGCCGCTGATTACCAATGAAAATTCGGAAGAGGCAGCAGCCAACGGTGCTCCCCGTGCTACGGTACAGGAGATATACGACCAGATAGAAGCTGACTTGGAAACCGGTATCAATTACTTGAAATCGGCAGAAGATGCTGGGGCAAGCCGTGCAGACCGCCGTTACATCGACCAGTCGGTGGCATACGGTCTCCGTGCACGCGTGGCTCTGACCAAACAGGAATGGGCTGCAGCAGAGGAAGCGGCACAAACCGCAATCTCTTTGTCGGATGCACGCCCTGCAGCGATTGAAGAAGTAAATCATCCGACATTCTGGGATGTGAGCGAGCCAGACTGGATGTGGGGCGTATTGGTAGAAGAATCAGACCCTGTGGTGTCTTCTGGTATCGTAAACTGGCCTTCACACATGGGTTCGTTTAACTATGGTTATGCTTGGTATTCAGGCGGAAAGCAAATCAACCGTGCCCTGTTCAACACCATTCCGAACACCGATGCACGTAAAGGCTGGTGGCTGAATGCTGATACGGTATCTGCTAATCTGACGGCTGCCCAACAAGCTTTGATGAAAGGATATGGTTTCGGTCCTTATACGCAAGTGAAGTTCGCTCCTTATAACAATGAATTGGAAACTTCTACCAATGCGAATGACATACCGTTAATGCGTATCGAGGAAATGTACTTGATTATGGCGGAAGCTCAGGCTATGGGAGGCAATGCCGGAACAGGTCGGGCTACATTGGAAAGTTTTATCCAGACTTACCGTGATCCGGAATATACCTGCACCGCTGCTTCCGCAACGGATATTCAGGAAGAAATCTACCGCCAGCGCCGTATTGAGTTTTGGGGTGAAGGCTTGATTTGGTTTGACATCATGCGCTTGAATAAAGGTGTAGACCGCCGGGGTGCAGGCTTCCCGCAAGCCGCTTCGGTTTATAACATCGAGCCGGGTTCTGCTATTTTATTGTGGCGCATTCCGCAAAACGAAATCAACTCGAACCAGGCTTTGACCGAGGATGATAATAATCCGTCTGCTCCTGCTCCGACTCCTGTACAGGACATTACTGAGTAAAACGTTTATTGAAAGCCGATAAATAGAGGGCTGTTCCGTATGGGGCAGCCCTTTAATTTTTACAACGTCCGTTTGAATATCCAACGTGCAAAGAAAGGGTCATCTATTTCATATTTCCCGTTCTTAATTACATATCCCTGCTTGGACAAACGCTTTAATGCACTGAATGCGGTGCTAGTAGGAATGCCTTTTCGCGAATCGAGCGGAGATGTTGCGTTTTGTGCTAAAATCGTCAATATATGTCGGTCGGTTTTATTCATCGACATCCAGATGCGTTCATAGTCGAAATCATGCAATTGGGTCAATTCATCTACGGCACAGTCTACGATATTCCCGGCATTGTTTTCTTGCTCCAGTATATTCCAAACTTGAAAGGCTAATTGTTGGGTGTAATACGGATGACATTGGGTGAACGAAAGGATTCTCTCTGCCATTTGTTCCGCTTTTGCGGTGTCTATGCGCATAAACCTTTCTGTAAGATAATGGGAAAAATCATCATAGGGTATCTTAGAGAGACGCATCAGGATGCCGAAATGGTAGAAAGGTGACTTTTTCTTTTCGAATATCTCTTCCATCATGGATTCCTGACTTCCTAAAAAGATATAGTTCACGTGGTGTTGCAACTGCATGACGGAGCGGAGGTATTTATCTAACCCTTTCTCTAAATCGATTATTTCCTGAAATTCATCCAGCACCACGACAAACTTATTCTTCTCCCCTAACTTCTCAATCAGCATCAGCACATCTTCCAGTACGATATTGTTGTCGCTTCCGGGTTGGAAAGCTACGTCCACTCCATCGGTCATCGGATTAACCGAGAAAGTAGGGATAAACCGGAAGTGAGTCATGGCGTGCTTGATTTTCTCAAAAGGGTATAACTTGAAAATACGCTTTAATAAAAGTGCAGCCAGTTCGGTTACAGAAGTGACAGATTGCAGGTTGACCATAATGACAGGCCTGTCTGTATGCTGCAAGGCCTTGCATACCAGACTGGTTTTCCCAAACCTTCGCGGACTGATTAACACCAAATGGTTTTCACTTTCCAATAACTGTCCGACAGCTTGTAATTCCTTTTCCCTGTCTGTAAAGAAGTCACCGTCTACTATAGTCCCGAATTTGAATGGATTCTTCATATTGCGAATTTTTTCGTTGCGACATTTTTCGCAAAGATAAAGAAAAATTTCGTATATCGGTTACATTTTGGGTAGAACCGTTCTTGCCAGAACACCTCTACAGGCTTTTATTGGCTGATTATCTCTTGACAAAGGTTTTAAGCTTTATCTGATAAACGGTTAATACTAAGCATTTTACATGCTTCTGATAGTTCGGCGGGAACTTTGGTGGTTTCTTTCATCGGCTTGCAGACGCAAGAGCTCGACATCCGACCGGTTATGAAAGTTGTACTGAAGTCGGATGCTGAGGTATTGGACGAAGTGATGGTGGTGGCTTATGGTACTGCAAAGAAGTCGACATTTACCGGTTCGGCAGCTACAATCAAGAATGACAAAATCGCTTCACGGCAAACTTCAAATATCACGAATGCTTTGACCGGACAGGTTGCCGGAGTGCAAACTACAAGCAATACTGGCCAACCGGGAAAGGATGCGGAAGTGCGCATTCGGGGTATCGGATCTATCTCAGCCAGCAACAGGCCTCTTTATGTAGTGGACGGCGTACCTTATGACGGTGAATTGTCTGCCATCAGCTCTACTGATATCGAATCGATGACCGTATTGAAAGACGCAGCTTCAAATGCTTTGTATGGTGCCCGCGGTGCAAACGGTGTCATTTTGATTACTACTAAGCGGGGTGCCAATGGGGAAGCACGTGTGAATTTTAATGCCAAATGGGGTGTGAACAAGCGCGGTATCGCTTCATACGAACGCATTACAGATCCTGGCAAATTCTATGAATTGAATTACGCTTCTATCTACAATGCAGATTTGGAAGGTTATCTGGCAAACGGAGACTTAGCTGCTGCTAATGCATACGCCAATCAGGCTATGTTGTCTTCGGCTTATTTAGGATACCAAGTATTCAGTGTGCCGAATGTTGAACAGCTGATAGGAATGGACGGAAAACTGAATCCGAATGCGAAGCTAGGGTATTCTGACGGGACATATACTTATCTCCCTGACGATTGGACGGACGAATTGTTCCAAAACAATTTGCGTCAGGAATATAATTTGAGTGTCAGTGGTGCCAATGAAAAATTGAACTATTACATGTCTGCCGGTTATTTGGACGATCAGGGAATTGTCCCTAATTCCGGATTCCAGCGTTATTCAGCCCGCTTGAAAGCGGATTATCAAGTCAAACCGTGGCTGAAAATGAGCGGCAATGTATCGTTCACCCATTACGACAGTCGGGAACAGGATACCGAAAGCGGTACTTCTAATGCCAATGCCTTTTATGCCGCGAACATCATTGGTGCTATTTATCCGATGTATGTACGTGATGCAAAGGGAAATATCATGGTGGATAATCGTGGTTCCCAGCGTTATGACTATGGGTCGGACACAAATTTCTCACGCTCGAACGTAATTCCCAATGCTAACCCATTGGCAAGCTATATGCTTGACAAAATGGAATATTCCGGTGATGTTGTCAGTGGAAAATGGGGTGCCGACATCGACATTTGGGGCGGCATCAAAGCAAGAATCAATATCGGCGTGGATGCGAACAATGTGCATTATTCTAATATGGTCAATCCGTTTTACGGACAATATTCCGAAACAAGCGGTGTAGGCGGTATCGTCAGTGTAGCTACAGAGCGCACTTTCAGTACGAACCAACAGTATTTGCTGACTTATAACCGGACGTTCAATCATGTACATAATGTAGACATTCTTGCCGGACATGAAAACTATAACTACAAATACCAGTATTTATACGGCCAGCGGGAGAAAGTATACAATCCGAATATTCCCGAACTGAATAATGCCATTTCCAACCAAATCAACGAATCTTATACGCAAAAATACGCAACGGAAGGTTGGCTGTTCCGCGGACAATATGATTATGACGGAAAATATTTCGCATCCGTATCTTACCGTCACGACGCTTCTTCTTGCTTTGCTCCTGAAAACCGTTGGGGTGATTTCTGGTCGGTAGGGGCAGGATGGCTTATCAACCGCGAGAAATTCATGGAAAACCAGCATTGGATTAACATGTTGAAATTTAAAATCAGTTACGGTACCCAAGGTAATGATAACCTGATGTATGAAGGCGGGCTTTACCGCAACTATTACCCGTATATGGACCAATACACATTGGCAAACAGCAATGGTGATTTTTCTACATCATTGTATTATAAAGGAAACAGAGACATCACATGGGAAACTTCGCACAGCTTCAATACCGGATTTGACTTCACATTCTGGGACGGGAAATTAAGCGGTAGTGTGGAATACTTCTCGCGCAAAACCACCGACATGCTCTATTTCAAGCCAGTGGCTTCGTCATTAGGTTATTCGCGTATGCCGGAAAACGTGGGTTCAATGGTGAACCGTGGCATTGAACTTGATTTGTACTCGACTGTAATCGATACAAAAAACATATCATGGGACGTCAATCTCAACCTTACCCACTTTAAGAACAAAGTGCTGGAACTGGCTCCCGAACTGAACGGACAAATGATTGACGGCTCACGTATCTATCGAGAAGGAGAGTCTATGTACCAGCTATATCTGCCTAAGTATCTGGGTGTAAATCCGGATACCGGTGAAGCTCAATATGCGTTGATTCAACCGGACGAGGAAGGAAACACTGTCACAATGGATTATTCTGTAGCCTCGGAAAACCGGTTCGCTACCGGCGACATCTTGCCGAAAGTATATGGCGGTTTCGGTACCAGCCTTAAAGTTTACGGGTTTGACTTCTCCATTTCATTTGCTTATCAGCTGGGCGGACGTATGGTAGACAATACTTACGCTGATTTAATGAGCGACGAAGCGATGGGGCATGCTTTGCACGTAGACATGCTGAATGCCTGGACTCCGGAAAACAGAAACACGGATGTGCCACGTATGAATGCTAATAACGTGTATACTACTTATACATCAGACAGATGGCTGACAAGCTCAAATTACCTAAGCCTGCAAAACATCACTTTCGGTTACACTTTGCCGAAGAAATGGACACGCAAATTGCTGATAGAGGGAGCACGCCTTTTCTTCGTAGCAGACAACGTAGCTTTATGGACTGCACGCAAAGGTTTTGACCCACGGCAGGGATATGTATCTACTGATAATGTGTATTCTCCAATCCGTACTATTTCCGGCGGAATATCATTGGATTTCTAACGTTTAAATAAAGGGAAAATTATGAAACTGAAAAACAATTATATAATAATAACAGGCATTACACTGGCACTTGCGTCTTGCGACTTAGATAAGTTCCCGGAAGGCCAGTATGTGTCTGACGAGCAAAAGGAAAACATAATCGAAAGCCGTCCGAATCTGATTACGGCAGAAGCTAATGCCATGGCTGCCAGACTGAACTTTTTTGGCACGATTTCCGATGACCTTAATACATACCATAGCGACTATGGAGTTCCTGCCGTGTCTTTACAACTGGAATCTGGAGGTCAGGACATTGTGGCATCTACAAGCGGCTATAACTGGTTTAGTCGTTCTCAGAATTATGCCGACCGGGATTATGCCGATGCAAGCGGGGCTGAGTTTATTTGGAAGATTTTCTATAATCACATGAAGGCAGCCAATGATTTGTTGAAACTTATTGATGCGAATACAGAAGATGCAGATTTGCAACGCTACCGGGGGCAGGCTTTGGCAGCACGTGCATACGATTACTTAAACTTGGTACAATGTTTCCAGTTTACTTATGCAGGACATGAAAGTGCATTAGCTGTTCCTATTGTCACAGAAACAAAAACAGACGAGGAACTTCAAAATAATCCACGTGCTACAGTCGGACAAGTTTATGAACAAATCATGAACGATTTGAATCAAGCCGCAGAACTATTAGCCGGTTTTGACGCAGGCAGCAATAAAGACCAAATAGACGAAGCCGTGGTATATGGCTTGCGTGCCCGTGCCAACCTGCTTATGCAAAACTGGGCTGCCGCAGCAGAAGATGCAGACAAAGCTATTCAAGGTGGCACTCCGCAATCTTTACAGGAAGTTTCCACACCGACCTTTAATTCGGCAACTGCCAGTTCATGGTTATGGGGGATATTGATTTCACCGGATAATGAGGTGGTAACCACAGGCATCATCAATTGGCCTTCTCATCTATGCTCCTTTACTGGAAACGGTTATACGACATTAACCGGGACATTCCGTTCGGTCAGCTCGGCTCTCTATGAACAGATTCCTGATACAGACATCCGCAAGCAGTGGTTTATTTCTCCTGACACTACTTCAACGCTGGTAGATAATGAAACGGTAAACGGAACTCCTGTTATTGAATATTTTGGTTTGACTCCATACGTAAATACCAAATTCGGTGCTTACCAGAGTGTGTTTGGAAATACAACCAATTCTTCAGACTGGCCTCTGATGCGTGTAGAAGAGATGTATTTGATTAAAGCTGAAGCAGAAGCCATGTCCGGAAATCTTGGAGCAGGAAAGTCTACTTTGGAAAGTTTTGTGCAAACTTACCGTAATCCTTCATTTATAAGCCATGCCACTTCTGCAGAAGAGTTGCAGGATGAAGTTTGGCTACAGCGCAGAATGGAACTATGGGGCGAAGGTTTCGCCCTGTTCGACATTTTGCGATTGAAGAAACCTATTGTAAGAAAGGGTACAAACTATCCGGCATCTGTCCAATTCAATTTGGATCCGGAGTCGCAAATTATGATTTATCGCATTCCGCAGTGTGAAATGGAAACCAACGAAGGAATCACTGATGAAGATAACAACCCGGCAGCAGAGCGTCCTACGCTGTAAATCTTTAGTATAAATAGAAATGAAGAGGGTGTGCCCCTAACTGATTATGACATATAAATGGTACAGACTGAACATTCTGTTATAAACCAATCCATATAAACGGTGGTCATCTGCTATATCGGTGTAGTAGTCTATGGCAATCTCGTATTCGGGTGCACTCTCTTCATTATGTTTCACATATATACAATGTTTGAATGCAAGAAGCGTTACATTTGTTCCTTTAACCATAAACTGAAAAAGCGGTCATACACTTGATAGGTCCCCTGCTCTTCGGTAATTATCAGTGTTTGTCGACAGCACCGTCCAGTTTACCCGTCAGAAATTCTCTTTTAAGCCATTCGTATATATATGAAGGGCTTTGACTATATAAGTCTGTTTCTTTGTCAGAAAGTGCTCTGAACGTATCAGAAGTATAAACTATATTCAATGCGGAAGGTATGTCTAATTGAAAATCCTCAATCAAAAAACCTGTTATTTTATCAACTATGTGTGAAATCAAATAGTCTTGTTGAATTGGTCTTATCATATTCTATTCAATAAATTAATGCTTCGTAAAGTCCCGAAAAAGAATTGTCTGTTCAATTGTTTGTATTCCAATTCCTTTGCCAATTCCTCCAGAGTACAGAAACCTTCTTCGTAACGGCTTAAAAGGTAAGCTACCCCGTCATCAGCTATCGGACCCATCACAATATCGTAATGATGTGAAAAGGCAGGGATACTCCTTGTTCTATTCCGGTAAATGAATTCTGCCCACTCTTTGCTTGGCTTTTCAAAAAGCAGGACGTTCAGAAACGGAGCCGAGAGATACGTTTCATCAAATTGATATTTCTGTACAATCGGACTTCCGCCAAGAATCCGTGCTTTCTTGGCTGCCATATTTTCAGCCTGCACAAGAATATCAGTCAGATAAAAGCCTTGACCAAAGTCCTTGTACGGATTGGATTTTCGAATGTCTATCTGCTGAAAATCAACATTAGTCCCATGATAAAGTATCATATCAGTTGTCCTCCGTTTTTTTTGCAGATGACAATCAAGTCATCCACGGCATCATCAATGGATTGCAAATGCTCTACGCCGTAAAAGTCATTCAGAAAATCCACGCCTTTAAACCGATATAGGTATAAAAAAGCATTCTTGACCGAAAGGCTGAAACGCTTGGCAAAAGCACGTATGCATGCATTTATATAAGGTATCTTATACTTATCATCCATAACTAAAGGTGTTTGAGTTTCACACAAAGGTAATCAAAAATTCTATTATCTCATCATTTTCAGATATATCTCGGGTAGAAAAATTTCAGACGAAACCCTGTTATACTCTATATGAACCAATCATGAGAAAGAACAAAGCATAATTATAAATTCTGTAATTCGTTTATAAACAGTCATTTATAGGCATCATCAAGTTCGGCGGGAACTTTGGTGGTTTCTTTCATCGGCTTGCAGACGCAAGAGGTTGATATTAAGCCGGTTATGAAAGTAGTAATGCAGTCGGATGACAAAGTATTGGATGAGGTTGTGGTTGTAGCTTATGGTACTGCAAGCAAACAATCTTTAACTGGTTCTGTTGCTTCTATTGATGCTAAAGAACTGGAATTGCGCCCTGTAACGAGTGCCACTAGCGCATTGGAAGGAACTGCACCTGGTATTCAAGTAAATAGCTCTTATGGTGAACCCGGTAGTAATAAGACGCAAATACGTATTCGTGGATTCGGTTCGGTAAATGGAACAAATGAGCCACTAATTGTGGTGGATGGAGTGCCTTATAACGGAGATATTACAGACATCAACAGTGATGATATTGAATCAATGTCAGTACTGAAAGATGCTGCATCCGCTGCTTTGTATGGTAATAAGGCTGCTAATGGTGTGATACTTATTACAACCAAAAGAGGCAAAGACAGCAAACTGAATGTTCGCGTTAATGTAAAGCAAGGAATATACAATCGAGCCATCCCTGAATATGACCATATGGGCATTAACGACTGGATGGAAACAATGCGTTTAGGATATAAGCGTTATTTTATGGTGGACAAAGGTATGGATGCGGCTTCTGCTTCAGCAGCAGCGAGTGCCGGCTTGTCTTCCATTGTTAAAACCAAGATTTTTGACAGAGAAGGTGCTGAATGGTTTGATACCAACGGCAAGTTTGTGGCAAAAGTTTTACCGGGTTATACCGATTTAGATTGGTTGGATGCACTTCAACGAACAGGCTATCGTCAAGAATACGGTATCAGTACCGATGCGGGAAATGAAAAATATGACATGTTTGCTTCATTCAGTTATCTGAATGAAAAAGGATATATTATATCTTCTGATTTCGACCGTTTTACAGCACGTTTGAAAACTAATTTCAAACCTACCACCTGGTTTAAGGCAGGAATAAACCTGGCTGCTACCATGTCTAGTTCGAATTACGCAGATAGTGCGGAAAGCAATTATTTCATCAATCCATTCTACACAGCCGGCTTAATGGGTCCTGTATATCCTTATTATCAGCATAATGCTGACGGTTCCTTAATTCTAGATGAGAATGGAAATCCACAATATGATGTAGCGAACTATGATTATTTGGATGGAAGAAATATAATTTACGAATTGCAGAATGACATCAACAGGAAAGACCGTAATTCTATCACCGGCCAAGTATATGCTACCGTTAATTTCTTGAAAGACTTTTCTTTCACGACAAAAGGGGATTTATATGTAGCGGATCTGTATACAAAGAATTTTAACAATCCTGTTTGTGGCGATGGTGCCGCCAATGGAGGACGTTTGAGCCAAACAGCAGATAAAAGCCGTGAATATCGTTTTACACAAGAACTGTATTGGACTCATGACTTTAATTTGCACCATGTGGATGTGTTGGCTGCTCATGAATCATTTAAATATTCGTTTAATACGAACTATTTCATGAAAGAAGCTCAAAAAATTGCCGGAGGGAATACCGAAGCATCCAATTTCTCTAAAGTGACTTATGCAGAAGGATATGCCGACGAATTTACTACAGAAAGTTATTTGGCGCGTGCTCGTTATAACTACAACCAACGTTATTATGTCGATGCTTCTTTCCGTCGGGACGGCTCTTCCAGATTCTATCATCCGTGGGGTAATTTCTGGTCATTGGGTGCCAGTTGGATGATTTCTGAAGAAAAATTCATGAAGGGTATCGATTGGATAAATAGTTTGAAACTGCGTGCATCATACGGTGAGGTAGGTAATGATGCAGGAGTTGATTATTATGCTTATAAATCATTGTATTCTTCAGATACAAACTCAGGTATGGGAGCTTATTATAAGACTCAAAACGCTAATCAAGATTTGAAATGGGAAACTTCTTCTTCGTTTGATATTGCATTAGAAGGACGTTTGTTCGAACGTCTGAATTTCAGTATTGACTTCTTTAATAAAAAGTCAAAAGACTTGCTATTCAATGTCTACAATCCTTTATCTGCCGGAGCGACAGGTTGGCCATGGAACGCGGATGGCACAGCAGGAACTGGTATGTCTTCTATTTATAAAAATATCGGTTCGGTTCGGAATACCGGAGTGGAAATCGCTTTGGACGTTGATGCTATCCGTACAAAAGACTGGCGGTGGAACATCGGCTTGAACTTGACAAGTCTCCACAACGAAATAACCAAGCTCCCGGACGGAAAAGACATTTTGAATGGCGTGCAAAATTTTAGTGAAGGGCATAGCATTTATGAGTTCTATACTTATACTTATGCCGGTGTAGATCAATTAACTGGACGTTCACTGTTTAACGCTGACCCAGAAAAGGTAACGGACGCTTTAAGAGCAAGTGGCGATGTGGTAACCATCAATGGTAAAGATTATGTATATAATACGTCTTATGCGAAGAAGGACTGGCAAGGTTCGGCATTACCTAAGGTATATGGAAGTATCAATACTTCATTAACATGGAAAGATTTAACTTTGTCTGTATTATGTACTTATTCATTAGGAGGAAAAGTTTATGATTACAACTACAGCAACATCATGTCTACATCGACTGCATCTCCTCAGGCTTTACATCCGGACTTATTGAACGCATGGAAAGAAGCTCCAGCTGGCATGACGGAAGACTCACCTAACCGTATTGACCCGAATGGCATTCCGGCTTTTGACTTGTCATCTTATGATGCTTTTTCACAAGGTGCAGGAAGCCGCTGGTTGACATCCGCCTCTTATTTTGCCATTAAAAATATAAATGTGGGGTATAATATTCCTAAATCATTGATTAAGAACTTAGGTATCAGCGGATTGAAACTTTTTGGAACTGTTGAAAACGCTGTACTTTTCACTTCACGTAAAGGATTGAACCCCCAGTATAGTTTCAATGGTACTCAAGACAATACATTTGTATCTGCCCGTATCTTTACATTCGGTTTAAACTTAACATTTTGAAAACGATAAATTAAGCAGTTTATGAAATCAACAATAAAATATTTGGCATTTGCTGTAGGATGTACGCTTATGATGGCTTCATGTTCTGACAGTTGGTTGGAAACCGAACCGACATCTTCTGTTTCAGGCGATGAAATTATCGCTTCTACTGACAATGCAAAACAAGCGATTAATGGCATTTGCCGTGTTATGGTGAATCAACATAGTTATTATGGACAGATGTTCAATGGAGAAGGCACAATGAAGCTTCTATATGGAGAATATCCGGGACAGGATTTGAATTTTCCCTATATGAACCCTGGATGGGCTCCTATAATGAACGGGCAATTTACGCAAAATAGCAGCAGTATTTATGATTCATATCCATGGTATTATTATTATATCATTGTCGGTAATGCCAATAGTATCATCGCAAAGATTGACGCAGCGGAAGGCACAGAGGCTGAACGTCAGTTTATCAAAGCTGAAGCACTGACATTTCGTGCGTATGCATTTTTCCGTATAAGTGAAATTTATTGTGACAGTTGGGCAAAAAGCAACAATGGTGCAACAAAAGGAGTGGTACTCCGTTTGGATGAGTCTATAGGAGACATGCCTCAATCTACGCTTGCTGAAACATACACCCAAATATACAAAGATTTGGATGATGCTATAGCATTGTATGAAACGTCAGGATTGTCGCGCAATGATGTTTATTCAAGTGCAAGTAGCACGAATTGCTTTCCTGATATAAACACGGCTTATGCGGTTTATGCACGAGCAGCATTAACCAAACAAGATTATCCTACAGCACTCAATTATGCCAAGTTAGCCCGTAACGGGTATGCTTTGATGTCTGTGGCTGATTACAAAGCAGGGTTTGCCGCTCCCACGTCTTAATGGATTTAGAGCGGATACAATGATGAAACAGAAAATATCTTCTATTATGGTTGGCAACTATTCATGGCTTGCAACGGATATTATGCGCAAAACGGCATCAACGTTTGTATAAACCGCGATTTAATAGAACAATTTCCTGATACAGATATCCGCAAGTCGTTGTTTTTAACAGAAAAGACCTTCTTGCCGGAAGGGAAATCATTTAGTGATGTTGTTGCTGGTGACGAGGCTGGAACTTCAAATGGAATGTTTTCAGATGAAGCTGCATATGACAAAGCTGCTACATATGTAAAACAAACCGTACCAGCGGCTCTTGAGCAGAATTTTGCATACGCTAATTTAAAATTCCAGTGTACGGCACAGCCGGCAGTAGGATGTCAACCTATATTCCGTGCTTCTGAAATGTTGCTGACAGAGGCTGAAGCTGCCTTTTTTATGCAAAATGAAACGGATGCCCAAAACGCTTTGATTGAATTAAACAAAACCAGTGGCCGTGACGAGTCTTATACTTGTACAAAAACAGGAACAGACTTGTTAAACGAAATCAAACTATACCGTCGTCTTGAATTATGGGGTGAAGGTTTCAGTTGGATGGATTGCAAACGTTGGGGAGACAATGTTGTCCGTAATGGATTCGATGAGGATGGGAATTACCATTCAAGTGTTTCTGGTACGTATGGAGACTTAGAAACATTCTGGAAATGGATTATACCACAACGGGAATCAGATTATAATTCAGCTATTAGCATGAAATAAAAGAAGTATAAAAATCTGTTTTATAAAAAAGAGGTTGGGAGATTGCTTATAACTCTCAGCCTTTTTTTGTTGCTATTAGAAAATGCGACAACTTCATTTTCTATTAGTTACAGTTTACCTTTGTCTTTAGCCAGCAGAAAATCCCTCAGATGAACTTGCTTGATTCCTTGGTAACTTCTTCCATTTTGCAAGGTGTCCATGGAATAAAGAGGGGTATCAAAATAAAGAACGACTATCAAAAAGTAATGTTATTCTGAACAAAGCGAAGAATCCCGCATGCATCAGCTTCTGTTTTCTAGATCCTTCACTACGTTTAGAATGACAAAATGAAAGTTGATTTTTATTTTAATACACCCTCATCCGCTTTCTTCACTGCATGGTACAAAAGAATCCAATTATCTTATAAGATATTCGGATTACATTCCCAATTTATTGTAATAATTTTGGATTTCATCAAATAGATTGCTATTTTTGCAGAAAACATTCAGTCTATGATACATCGCATATTAGAAGAAAACATACGACCATTGCTCGATGGGAACAAAGCAATCATCATCATGGGAGCAAGACAGGTAGGCAAATCTACCTTGCTCAAACAACTGCTTGGTGAAAACAAAGATGTCTTATGGCTGAACGGAGACGACATTGATATACAGAACTTATTCCGAGAGATGTCTTCCACCCGTATGCGTGCTCTGCTTGGCAACAATAAATATCTTGTGATAGATGAGGCACAACGTATTCCGGACATCGGGCTTCGTATTAAACTTGTCACAGACCAGATACCTAACGTACAGGTCGTTGCGACAGGCAGTAGTTCTTTTGACCTTGCTTCGAAAGTAAACGAACCGTTGACCGGACGTAAGCGCGAGTTCAAAATGTTTCCTATGACATTTAAAGAGATGGCAGCACATACCAGCCTTTTAGATGAACTGCGCATGATTCCTCACCGTTTGGTTTACGGATATTATCCAGAAGCAGTGTACAATCCGGGGGATGAGAAAAATATATTGAAAGAACTGTCGGACAGTTATCTGTATAAGGACATTCTTTCACTCGACAATATCAATAAGCCGGATAGGCTGATGCGTTTGCTTAAGGCGCTTGCCTTGCAGATAGGCAGCCAGGTATCATACAATGAAATCGGAAGCATGATAGGCTTGGATTCGAAAACGGTAGAACGCTATGTGGACATACTCGAAAAGTCATTCATTGTATTCCGCCTAGGAAGTTTCTCGCGCAATCTCCGCAATGAATTAAAGGCAAGCCGTAAGATTTATTTTTGGGATCTTGGCATACGGAATGCCGTAATCGGGAATCTTGCCCAGATAGAAAACCGTACGGATACGGGAGAATTGTGGGAAAATTTTGCGATAGCTGAACGGTTGAAGCAAAATGCCTATCAAAACAGCTTTGCACAATCATGGTTCTGGCGTACCCAACAACAAAAAGAAATTGATTACATTGAAGAAGAAAACGGCATGATTAACGCATTTGAATTTAAATGGAATGAGCGCAAATCAAAAAATAAATGTCCGGAATCTTTCTCTACGGCATATCCTGATGCCCACTTCAAAATCATTACACCTAAAAACATAGAAGAGTTTCTGATGATATAGTCTCAAATATAATCAGGGGTTTCGGGTAACATTTGTGGTAGAAAATAAATCGAAAAAACTGTTTTATATTATCCTATAAGACTTATTTCTTAGAAGTAAGACAATTTTGGAAAGAATGGATAGTTGATTCATAATCAACCAATTACACATATTATCAAGTTCGGCGGGAACTTTGGTGGTTTCTTTCATCGGCTTGCAGACGCAAGAGCTCGACATCCGACCGGTTATGAAAGTTGTACTGAAGTCGGATGAAGAGGTGTTGGATGAAGTTGTTGTCGTTGCTTACGGTACCCAGAAACGTGCCTCCATTACGGGTGCGGTATCATCTGTAAGTGCAGGTCAGATTGAAAAACGACCGGTAACAAATGTGACCAGCGCATTGGAAGGTACTACTACCGGTGTGCAGGTAAACAGTACATACGGTGAACCGGGTAATGGTAGTAATAGCATCCGTATCCGCGGTTTTGGTTCTATTAATGGAACAAACGAACCCTTGATTGTAGTAGATGGTGTACCCTATGAAGGTAGCCTGAACGAAATCAATACCAATGATATTGAATCAATGTCTGTCTTGAAGGATGCTTCTTCGGCTGCTCTTTATGGTAATAAAGCCGCTAATGGTGTTATTTTGATTACGACACGTAATGGAAAAGGAAGCAAACCGAGCCTGAATCTGGATATACGCCAAGGTATGTATACCCGTGGTATTCCCGAATACAACCGTCTGGGCATCAACGACTGGATGGAAACAATGTGGAAAGGATACCAACGCTATTATATGATAGACGAAGGTATGGATGCTGCTTCAGCCGCCGCAGCCGTTAACCAGACTTTGATGAGCAACGTCATCAAATCGAATATCTTCGACAAAGGGAATACCGAACTTTTCACAGAAGACGGGAAGTTCATCGGAAATGTTTTGCCGGGATATAACGATTTGGATTGGTATGACGCACTGGAACGTACCGGCTATCGTCAGGAATATAATCTGAGCGGTGCTGCTGCCGGTGAGAAATACGACCTGTTTGCATCCAGTTCTTACCTGAACGAAAAAGGATATGTTATCAGTTCTGATTTTGAACGTTTCTCCGGTCGCTTGAAAGCCAACTTTACTCCGAACAAATGGTTTAAGAGCGGTATTAATTTATCAGCAAGTTCTTCGGAAGGCAATTATGCCAATGAAGCCAACGGCACCTATTATATCAACCCATTCTATTCCGCACGTATGATGGCTCCGGTTTATCCGTATTATGCTCACGATGCGGAAGGCAATGTGGTGATGGACGAGAATGGAAACCCTACATACAACCTTGGGCAACAGTATCTGTCAAACCGCCATGTAGTGTATGAATTGGAAAACGATATCAACCGTATGTACACCAACACGATGCAAGGACAGATTTATGCCACGATTTCGTTCTTGAATGATTTCCAGTTTACGGCAAAAGGAAACCTGTTCAATTCGAACATGAAACAGAAAAATTACAATAACCCTGTCTGTGGTGACGGTGCAGGCAACAACGGCCGTCTGACCCAATATTATCAACGTGTGAAAGATTACACGCTTTCACAAGAATTATTTTGGGCTCACCACTTCAACAAGCATACGGTAGATGTGCTGTTGGCTCATGAAGCACGTAGTTATTATGAGTCACTGGACTATACTGCAAAGGCTAATATGAAAATGACAGGTGACAACACTGAGTTGTCAAACTTCTCAGAAACTACTTACAGTGAAGGTTCTACGATTGAGTATAACACAGAAAGTTATTTGGCACGTGCCCGTTACAACTACGATGACAAGTATTATTTCGATGCTTCTTTCCGTCGGGACGGCTCTTCCCGCTTCCATCCCGATCACCGTTGGGGGAACTTTTGGTCGGTAGGCGGAAGCTGGATGATTTCGAAAGAAAAGTTCATGGAAGATGTGACTTGGGTAGATGATTTGAAATTGCGCGCTTCGTACGGCGAAGTAGGTAATGATGCCGGCGTGGATTATTATGCCTACATGGCTTTGTATAATTCTGACACCAATGCCGGATTGGGTGCTTATTATAAGAACCAGCTGATGAACGAGGACTTGAAATGGGAAACTACCACTTCGTTTGACATCGCTGTAGAAGCACGCCTGTTCGACCGGTGGAACATTTCATTCGATTATTTCGATAAACGTTCGCGCGACCTGCTGTTCAATGTGTATAATCCGTTGTCGGCTGGTGCTACAGACTTGTGGGGAATCGGTAGTGCTGACGCAACAGCTATGTCAAGTATGGCAAAAAACATCGGGTCGGTATCCAATAGAGGTATCGAAATCGCTACTGATGTGGATGTTATCCGTACCAAAGACTGGAACTGGAATATCGGCATGAACCTGACATGGCTGAAAAACGAGATTATCGAATTGCCTGACGGAGAAGATATCCTAAACGGTGTACAGATGTTCTCGGAAGGACATAGTATTTACGAGTTCTATATGTACCAGTATGCCGGTGTAGACCAGATGAACGGTCGTGCTCTTTATGAAATTGACCCGACAAAAGTTGAATCGGCAAAAGCAGCTGGTTATCATGTGAATATCAACGGTACAGACTATACGTATAACACCACGTATGCTAGAAAGGACTGGAGCGGCACTGCATTGCCTACTGTTTATGGAAGTATCTCGACTTCGGTAAGTTATAAGGATTTAACTCTTTCTATCTTAGGGACTTACTCATTGGGTGGAAAGACATACGATACCACCTATGCTTCTTTGATGAGTTCGAGCGTAGCCAGTCCGAATGCACTGCATACAGATGTGTTGAATGCCTGGCAGAGTGTACCTGCTGGAATGACAGATGATTCGCCCAATCGTGTAGATCCGAACGGAATTCCCCGTTTTGACTTGTCATCACAAGATGCTTATTCGCAAGGTTCATGTGACCGTTGGCTGCAAAATTCTTCTTATTTCATCTTGAAGAATATCAACTTGAACTATAATTTGCCTAAGAGATGGGTAACCAAACTCGGACTTGGCGGTATAAGCGTATATGGTAGTATTGAAAACGCATTTACCATTACCTCGCTGAAAGGTATGAACCCGCAGTACAGTTTCAACGGTACGATGGACAACACATTCGTCACTGCCCGCGTTTATACTTTAGGCGTAAACTTGAAATTCTAAATCAATACATAAATTAATAGAGCATATAAATATATGAGACATTCTATCACAAAATACATGACAATGGGATTGCTGGGTGCTGCCTTGGCGTTCAGCTCCTGTAGTGACAGCTGGCTGGACACGGTGCCTACTGGTTCAGCTTCTGCTGGGGAAGTGAACGGTAATGCAGACAATATGAAGCAAGCCATCAACGGTATCTGCAAACTGATGACCATGCAGCATGCATATTATGGCCAGGGTTTTAATGGCGAAGGTACCATCATGATGATGTACGCCGAATATATGGGTGAGGATTTCTATTTCCCTGTATTTGCTCCGGGATGGGCTCCGATGATGAATGGAACGATGAATGACAGCAATACATCCATTTATGATTCGTACCCTTGGTATTATTACTATACCATAGTAGGAAACGCTAATACGATTCTTGCCAATGTAGATACCGCCGAAGGAGATGAGGCAGAGCTTCAGTTTCTGAAAGCTTCAGCATTGACATTCCGCGCATTTGCCTTTTCACAAGTAGTACAGTTCTATTGCAACAGTTGGGCGAATAGCAACAACGGTGCTACAGACGGTATAGTTTTACGTTTGGATGAATCTACAGGTGACATGCCGTTGTCTACCTTAGCTCAGACCTATGAACAGATTTACAAGGATCTTGACGAAGCCATCTCACTGTTTCAGGCATCCGGTTTAGACCGTAGCACTGTATACAGCAGCAGTGCCGTATGTTTTCCGAATCTGAATGTGGCTTACGGCATATACGCTCGCGCTGCACTCAATCGTGAAGATTACAACAAAGCTAGCGAAATGGCTAATTTGGCCCGGAATGGTTATGCATTAATGTCGAATGCCGATTACCGAACCGGCTTCTGCAATCCGACTTCCGAATGGATTTGGGGTTCTTATAATGATGCTGCAGAAACTTTATATTACTGGAGCTATCAAGTGACAATGGCATACAATGGTTATTATGCGTCTGTTGGTTATAATATCGCGGCAAGCCGTGAGCTGATTGACGCTATCCCTGATACGGATATACGTAAAGGCTTATTCTTGCACTCCGGTACTTTCTTGGAAGAAGGCCAAAAGGTGGAAGACGTCATAGAAACAATTTATGGGAGCTTTGATATAGAGACGGATGCAGGTTTAGCTGCGGCAACCAAGGCCAATAATTATGCAGCCAGCGTTTGCACTTACACTCCGGCACAAACCATTGAACCATACGGTGCTTTGAAATTTGCCGCACTTGGTATGCCGGGTATTGGATGCATTCCATTTATCCGTTCTTCTGAAATGTTATTGATTGAGGCAGAAGCAGCTTATAAGACAGGGGATATTACAAGTGCACAAAACGATTTGATTGAATTGAATCAAACCAGTGGACGTGACCCTGAATATACCTGTACGAAAACAGGAGAAGATTTGTGGAACGAAATCATCCTGTACCGCCGTCTCGAACTTTGGGGTGAAGGTCACAGCTGGTTCGACTGCAAGCGTTGGGGACGCCCCGTTGAGCGCAAAGGCATTACCGAAGGAGGTAATTTCCATGCATCTATCGCCGGTACTTATGGAGCAGACCCCAACTCTTCATTCTGGAAATGGGTTCTTCCGTCAAGAGAAACCGATTATAACAGTGGATTAGACATGCCAGCCGTAGAATAACGGACAAATACACGACAACAAGTAAAGCGACCCTTCTGCACGAAAATATCTGCAGGAGGGTCGCATTTTATATCATAAGGACGTATTTAAAACTTATCCCCAATCAGCCTACGATAAAATTCAAAACAGTTTCTTCTAAGCAAGACACCGCAAAGCAGCGCTACAAGTAAAGCATTTAACAAGATTATCACAATGTAGAAACAAGGATGTAACACGACCATCCTATTTTTGCAATGTCAAATAAAAAAGGAAGAAAGAAATGAAAACAACTCTGATTAAAAACATCATTTTAGGCTTGGCTGCCATGACTTTCATTACAACTGCAAATGCAGAAGACAGCAACAAAGAAAACAAGACCAAAGACATGCAAGTAAAAGTACTGGTAGTTGGACTAGACAATGTGAGTTCTAACTATTTTCCAGCTCCTATGATTACAGAAGAAACCGGCATTCCTCAAGACAGCATCGGTGACACTTACAACCGTATTATTACCAATAACATCATTCAGGCAAACAAAGACAAAAAATATACGTTCGTCTCATCAGAAAATCTTCCTGATGTGAATACTCTTGTGACCGAAGTTAAAGTCAACGGAGAAAATGAAGACACCTATGCTGACTTAAGTAATGTAAACAAAGAAGAATTCAGCAAAATACTTAACGAAGCGGATGCCGACTATGTGCTTTTCCTTAATAAACATTACTTGAAATGGCAAGACACCCCCCTGCGCACCCTGTTCCACTTTGTAAGTTATTCACTTTACGACCGCAATCAGCATGAAGTGACCAAAGGGAACAACTATTTCACATGCATGAATTTGGAAAAGGGAGCCAAACTCAGCAAAGCCAGCCGTAAAAGTTCCTCCAAAATAGCTTCGGAAGTCATCAAAAGCATCAACAAAGACTAACTAGACATAAACAAACAGATTCTCTCTCTCTTTCTGACGTCGCCGCATGCTGAAAATGCCGCGACGTTTTTTGTGTATTCCCGTAAATTCTTGTTACCTTTGCCTGCAAACAAAAAAGATTCTGAATATGGCAAAATTTAAACGTATCTTGTTAAAGTTAAGCGGCGAAAGCCTGATGGGAGAAAAGAAATACGGCATAGACGAGAAACGCCTGGGAGAATATGCCTTGCAGATTAAGGAAATACACGACATGGGCGTGCAGATAGGCATCGTTATCGGCGGAGGAAACATTTTCCGCGGGCTGAGCGGTGCCGGAAAGGGATTCGACCGCGTGAAAGGCGACCAGATGGGGATGCTCGCCACGGTAATCAACAGCTTGGGGCTAAGCTCGGCATTGACGGCAAACGGGGTGAAGGCACGGGTGCTGACGGCTATCCGCATGGAGCCGATAGGCGAGTTTTACACCAAATGGAAAGCCATCGAAGCCATGGAGAACGGTGAAGTGGCCATCATGTCCGCCGGCACGGGAAACCCGTTCTTTACCACCGACACGGGTTCATCGCTGAGAGGCATCGAAATAGAAGCCGACGTGATGCTGAAAGGCACGCGCGTAGACGGCATCTATACCGCCGACCCCGAAAAAGACCCGACCGCCAAGAAGTTTGACGATATCACGTACGACGAAGTGCTGGCACGCGGGCTGAAGGTGATGGACCTCACCGCCACCTGTATGTGCAAGGAAAACAACCTGCCCATCATCGTCTTCGACATGGATACCGTAGGCAACCTGAAGAAGGTCGTTGCCGGTGAAAATATCGGCACGCTGGTGCATAATTAATAATTAACAATATGAATATCCGCAAACATCCCATGTAGGGGCGTATCGCATACGCCCTGAAGGCATCCGCGTGGATAAGTGGACGCATTCGGGCGTATGCGATACGCCCCTACAGTCAATTGAGTGAAATGCGGATATTCAATTAATTATTAATTGTTAATTATTAATTGTTAATTGAATTGTTGTCCCGTTCTTCATCAGCGGTATTTCCTTCAGGCGGCCGAGGGGAATCCCCCGAGCCTGCGCAATGATGTTCCGGTTTATCTGCCCGTGGGCAACCACCAGCACCGACTTGCCCTCGCAATGCTGCTTCAGATAGTCGATGCACTTGCCTGCGCGTGCGTAAAGCATGGCGGGGGTTTCGGCGTCTTTCGGGAAACAGGAACGGTCGACACTGTTTATCGACATCCCCGTCCAGCTCCCCCAGTCCACTTCGCGGAACAGGGCATTCTTTTCCCAGGGCAAATCCCGGCTGCCTACCGCAAGGCGGACCGTATCTGCCACTCGTTGCAGGTCGCTGCTGACAATGGCATCCAACGGAATGTTTTCCAAGGCCTTTCCCAAGGCTATGGCCTGCCGCTTCCCTTCTTCGGTGAGGTGTCCGGGCAAATGCCCTTGGAATATCCGGCTCAGGTTTTCTTCTGTCTGCCCGTGGCGGGCGAGGTATATAGTCAACATCTTATTAAATGAAGAATTAAGAATTTGAATATCCGCAAACATCCCATGTAGGGGCGTATC
>ENA-OPNJ01000156-OPNJ01000156.1-human-gut-metagenome-genome-assembly--contig:-NODE-156-length-32631-cov-7.295156_pt1 | contig 32631 bp, 34 predicted proteins | sample MGYA00241535_ERZ501767 | MGnify/ENA primary metagenome ERZ501767 (study PRJEB25962, sample SAMEA2042564) | human gut metagenome | biome: human gut; feature: human-associated habitat; material: faeces...
GCCGCTTGCTCCCATTTTGTCCTGTTTTTCTCCATGTGGAATACATGTGGAACGATTTGCCCGAGCCCGAGGGACCGAGGCAGAAAAAGTTAGCATTATCGGTCAGTTTTTTCTTCCCTTCCTTCCCGGTTATGTCTATAGCCACCGGCACTCCCTGTCTGTCCGTATAGTACACTTTCAGAGGACTGTCCTCGCTTCTTTTCATATGCTCCTTGTACATCAGGCACATGGCAGCATCCGACAGGGTGAGAAACCTGTCATATTCCTCGTTCATTTCAAAGCAGTTGCCGGGAAATGAGTTCACGAACAGCTCCATCTGGTTGTAGCATCTCTTGGAGATATGTATTCCTATCTTGTTGAAGGCATTTTCAAGCTGGTTCGTAGGCTTTTGCATGTCGGTATCGGCCGGACAGCATACTATCATGTTGAAGTGTCCATACACGAGCATCTTGTTCTCTCTTGCTATGATATCCTGTACTTGCTTGATGTCTTCCACCGCTATAAGGTTCGACGGGTTAGGCATCGAGGCGTGTCTGTTTTTCTTCTTCTCCAGCGCAGCAAGCTCCTTTCTTTGGTTCGGGATATATATTATCTGATTATACACCACGGTCGAAGCTCCAGGAATTTTCGTCACATGAGACATCAGGTCAACGGGCATTGTGGCGTTGTTTACGGTTATGTCCGTGTATGGTCTTACCAGTCTGGGCAGGCCGATGCTGTCCACATCTACCAGAGAGAATATCTTCATTTTCCTGTCACCCATACCGATATGATCTTCCCCAGCCTTGAAGTTGGTCAACGAAAAGTTTTTCTTGGCAAATTCCATGGCACAGATTCTGTCAACATACTCTGATGCTTCCTTCTTGTTCAGATACTTCGACTGTATGCCTCCGTCAGCCAGTATGTCCTTCACCTTACGAAGCTTGACCAGAAAGTCTCCCCATTTTTTCTCATCATATTGGTTGAACCTTCCTTTCTTCACCTCCTGTACAATTGTTATATAGGTCTGACACTCGGTATATGGTCTTCCTTCGAAATAGTTAAAATATGATTCAGAGAGATATTCACGGTTGTCCGACTCCTCTCCCTCGAATCCCTTACGTGTGAATACGTCCTGTTTATGCAGGGCATACCCCTCACCCAGAGTTCTCACAACCGAAGTCAGCAGATTTGAAAATTCATAATAGGCCTCTATGTCTGCACAGTATTGTGTCACCGGGTTGTCGATCTTCAGAATGGCCGAATAATCACCGCCTTTCGTGTACAGTACGGCGACATGCCCCTCGGTTTCCTCAATCGAGAAGTACAGTTCCTTGAAGAGCTTGTTCTTCTTGTTGCTGTTCCCGAATACTGACAGTGACACTACCATTCCTATCACGAGTGCTGTTATAAATAGAATTACAAATATTGTCATTGTCGGATGATTTTAGAATAGATAAAACATTCTCAGTCTGAGTCTTGTCTTTTTCGATACATTGCCGCTTGCCAGCCCAGTATCAAAATCCATTATATAGTTTCTCCCTTCCGTGGATTCGCTAATGCTTGTATATACGCCGCTTGGTCTGGAGAATCCTTCAGGCGAAAAAGTCTCACCTTTATACGGGTTCAGCATATAATACAGTTTGGCCAGTTCACCGAGCGAAGGGACGTAGGCTGCATCTGTCTTGTTGATGTATGCTCCAAGCTCATCCTTATCCCATTCTTTCTTTTTGGACTGTAGCTTCTGGCTGAGCAGACACCCGTCTGTGTAGCCCAGGGCACAGTCCGTTGGATATTCCATTGTGGGTGTATATATAATTCTCTGCTGCTCATCAACGGAGGTGGCTCTGGTCGGGTTGATATATCCTTCTGTTTTCTGCTTGTCAACAGAGGTAAACAGAATACCGCTTGTGTACTTTTCTTTCCCGAAGCAGATCAGACCGTCCATATCTTTCAGGGCCACCGCTTTGCCGTGTCTTCCGTCAGACTCTATCACTACTGCTATGGCATCTTTGCCATACACTCTGCTTGTTCTCCCGTCCGACAGCAGATAGTCACCCTCGGCAATACTGTCAGTGCAGGCTGTCTGTTCAGTTTCTACACCGCGTTCGCCTTCTATCCAGCTCGATTTTATTCTCAGACCGTCATCTGCCAGCTCCATGTTCAGTTGTGTCATTTCTCCTCTTCCCAGTCTCGGAAGCGTAGTCTTCACGATATACAGCTCACCGTCTGCTTTAATGGCTATTTTCACATCTCCGGCATGGGGCGAAGGCGGTATCACAAAGTCAATATACTGATACCTGCTCATACGTTTGTCCATTGTCAGAGAGATCGGATTTCCGGCTCCTCTCAGGTTCATCCATTTCCCGGTATATGGCACATAATCTCCGGCCGTATATATGTTGCTCCCCGACAGACTGGTCTCAGAAAGGATTTTTCTCATATCAGCACTTTCAAGCCTGAGTCGCACCATCGAGGTGGAGTGCTGCAGGCCAATCTTGATTTTCATTTTCTCATCAGTGATTTCACGGCTTGTTTCTATACCATACAGCCAGGCATCAAATGGTGCGTCCAGACTTATCGTGTCGCTCAGCTTCAGCTTTGCCGTATATGGCCAGCTGATTCTGAATATTGCCGCTGTGTCACCGGTATATATTGCCGAGTTTTCTGGCCTGTATGTGTTCCCCTCATTCGAGCGGACAAACGGAATACCGTTGATGCTTTCGCTTTCCTCCTCCGTCGCTTCGTTTGATTCGGCAAACACTCCTATTCTCATTGGCATCTGCTCGCCTTTGTCTGTCACCTCCAGTTCCACAGATTTTCTGCTTCTCTGCCATTTCTCCTTGACGCTTTCGTTGGCCGAGATTGCACGGAGCTTTCCTTCCTCATTCTCCTTTTGCACGCAGGCCGTCATTGCCATTGCACATATTATCAGATATATAACTATTGCTTTCATTTTTCGGATTATATAAAAAAAGGCCCACACCCATCTGGGAATGAGCCTGTTGACGTTCACTATTCGGAAGTAATCCCGCTCTTTGTTCTTCAGGACAATATTGATTTATAATTTTTTTGAAGTAGCATAGACAAAGATTCCCTTGTCTATCCTCTTTGTGTGCAGTCCTCTTCTTTGTTTAAGGATTATCAGAAGGGCGCCGCTGCCCAGAGCAGTCACCAGTGTCGCCAGACCCGCGATAAATCCGAGCAGACAGTAGGTGATAACGAATCCCACCAGCCCTATACCAGCGGTGGCGGCGGCCCAGTAAATGTACCTTCCTTGTATTCCCATGAACTCTAAGGGGCGCTGCAATCCCTTGAATATTGGATACTCGGGATATCCGCTTTCCTGTTTCTGTTCCGTATTCCCTCCTTTTTTATGTTGCCGAAATACCGAAGAAGAGAGGCAATGCCTGTGCAGCCGCGATCAGGAAGATACACGCACCGACGGTCATCATAATCTTCTTCTTGACATCTTGTTCTTCGTTGTTCATTGCAATGTACACGCTGATTGCACCTACTACTGCAACCACACCCGCTATTGCATAACAGAGTTTTACAACGATTGGTACATACTTTACAATCTCAGTTGTAACTTGGGTAAGAGCATCCGTTCCTGCCGAATAGTCACCTGCACCGTTCTGGGCAAGCACTGTGATGACACCGAAAATCATCATCGTCACAAGCATCGTAGCTCTTCTGGACAAATTGTATTGTCTCAAAAAAGTTTCGATTTTTTCTTTCATCATCTTCTTAATTTTCGATTTTTGTTTTGAGTTAATTAATATATTTACTCTTCTGCAGTTGAGTCATTTTTATATTATATATCCGAAGAATGCCGGGAATACGATTGTAGCCCCTACGAGATACATGCAGGCACCTATGGTTGACATTATCTGCTTTGTCACGCCCTGTTCTCCGTTCATCATCTTCATATATATCATTGTGGCAGCTATCAGTACTACTATCGATGCAATGGCATATACCAGGTATAGCACATACAGCATCATGGTTACAACATAGTCATGCATCGAAGCCAGAGAGTTCGCTCCCCAACTGTAGTCCACTCCGCCACACCGGGCCATGCCTTGTTGTACCGTCAGAAGCAGCATCAGAATAGCTGTTATGTTCCTTTTGGTAGTAGCTTTCATCTTATATTGATAATTCTTTTACCTGAAGAGCGAACCTTCAACTCCCGATTCGGTTATCAGTCTTTCAAGTTCAGATTTAGAGAAGGTTACATTTCCTTGTGGGGTGGTCGCCTCCATATTTTCTTCGGTCTGCTCGATTTTCTTTTGTATTCTTTCTGATTTCTCTGACTGTTTCTCATTTCTCGACGTGCCATCGGACACCCTGTCTCTTTCATTCTTTTTTTGTTCATTTCCTTCATCATCTCTTTTATCATCATTTTTCGGTTTATATGTTGTGCCCGTGACACTGCTGTTTTCAGGACCTTTCCTCTGCCCACCGATAGTAAACCCTTCTGCAGACTCTTCAACACCCACTGTATCCACCTCTTGCTGCATCGAGGTCACTTCGTACTCATCATCACTGCCGGTACCCTTACCCTTTTGGGAGTGCAGGTCACGGGCTATCAACACTGTATAATAAATTATGTAGAGTGCAATTAGCACTATTGAAAAAATTCCGAATGGACTCATATTATTTTATTATTTATCTTTTGTTTCTTTATTCATCACTATCTGTGTGATATAGCTGAAGCAGGGTGTTACGCAGTTCAGCTCGTCATCAGTCTGATAGAGCGTGTTTCTTCGTTGCAGGCATACCCTCAGCGGAACTCTGGGCGAACGCAGTGCAACCTTGTCTATACTGGCATCCCAGGCATCCCATTTCAATCTGTCCGATGCTCTTCCGATTTTGGTGTTTACCATGTTGGGCACGAATATGCACGTCCGTTTCAGGTCCGGAAATGAATTTCCGAGGTTCTTCAGCAGCGTGGCGTATTCACCGGTGGCCTGTATCGAATAGTCTTCATATTGGAACGGGATTATTACCACATCCGAATACAATACGATGTTCATGTTCAGTTCAGACAGCCCGGAGCCGCTGGTATCGATGAGAGTATGAATCTTTTCCTGCTTCAGCCCCATGATGAATTCCCGTGCCTTGCTGATGTTCTTGTGCAGTGTAAACTCCTTGATTTCAAACTTGGGTTTATGCTGCTGGTCCGAACTTTCTTCCTGTACGCGGAATTTCATAAGGGAGTGCTGGGGGTCAACATCAAGTACCTGAAGTCCGATACCCTGAGCTGACCAGAAGTTCGCCAACGACACACACAGACTTGACTTCCCTACCCCTCCCTTCTGATTTGAAAAAGTTACTATCATCTTTGTTTTATTTTCAGCAAAGAAAAAGATAATATTTCCAACAGAAAAGAAAAATCTTGTTTTTATGTGTGAATTTAATAATATTTCAGTATATTCGCAAAATCATACTTTATATGAATAAATCATACTTTAATCCAATTAGTTACGATAATTTATAATGAAACATAGAGTTCGATATATGAATATAGAATACTCTCATAAGTTCATAAATCATACATTTTGTATCACTTGTGAACACCTTCTTTTCATGAGAAAATTTGTAAATTTCGGGAAGTCTTCTGCTAAAATTGCTAAGTTGGATATGGAGTCTCCATTCAATTGCTTAATTTTGCAGTTTGTTTCCGGAAGCCTGCCGCAGTCTTCCGTGATATCATGTCAGCAGGGCCATTCGTTATTGGGAATTATTTAATTTTATAACAATATATTATCATGACAAAAGCAGAAATCATAAGCAGAATTTCAGAACAGACCGGTATAGACAAGCAGACAGCTTTGGCCGTAGTCGAGAGTTTCATGTCCGAAGTAAAGAAATCCCTTTCAGATAATGAACCGGTTTTTCTTCGTGGGTTCGGCAGCTTTATTCTCAAGCACCGTGCAGACAAAACCGCAAGAAACATTTCAGCCAACACAACGTTGATTGTGCCTGCCCATGACATCCCGGCCTTCAAACCGGCCAAGGAATTTGTTTCGGCTGTCAGCAAGTTGAAATAATGTCTTTTCCTAATTGCCACACCTACGGTATCTCATTCTGTCATTTTCCACAGGGTGAGATACCGTTTTTCTTTCCCTGTTGTAGAACGATACTTGAGCATACCCTTTTTATCACCCGGCCGTTACCCCTAATATGCACCGCTATTTGTCGTTCTCAAAGTATCTTATCTCCTACGAGAGTTATCATTTTATCCTTTGCAAATTTACAATGTGCAGCATCCCGGTCAAGTACCGCCATGCTATTTTGACTGTATTTCCCATCATGTTCCCATTTGTGAAAATGGATGCTGAAAAATACAGCGAAAATTCCTTGCCCTTATTTCTTATGCACATAGTCCTGGTTGCACGTCAAAATTGACACCCTCATAGGAGGCAAAAGCCTCAGATGTAAGGGAAGTTAAAATGAGTGTTAAACGTAAACAGGACTATTTATGAACTCACATGTTTTTCAGATTACCAAGAGTAGAATTTTCGAGCCGTTTCAACTCGATGCCAACGCTTTGGCAACTTTTAATAACCGTTTTTTCGAATACTGTTACAACCTGAGTCAGGACGAACGATTGCGTGTCATCAGACAGTTTGTTAACGAATGTCTCCCTTCCGGAATGTTCACTTTAATTGGTACCGATGTTGTCAGATATAACGGCGGCTTTCGGGAGTGGTTCAAATGCTGGACTGAGAAACTGCATGAATTGAGTGACAACATTGCTCCCGATACGGTCAGAGGATATTTCGGTTCCTCATATAGCAGACTGAAGGAGTTTATTGAAAATCCCCTCGAAATGCCGGTTAAGTTCTATTTGTGCGAAGACGGAGAAAACAGGTATTGCGACAATGCAGCCGATTTCATGCGCTCCATTTCGGAACTCCGTGAAGGCGACTGCCTGTATATCGGTGCGGTACTTGGCTATTATGTTTGACCAAATTTGTTTATATATGGATAAAGAAACTAAAATCGACATGCTCCTGTCATTACTCGCCAAAGTCATGTATCAGGACTCACTTCCGGCAGCATCTTCAGACCCGACGGTTGTTTTCCTCTCGTCTTCAGAAGTACAGCTTATTGAAAGTAGCGGTTGTATTCCGGTCAACAAGTATTACGATTCTGTCCCTCTGTACGACCTGATTCGCAAGGTCATTGACTACCTGTATGAGGATGAGGAGAAACATTGGTACGAAACCATATTGAGTTCCTCTGACGTCCCCGAAGATAATATGGACTATAATCCCGAATTGTGCCCCGAACATATTTTTCATTCTATTCGCAAACTTAAAGAACTGATTTCCCTTTAGTTAACACGATACGGTATCCGGTCAGCCGAATGACTGGATGCCTTGTGTTACCCTATCCCTTTTTACCTGTTTTTTCCCTATTCTATTTGCTTTTTCCCTGTTCTATCCTTTCATAGTCTGCTATGCTTCTACTCATGGTGTGTTACTTTTATCCTATGCAAAGGTACTATGTGCCGTATCACAGCCAAGTACCGCTACGCTATTAGGTCAGTATTTTTCGTCTTTTATCCATTTTAAGAATGGATGCCGCAAAATACAGCCCAAATTCCTTGTCCTCGATCCTGAAGCACATAGTCTTGATTGCACGTCAAAAATGGCACTTCCATGAGAAGCACCTGCTTTATATGGTAGGGAATTTGAATTTTAATGTTTTACATAAATACTTTTAATTATGCACTCTACAATTTACCAGATTACAAGAGAGAAAGTTTCAAACGAAAACTACATTGGCCAAAACTCACTTGACCAGGGCGACGGCTATCCCATCGATTATTGCTCAGAGGTATCGCCTGAAGAACGCTCCAAAAGGATTAAATCTCTTGTTTCCTCTGTCCTTCCCAAAGGCATGTTTACATTAATGGATGATGATACTATCCGGTACGAAGGAGGTATTGATACTTGGAAAGAGACTTGGGTGAACGCTATTCGAGAAAAGGCTAAACTTGTCACAGTGGATAATATCATCGAGTGGACAGGTGGAACAGAACAGCTTACCAAGGAGCTTACCAACCCTCTTCATACCGATGCCTTGTTTTATATATACGAGGCCGGAGCAAGCCTTACCCCCGACAAGTCAGACGAGTTCATGCGTATGGTTGCAGCTCTTTCCAAAGGTGATTGCCTTTATATCGGCGGCGTACTCGACTATCGTTTCTGAAATCCTTTACACAATTAATATATTCCTCACAATTTAATGTTTCTAAGCTATGTACGAGATTAGACAGAATGGCCAATGCGTTTTGCAGAGCAAGGATGAGCACAGCATTCCTATGTTTTTCAACAATCTCACCGGTGTCAATATCAAAGGCTCCGACTATAAGATGTATATACGTCATGTCGCACGTGAGCAGATGGGCTTCATCCCCGGACAAATCAGCCTTTTCAAGGATGGTGTAGAGATACGCACCGGGACAATACCCGACTATTGACTTGCCTGGCTCTCGGAAAGAAATCTCTTTCTGGGGGCCATTCCCTACCCTCTATCCCTCTTGTAGTTTCAGTTTCACTCCTTTTATACCCATCTGTTTCAGCCAACAATCGGAGTATGCTGATTTTTTCTGCAAAGTTGGCAACATGCCACTTGTTCGTTCAAGAACCGCACGGCTATCATTTCGGACAATCTTCCTTCTGCGGGCAGAAGAGTATTCTCCGATGATTTCTTTCCGAACAGGCATGTCGCATTATAGGCAGCAAAATTCAGGCTCACTCCTATAGTGTCAGCTATAGCAGGGAAAATGAACAATATCATTATTAATACATAAAGCAGTAAAAAATATGAAACAGGTATCTCTCACACTTTACACATTTGACGAACTCACACCCGAAGTTCAGAACAAGGTTATCGACCGCGAACGCTTCAATATTATGGACAGGCAGATGGAAATCAGCAACTCTTCTTTCCGAAAGACATTGGCCAAGTTTGAACAGCTTTTCTCGACCAGTGTCTTCAACTGGGAAGTTGATTATTGTGGCTTTACCTATAGATACAAGATTAATGAGATTGATGCGTATTGTTTTGATTATGTCCGGAAAGATGGCGAAGAGGTTTTTGGCGAATTTCCGCTTGAAGAACTCAGCGGCAAGCTGTTAAGGCGATATATTAACAATAATATCGTACCCTGTCTGTTTACCCGCAAGTTTTATTGGAACGGCAGAAGCAAAAGCCGCCATTCCCGTATCATCAGGAATTGTGTTTGTCCGCTTACTGGCGACGTGACGGATACCTGTATTCTCAAACCGTTTATCGAATTTTTGTCGTCCCACGATTTCAAGACAACTTATTCCCAGCTGATAGACCAATGTATCGGCTCGATGTTCAGTGCATGGCATGAGGAGTTTCAGCTATGGGCGGACGACGACAACTCTGTCCGTGGTGTGCTGATGGATGACCTCGATACCTTGTATTATTCCGATGGGACAGTCTATTCGGGCCCGCTTGAATTGGCTGTTTAGTCAATCTTGCTTCAGGCATTCGGCTTGTTGATTCCCTCATAGGCCGGATGCCACAAGTGTTCAACCTATTTTAATCATTCTTCGTATGACTAATCTTTTTATATTGAAGCCTGAAGGCAAGGCTATGAATTCACGCCGTCTGAGGGTGTTTTATGGATGGTCCAAACTGAATAGCGTGCGCAAGCGCAAGGCCATATCTGTAATATTTGAGAATGCACGCCAGTCGGAGGCGCGAAGTCTCAACTTCATATCCCGTATGCAGGAGACGGTTTATATACGTTATCAGACCGAATCTGAAGCACTCGACGGATTCCATTGTAACCGTATGTTTACGGAGTATTCAGTTTTTATGGACTCCAAGTCCGTCAACGGATCACTTGATGCAGCTTTGAAAGAGAACATGATTGCAGACAGCAAGAACCTTACTCAGCCGGAACTCGACGCTATCAGCGACAAGCTGCGTCATTCGTACCGTTCAGTTTACAAGTGACGGATGCCGGTATTGCCGCAATTGCCAAAAATGCCATTGACAGAGACAGTTCTATCATTCTTTCATACCAACAAGGTATATTGCCGGTAATGCCGGAAATGCCAGCACCATTAAAAAGGAGCTTACGAACCCAAGTTTATCTTTTTTAGTGGTGCTTTTTTATTCATTGACAAAATCAGATTTGTCGAAAATCATACTTCCGAAGTATGATAATTTAATCTATTTTAAATCTTCTACTCCCCTTTTATCCTTCTGCCACCCGTCTCGATTATTATAGGTAACTTTAGGCATTCAACACTAATATTCACCGTTATGTTCAGTTCAAAAAACCGTAGTCTGGTTATTTATTGGGGATTGCCTCAGATTCCATTTATATCTGTTGCGCTACTTGCCGCACTTGCTGTAGGTGCTGATTTCGGGCACGACACGTTTGTCAGAGTCACTGTTTTCTTTCTGGTATGGTTCTTTATCAATATCTCCTACTACCTTTGCCAGTCCATATTGTACACTGTTCTTACTTCGCTGTGGTACAAGCCTCATTCTTTTGATATTTCACATCACTGTACTCATGTCGCCGATGAGCAACAAGCGGTTGGCCATACCGACAAGGACGGGCTATACGATTGTTTGTCAGCATACACAGTCCGCAAGATGTCGGCTTATCTTGATCAGGAGAATTTGCACATCCTTCTGGAGGATATCCGCCTTTATACCTTGTCACCGTTTCCGGAACAGGTCGTGCCGGTGCGTACAAAAGTGCCTGTTCATCCGCGAGACCTCAAGCACTTTATCTGGAATATAGGTATCCGGCTCGATTACTCCGGTATCAGCAAGGCAACATTCGTCAAGCAGGTGTTTGCTGAAGAACTCCGCAACCAGTCACTCGAAACTATTCTCCGTACACTCCGTCAGGACGGCAAATGCCTAATCGAGCTTGATCATCCCAAACCGGGAAGTTTCCGTTTCTCTGATGACGGATAACAGGCCGTCAGTATAGCTGACATTTGTGGCATTTGTGGCATTTTCTTTCTGCCCCGATTATTGTCATTCCCTCTTCCTCCATTTTGCATTATCAATTATACAGCTGGCAATCAGCATGATAACTCACAATTCCTCACAAGACTTTCATTTAGGCTTAACAGTCACTTTGCTCGTGTTCATTTCTGTTGTTTAAAGAGAGTTTCAGTTATTTATCACTGATATATACAGTTTACTATTAGGACTGATTATGGGTTCTCTCATATCGGTCCTTTTTGTTTCACCCTTTACACCCTTTCTATGCTTCCCCGATTTGTCAGTTTTGCCGGTTATATATACTTATTTTTTTAATGGATATCCCGTATTCATGTGGGCTTTATTTTCCCATGCAAAGTTACAGCCTGCAGACATTTATCAAGAACCGTTTTACTAATCTGCTTGAAATTGTGGCTGTACCCTTTAAATCATAGATTTGGGCACATACACAATTTCATATTGATTTTCTTGCTCAATCTCCGCTTGTGGCTGAATCATCTGGCATGTAAAATCTATCCCTACATGGAATCCTTTGGATTTTATGTTAAACAAGGGAAGTATGTATTATTCATTAAACACATATTATTATGCCACACTGGAGTACAACAGACTATGCCATTACAGGCAAGCATGAAGACATTTCCCGCCTGCATTCAGATTTCAAGCGTGTCATTGCGATAGACCGCAGCGCAAACCAGGATTCTTCTACATTTTATTCCGATGCAAGCTGGCTGGGATATATCGTTGACGAACTTCTTCCTGACGTGAAGAACACCGAGATTGATTGCCGAGGTACTGTATCATCTATTTCGGATACCGTCCAGCAGCTTGACAAAACACATAGTGTTGTCAGAATATCTACCGAGACAGCATGGAGTGCTTGCAATGAGCTTTTTGATATTCTTGCTGAGAAATATCATGTGAATATCAAATTTTACGAAGAAGAACCTGGCAGTATAATTTACAGGACGAATGATTCAGAGGGTATCTTTTTCCCTGCCCGTTACGTCATGTACACCGAACATGACAGGAATGATTACAATGATTTTGAATCCCTGAAAGAAGATTTTGAGTCCTACACAGGTATCAAGGTTGATACTTTCGAGGATATGGAAGCCGTTGCTGACGAATACGAGAAGGACGAAGACCTTTGTGTATATCAGATTGAGATAGTATGACTTGATTGTTTTACCGGCAGTCCTGTTCAATCAGGGCTGCTCCTTCACTATTATACCCCCGACTCTCCCCTTATATTCCACTACTTCCCTTTTGTAACTTCATTTCTTTGCCTTTTCTACATTTCAGGCCATTTCATTATCCATCCTTGTCGTAGGTTATTTTTCCGCAAAGTTACTGAGAGTCTTCACCAAATATTCAAATCGGTCAGGCCACACAGTGTTGGCAGAAATCTTCCTCTCATGCTGAGAGCGTATTTCTGCCACCCGATTTGCCTTATTGGTGACTCTTCTTTGCCATGGCAGAAAAACAACCCTTGACAGGATGATAGTCCTGAACATAAGGGAATTAAAACTTTATGGTTATGGCAAAGATAGAAGAAAGCGTTAAGAAACAGTTGACAAAACTTATTGTTACCTTCTTGAAGTATTACCCTGTACGAATCAGAAATGTCGGTGAGAAAGAGAAGCAGTCACGTCAGATAGTTTGGGATTTCAAGGATGGTAGAGAGTTTGAAAATGTGGCACAGGAGACCGCCCAACATTTCAAGGAACATTTCGGAGACAACCGCAAGGACATCGTGTTTGCGTGTGTTCCGGCATCCACAGCCGAAAAGAACGAGCTTCGTTTCAAGAAGTTCTCTGCACGTGTTTGCGAACTCACAGGAGCAACCAACGGTTATGAGCATATCCATATCTTGGCGGACAGGCAAACCGTTCACGACCATCGCAAGACCGAAGGAGAAATCCGCAAGACACAGGCAATCGAGTTTGACAAGGATTTTTTTGCAGACAAGAAAGTGCTTGTTTTCGATGATGTCATTTCGCGAGGTCTGTCTTATGCAAATTTCGCCAATCAGCTTGAAGCATTCGGAGCAGAGGTATTGGGAGGTTTCTTTTTGGGTAGAACATCATACAGAGTAATATAATATATGAACAAATTGATTTTAAAGTCCGGTTCTGCCTGTTTTACCGGACATCGAAAGGTTTTCGAGGGCAGCAAGTCCATGTTGAAGTCCAAACTTAGACAGACCATAGTTTCTCTTTACGAGCGAGGTGTAACGTGTTATTATTGCGGCATGGCTATAGGCTTTGATATGCTTGCGGCAGAAGTAGTTTTGGAGCTTAAAGATACTTGTCACGATATTCAGTTCATAGCCGTAGTCCCTTTCCGCAGGCAGTATGTCCGATATTCTGAGACAGACAAGAAGCGTTATTTCCGTCTGCTTGGCAAGGCAGACAGACAGATTATACTTCGTGAGGATTATTCCGACCGCTGCTATCTGCAACGTAATGACTATATGCTCGAACATTCCATGCACGTCATCGCATATTTCGACGGTAAACCCAAAGGCGGTACATTCTACACCTACAGTCGTGCTTTGCGCCGTCAGATGAATGTGGTCAATCTTTATTGACGGGTAGGTTCCATTTTGGAACCTGCTCCACATTTACCCCAGCGTTCTCCCTCTTATACCCTTGTCAACCTTCCTTTTATACGATTATCATCCGATTATCATCAGCGATAATTTTTTTCTTCCGCTTCATCATCTGTTATTTGCAGCATATTTCTTATGCCGACTTATAGGGATGACACTTTACGGCTTGTTGTCGGTTTGTTTCATGATATCCTATACATGTCACAGCTTGATGATTCCGTACTCATTCAATGTCGTCATACATCATTTTTTATTGAACAAATGACTTATTATTCACTTAAAATAAATTCATTATGAACAAGAAAACAACATCCGGTTTTACTGTGATGGAAGTCATTTGTTGTCTTCCTCTGCTTACTGCAATCTTTATCGAGCTGCCCCTGCCTTTGCAGATTTTATTACCCTTTGTCTCATTCGTTTCTCTGATAGGATTGGCGCGTCTTCACATTGCCGAGATTCGGTCATGGAAGCTGAAGATATTTCTCGAAGATCTGGAATCTTGTATCAATGATTCACAGGACCTGCGCAAGTTTATTCTCATTGCGCATAAGGACTATCAGCGTAATCCTTCCAGGTTCAATCAGGACAAACTCATGCTGGTGCGCTCCTTCCTGACGACGCATCATCTTTCCGAAAACGATATTCTCACCACTGATGCGACCGTTTCCCGTGAGATAAGACGACTTTTCATGGCTCATGGAAAAGTCAAACAGTTTATCAGCGAGTACACTACCACCACTCTTGAGCCTTTCTTCACAGAGGAGCAGATTCATACCATTGCACTTTATCTTACACGTTATTACGATAATGAGAACTGTCAGGTAGATCTGCAGACCAAGATTCCTTATCCCAGCGAACTGCCTTTACAGGATTTTTCCCATTTCGCCCACAATCTGGCCGAGCTGATTGGTCATTTCAAGAAGTACAGACAAATCAATCTCTTCAAGTTCCTGCTCAAGCTCATCGATCTCAAGGTCCGCAATATTCATGCGATGTATCGCAATTCCACACGCATTACATCCAACACCCGTATTCCTCTTTATAGAATCGAAGGCGAGAAGAATATTTTCTCAGACTTTGTCGCATCTATTCAGAATTAGTCATGATTTCATAAATTGGTTAACTTTTGGTTAGTGATGGTTCAGTCTGATGATGTAAGTCATCAGGCTGTTTCACATCATTACAGTTTGTTCCGGAGATACATATATGTCTGAATTTCAGTATTTTGATATTCTTCCGCTATATCCGGACGGTTGATTCGTGTAACCGGACAATTTGCTGAATTGATTCGCCTAACCGTTGGTTAACCATACATATCCATCACAAACCATTAGTAATTACCATGCATCAATTATATTTCCATGAGAACGAACAAGCCAAAGGTTGGTGATAAGCTTATCTCCTCCTCCGATATTATAGCCGAAGCCAAAAGGCTGTCCGCAAGCTCTGCCCATGATACCAATCCTTTTCCTATCGAGGCTTTTTCCAAGAGGACACGCCAGTTCATAACATCAGTTTATGACCATCTCCGGTTCAAGAAGGATTATCTGGGCATCAATATCCTCTGCGCCATTGGTGTGGCCGCCGGCAAAAGGTACCGTATAGAGATTAACAATACTTTCCACGATTATCCGGGTCTTTTTTATGTCATGGTCGGTTATCCGTCTATCGGAAAGACTCCTCCCATGCGCCTTATTCTCAAACCTCTGTTCGATTACAATCGTGAGATATCTGTCAAGTACAATGAAGAACTCGATGCTTTTTATCAGCGTCTGGAGAAGTATGAGAACTCCAAGGACAAGGAAAAAATGGAAAAGCCCCGCAAGCCCCGTAAGCCTCACTTCATCACACAGGATTATACGCTGGAGTGGCTCGTTGGAGCGCTCAACCGTTCCATGAACGGAATGTTGCTTTTCCAGGACGAGATTAGCGGTTGGACCAAGAGCTCCATGCGTTATTCCAAGGGCATGGACGAGAGTACCTTCTGGAACGAGCGTTACAATCACAGCGATATCATTTACAACCGCAAGAGCGAGGACTATAATATTGTTGTCAACGAGCCGCTTATTTCCGTTATCGGTGGTACTCAGATCGAACAGCTCAAGCATCTCATCGATGGAGACAAGACAGAGAATGGCTTCATGTCACGTCTGTTGTTTGCTTATCCTACGGACCAGCTCCTTGAACTTTCCGACAACGACGACGTACCCGAAGATGAGATTCATTGGTGGAACGGCTTTATCCGCGAGATTATCGACCTCGATGTTATTCTTGACGACAAGAAGACTACTGTCATTCCACGGACCATACGCCTTAGCAGCGAAGCCAAGAGGATTTTCATGTCGTGGAAAAAGGATAATATCAATATGATCAATGAAATGAATTCGAGCGGCAACGGTGTCCTCGCCAGCTATTTCGGTAAGCTCGGCACCGCTCTCGGTCGTCTGTGCCTCATTATACAGATTGAGCGGTGGCGTAACCGTGAGACCGACATGGAGCAGATAGACGCTGAGTCGGTTGAACAGGCCATACTGCTTGTCGAATACTTCCGGAAAGTGTTCCACCGCATCTATTTCTATTTCTTTGTCGAAGGCGATATCCGTTTGAGCGAGCTGGAGCGGAAGGTCTATTCTGCTCTTCCGGATGAGTTTGAGACTTGCCAAGGAAAAGAGATAGCAGTGGCGCTTGGTATGCCGGAGCGTACCTTTTCCCGTTTTATCAGTGATAATACAAAATTGTTCAGCAAGCAGAAGCACGGTATCTATCACAGGATTTTCTCACTTTGATTCCAGTTCATGAATACATAAATTTTCTACCCATGACAGTTCACAGATTTACGCTGGAGAAATACGACCGTTCCAGACGAAACCGATATACTTGTCCTCACTGCAAGCACCCCCGCGAGTTCACCCGGTATGTGGATACATTGGGACTTATCAAGTTCCCCGAATATGTTGGACGGTGCAACCGTACCAATCACTGCGGGTATCATTATCCGCCGTCAAACTATTTCCGTGACAATCCCGACATGCTCAAGCTTCTGTTTGACAATGACGGAGCATCCCTGCCTGCACGAAGTACGGTCCGCACTGCCATTATCACGGATTCGGAGCAGAAACCTTCATATATCGACCCCGCTATTATGCTCAAGTCTTGTTCCGTTACTTGGTATCCATACAACAATCTTTATGGCTATCTGGGCCTGATACTCGGATGGAATGTCACGATGCGCGTCTTTTTGGAATACCATGTGGGTACATCACGCAAGTGGAATGGTTCCTCGACCGTATTCTGGCAGGTGGATATCGAAGGCAATGTACGTTCGGGCAAGATCATGCTTTATGACCGGACATCCGGACATAGGGTCAAGGACGGTTTCAGCCGTATATCCTGGGCTCATACCGAACTTAATATTCCTGATTTTCATCTGTCCCAATGCTTCTTTGGCGAACATCTTCTGCGCATCTATCCGGACAGGACTGTTGCAATCGTAGAGAGTGAGAAGACTGCCATTGTCGCTTCCGCCTATATGGGCGATCTCCTCTGGCTGGCCAGTGGCGGCAAGCACGGATGTCTTCAGGCACGTCTCCCGATTCTGAAGAATCGCCGTATTATTCTTTTCCCTGATTCCAAGGCTTTTAACGAGTGGAATCTCCTGTGTATCCGTATGCGGGAGCAGGATTTTGATATATCAATCTCCAGTTTGCTTGAAGAGAGAGCTACAGACATTCAGTGGAATGACGGAATTGATATCGCTGACATTCTTTTGATGAAGACATTGCCCGAGGCGATTCTTGACGAGTTTGTCCGTCGCAATCCTGCAGTCAAGACTCTTATTGATACATTTAACCTCGAAGTTGTTAGTGATGATTAAGTTTATATAAGTATGATTATTAACATTCGAATATCATACATTTATGAAATCAAACTTTGATTTTTGGCAAAAAAATAGTATATTTGTATGTAAATCAACAAGTTTATATATATGGAATTCAAGAGTTTGAATAAGGAACAGAGATTGTCTGCAACTTTCCGTGGGAAGCATCTTCTCGTTCTGGCTGGAGCAGGAACAGGCAAGACAACCACTATCATATCCCGTGTAGCATGGCTGCTTGAACAGGGTGTGCAGGCATCTCGTATCAAGATTATTTCCTTTACCAAGAAGTCTGCATCAGACATCGCATCCCGTGCCCAGTCATTAATGGGCTCCGGTAACGGCTGTACCGTTCAGGGATCAACCTTTCATGGCTGGTGCCTGGAGATTATACGCACCTATCCAGCCGTGTTCGGTATGCAGAATTGGAATGTCATTGATACCGATGACCAGGAGTCTGTTTTCCGCCACATTCTCAGCGAACCGGATTACAAATCCTTCGCTGGTATCAAGACCGCATCACTCATAGCTCTTTGTTCATATATTGTCAATACTGGTATTTCCTTGCATGAGGCGGTAAGCAGGTCAGAAGACTGCTCCGAGCTGCCCGTTAGCGCACTAGAGAGCCTTTTCGCACGATACAGCGCTTATAAGAAAGAGCATCATTATTTCGATTACGACGACCTTATCACGGTTGTTGTGGACAAGCTGCGTTCCGATGAAACCTTCAGACAGCAGCTTACTTCGAGATACGACCATATTCTAGTGGACGAGATGCAGGATACCAATCACCTGCAGTGGAATCTGCTTGAACAGTTCGCACCATTCTGCAGTCTGTTCTGTGTAGGCGACGATGCCCAGTCCATCTACGGTTTCCGCGGTGCCGACTTCAATTCCATTCACTCGTTTACACAGCGGATTCCTGACTCGCAGGTCATCAAGCTTGTTCGCAACTATCGCAGTAGTCAGCCGGTTCTCGATGTAGCTAATGCTCTTCTTGAGAACTCACCGCTCCACTACGACAAGTCCCTCGTAGCCATGCGCAAGCGTGGTGTCAAGCCCCGTCTTGCTTTTGTACACAACCAGAAGGAAGAAGCAGAATTCATAATGTCAGAAATCAGCCGGAGTGTTTCCCATGGGGGAACTTATTCCGACTATATGGTTCTTGTGCGCAGTTCATACCAGGCCAGACAGCTTGAGTCTGTTTTCATGTCTCATGGCATACCCTATCGTCTTTTTGGAGGAACTTCTATAGTGCGTTCATCACATATTCGTGACGTCATGACCGCAGCACGTCTGATAGTTCACCCTGACGATGAGCTCGCCTGGATACGTTACCTTTCTCTTTGGAAAGGTATCGGCAAGGCTAAAGCACAGACTATTATCTCCCGCCTTCCTTCTAATGTGGATATTGTGGACAAGATTAGCTTCATGGGTGGAACCTCCGGGCTGAAACAGGCTTCACAGATACTGCTTGAGGGTGCAGCTTGCAGGAGCGATGCATCATCCTCTATTCGTGCGATATCTCAGGCTATGACCCCGGTTCTGGCTCTCAGGTATCCGAACGACTGGGAGCGGCGTGAAAAAGATCTGGACATGGTGATTGCATCAATTGGATTGTCCCAATCACTTGAAGAGTTCATTTCTACATACCTGGTGGACACTATCACGGAAAACAGTGAGACAGGAGATTTTGTTACCGTTTCCACCATTCACTCCGCCAAGGGGCTGGAGGCCGAAAATGTGTATATTCTTGACGTGACAGCAGGCAATTATCCATCAGCGATTGCAGTGCGCAACGGTCAGGAACAGATAGAAGAGGAAAGAAGATGCCTGTACGTTGCCTTGACAAGGGCACGCAAGTCACTGTGCCTGCTCACAGATTATGCCACCTGGTCAATGACAGAACCGGTTCGTACAGACCCTAAGATGCTCCGCCCGGGTGCCAGGTTCATCGCCAACCGTCCTGATGAGAAGGCGGCTCCCTTGGTCTTCACAAAGGCCAGCATTGTCTCTCTGGAGTCCGATTATGTTTGCTTTCATACGGATGACGGCAGAACGGGATATTCTCACATCAACGACTTTATCTATACCTACCGGCCTGAGGAAGAGAAGAATCCTCCTCTTATGGTTCCGCATTTCCTTTTGGGTGACATGGATATCCGCTTGTTTGAGCCGGTTGCATATATACAGGATGTGCAACCCCGTAAGACAACCGATGATGCAGTTCATGACTATAGCTTCTTTTGAGAGATATAGATATTTTACGGATTTCAAGATGTAATCAACGTTACGGCTAAAGTGTATTCCAAAGTATATTACTGATAATGAGTTTTGCTGCTACTATAATTTCATTTTGTTCTGGACTGACGGATTCCTGTTGCAGATTCTTGCGGCAGTGTCCGTCAGAATTATTGTGTCTGTGCATTTCGTATGCAATCTATCTTTATACTGGAGATATAGCATGGGCCTATTACGGCATCCCTGTAATATTATTGAATATTGGTATAAGACGGAAACTCTACTATAGCCTGTTTCCCGTCATCTACTTTATATACATGTACTTGGTATCAATCCAGGGATTTGGAGCGGCTGTTTTTGCGTCGTCTCTTATGTCGGCACTTGGTGTTCTTCTCTACTATTTGAAGCGTTACAATTCATATCCGGCCTGGGCTATGGTCATGTTTGGCATCGCCGCAGGTTACAAGGCAGCCATTTCAGCTGTGCTGCTCAATGTTTTACTCCTTTTGACTGCTTTTTCCGGTGTCATTTCGGAAATTAATCACTCTGTACGCCAAATATTGGGGTTCTCGGCTTTTGTTGTCTTCCCTATTGCCGTAATATATTTATTACGAATTATCAGAAACTTTACCCTGAAGATACCTACCATAATCAGGTGGATACAGATGCTTTTTGTTGAGAGCATCACTGTCGTTTTGGCTTCAACCCTGCTCATTTCATCTGTGCAGATAACTTTAATGGCCAGAATACCGAAGCCTTATGTTGTATATATAGCTGTAGCTTTCATTCTTGTTTGCGAATTTGTCAACATGCTTCATTCACAGTCACCACGAACGTGGTATAATGCTTTTTTCAGATATAGGAATGTCATTTATATACCCATTCTTCTTATGGGCTGTGCCTCATTGTATGTAGAATTCTCTATTGTCGGTTTGTTGCCTCGTACTTTTGTCGTTTCAGTTTGTGTACTGTGGCTGCTTCTTATGAGTGCTTTCAGAATGTTTTCCGGTTGTGCAGGAATCTTTAGTGCCAGAAATCATGCCTTGTTTTTCCTTATTTTATTCATCAGTACTTTCTTCCTGACGTTTTTCATCACCTGATGTTGCAGTTTTCTTCCCTGTTCTCCTTGTAAATTCCACCCCGTATTTCTTCAGGATTCTGAAAATCGAACTCTTACTGCTGAAGTTCGTGGCCTTCTGTATGTCTTCTATCGGATAACCTTCCTGATACATCTTTATGCACCTCTTGTCACGTTCCGACTTCTGTCCCTTTGCCTTCAGTCCGCGTTTGTTTGATACATATCTTTCTCCCGATATCCTCATGGCGAGTGTGTCTCCCGGAAGAGCGCCTATAATGTTCAGTATATGAGCTGTCGAGCTCTTGAACATGTCATCCCACGAGTCTATGTTATCCCTCAGTGAGACCAGCCTTATTCTCTGTACACGGCATAGTTCTAGCAGCAAGGACAATTGCCTTGGGCCGCGTACGGCATTATGCAGAGATATCAGGAACAGTTCGTCACCTCTTTTCAGATTACTGAACATGTTCTTCCATTCCGGTCTCGTTGTTTCATTTTTTATGACATCTTTGTAGATTATGTCACATCTCTGTTCATCGAGTTTCTTCAAATCCTCACCTTCTCTTACCGATTTTGGTTCGGCTAACAAATATCCAATTCGTGCCATATTATTTAAGTTTACTGTAATCGCAAATGTACGATTTTTCTTGTAAAGACAAAAATCATACTTAAACAATTACATCTTTTAACAATGTAAGGATTCTTTCAGTTTTCATAGTTAAACAAATATAAATAATTATGCATTTGGATACAAGATAATTATTCAAGTATGATAGGAGAATTACCGAAGTATGAAATATAAATAAATTTAAAGGTTTAAAGTACGATAATTCACTATTATTCATATTTCATACATTTGTCAAAATTAAAGTAGTCTGAGTCTTGTACGGTGCTTATCATACAGTGTGGAGTTATGTAATTTTCTTTACTTAGGATATTACACTTTTACTGCTTTATATGAACGGACGGAAGAACCGTCTATACTGGAGGACTCTTATTTTGCTTCAAGAATTTTAAATATGAGATGTCCTATGAAAAGTGTTTTAAGGCTGTTTGTTTTGGCAGCATGTACGGTATGTTGTTTATCATGCGACTCCGGCCGTGAAGGAAAAGATCGTTCTGCAGACGATGATCCGATTTCTATGTTACAGGAGTTCAATAGTGAACTCAAAGTAAAAAATAAAGTCTCCAAGGATGAATTCACACTCCTGGTCAAATCCTATAAGGAGCTGGAAGATTCATTGGCGATTATGTTTGTTCGTGACAGTACAATGTCAGATGTGCACAAGTTCACTCTTCTTTCAGTATCACAGAGTCAGGTAGTAGGCCGTTTATGCGAATTGGCTGACAGCTGTGACTGGAAGTTCGAGGATATTCCCTGTTTTCAGCAGACTATATATTCATATTCCCTGGACAAGAGGTCCGACATGTTTTATAGCCAGGCTGTTGATTTTTACAAGCATCTTAAGCCCGGTTCGTATGCTTTCAGAAGTTGGGATATTCTAATCAATGACTACAATAACTTCCTGTCAGACTGGTCAAATGCTGAAGTTGCTGATTTGGACGGTTTTCACCGTTTCCTTACTGAAGAGAATGAACTCTTCACCGCACTTGTGTCAAATTGTGTCAAAGCCGGTCCTACGGATTTTTCGGCCATTATCGACGGTACGAACGATGTCTGCCAGCAGCTGATCAAAAGTTTGACTGAAAGTGGAACACCATCAGTCCAGGTGATGACATTAATGTATGTCAGGTCAAATCATCGTCTGATACAGAATGCTGTTTGCGGACTGAGTATTCTTTCCGGTTCGGACAACCTGACAGCCGAACATTCCGATTTGTGCATTTCACTGCTGTTGTCTCCCTTCATTTGTGTCAACCGACAGCTGGTTTGTGCCAGAACAGCTGAACAGGTAGCCGAAATTAAGCAGATCGGCAGGTCTATACCGATAGTTCTTGAGAAATGTTGCAGTAATTCAGGTTTCGAGGGCATTTATTTTAATGATATGCCTTTATCTATTATTAAGAAGATTATCACTGATGACATCGACTGACTTATGTTTCACCTGTGTCTCCTGCAAAGCAATTTCATCCCTATCCTTTGAATATCTATGCACGGGACAACAACTTCATTGCTGGTATTTTCATATACTGTCCTTGCCTTTTTACATTCATCAATAATATTTTATATGAAACAGAAACTTAAGAAAGGAAAGATCGAAAGCATCTACAAGTTGACAATGCCTGAGTTGTTTGACACGAATAAGGTTAAAGAGGTTGAACTGTTACCTAGTTGGGAGAAATATACCTATTATTTCGACAACGCACTGTCATTGGATCAAGTAATGGAAATCATTGATGAACAAAACAACCTTTTGTTCCTTTATCATCTTATACCGTCACCTTCAGTGTTGTGTGGCCATACATGTTGTTATGTCTCAACCCCGGAGGCAGACCATATGGTGAAGATCTCTGCTTCTACCGATGATACGGGAATGTGTGATAGAGTTCATCTTACCATTTATCATTCTATAGAGACAATGATTGATGATGTCATACAGGAGAACAATTATCTTCAAAGAAGATTCGGATTCCGATTCGACGATACCTTTGCCTCTTTTATAAAGCTCTTTTCCTGAGCCATTTCTATTTAACATACCTCCAGGTCTTCACAGTTCATCGTCCTTTGCGTTTTTCGCGATGCAAATTTAGACATTAGCCATATCACATGGCAAGATTAAATGAATTTCTGATGAAATCTCCATTCTTTCAGATAGTATTTCAGCAGAAAATCTTACCCTGCTATGCCTCTATGTCATTTCAGCATCCGTAAAAACCTGAGACGATGAATACAATTCATCAACTTTAGGGCAAAGTTTAACTTAAATGCAATCAGTTATGAAATTGGAAGAAAGCAAGGAGTTCATGCTTGCACAGAGCATTGAAAATGAAATCAACAGTTTTTCATTTGACGGTAAAAGATTTGCGGAGTCAGTCAAGAGGTTTCACCCGACCCTGCAACAAAAATTCTATCGTATCATGAGAACATGTATCACAGAACTGGCAAAGTCAGACCGGCCGATTGATGACAGGAATAAGGCTTCATTTGAGGAATGTAGAAAGATTGATAAATTCCTTGAAAAAGAAGGACGGAGCATTCCGACAATTTGAAAATAATGTCTGTGATAACAGCCGGAGCCATAGCTCTGGCTGTCTTTTTGCCCACTCTCCCCTTTTATATACTCCGTTCTAACTTTTATAATTCTTCCTCCCCTTTTTTACATGACTTTTATCTCCCGTTTGGTTTCTTCCGGACATTATTGTCCGAGGTATTTTATTTGCAAAGTTAGGCCCTCTGGCTTCTTATTCCCCAAACATTCCGGTCGAAATCTTCCTTCTGCGAAGAGTATTTGGCCCGGAATATTTTGTCCATATGCAGAGTGCCGGTTTTTAGGCAAAAAAATAACCTCCCGACAATAATGGAAAGAATCCGTTACGATAGGGAAATAAAACATTATCAGTTATGAATTTTATAGTATCATCATCAGTGTTATCAGGCAAATTGGCAGAAATGTCAAAAGTAATGAACCCTAAAGTTGTAGATCCGGTTCTTGGGTATTTTCTGTTTCGCATAAAAGGCGAAAAGTTGCAGATTACAGCGTCCGACGGTGACTGTACCCAGTGTTCAACTGTCGATGTAGTATCCACATCGGAAGACGGCGAATTGTGTATGCCGTCAACTCTTCTTCTCAATGCCATGAAGAACATACCAGAGCAACCCCTCACTTTTATAGTCAATCCCGACAACTATTCTGTTGTTGTCAAGTATAACAACGGAAAATTTGATTTTCAAGGCAGGTCGTCCGAAGACTATATCGTTAATACAGAAATAAAAGGTGATTTCAATGAGTCAGTTATCGGAAGCAACATACTGTCTATGGCTATTTCGCAGACCTCTTTTGCTGTAGCAACGGACGATTTGCGCCCTATCATGTGCGGTATTTATTTTACAGTTACAGACGGAAAGTTTCAGGTCGCTGCATCCGATGGGCATAAACTGGCTCGCAATACTTACCCTATGGACGCTAATACGGAAAGTGCCGGAGACATGTCATTAATTATACCTATGAAGCCGGCAAAACTGATTAAAGGACTGTCCACAGGAGAGCAACAGGTCAGGATGCTATACAACGAGCGTGAGGCAACATTTATTTTTGAAAATGATGCCTTGCATTTCCGGTTGCTCGAAGGCCGTTTCCCGAACTATAATGCGGTAATTCCCAAGAACAACGATAAAGTTGCAGTGATAGACAGGTCGGCCTTGCTTGCAGCAATCAAGCGTGTCGGTGTCTTTTCCAGTTTAGCAAGCGGATGTATCGTCATGCGTTTTTCAGGACTTAAAGTAACTGTGTCAGGCGAGGATATAGATTTTTCAACATCGGCCGAAGAGATTATCTTCTGTACCTACACCGGAAACGATATTACCATAGGCTTCAAGAGAGAATACCTCCGCCAGATTCTTGAGACATTTACAAGTGAGGAAGTCCGCATTTCCATGAGTGACAAGTCAAGAGCTGCACTCTTCACACCTGTTACGGATGAAAAAGAAATTGATAACCTTTCATTGCTTATGCCAATGATGGTTGATGATTGATGCTGATAATGTCCCGGCTCTGCTCTTCGGAGCAGGGCTTTTGTTTTCTCTTACCCTCCCCTGTTATATCCTATTCGAATGTCATCCTTATAGGCACATCAATCCACTTTTTATGATTGTGGACATGGAGTATTATCGAGTCGCCCTCAAAATATGTCTTCACAAGCTCGCTGTGTTTGTCCTTGAATTCCTCCAATGATACATGTATTGTATCTCTTTTCTCCACAAGCATCCTCTTGTATTCATCAGCCATATTGTCTTGCAGATTCCTGTCTTTATCAATTATGTACTTGATAGTTCCGTCAAACCTTTTGTACGATGACATCAGATCCTTGTTCCCGTTTGTACTCCATATATGGCATCCGGCTGTCCCGGGACATATCTCTTCATTTTTCGCAAAGTATGAATTCTCAAAATAATAGATATTTCCCCTCACATTTTTCTTGAATTCAAACGATACCGGGTACAGCAGGCTATGAATCTGGGTCATGCCTTTTCTCATTCTGAGTACGACATACCCTTTATTCTCTACTTGTCTTATAGAGACCATATTTTCTTTTACAGAACATCCGCAAAGTAAACACACGTACATTAAATATAATATTCTTTTCATTTCAGCTTCAGTTTTTGTTTGATTGTTGATATATCTGAAGTATTCATTCGACAAGTAGATCTACTTTCAACGGAATATCGTACCATTTTTTGTGGTCATTGAAATGCAGTATCATCGAGTCACCCATCAGATAGTTCTCTATCAGTTTTCCATGCTTCTTCCTGAACTCCTTCAGCTGAATATGGACAGTATCTTTCTTCTCAGATACCATTCTGTCTATTTCTTCCGACAGCATCTCCTGAATACTGTCATTCTTATATGTTAAGTATAAAATTGACCCATCGAGCCTCTTATAGTTCCCGTCCAGGTTTATATTGTTGTCCTGAGCGGTAAGGTAGCACCCGGCAGTACCGGAGCTGAGACTGACGTTACGGAACAGATAGCTGTTTTCAGCGTAATAGACTTCCCTCCTGACATTTTTCTTGGCTTCAAGGGTCAAAGGATAAGATATACTGAAAATCGTTGGCTTGTCCTTTTTCAGTCTCAGAATGACTGGAGAGTCACTTCTTGTCTGTTTCACAGTCACCACATTCTCACTGCAGGTGCATCCCGCCAATAGGAATACTGCCATTATACTTGTTACAAATTTCATTTCTCTGTGTTTTTTTATCATGGTCTTCAATCAGTAAGATACTTCAAGAGGAACATTATACAGGTTGTGTCCTTTCTTGAAGTGCAGAACAATGGAGTCACCATCAAAATACTTATCAATAATATCTCCGAACTGATTTTTAAAATCCTTGGCTGTTATATGTATCGTATCTTTCTTATCCTTCCTCATCTCCTCATAATAGTCATGTAAAAGCCCATTGATAGTGTCATTCTCTTCTATTATATACTTTATCACTCCGTCAAATCTTTTACATGAGAGAGAAAGTCTCTTATTGTTATCTTGTGCTGCCAGATAGCAACCACCGGTTCCTGAACTTAGCTTGTTGTTATGGAACACGAATGTATTATCAAAATAACTGATTTCTTCATTTATATCCTTTTTGATTTCATAGGATAAAGGATATAATATGCTGTGGATTGCTGTTCTGTCATCACATATTCTAAGGATTACAGGTTCTTCCATACTGCATACTTGCTTTATTGTTACAGCTTCCCTGTTTGATGTACAGCCTGCAAGAAACATTAGAAAAATAATGATATATACTTTCATATTGATAATTTCTGATTAATGAATGATTATTTGTGTCCCAGGGTATGGCAGCCATTTGCATCAAGGCGACTCTATGTGTGATTCTTACATATATAAACAAATTGACCTTGACTGCAAGTTTTACTGCTCTTTCAAATCTTATCTGTATATAAAGAAATCTACTTCCTGCGGTATATCATGCCATTGTTTATGATCATGGAAATGCAGAATGATGGTGTCACCCTCAAACCAGTCCTCAATCAGTTTCCCATGCTTTTCCCTGAAACTCTTCACTGGTATATGTACTGTATCTTTCTTTTCTGCATTCATTCTCTTAAGGTAATCCGATAGCTCTTTTTGTATTGTATCATTCCCTTCTATTGTATATAATACGCCCCCGTCAAACCTTTTGAATCTGTAGGCAAGATAATCATCATTATCTGATGCTTTCAAGTGAGATTCACCGGTTCCGGGACATAGCTCCTCATTGCTTGGAAAATAAGAAGATTCGAAATAGTATATTTCCCCTCTGTTGTTCTTTTTGAATTCAAAGGACAACGGATACTTTAGACTGAATATTCTTTCTCTTTCTTCATTTATTCTCAAAACAACCGGGTTGTCATTCTCAATTTGTCTCACTGTGACCATATTGTCCTTTGAAGCACAACCCATTAGTAACAATAGAGTCATTATATACACCATGCATTTCATTTTCTTACAGGCTTAAATGTTATCACTCATCAATTCAGCTTATTGAATTCTAATATCAGCCACCGTTACAAATATAGCGATATATAATTGATTATTACTAAGTTCGTCCATTTTATACTGTTTCTTCCCTTTTTTAGCTTACATCCATAACCGGTCAGCTTTTCTCTCTATTTGTTCCGTACAGACAGGATGCGTGTCTGTTAATGCCACGGTGTAGTACTTTCGTCAGGCTTCTTTGAAGTCATCCGAAAGAACTTCGTGGCATGACACACATTCAGTCTGCCCGCTGTTTTTGAACTGAAAAACTGCCCGCCCCCTTTTTTATCCGCCCGCATCGGATAATCAAAGATATCAGATGCCATTCTGTAGGTTAGGGCATCACGTAGCACCTGGTGCTATGTAATGCTCAAACTTACAGAATTTCCGGTATATCCTATTATCCGATGCATCTGGTCGTGCACCTTTTCTACAGTCCCTTACCCTTTCTACACCATGCCACCACTTATAAATTATATTCAGCTTCAATATGCTGTATATTATTTTATCTGCAAAGTTCAATTGTAGCTAAACGTTTGTGGAACAATGTCCACTATGCTATTGAAGCAAAATCTTCCTTCTTTGAAGTGTATTTCACTTCAATACATTGTCCACAAAGGCTACAATCAATATAGCAGACAAATAATATACATGCCTTGCATCAGAAGCATAGGGCATTGAACCATTAATGTAACACTGCACGCCGGCAGGATAAAGATAGGCTGGTTAATATGGGTAAAAGAAGTTATAAGTCAGATTTTGAGGCAATGATTAAGAAAAATGGCACACAGGTTTATGACCACCTGTCCGACGTGATGCCTGACGCTGCTATACGACTGTCAAAAGGAGATTTCATAAAGGTTGTCAATGGATACGGATGTGTCATCGGTCCGTTTGAGATTCTCGGATTCTCCCAACCGGACTCCACTGGATACTGTATTTATCTCAACTGGGATTGTTACTGGTACAAAGAGCCAGTAAACAAGGTTGTCATGGATGATTTATAATTCCAGCCACCAGGTAACTACACCTGGTGCTTGCCCCCTTCCCTTTTATATAACCCTCTTCCCACTTATATCTTACATCCATTGGCAGGAGGGTTTTCACTCTGTTCATCTTTTGCTGACGGAATGAGTGTTCTTATGTGCCACTGCCCAGTACATTCTTCAGGCTTCCATGAAGTCATCAGAAAGCACTTGGTGGCACAACACATATTCCGTCTGCCTTTATGAACTCAGATGAAAAGCTCCTCCTCCCCCTTTTATAGTATTCATTCCCTCCCCTTTTGTATCAGATACCTCTTCCCCTTTTGTACAGGCCTTCGGCCATATCTGATTTAATGCACAAACCCGTTTCCGCTTATTTTTAGGCAAAGTTAGAACATCGGTTCCAATCATGCCAAGACTGAACTGAATGAAGCGGAAAATCTTCCTCTTCACAGGCTTGAGAGTATTTTCCGCTTCAGTCTTGTCAGATTGTACCCTATTGTCAGAATAGCCTCAAAATATCCTTTCAACAGGTCTGTACAAGGCCATTAAGAAAGGGAAATAAAAAATAAAGGCTATTATGGGTTACAACAAATTCAAATCATTTTTGGCAAATATTCAGGCCATAGAAACTGCCTTTGATATTATGAGGCAGAAGAGAGAAGCAACAGACGAAGAAAAGGAAATTCTTCGCCAGTACAGCGGTTTCGGCGGTATGTCGTATGTGTATTCATTGGACGATGACAAGGACGAGACACCCGAAGTACAGGCAGCCCTTTCACGTTTGCGTGACATCCTTATGCGTATAGCAGACAATCAGACAGACAAGTACAAGCAATTGGTTAAAAGCATCAGGAACTCCACTCTTACCGCTTTTTACACCCCACAGACATTTATCCGGTCTTTGGGCGACTGTATTCAGCATACGCTTTCATCACAGGGCTTGCAGGTCAATACCCTGTTAGAGCCATCGGCAGGTACAGGCGGTTTCCTGCATCTGCTGAATGATACAATCCGCAAATTTGCGTTTGAAAAGGACACAGCCACAGGTATTGTTCTTCACTCGCTCAATCCCGACACTTCTGTTTTCATTGACGGCTTCGAAAGCATATGCAGTTCTTCTATTTCGGACAGCAAGTTCGATGTTATTGCTTCAAATATCCCATTCGGCAATATCAAGGTGTACGACCAGTCATTTCTTGACCGTGGCGGAAGTTTTGCATTGTCAACCAAGGCAATACACAATTATTTCTTTCTAAAGGCTATCGACCTGCTCAATGAGGGCGGCTTGCTTGTATTCATTACTTCACGTGGAGTAGCCGATTCTCCAAGTAACAAGTTTGTGCGTCAGTTCATTGTTGACAATACCAATCTCATTACAGCATTGCGCTTGCCTGACAATCTGTTTGTCAATACGGCTGGCATAGAGATAGGCAGCGACCTTTTCATTTTACAGAAACATTCCAACAAAGCAATGCTTACCTCACGTGAGCAGATGTTTCTTGACATATTCAAGGAGAACGTGCCCAACTCACGTGACAAGACCGAATATGCAAACCGTCTTTTGTCAAGGTCTCAAAATACATTGTGCGACAAAACAGAGATTGCCAAAAATCAGTATTCAAAATATGTACGCAAGTACAAATGGCAAGGTACGGATGCCGATATGCTTTCAGCGCTTTCTTCTATTGTCAGCGATGACCTGTCACGCTATTTCCGCAAATCGCTGTTCCTGAAGCAGTCACCCGTAGTTCAGGCACACTCACTCTTTGATTTGTTCGACATGTCAGAGAGCAAGCCGGAACAAGTACAGCCCAAAGCCCAGTATATCATTTATACCGAACCTGTACAATCGTGGATGATTGACGGTACTTTGGTTGAGTTCAACGGCCAGATAGGTAACATTCGTTTTACCCGACATGCCGGTTTTGTTTCCGAAGTAGAGTTCCGTCCTTTACAGATGCATCAGCTGAATATTGATAGAGCGAGAGATTATTTCAGTGTTCGCAGTGCCTATTTCAATCTTTCTGCAACCGAGCAGAAGTTACGTTTTGAACAGCCGCATTTGCGCAACATCCTAAATACAGTTTACGACGAATACACCGAGAAGTGGGGCAAGCTGCATGAAAATGACAACTTGGAGTTTATTCACCTCGATGCGGTAGGAAACGAAGTCGTAGGTATCGAGCTATTGCGTCATAACCGTATTGTCAAGGCTGATATTATGAATGAGCCGGTCGCATTTGCACACGTGGACGAGAGTGTTTCCCTTAAACCTCTTGAAGCACTTGCAAGCAGTCTCAACTATTACGGACAGGTCAGACTTGACTACATTTGCCGTGTTACAGCCTTGTCGGAGTCTGAAATCATTGAACAGCTTACAGGCGAAATATTCTTTAATCCAATAAACGGATGTTGGGAAGAGAAAGGCCGTTTCCTTGCAGGAAATGTGATTGAGAAGAACAAGCAGATTTGTACACTCCTTTCCGAACTGCCGGAAGACCAGAAAGAATGGGCTAACCGTTCTGTCCTTGCCTTGGAGAATGTCACACCCGAAGTCATCCCTTATGAAGACCTCGATTTCAACCTTGGCGAGCGTTGGGTTCCGTGCAGTGTTTACGAACGCTTTGCAAGTGAACTGTTTGAGTGTGAGGTATCGATAAGCTACTTTGATGTCAATGATACATACATTGTATCGCTTCACGGATATTCTTCTGTTGCCTACAGGGTTTATTCTGTCGCCAATCTGTCAGGCGATGCGCTCTTTGTTCATGCCTTGCATGATACCGTTCCCGAGATTACCAAGACAATCACACGCAACGGTAACGACGTGCGTGTTCCTGATGAAGAAGTAATCCAAGAGGCAAGCAACAAGATACAGGAGATACGTCAGAAGTACAACCAGTGGCTCGACAGACAGCCTGTGACGGTACGTGACGAACTTGTCAGACTTTATAACGAACGCTTCAACTGTTATGTAAGACCGTCTTATGACGGCTCGGCACAGACATTCCCTGACCTGTGCTTTGACAAGTTCGATTACAAGGATTTGTACCAGTCACAAAAGGACGCTATCTGGATGCTAAAGCAAAACGGTGGCGGTGTTTGTTGGCACGATGTAGGTGCTGGCAAAACGATGATTATGTGTGTGGCCGCTTATGAAATGAAACGCCTCGGACTTGTCAACAAACCGCTTATAATCGGATTGAAAGCCAACATACACCAGATAGCCCAGTGTTTCCGTCAGGCCTACCCAAATGCAAGGATTCTATATCCCGGCAAGGATGATTTCAAGCCTGCACAGCGAGAAAACATCTTCTCGCAGATCAAGAACAACAACTGGGATTGCATCATCCTTACCCATGAGCAGTTTGGCAAGATACCGCAGTCCGAACAGACACAGGCAGCTATCATTCAGGAAGAACTCAACGATGTTGAGCGTTCTCTCTCTGCTTTGGAAGAATCAGGTATGCAGTGGCGAAACAAGAGGATGCTCAACGGTTTGGAGAAGAGAAAGGAAAACCTTACCGTCAATCTGTCTAAGTTGCAACATTCCATTAATGAGAAGAAAGACAACTGCATAGATTTTCATTCAATGGGCATCGACCATATTTTTGTGGACGAGTACCATTATCATAACTTTTATAAGTTTCCTATTAAATTACTTAATTATTTAGTA
>ENA-OPNJ01000174-OPNJ01000174.1-human-gut-metagenome-genome-assembly--contig:-NODE-174-length-30963-cov-3.499612_pt1 | contig 30963 bp, 26 predicted proteins | sample MGYA00241535_ERZ501767 | MGnify/ENA primary metagenome ERZ501767 (study PRJEB25962, sample SAMEA2042564) | human gut metagenome | biome: human gut; feature: human-associated habitat; material: faeces...
GGTTGGGGTCGCGAGTTCGAGTCTCGTTTTCCGCTCCAAGCAAAAAGCTGATAATCAAACGATTATCAGCTTTTTCATTTCTGCTGACTGATGTTACAGAGGCCCTTTCTGTGACACAAAATACCCTGAAATCGTGGTTTGTGATACAGAGTGTGATACATAAAATCGTGTAACACACGAATCGCATTTTGTTGCTTGCGTAATCCGTAAAGATTATGACAATCAACGTTGTATGTCGCAAAGACGCTATCAACAGAAACCATTTAGCCCCTCTTGCTCTTGTTTTTACCCATGACCGCCGCCGTAAGTTCGTAGGATTGGGCATATCCGTTGCGCTGGAGCATTGGGATTTTGAGAAACAACAACCTACCACCGACTGCCCCGATGGAGCAGAAATACAGTTTCAAATCACCTCCAAAATCCGTGAATACGAAAAGAAAATCAAAAAGTTGGAGGTGCTGGAAATCCCTGTTACGTTCGATAATCTTTTTGAACAGAACGGCAAACGAATCAACTGCACCGTAGGGGACTTTTTCAAACAGGTTATCGAACGCTTGGAAAAAGTTGAAAAGTACGGTTCCGCCAGCAAACATAAGGTAACACTTGCCCTTATGTCGCAATTCCGCTCGGTCAATATGCACTTTGAGGAATTGGATTTGACTTATTTAAGGGAATTTGAAATCTTCCTGCGTCAAAGGGGTAATGTCAATAACAGCCTTGCTACCAAGTTCAGCGTACTGAAAGCAGTCTATAACAAGGCGGTTTCAGAGGGCGTATTCGTGCCTAAATCGAATCCTTTCCAGCAATTCAAAGTGGGTAGCCTATGGACGAATACCCGCAAGCGGGCCATCACGAAAGAGGACATCCACAAACTGATTGAGTTGGATTTATCGGACAGGGACTTTTACACCCAACTTGCCAAAGACATCTTTCTGTTCTCTTATTTCATGGCTGGAATCAATTTCAAAGACATTGCCCTGCTGACTTATGGAGACATCGACAATGGACGCATCTACTATGCAAGACGCAAGACGGGTAAGATGATGAACTGCTGTCTTACGGAACAGGCACAGGAAATCATCGACAAGTACCACACCGACCAAATGGAGGAGGACTATATCTTTCCAATCCTCGACCGCAACGTACACACGACCGAGAAGCAAATCTTAGAACGTGTTAAGAAAACGTTGAAGCACATCAATAAACGCCTGCACGAATTGAGTGAGAAAATAGGACTGCATACGCCATTAACAACCTATGTAGCCCGCCATACTTACGCAACCGTACTCAAACGGTCAGGAGTAAGCGTAGCCTTGATTTCCGAATCGCTGGGGCACTCCGATTTATCCACCACTCAAATCTATTTGGATTCGTTTGAGAACAGCCAAATAGACGCAGCGATGCAGCACTTGTTATAGGAGTTTAGAGGTCGGCGGCCAATATGGTAACCGACCTCCTTTTTCCTATTATTCGTATATCGTGGCATCATCGACCGAGGTATTCGACAAGATTATCTATAATTAATTGCTCGCGTGTTACCAATCCTTTGGGAGGATTCATAATAAGTTTAGCCTGTTCGTCTGTTAATTGCTCGATCCTTTCCTCTATTTGAGCGTAAAATGCCGTGGGGTCTTTCGCTTCATGACCTTGGTCTATAATGTACCCTATCAGGTATTTTTTTGCCAAGAAGGTTTCACTGAATTTCTCTTGTGCTACCCGATACCAGTTGATGCTCCGTTGATACCATGCGCTATTCTCGAATGCTTTGGGTAATTTTTTCTCTTTTATGGCATTTACGAAATCGCGTGGTTTCAGTGTGTTCTTTCCAAGACACCACTGCGAGATAGTCGAGAGAGGATAATTCTTACGTCGTAATTCCAACGCAAATTCGAATACCTCGTTCTCTTTCATTTCAAGTGCCATGCAGGGTGCGGCCATATAGTCCGTGCCTTTCCATGCGGTGGTACAGATATTCATTTCTGCAATCAATGCCACGATGGACATCTCTACATTCAACGGCTCTGCAATCACGAGGTTGTCCAAATTCATCCCCAGTTTCAAGCAGGCCATCAAACGGTGCTGACCGTCCAGCACGGCAAAATAATTTTCGGTCTGTTCGTCTGGAATATCATTTCCATCCAGATCTACCAAGTGCCCTCCTGAGAGGTAAACATCTTCTCCTTTAACTACGGTGATGGGCGACAATTGCCCATATTCTCGGATGGATTTCACTTTGGCAGCAACAGCCTTTGCGTTGATTTGACGGTTACCTTTGACAAAGGCGAAATTACGGTTGAGTTCTACGGAAGAAATAACTAACTGCTTCATATTAATCGGTGTGGGTTTACCTCCACCCACGAGGTCAAAATGGTTATTTATATAAGTATTAAGTATTTGGTATTAGTTATGCTTGTTTCTCAGCGTTAGGTCTGGCTGGTGAGCTCTTGCCAGCTCTCTGGCGGCGGTCGGATGTTGGCTTGGGCAAACTCCCATCATCGTTGCGTCGTTCGATTCGACCCTCGGCCTTTCGGTTCGGATGCTCCCTCCCAACCGAGAAGAGGGGTGTATGTCAAGGAGCGTTCGTTTGCGTTTCTGCCGTTAATACAATCGAAAATCATACATAACACATTGTGGCACACAATTATTGTCGGATAGCAGAAAAGTGTATTATTTCTGTTACCCCTTAATTTACAGCATAAAAAAGGACGGCTTATCGCCGTCCCGTTCCATCTAAACTTAGAGATTATCAATATAAACCGCTCCCTATGGTATGCCATTCTTCATCCTTGTATCGTTGCCAGATAGCTTTTATATTTTCATCATTATCAAGATATTTCTTATTCTCTGTATAGCCGAACATATAGACGATACGAGAGATTAAGAGCATAAGATTATATGAAACTTGGGTAGGATTTGTACTGCGTTTATCCTCGGCCTTGAATTGCTCCAGAAATGGCAGCAGACACGCAACAACAAAGGTAATTTTGTAGCAATCTTTCAAATTGATCGAGAAATCGCCCAAGCCAAACTCCACATTGCGTGACAGATTGGCATAGAGTGTGGCGGAGTTTTCTGCCAAAAGAGCACCCAACATCTGTATTGCCTCTTGTGATTCGATGGTTACACCGTGTTCACGCCCCCGCCAGATACGAATTTTGGCATCGGGATTGGCATGGAGATACTTGGCGAACGCTCGGAACTGGTCGAAAGCAGGTGCAGGAATCGCCATTACGTTCTCTGTTTTCTTTTGTGTAAGGTAATAAACAAAGAGCAATGCCACCCAGAATTTTTCGATGTCGATGCCCAATGCCTGTAACGAACGAATTACTGACGTGTTCTCCAAGAACTGCTCTTTGGTAAAAGGGAATTTCGACATATCCAGTTTTCCGTCCTTGTGTGGTACGATAAAATCCCCTGTACAAGCGGTATCGACTTGGTATTCCTTTCCATCCTCCTCAATTTCGTATGTAGGGAACATTCGATTGCCGATGCTATGCACATATTCATAAATTTCCATAAAACAGATAGTTTAAGGTTATTTTCAAAGGTAGCGAATTTTCCTGCAAAATTTCCTTAAAAAATAATGTTAAAATATTTGATTATCGATTAAATTATTTACATATTTGCATATCAATTCACAGACAAGGGTAATTCTTGTTTCTTCCATAGAGAATATGTTATTAGGACTGATAAGGACGGCAGATATGCTGTCCTTGTCTTTGGGCGATAGTCGCATATTTTTTGTGTGGGAAATGAAATTCCCTTATAAAAAGATATTTCACACACAGAAAAAATGCGGTGAAATCCTTTACCACATTTTTTGAGTACGAATCAAGTATTCTCTATAAAAAGAGTATTTCAGAATCAGAAAATGTGGAAGATTCCAATTAAAGAGATAGTAGGTTTTTGAATGACGGGATAGAGAGTTGCTCAAAACTGTCCTGTGCAAACTGCTCAAAAGTGTCCTATATATACAATACCTACTTATACACTACCTATTAAAGTCGTACCGACCATGTACTACCACATCAAAGACCGCAGGTGATTCGAGAACCGCAAACAGGCCAAAGAACATTACGGCGTAGCCTGCTTCCGAAAACTGCTACACTTAAAAGAAATCATATTTACGAACAATCAAAATTCCATTGCTAACGATGAATTATACAGTAATCCCCAAATCAATCGTGAACTTTCAGACGGGCAACAGTAAGCCTATTGATATTTACGTGTGAGCAACCATTAAATATTGCTCCAATCACAAGACCAACATATCCCATATAACAGAGGAAAAACTATCCTTACTGACGGAATTGGATGAACGGACCATACGACGGAGCATTAAACGGCTGAAAGACGCAGGTTATCTAACTGTGCATACCACCATTAAAGAAGATGCAGACAGAGGTTTTATAAAGCGCAATTCCTACTATATAAAGCCAGCAAACAAAGACTATTTCTTCCTCGATAATAGTTTCTTTAAGAGGAACTATCCCGCCAAGATTGCAGGGTTTCTGCTATTATTAAAGTCGGTATGCCTTAATAATACGGATACCATCCAATGACGCAACAGCCAAATTGCAAAGAGTATCGGTTTATCAAGAAATACGACAACAGCCCTCATTAAAGAGTGTCTGCAATTAGGGCTTATAAAGCAGATTGCAAAGGGCTATGAACTAACGGTAGACTGTTTTATCAATTCCTCTGTTAAAAAGACCAATGCAGGGATTTATAAGGAGATATGCGATTTCTGCAAGGTGAAAGGCATAACCGCTCCCAAGTGGGATAAACGGGCTATGTCCGTACTGCTTACAAAGTATAATGCAATAGGCTTATCGAGAACAGAGCCAATAAGCATAACCTACCAACTCGATAAACGATGCAAGAACCTACCCGAAAAGGTATCATTGCCATACTTTATTAAGATTCTGGATATGCAGGAGCAATATAATGCAGTTATAGAACAGGTAGAGCAAAACAAACTCGATAAGGAAGAATTCAGAGGGTTTGCATTTTAGATATACAGCCCTCATGCGCAAGCATGAGGGTTTTCCCTTTTAATAGGAGAATGACATATTTTGCAGATTATTTCATTTATAGGGACTTATAAAATTATGTCATTCAATTTTCTGTTTTCTTTTTCTCTTTAGATGGCGTGCCGCAGGCACTCAATCAATAAATAAGAGTAACATATTTCCTTTGTTCAAGATAATATTATAATTTTGCAGATATAACATACTGAGCATTATGGAGAAGCCAGATTACAGAGCATGGTTTGAAAGTACACGCGAAAGCAACCAAGCAACCATAGACCAGACAGAAACAATTTTTGAGGGATTAGTTCTTAAAATAAACACATAGCGAAAAAGTAAATTTGGGCAAAGCGTAGCGAATTAGCTGGTAGAGCGTTCGTTACGCTTTGTTTTTCTATGGGACAGAGCCAACGAAATACCACCTCGAAGCCAAACGGTGCAGAAGTTCAGTTACCACCTCGTTACTCCCGTAACGGGTGCAGATTTCTTGCTAAACAGTTCTGTTTCTGCGTTTTGCGTAGATTTACATAGCTGTCGGTAACTCACTAATAACTAATTTTGTAACCAAAAAAAGGAGTGAGTTATGCGTAGTACATTCAAGGTATTATTTTACGTGAAGTAAGTTGCGATAAACAACGATAACTAAAAATAGGAATGCAGGGTGTAACTCAATGAGTTATGCCCTATTTCTTTTTATATCACTTTTCCTTGACTTTGCTTGTTATTCGGATTTTTATTATATATTTGTACCATAATTGTACCGACACTTAAAAGTAGATAATGTGACACCTATAAAAACAGCGGTATTGAGAATGAAGAATATAAGTAAAATGTAGGTTATGCCAGCAGCAAAATTTGAAATAACACGTCAATGCAAAGTTTGTGGAGAAACCTTTGTAGCTAAAACCATTGAATCGTGGTATTGCACTCCCAAATGTTCCAAGATTGCGTGGAAAAGGCGTAAGGATGAAGAACAGAGATTGCAAAGGTTGGACGAAGTGGTTAAGAAGATACCCAAGTCCAAAGAGTATATCACAGTTCCTGAAGCATACGCTTTGTTTGGCATAAGCAAGGAAACTCTTTATCGTTTAATTCGTAAGGGTACAATCCCAAGTGTGAATGCCGGAGAAAGGCAGACTTTACTATCAAAAGAAGAATTGATGAAACTCTATCCTCTCCGAAAGAAAACTCTCACAAAGCCAAAGCCTATTGCCAAGCTGTATAGTCTGGAGCCAAAGGACTGTTATACTATTGGCGAAATCACAGAAAAGTTTCTTGTGAATGAAAGCACTGTTTACCTTCATATACGCAAGTATTCCATTCCTACCAGACAGATAGGTAACTTTGTTTATGTACCAAAGAAAGAAATTGATAATCTATATAAAGGTGTGAAGCGATGAAGAAAGCATTAGTACATGAGTATCGATTAAATATCTCAACTAAGTAATTGCACAACGATAGAAATTCGCATAAATGCATACAACGTAGTACTTTAATTGAGATTTTTATCAAATAAATGTTTTTAATGAATATGGAAAAGAAAGACATATTTCAAGATATTCAAAACATACGAAGTTCCAATCCTGTAATTGTATTGGGAAGTGGAGCATCTGTTTCCTATGGCATACCAGGAATGGGTGTTTTAGCAAATGAGTTAAAAAACTTCTTTAAATCAAATCCATATTATGATACAGCTACTAATGATGTCGTTAGTGATTTCATAAAGCTTTTAGATTCAGGTGTAGGTTTGGAAGCTGCATTGCTGGATGTTAAGGTTCCTGAAATTGTTGAAGCAGATATAGTAAATATTGTCTGGAAGGTTATTATTGAATCCGATGCAAAAGTCTATGAAAGGTTTATAAGTGGAGAAGATATTAATCTAAGACAACTATTTGATTATATTATATATGGAGATCCGAATAAAACGCTAAATGTAATCTCAACCAATTATGATAGGATTGCCGAGTATGCAGCTTGTCAAACTGACGCTTACATTAATATAGGTTTTACTCACGGACTGATGGGAAAGTTAAAAGATAATATTATGCTAAATCCTAAAAAGCCGGAGGCTGATTATACTGGATTTATTAATATCTTGAAAGTTCACGGTTCCCTAGACTGGTATAGGAGAGATGGAATCATTTGCAATATCCCCAATTCTGTCAATATTCCATTAGGGTTTACACCATGTATCGTAACTCCAGGAACTAATAAATACGAACGTACTCAAGAGGAACCACATAGACAACTTTTATCAGCTGTGGACAAAATCTTTGAAAGTGCCCAAAACTATGTTTGTATTGGTTATGGTTTTAATGACAAACATGTTCAAGAAATGTTGCTTAAATATGCCAAAAAGAGAAAGGCAAAAATACTGATTGTTACCAAAGAAATTACAAATTCAATAAAAGAAAATGTAATAGATAAAGGATATGATTATATCGCTATTTGTAGTGATGGTGCTAAGGGTACTGTTTTTCATACAAATAGTGATTCTATAATTGTTGATGACAAAATATATTGGACTATAGAAGGATTAATGGAAATATAAAAAATGGAAAGTATAGTATTAAGATATGATAAAGGTGAGTCAATAGGCTCAATAAATAGTGTAGACACAGGTATGGCAACAGCCATTATAGATTCTGACGATGTTCTGTCCCAGTTACAAATTAATCAACTTATAGCTATTCAAAGTCCGAAATCTGGTCGTTACATTATAGCAATGATAGTAAAAATCTATCGCAAGGCTACTGATATGACTTTGAATGATGACGAGGATGAAGAAGATACTTCTTCGGCATTTAACCAAGTTAGGTTAGTTTTTGTGGGTGAATTTATGGACAAAGCTGGAGAGCAAAGTAACGTGTTCAGAAGAAACGTTAGTGCAGTTCCATCTATAAGTGCCTTATGTTATAAGATTGAAGGAACACGTCTCACAGACCTCATGCAAACAATATCCAACAAATTAGCGACTTCCATCAGTCCTCTTGCAATAGGGAAATATACAATGGATGAAAGTTCTATAGCATATATGGATGGAGATAAACTATTTCAACGACATGCTGCTATTGTGGGTTCTACAGGGAGTGGTAAATCTTTTTGTGTTGCATGTATTGTTGAACAAATGGCTAAATTAAAACATTCTAATGCAATTTTGTTTGATATCCACGGAGAATACTCCTCTACTGATTTCAAAATAGATGGCATCAAACAATATAAAATTGCAACACCAGGAGATTTGGCTACCTCTGAAAAACTCAACAACAATATACTTATGGTACCCTATTGGCTCTTAAATTATGAGGAAATGCAGGCATTGTTATTAGATCGTAGTGACCAAAATGCACCAAATCAAGCAATGATATTCTCTCGTGAAGTTCTTGCCGAAAAAGAAAAAGGTGTAGAAGGAACAATATATGAACATCTGATTACTGTTGATAGTCCCGTAGCTTACGACTTGCAAACAGTGTTAACTCGGCTAAAGTCCAAAGACGAAGAAATGGTACCTGGTGCAAGAGCCGGTTCTGAAAAGCTAGGCCCATACAATGGGAAGTTAACACGGTTCAATCAAAGACTGGAGAATAAACTTTCAGATAAGAGAATGGGATTTATGTTCAGTTTACAAACAGAAGAAAAATCGCAAAATTGGCTCAAAGATTTCGCCAGAGTTCTGATGAAGGCTGATGGTGGGGTCAAGGTTATAGATATGTCAGAAGTACCATCAGATGTACTTCCTTTAGTAATTGGTCTATTGGCAAGAATTGTATTTACTGTTCAACAATGGAGTTCAATGGAACATCGTCATCCAATAGCACTATTATGTGATGAAGCACACTTATATGTTCAGCAATCTATTTCACAAGATGCTGTTGCAGAAATAGGTTTGAAAAGTTTTGAACGAATAGCGAAGGAAGGACGAAAATATGGAGTTGGTCTTGTGATAATCAGTCAAAGACCTTCAGAAGTAAATCGTACAGTACTAAGCCAATGTAATAATTTTATTAGTCTTCGACTTACAAATGTGGATGATCAAAATGTGATTAAACGACTACTACCAGATAATCTTGGTAATATTGCCGACAATCTTTCTTTGCTTGACATCGCAGAAGCAATTATTGTTGGTGATGCTACATTATTACCGTCTAGAGTAAAAATAAATGAACCTTCAATCAAACCATCAAGTCAAACAGTTCCTTTCTGGAGTATTTGGGGGAAAGATAATTCTGATCAAGATTTGTCAGAAGCTATATGCAATATGATTAAACAATCTAAGTGAAAGTAATTACTATGTCAAGGATATGAAGCGATGAAGAAAGCATTAGTTAATACACGTGTGTCGGTAAAGCTCCGCAAGTCTGAATATCGTGATGAATGGTATCTTTATGTGGAATCTTATCCTGTATTCCAATCTGGAAAACATACGCCACAAAGAGTGCGTGAATATCTCAATCGTACCATTACAACACCTATTTGGGATAAGTCACGCAATGCAAGGACTAATGCCGAAGGCAAAACCACTTATAATCCGAAGCGAGATTTGAACGGTGTCATTCAATGTAAGTCGCAATTAGACCAGGAATCATGTATCTATGCCGACAAGGTCAGAAGCCTACGACAAAAGGAATACGACAATGCAGCTTTATATGCCGATACCGATGCAGAACAGGCGGAGCAGTTGGAACGCTCCCGAAGTAATTTTATTGAGTACTTCGACCATGTGCAACGAACAAGACATGCCCATAGTTCCGATTCTATTATTGTCAATTGGAGGCGAGTACATGAGTTACTGAAGATATTTGCAAAAAGTGATACCATTCTCTTTTCGCAGATAGACTTAAAGCTGGTTGAATCGTTCCGTCAATTCATAATGAACGCACCGCAAGGTGGTACTAAACGAGGTACAATTTCTCAAAATACAGCATCAACATACTTCTCAATTTTCAAGGCAGGATTGAAACAAGCCTTTATAGATGGCTATCTGACTATTGATATTGCAGCGAAAGTCAAAGGCATTCAGGAAAGGGAGAGTCGCAGAGAATACCTGACAATAGAAGAGTTGAACCGACTGGCACAAACTCCGTGTGACCCATTATTGAAACGAGCCGCACTCTTTTCAGCATTAACAGGAATCCGACATTGCGACATTCAGAAATTGAAATGGTCGGAGGTGGAACAATTCAATGGTGGTTATCGGCTGAACTTTACGCAACAAAAGACAAAAGGTGTTGAGTATATGCCAATTTCAGAGCAAGCATATAATCTTTGCGGAGAGCAAAAAGAAGGAGAATTATTAGTGTTTGCCGGATTACCTGACCCATCATGGATAAATCGCCCTGTTAAAAAATGGGTTGAAGCTGCCGGAATTACCAAGCACATTACCTTCCATTGCTTTAGGCACAGCTACGCTACCCTTCAACTGGCTGGAGGAACGGACATTTATACCGTTAGCAAAATGTTGGGGCATACCAATGTACGAACCACTCAAGTGTATGCCAAGGTTGTAGATGAGAAAAAGGAGAAAGCAACAGAAACTATCAAATTAGCTTTATCACAAACGGAATAAAAGTGTTGTCCCACTTGATAGGCATAGCCATCTGCGTAGATTCTGCGTGGGTGGCTTTTTGTTTTTACCTATGAGCTGTTATTATGACCACCTAATGATTTCCTTATGATTGGGTACATTACCATAAAAAACTACTACTGACGTTTTTCATCATTTGCATTGATAATCAATACATATTCCTTATGGTATTTCTGTTTCGCTGCTGTTTCTTTATGTGACACAGTCCATCATAAAATCAGTATGCTAAATCACGATTACTTTGCCGAAAAATCAAACATAAATCAGATAGCAGTATGAGTGAAAAGAACATTACTTTTGAAGATTTACCCAAGGCAATGTCGTGGATGATGGATAAATTGAATGAACTGGATTCTAAGATTGACGGTCTCAACACTCAAAGTCCGAGTATTCCAACCGAGCAATGGATGAACTTAAAGGAGTTGTGCGATTATATTCCCAGTCATCCGGCAGAGCAAACAGTATATGGATGGACAAGCTGCCACCAAATCCCATTTCATAAAAGAGGTAAACGTATCATGTTTCTAAAATCGGAGATTGATGCGTGGCTTCGAGATGGCAAGGTAAAGTCCGAAAAAGACTTGGAGGACGAAGCTGCCCGATTCATAAAGTCTAAAAGAAACAACCGATTCTAATGGATTCACTCGATTTATGCAATGCAATCAGAATGGAATTTGGAGGGATACTTGAAGACAAGATTCCTTTGAATGCTTTTCCTGCTAAAATTTGGCATTGGCACGACAAGAGAATTATTCCATTGAATATATGATGGCTTCTCTTTTGGCGGCAATTTCAACAGCCATCGGTAATGCTGTCAATATCCGTATTCGTGGTGGCTGGATAAGTAATCCTGCCCTCTATATGATATTGGTTGGCCGCCCCGGAATGGGCAAAACTCCCCCGTTAGACTTTGCTTTTCGCCCAATTCGCAAGCATGATGCCAAAGCTGTCAAACAATTCAAGTCTGATATGGAGCAATATAATAATATGGTAGAGGACAACAAAGGGAAGAAGGAAAATTGCACTCCATTGCCAGAAAAACCGATTTTGCGAAGAACCATAATATCCGACTTTACCCCAGAAGCTTTAATGCGTGCGCTTGATGACAACCAGCGTGGTATTGTGGTATATGTGGATGAAATTATGGGAATGTTCAATGCTGTGAATCAATACAGCAAAGGGCAACTTATTGAACAGTTATTGACTGCATTCAGCGGAAAACCTTTAGACATTTCCAGATGCAGTATGCCCATACCTATTCACATAGAGCATCCTTTTATAAATATGGTAGGTACGATGCAGACCACCCGAATGCACGAACTTACAGATAAAGGCTATAAGGACAATGGGTTGATTGATAGAATAATTTTTGTTTATCCGTCTTCACAGGAAATATCAGATTGGCAAGATGAAGAAAACGCTTTTACCACTTTTGACAAATACTCGTCTATGTGGGAAAATATCATCAACAAAGTGATGAGTTTGCCTTTTATAGTAAATGAGGATGGCGAAATAGTTCCTGACATTTTGGACTTTTCTTCGGAAGCAAAAGCCTATTTTACCAATTGGCGCAATGATGCTATTCATGCAGTCAATCAAATCCAAGATGACGGCTTGGTGGATAGCAGAATAATGAAAGCTCCGATGATTACAGCACGATTGGCTTTGGTTATGCAAATCTTCCGCTGGGCTTGTGGTGAGGTTCATAAAGATTTTGTGGACATCGATTCAATCAAATCAGCTATTGCATTAAGCGATTACTTTGAAAGTTGTTATGCCGACATTCAGAAATATATGTTGGTAGAGGGCATTGAACCACAAAAGAAAGAATTGCTTGATTGTCTTTCTGCAACATTCACAACTGCCGATGCCATTCAAGCAGGAAAAGAAGTGGGGCTTTCCGAACGCTCTGTAATGTATTCTTTGGTCAGCCTTACCACGAATAAGATAATCAAGAAAATTAAGAGAGGGGAATATGAGAAACTGCAATAACCTATCCCCATTGCATCTTGCAGTTGTTGCAGTTTGCACTTTCGTATCATCCGTTTTCCTGCAAAACTGCAAGAACTGCAAACTGCACGGACTGCAATTATAAAAAATATCAAGCATGAATGAATACCGATTTACCCTTCAAAAATATAAGCGAGGCTCTAAACTTTCATGTCCTCAGTGTGGAAAGAAACAATGTTTTATACGTTACGTTGATACTCAAGGGGAAGTTTCGTTTCCTGACTATGTAGGCAGATGCGACCATGAGCAGTCGTGCAAATACCATTATACGCCCTCTGATTATTTCAAGGATAATCCAACGCTGATAGAAAAAGGTTCCAATTATGGCATTGAACATGCTAAGCCACAGCCACATTCATTGCCACCTACTTCCTTTATTGATAAAGAACTAATGGAGCGAACACTTACCAATTACACAATGAATCCTTTGTACATTTATCTGGTAGGTATATTGGGCAAGGATGAAACAAAGCGAATATTCCATTTATATCGTGTTGGCACATCAAAAAAATGGGGCGGCTCTACTGTCTACTGGCAGATTGATAGGCAAGGCTACGTGCGAACCGGAAAGATAATGTTGTATGATTCAACAACAGGACATCGGACAAAAGAGCCGAGAAGTTATGTAAGTTGGGTACATACCGAGTTGAACCTTGTCGACTACAATCTAAAGCAATGTTTGTTTGGTGAGCATCTGTTGTCTGATAATCCTGCCAAACCGATTGCTATAGTAGAGAGTGAGAAGTCTGCTTTGATAGCCACTCATTATATGCCGGAATTTATATGGCTGGCTACTGGTGGAATGCACGGCTGCTTCAAAGCAGATGCGGTTGGTGTATTAAAAGGTCGGACGGTAATGTTGTGTCCGGACTTAGGAGCAAAAGAGATTTGGCAATCCAAGATGGCTATGCTCTTCTCCGTTTGCTCAAAGGTTATAATGAGTGACACATTAGAACAATGCGCTACTGATGAACAACGAAAGAAAGGATTGGACATTGCCGATTTCCTCTTGATGACCGATACACCACAAATGATTCTTTCAAAGATGATACAGCGCAATCCGGCTTTGCAGACGCTCATTGATGAATTGGGGTTAGAACTTATTGAATAACGAAGGAACTTGTTCCGGTCACTTATAGAAAGTCCATAACACAATAAGGACTTTTTGCCTGATAGCAATAAAATCCGGCTACTGCCACACTATGTGAATAGGCACAGGAGCAAGCTCCAATTATTAGAAATACGTATAAAAACGAGATTATGAATACTGATATAAAACAAGCAATGCACGTTGAAGCTGCCAAATCATTTGGCACATCAGAAGCCAACGAGAACGAAAGGCGTTGGAACGAAGATAAGGTCGATTGTAAAAATCAAGACCCTACCAACAATTATGACAAGACCAGAATGAGGCTGAATTTTGAGATTGGTCCCGATGGCAAAATACATCCGTTGGGGTATCAAGAGAAGTCTCTTGAACTCCGTTTGCAGGAACGATTGTTGGAATTAGGTTGGAAGCCATTCAAACCGGACAGTAAGATTCAACCGAACTGTTGCGCCAAATTTGTCTTTGGCGGCAATCATGAACGTACACTTGAGATGGCTTTTGGCAATCAGACCGTCAATTTAGAGAAAGGATCAGACAACAGCCATCTGCACCGCTGCGAGGAAATAGAACTTTGGGCGAAGGATGTTTATGATTGGTGTTCCCGAAGATATGGTCAGGAAAACATTGTCGGCTTTCAGGTTCACCTTGACGAGAGCAGCCCGCATATTCATGCTTTAGTTGTGCCAGTCGGTATCCGGCCTAAAAGCGGTCGTGAGTGTGTCATGTGGTCTGCAAAGTTCGGAAAGAACAGGTTTGAATATGGGCAGATATTGAAAGAAATGCACACATCGCTGTATGAGGAGGTCGGAAGTAAATACGGACTTGAACGAGGAGACAGCATATATGGGCGCAATGTGCAGCATTTGAACAAACGCGATTATATTCGTAAGCTATCAAAAGAGGCAAAACAGGCGGAGAAAGCGGTTAAGGGATTACAGACTATGATACACAGACTGGAATCGCAAATATTCAAGTCTAAATCTCAACTTGAACAGATTGACAAGGAACTGGCTTCCGGTAAAATAGCTCTTGAAGAATACAAATTTCAAAAGGCGGATATACAGAAACAGATTTCAGAATACCAATCCAAACTTGAAGACAAGGCTGACAAACTCCATACAAAAGAGCAGGAATTGAACAAACTGACCCAAGACCTTGAAAAAGCTGGCTCTGTAATACAGCCTTTCAGAAACTACAAAATTGATTTTGATCCACCTTGTATTTCGGGGAAATATCCTCTGTTTATTACGGACAAATGGATTGAGAAACAGAATCAGGAAATAGCCAAGCGTTTCAATTCGATCGTCCGCCAAATAGAGGCTCTCTATAGAAATGAAGCGGAGAGACAAGTGAAGACTGCACAGCAAAATGTATTGGCAGAGTATGGGGAATTTTATCGGTTAAAAAGGGATGTCGAACAACTTTCAAAGAACAACGATGAGTTAAAATCAATATTGGACACCATACTTGACCAACTGTCGAATCCATCACTCCGGTCAAAGATATTCGCCATAGCGGATGCTTTAGCAGGTGGAACTCCTATCAGTGTATCTTCTGGAGGAGGTGACTCTTCATCTGATATCCGATGGGATGGTCGTCAACCCGATGAAGAGGAAGAAGCCTATCGAAGAAGGTGTCTGATGTTTGCGATAGGAATGGTTAAGATTCAGAATAAAAAGAAAAGTTATAGGAGAAGATAAACGTCCTATTTGATGTGCTGTAATTAAAAACTAAAGTTGCAACACATTAAATGTTTTTAACTCATTATGTACAATACATACGCCCCATTATGAGCAGGTGCCATTTGAGGTGCCAGGTTCGTGGGTATGGTGTACATTGGGAGATTTGGCTTTTTACAAAAAAGGCCCATTCGGAAGTAGTCTAACTAAAGCTATGTTTGTTCCCAAAAGTAATGATACATACAAAGTATATGAACAAAAGAATGCCATACAAAAGGATAATACCCTTGGCTCATATTTTATAACGAAAGAAAAATATGATTCACTAATTGGATTTGCTATACAACCATATGATATTATCGTAAGTTGTGCAGGTACTATTGGAGAAACGTATGTATTGCCTCAGAATAGTCAAGAAGGAATAATCAATCAAGCCTTAATGCTTATCAGACTTTATAGCCGAGAGATAGAACAGTTTTACCTTCTTTACTTTGACTTTATTCTTAAGGAAGAAGCATATAAGGAAAGTAAGGGTACTGCTATTAAAAACATTCCTCCATTTGATGTATTGAAGGGTTTCCACATTCCTTTACCACCAATTAGTGAACAGCAAAGAATCTTGAAAGAAATTGAGCATTGGTTCTCTTTGATTGACATCATAGAAAGAGGTAAAGATGACTTGCAAACCACCATTAAGCAAGCCAAGAGTAAGATTCTTGACCTTGCCATTCATGGCAAACTTGTACCGCAAGACCCGAATGACGAACCTGCCTCTGAATTGCTCAAACGCATCAATCCAAAGGCAGAAGTCACTTGTGATAACGGGCATTATCCGAACATACCTTTTGATATTCCTCGGAATTGGATATGGGTAGAACTCGGAAAGATTGGTAGATGGCAATCTGGAAGCACACCAAATAGATTGAATAAAGCTTATTATGGTGGCAATATACCATGGCTTAAAACAGGTGATTTAAATGATGGATACATCACACATATACCAGAATATATTACCGAAAAAGCTCTGAATGAAACATCTGTAAAATTGAATCCTATAGGCAGTGTACTAATAGCTATGTATGGTGCAACAATAGGGAAAATTGGTATATTGACATTTGCTGCCACAACAAATCAGGCTTGTTGTGCCTGTGATGTATTCGAAGGAATCGAGAAAGAATATCTTTTCTATTTTTTACTTTCTCACAAGGAAGAATTTATAAAATTAGGAGGAGGTGGAGCACAGCCTAACATATCAAAAGAAAAAATTGTTAGTACATACATTCCTTTGCCACCAAATGCAGAGCAAATACGAATAATCAAGACTATTCATCAACTCTTTGACCAATTAGATATAATCACGGAGAGTCTATAAACTTCCCGTGATTATATCCAGTTGCTGAAACGCACGGTTTATCGCATTCACTATTCTTTGTTGTTCCTTATAAGGAGGTATAGGTACTTCGATTGCCTTGAATAGTTTTTTATTCAAGTGAGGAATAGCAGAACCTACCTTGTTTTCTCGTAAAGTCTTACGATGTAAGTTGATAACTTGTAAAACATAATCCGTATTCATATTGTCGTTGATAGACAACAGTTTGAATGTGCTACCTTGATAACCCTCGATGGGAGTACGGAACACTTCACCAGAGTTTTCGCCATCTACCAATATCAATAGAGTATTAGCAGGAGTGTATCTTCCTGCTGTTAAAGTTTTTGTTTCTCGTTCACCACGTAGGTACTTGACATCAAGATTTACTCTTTCAATCTCACTTTGCCTTTCTCCATCAGTCAAGCTGCATAAAGTTTGCATAGGAGTAACTACCCATCCATTTGGCAAGTTCGGATAATGCCCGATATAAACCAACCATTTTATTATGATGGGTTGGCTTCAAACCACCCCATATCATAACAGCTATACCTTATATTATTACCATACTCATTATTAATCAATGTAATATGGTAACAAAATTCAAAAATCATCTTGCCAAAACTAATTTGGCAAAGAACACCGTGACATCGTATGTGTGGACGGTAAACTATTTCCTTACTCACTATAAGGAAGTGAACAAGAAGAATCTGTTGGCTTATAAAGGCTACTTGGTGGAGAACTTCAGACCACAAACGGTAAACTTGCGACTGCAAGGCATCAACAAGTATTTGGAGTTTACAAAGCAGGACAAACTGAAAGTAAAGTTTGTCAAGGTTCAGCAGAAGAACTTTCTGGAAAACGTAATCAGCGATGCCGATTACAAATTTTTGAAAGCACAGCTAAAAGCGGATGGCTATGATGAATGGTATTTTGTGGTTTGGTTTATGGCTGCTACTGGGGCACGTGTAAGCGAACTTCTCCAAATCAAAGCGGAACATGTGCAAGTAGGGTATCTTGACCTTTATAGCAAAGGCGGTAAGATACGCCGCCTGTATATCCCCAAGACATTACGCACGGAAGCCTCCAAATGGCTCAAAGAGAAAGGTGTAAGTTCCGGTTATATCTTCCTAAACAGATTTGGCGAGCGGATTACTACTCGTGGCATTGCATCCCAACTCAAACATTTTGCCGAAAAATACGGAATGAACCGAGAGGTTGTTTACCCTCATTCTTTTCGTCATCGTTTTGCCAAGAATTTTCTTGACCGTTTCAATGACATAGCTCTGTTAGCTGACCTCATGGGGCATGAGAGTATAGAAACCACTCGTATTTATCTCCGCCGAACAGCCAGCGAACAGCAAAAAATCGTGGATAAGATTGTAAACTGGTAAATACGTTATAATCCTTAGAAGTGCATTTGACTACACTTCTAAGGACTTTTTAATATGGTCAAGAAGGGAGAATAGTTTCTCTATCTTTTGGACGATACGTTGCTGCTCGGGGAATGGAGGCAAAGGAAATAACCATTCATCTATATGACTTTTGTTTATGGATGGAGAATTATCGCCTTTCATAAATTGATTTAGTCCTGTTACAACATAATCAGAGATCATAAGGTAATAACAATACTCGGAATTAAGGTCATCAATGGGACTACATACATAAAAACCAGTTGACGCAATGCAGCCATCCACACTAACTTTAGCAATATTACGCAAATAAGGACGTACCATTGAAAATACAACATCTCCCTTTTGTGTATAACGGCTTGCTCGACTCGGTGCGTTAGCTGTTTTTATACTTTTAATTTTATTAATTATCTGCCGTTTGTTATCAATTGAATCAATATCAATATACAAAAATTCATCATTATGAGGTTTGGTAGATTTCATCGGCAAAAAGATTTGTCTTCCTTTTGCCCAGCACCAACTTTGAGGCAACTTCCACTTATGCCCGTTATCACAAGTGATTTCTGCCTTCGAGTTGATGCGTTTGAGCAGTTCTGAGGCAGGTTCATCGTTTGGGTCTTGTGGTACGAGTTTGCCGTGAATGGCAAGGTCAAGAATCTTACTCTTGGCTTGCTTGATGGTTGCCTGCAAATCTTCCTTTCCACTTTCTATAACGTCAATCAAAGAGAACCAGTGTTCAATTTCTTTCACAATACGCTTTTGCTCAGCAAGAGGTGGCAATGGAATCATGCCATTACAAGCATCTGTTGTACTCAAGCGTGGCATCTTAACACCATATCCACATTGTTGCGTATAGTCAAGAAAATATGCCGAACGCAGTACATGATTAAGATAATATGAAGAAACATTACAGTATGAATTGAATGGCATTATTTCAGTTGTACAATATCCTGATTGTGGTGCGACCAAGACCTTATTCAGATATGTGCGTAATTTAGAGTATAGGATATCTCCTTTGTTGAATCTGTGCCGTACTCCTTTAATACTTCTTTTTGATATAGAAAGTGTTTGAATGATTTTTGCTGTATCCTTTTCTAAATCTTCAAGTTCTAAAACCCAGTCGTCATCGGTTATGCTATCAACGGAAACATTATTACATTCGCCATAATTACTAATTTCTCCCAAAGTTGTCCACACCCACGAACTTGGTACCTCAAACGGTACGTTCTCATAATGGGGCGTATCAGAAGCCTTTGTAGACTTTTTGCTCTTTTTAATTTTACCCTCTTTTATCAGTCGCTCCTTTTCTGCCTTGATACGTTCAAGGAGAACAGATGCAGGCTCATCATTCGGGTCTTGAGGGACGAGTTTACCATGAATGGCAAGGTCGAGTATCTTTTGACGTAATTTCTTAGTATCCATACCAGTTAATCTATTTGTCCAATTTTTGGTTGGACAGTTTGTGCAGTTCTTGGCTGCACAATTAGTTTTTGTTTATTTGTTTCTCTTCTTCACTCTCTTCAAACTCTTCAATCCACTCCTTTACCTTGGCCTGCAATAGAGCTTTGTTAGGGAGATAGAGCTGATATGCCGAGGCGTATATATTGGCATCTTTGGGTAAGGTAAGTTCCACAAGTGCATCGTTTTTCTCCTTACACAGCAGGATGCCAATTGTCGGCTTTTCAAAATCTTGTTTGACGTGGCGATCGTAATAATTGACATACATCTGCATCTGTCCTAAGTCTTGATGGGTAAGTCTCTCTATCTTCAAGTCTATAAGCACATAACATTGTAGCAAGCGATTGTAGAACACTAAGTCAACATAGAAATGTTGTTCATCAAATGTAAATCTCTTTTGACGAGCCTCAAAAAGAAATCCCTTGCCAAGTTCCAATAGGAATTGCTGCATCTTGCTGATAATGGCATTCTCTAGTTTAGTTTCCGAGTATACAGCATCAGGCTTTAGACCAAGAAACTCTAATGTAATGGGGTTCTTGATAATGTCAGATGGCTTTTCAAGGGTTTGTCCCTCCTGTGCCAACCGCATCACCTCGTCTTTGTTACGTGAGAGCGCAAGACGTTCGTAAAGCGAAGATGCCACTTGCCGGCTGAGTTGTCGCACACTCCAATCTTGTTGTCGGCACTCAATTTCATAGAATCTTCGAGCCATTGGGTCTGTTATACGCATCAATATTAGATAGTGTGACCACGAAAGAGTAAATGATTCTTCTGAAAAGGCTAAACAGTGTTTGTCCTTTTTATCCTGCACTAAATCTTGATCGTATTTCCTTTCCTCATTTTGCAACCTAAGTTTGCTGTTTTCAATTGGCTCGACAGTGTTTAGCCTTTTCGCATAAACTAAATAGAACTGTTTGATGTTTTTTAAAGTTGAATATCCCCAACCGTCTCCTAATCTGTCAGTCAGACGTTTAGAGAGTTCTTTCAGTACAGTCTTTCCGTATTCAGCTCTAATCTCTCCCTTTTGTTCATATTCTACTATATATTGGCCAATATGGAATTTTGTATAGACTTCAGCGATATTGACTGTTGTCGCCACACGTTTCCTTGCCTGAGTGATAAGGTCAACAACTTTTTGAAACAAGTTGTTTATTTCTTGATTGTTTGTGATGATGTCTTTGCCCATAAAATTTAGTCCTCCTCTATATTTGCCAATAACTTTTGCAGCTCTGCCACGGCATTGCTGATAGTATCGCTTTTCTCCTTTATCTCATCCATTAGTTCCGATAATGAGCGGTCGTCCACTTCGCCACCTTGACGAATCCAAGTGATGTCGAGACTGGTTTTGTCGCGAGCCAATAGTTCGTCCACAGCATATTTGCGCCAACGCCCTTGTGGATTATTCTCGGCATCGTATGTTTCTTTTCGTTCGGCTAAGTTACCGGAATTGTAGCAGGAAACGAAATCATCCAAGTGATGTCGTTCCAATTTATTGGTTGCCAAAGTGTGCTTCACATCGGTACGATAGTCATAGAACCAAACCTCTTTAGTGGGTTGCCCCTTTGTAAAGAACAATACGTTGGCTTTCACTCCCTGAGCATAGAAAATACCGGTGGGTAGGCGCAGGATGGTGTGAAGATTGAAATCCTGTAACAAGCGTTTGCGGATAGTTTCACCTGCTCCGGCTTCAAAAAGAACATTATCGGGTAATACCACCGCAGCACGTCCTCCTGTTTTGAGCATCAGCATCATGTGCTGGAGGAAATTCAACTGGTTATTCTTTGTCTCGACATAGAAATCGGGACGGTTGATATCTACCGAACCTGCCGGACGAGTGCCGAAAGGAGGGTTGGCAAGAATCACATCAACAAGCGTGGAAGGCTCTTTCTCCAAAGAATCCTCGCATACAATCGGGCTTCGGTCTGTACCGACACCATGCAGATAGAGGTTCATGGAAGCAAGCGTTACAACTAATGGTGTATTGTCTACTCCATGCAAAGCTTTGTTACGCAGAAAGTCACGCTTTTCCTTGTTGGCGGATTGATCTTTCATATAGTCGTATGCCGTCAGCAGGAAACCTCCAGTACCACAAGCCGGATCACAAACCGTTTCGCCCATTTGTGGAGCGATGCAATCTACCATTGCCTTAATCAATGGACGAGGCGTAAAGTATTGCCCGGCTCCGCTCTTCTTATCCTGACCATTCTTCTCCAAAATGCTTTCATAGATAGCACCCTTTACATCTCCATCCATGATGAGCCACTGCTCTTCATCAATCATCGAGATAACCTTTTTGAGATAAACGGGCTTGTCAATCTTGTTTTGGGCTTTGGTATAAATTGTGCCAATTAGGTTTTCTTGTTCGCTGAGCTGCTTTAGCGTATCTTCATACTGCTTGACCAGATCCAATCCGTCAAGAGAGATTAAGTCCATCCACTGATAACCGGTGGGTATAGCTGATTCCTCTCCAAACATTTCTACATTCTCGGCATCCATCTTCAAAAACAGAAGATAGGTCAGTTGGGTGATATAGTCGGTGAAGCCGATGCCTTGTCCGGCAAGGGTTGTTGCCAAATTCCAAACCTTTTTTGTGAGCGACTGCTCTGTTGCGTTATTTGTTGCCATTATATTATGCTGATTTTCTTAAAACTACAAATGTGTAAAGTGAGTGCAAAGCCTCGTCTGCCTTCTGCATATTACCAAAGGCTCGTATCATTTGAGCCGCTTGGGTTGCATCGTCCTCTCGGATGTCTCTAATAGTGCAAGCTCCATTGGATGCAATATAATCTACAATGCGGCTGATTACTTCTCGCTGTTTGTCTGTTATGTTACGTTGCGTTTGTCCCAGCCACAAGTTGAAGTATTGCTTGGAGGTGGTAACCACGCTATCCAATTTTTCAATCTGATGGTAAGCGAAACGAACCAACTGTATGATATTGGTCAGGGCATCACTTTCTTCCTTTGTTGTGGAACGTCTTACAACCGCTGGATTGACTATGGCATAGGAGTTCCAAAGTTGTTTGGACGTAAAATGGTTATTCGCCATTTTGAGTTTATTCTCCAAGTCCTTCAACATTGAATAAGTGATTGGCTCTCCTTCATTATTATATATAATGCGTAAAGCTTCTATCTCGTCACTATGTTCTTTGCAGAACTCCTCGAATGCCTCCGTCGTACTTTTTGCTTCTTCTACGGAGAAACCTTTTGAGATAAGCGTGTCCTCGCCCGGCATCAATGTATTGACAAATCCGGCAGCAAGGATAAGCAAATATCTTCTGGCATCCGCATGATTTGCAAGTGGAGAAACCAATCCTTTGCGTTCGCTATTGGGTTCATTTGCATTTATAAAAGGAGGAAGTGTGTCGTTTTCAAGCGCAGTGTAGATTCTTGCCGACAATTCCTTCATATCACCGTGAGCCAAGTTCTCAAACTCTTTTCGTTGAGAATTATCAGCTCTGTTATAGATTCGGGCAAGTGTTGCTGCAAGCCGTTTCAGATATTCATCGGGGATATAACCATGACTAATCCGTTCCAATAATTCTTTGAGGGTAATGGTCTTTGTCGTAGGCTCATCAGTTGCTGTAGGGACAGTCTTTTCGTGTTCTGTAACACCCACAGCATCCACCAAGTAAAAGCAATCCTTGCTAAAGGCATTTGGAGTAACATTGCGTAGCTGCTCATCTCCGATGGTACGCACGCCACGACCTTTCATCTGAACATAAAGAGATTGGGACTCTACATCACGCATAAACATCACCACCTCCAGCGGTTTTACGTCCGTACCTGTTGCAACCAATGTGCAAGTCACGGCAATACGGAAATCCTTATCGTTTCGGAATTGTCGTATCAGTTCATTGCTATCTCCTGCCGAATAAGTGATTTTCTGAACGAAACGGTCATCAGTACGTCCAAACACTTCTTTCGCTATCTGCACTATGTTGGTGGCATGGGCTTCGTTGAGAGCAAATATCAAAGTCTTGGGCAGATAGTCCATATTTGGTTCACGCTGTGGGTCGTTGAACATCTCGGTATAGACCGCATCACGATAAGTGGAGAGTATTAGTTTGATTTGTGCCGGGTTGATAATGCTTCGGTTCAGTTCTTTATTGGTGTAGGTCTTTGTCTCTTTGTTGCTGATTGTTTTTATCTCTCCTGTATAGCGAGTCTCCTCTTTTACTTTTTCTCCTTCCAATATAGCTCCACCGTTTTCGGTAGCTTCTGTCTTGATGCGATATACACGGCAATCCACATTTACACCGTCCACAATACTCTTTTCCAAAGTATAGTTGACGATACGATTGTTATTGAAGAATGCTATTGTTTCTGGAATAGGGGTTGCCGTCAGTCCCACTAGTTTTGCCGTGTCAAAGTATTCGAGTACCTTGCGCCAGTTTCCATAGATAGAGCGGTGGCACTCATCTATGATAATCATGTCAAAGTAATCGTGGGGCAAATTCGGATTATCAGGCAAGGCGACTTCTTCCGTTAGTTCGTTGTCGTCATCATCATCCGTATCTTCTATGGCTTCTCCTTTCAAGAAAGAGAAAAGGCGTTGTATGGTTGATATAACTACATTGCTATCAGCAGGAATGGAAGCAGAACGAAGACGGTTGACAGTGAATATTGTGTTGAAAGCATCACCGTTTTCAGTCAATCGGAATGTGCCAAACTCTCCTTCAGCTTGTTTTCCAAGATTGTTCCTATCCACAAGGAACAAGATTCTGCGCATAGGAGTGTATGACAACATACGATATGCAGCAAGGCAAGCCGTATATGTTTTACCTGCACCTGTGGCAAGAACCATCAATGCACGATTTTGACCTGTGCGAAAACTTTTCTCCAGTTCTGTAACGGCTTCATATTGGCAATTACGCAACCCTTTTTTGCGCAGAGTAGGTAGTCCGGCAAAATAATCATTTATTCCCAACTTCTTAACCAGTTCGTGCGGTGTGGGTATAGTCATTATTTGGATGAAACAAGCATCCTTTTCGCGAAAATCACAGAAATATAATTCCTTGCCGTTGGAGGTAAAGATAAAGGGTAATGGCTTCTGATACGTTTGGTAGATATTGGGTACACTTTTAGCATATAGTGCAGCTTGCTCACACACTTTTGCCGAGAAAGCGTCCGTTTCTTCACGCTTGGCTTCAAGCACACCAACAGCCTTTCCATTTATAAAAAGGAAATAATCGGCTTCAAGATTACCTTTTAGCAATCCTTCCCTTATGGCTACAGCCGTACAAGTCGGTTCATATTCTTCTCGGTTTATAACTTTCCAACCGGCTTCGGTCAGCCATTGGTCAATTTTAATTCGAGCTTTTTCTTCCGGTGTCATATATTCCTATATTTTTATATTATCAGAAGTTGTAGTGTAAAAATAATTGATAACGACAAACGCTATTGACGTTCGTTTTTGTCCGTTATCAATTCTTTTAAATCCACTTGAAGTATTTCCGCAATCTGCTGTAACGTATCCAAATTGGGCTGGATTCTATTACAAGCATAGGCATTAACCATGCTAAAACTTTTGTCAAGTTGTTTGGCTAGCCATGTCTGCGAGATACCTTTGTCTGTCAAGACTGCCTTTATTCTATTTAGCTTCATTCTTAGATGTAATTTTATTCTGCAAATATAGTGAATTATATTCAATAGTCTGGGTCCTTTTTCGTATTTTTGTAAGTGTCAAAAGAATCTCTAAGCGTATGATGGATAACTTTAAGGAGAAATACGACACACTTGTCAGAAAATACGACAGCCTTCTTGCGGAAAACGAAGAATTGAAATCAATCCTTCGGCAATACGGCATTGCCTATTCTACTACAAACAGAATGGATGAGGAATCAGTATTCTCTTCTATCTCATTTCCTCCTGTATATTTCTCTCTTGATGAGAAAATAGAATTATTCCATAGCTTTTTCAAAGGAAGGGATGATGTATTTGCACGACGATGGTTCAGCAAAACCACAGAAAAAGGTGGCTATCAACCAGTCTGTATCAACGAATGGCGTAGAGGAATATGCGACAAGAAAAAACATAAATGTACGGAATGTCCCAACCGTAATTTTGCGTCATTGACAAACCAAGACATATATCGTCATTTGGAAGGTAAAGACGAAAACGGATGTGATGTTATCGGCCTGTATGTCATCACTCCGGATAATAAATGCTCTTTTCTGTGCGCTGATTTTGATGACAAAAACTGCACTCACGGATATAAGGATGATGTGTTGGCATTCGTTTCTGTTTGTCGAGATTGGAATGTCCCATGTAGCATTGAGCGTTCAAGGTCTGGAAATGGAGCACATGTATGGGTCTTCTTCACTGATGCGATTCCAGCTATTAAAGTGAGACGGTTTGGTAATATCATTCTTACGGAAGCTATGAAGCGGAATGGAAGAATTTCTTTTGATTCATACGACCGTTTCTTTCCAAACCAAGATAGAATACCGGAAGGAGGATTTGGAAATCTAATAGCACTACCATTACAAGGTGGAGCAAGAAAAGTGGGAAACAGCGTTTTTGTTGATGATAAATTTCTTCCATTCAAAGACCAATGGGCATATTTGTACAATGTCAAGAGAATTGACGAATGTGTCGTGGATAGATTGTTGGTTGAACATCAACAAGAGGATTTTGGAGCATTAGCCACATCTTCGGAAGCAAAGCCTTGGGAAATACCTATTGTACAAGAAGTCGCACGGACAGACTTTGATAGTAAACTTAAAATCAACAAATCCGACAATATTTATATCCCATTAAGTTCAATTTCCAGCAAGGTGATTAATCAGTTGAAGCGATTTGCCGCCTTCAAGAATCCTGATTTTTACAGTAAGCAGGCAATGCGTATTTCAACATATAACATTCCACGCATTATCTGTCGCGCTGATTTCAATGATGAGTTTCTTGTTATGCCTCGGGGGTGCGAAGAGGCTATAATAGCCATGTTGTCTTCTCTAAGTATTGATTATGAAATAATTGATAAAACCAACCATGGCAAATCTATTGCGATAGCCTTTAAGGGTAAAGAACGTGATGAGCAGTTAGAAGCCATTAATTCACTTATGCCCCATACAAATGGAGTATTGTCGGCAACAACCGCTTTTGGAAAGACTGTTACAGCGGCAGCATTGATTGCCCAAAGAAAGATAAATACACTTATCTTGGTACATTCTAAAGCATTGCTTATGCAATGGCACGAACGCCTTTCTGAATTTCTTGATATTGATTTCATAGAGGATAACGTACCTAAGAAACGTGGTAGAAAGAAAGTCTTTTCTCCAGTCGGAAGTCTTGATTCAACTTCAAATACATTGCATGGAGTTGTTGATGTGGCTCTTATGCAATCTTGCTTTGAAGATGGTGAAGTCAAGTCTTTTGTACAAGATTACGGAATGGTTATTGTTGATGAATGTCATCATGTATCTTCAATAACTTTTGAAAATGTTCTAAAACACGTTACGGCTCATTATGTTTATGGGCTTACTGCCACTCCAATTCGCAAAGACGGACTACAGCCAATTATTTTTATGCAATGTGGCCCGATTCGATTTTCAGTTGATGCTAAGGCACAGATACAAAAACAATCGTTTCAACGTTATCTTGTGCCGAGGTTTACTTCGTATCGACCCGTTACAGACGACAAACATACATTTACGGCACTCTCACAATCACTTGCGGAATCTGAGATGCGAAATAATCTCATCATAGAAGATGTTCTTAACGCAGTAGCCTCAGGTCGTACACCAATTATACTGACAAGTAGAACTTCTCATGTCGAGTTGATTACGAAAATGCTTGAACCACAAGTAGCTAATGTTATAAAACTTACAGGAGAGGGTACGAGCAAACATAAACGTGAAATTATACAAAAACTACAGGATATTCCACGGGACGCTCCTCTTGTAATAGTCGCTACAGGAAAATATGTAGGAGAGGGCTTTGATTATCCAAGGCTTGATACACTATTTCTTGCTCTTCCTATTTCGTGGAAAGGATTGGTTGCCCAATATGCAGGTCGATTGCATAGAGAGAATGAAGGTAAAACAGATGTTCGCATTTATGATTATATTGACATACACGAACCTGTGTGCGAAAGTATGTATCGTAAACGGCTAAAGGGATATTCAGCCATTGGTTATCGTGTTCTTACGAAAGAAGTATCGACTTTATTTGATGCGACTGAGGACTTGCATTTATCATCGTGTGAAGGGCAAATCTTCAATGGGAATACGTTCCGTTATCCCATTGTTCAAGAATTGAAAAGCTCAAATCAATCTGTTGTAATATCATCTCCAAGACTTTACCGTGTAGAGCGGAACGCGCTTATAAAAAACTTGCTTGAACTTCAGGCAAATGGTATTGATGTTGCTATTTTTACAACAACCGAGAACGAACAAACCGAGTATCTAAAGAATCAAGGGTTATTCATAAGGATTGTTCCAAAACTATCGTTATGCGCCTGTATCATTGATAAAACGGCCATCTGGTATGGTAGTGTTAATGTTCTTGGATATTCAACAGAAGAAGACAGTATCATTAAAATTTCAGATACCAAACTAGCAAACGAACTATTGAATGTCATATATGATAAGGGGTTGGCCTAATCTTATTATGCGAAACATGCATAAATTTAATTTTGCTAATGGGTCTGCACATTGTACTTTGCCAAAATATTTTCGTCTATTTCAATCTTATGCCGTCCTGTGGTTGTACGCAGATTCTTTCTAACAGTATCAAATGTGGAATTGGCAAACCACTCTGCAAATGTCGCCATTACAAATGATGTAGTCATATCTCTACCTATATTATATTGAAAAGCGATATTCCAAGCAAAGTTCTTCAACGAGATTTGAGTGAGGGACGTGCGCTTCTTGATATGAATTTCGGTTGCAGAAAGCACTTGACGGTTAATTGCAAAATAGCGGACAGATTCGCATATTTGGTAAATCTCTATTTCCTCCAAATCAAACCGTTTAAATGTATCTCGTGTGTATCTCAGGATAGCATTCAATTTTTCATCTTCTTCTCTTTCTTTTTGCCATTGGTATTGTTGTTGCTCACGTTGGTATTCATAATGAAATAGCTCCAGTCGCTTTTTCTGGACTTCTTCATTGTTTGAGGTAGGTGAATACGCTAAAGGCTGTGTCTTTTTACTCACACACTTTTTGACAGATATTAGCAATGATGGAGGAATTGCATCAACAAGATACCTTGCTAAGATAATGCAAAGATGGTGTAGTAGTTTTTGTATGACATATCCGATGACCATAACTAATGGAATCAAACTCATTCGTATTCCAAGCATATTGCATACTTGAAACGCTATCATTGAAGCTAATAGCACCATAGTAACCTCGATTATCAGAGAGTGAAGTATATCTTGTTTTTGCTTCATACCTATTATTGTTTATTTTCCCTATGCAAAGGTACAATAGATTTTCATAAAAAACGATAGACAAATCGTAGGTGTATTTTTGCAATCACATAGTAATCAGTGATTTTTGAAAGCAAAACCATAACAAGAGAAAATATCCAAGACTATTTGAAAACAAGAGAAAACAGAAATCACACAAAATAGCATAGTTAAACTAAGTTAAAGTTATCCTGTGGCGGTTTTTCTGCTTTTTCTAAGGCTTAAATATGTAGTAACTGGAGCAAAGTAATCATATCTGTACCAAGCAATATATAATGTATTGATATTCAGTAATGATTATCTTTGAGGAAGTGAAGAAAGGCAGCGAGAAGCCGAACGGCAACCTGCCTTTAATGTGCCGTATCACGGTGGACGGCGAGATTAAACAGTTCAGTTGCAAGATGGACGTTCCCCCACGCTTGTGGGACGTGAAAAACAGCCGTGCTTCGGGCAAGAGCGTCGAAGCGCAGAGAATCAACCTTGCAGTGGATAAAATCCGTGTGGAGGTAAACCGCCGCTATCAAGAGTTAATGCAGACGGACGGTTATGTTACCGCCGCCAAACTCAAAGACGCCTATCTCGGTATCGGCGTCAAGCAGGAAACTTTGCTGAAACTGTTCGAGCAGCACAACGCCGAGTTTGAGAAGAAAGTCGGGCACAGCAGGGCGCAGGGTACATTTACCCGTTATCGGACGGTCTGCAACCATATTCGGGAGTTTTTGCCCCATACCTACAGGCGTGAGGATATTCCGTTAAAGGAACTCAACCTCACGTTCATCAACGATTTCGAGTATTTTCTGCGCACGGAGAAGAAATGCCGCACCAATACCGTGTGGGGCTACATGATTGTGTTGAAACACATCGTTTCCATTGCAAGGAACGACGGGCGTTTGCCGTTCAATCCCTTTGCCGGATATATCAACTCTCCCGAAAGCGTGGATAGGGGCTACCTCACCCAAACGGAGATACAGACGCTCATGGACGCACCGATGAAGAACGCCACCCACGAGCTTGTACGGGACTTGTTCGTCTTTTCTGTTTTCACGGGTTTGGCGTATTCGGACGTGAAGAACCTCACCGTCGACCGCCTGCAAACATTCTTCGACGGCAACCTGTGGATAATCACCCGAAGAAAGAAGACCAACACCGAATCAAACATCCGCCTTTTGGACGTTCCCAAGCGTATCATCGAAAAGTACAAGGGGCTGGCAAGGGACGGTCATGTTTTCCCCGTTCCGAGTAACGGAAGCTGCAACAAGATACTCAAAGATATAGGCAGACAATGCGGCTTCAAGGTACGTTTGACCTACCATGTGGCACGCCACACGAACGCCACGACCGTACTTCTGTCGCACGGCGTACCCATCGAAACGGTGAGCCGCCTTTTGGGACACACGAACATAAAAACCACCCAAATTTACGCCAAAATCACCGCCCAGAAGATAAGCCAAGACATGGAAACCTTGTCGCACAAGTTGGAGGATATGGAGAAGAATATCTGCCGAGCCATCTAATTAAAAACAGAATCCCGATGAAAGAAGAAAGGAACATTATCACGATGGACGGGCAGGGCAATATCTCCCTGCCGAGCGATATAGGTGCAACCGCCATGACCGAGCGGGAAATCTGCGAACTGTTCGGGGTTATCGCCCCGACGGTTCGGGCAGGGATAAAGGCACTCTGCAAAAGCGGAGTTTTGAGCGTATATGACATAAAGCGCATTATCCGCATATCGGACAAATACAGCGCGGAGGTTTACAACCTCGAAACGATAGCCGCCCTCGCTTTCCGTGTTGAATCGTTCGGGGCGGCGAAAGTCCGCAAAGTGTTGTTGGAAAAGATTATACACGGGCGAAAAGAGAAAACGAAGGTATTCGTGTCGGTTGTTTCGGACGGCAAGCCCA
>ENA-OPNJ01000177-OPNJ01000177.1-human-gut-metagenome-genome-assembly--contig:-NODE-177-length-30715-cov-6.412688_pt1 | contig 30715 bp, 29 predicted proteins | sample MGYA00241535_ERZ501767 | MGnify/ENA primary metagenome ERZ501767 (study PRJEB25962, sample SAMEA2042564) | human gut metagenome | biome: human gut; feature: human-associated habitat; material: faeces...
GTCAAGGCCAGGACGAAGCGGACGGAAATCCTTTACATCTTCTTCGGCATCCACAAGGCAAACGTGGTGCAGTTGGCAGACAGGATAGAGCAGAGAGCACAGCTGGCGGCCTCCTGAAACGAAAATATGCACATGGAAAAGTGCTTTCACAGGGGAACTGCACCCCTGTCATTGAGAATGGACAAAAAATCCGGCCGAAACGACCGGAATGAGATATAAAAACGTAAATTTGGTGACCCGAACGTAGAAATGGATGGGATCAGTCGGCTGCTTCGGTCAAATTGAAAATATTAAACGACAATCCCTACCATAGAATGTATCCAGATGGTCATAGGCTATCTGGATATATTCGTTTTTGAAGAGTTTCATAAAAGGGAGTGCAAAAGCGAGTTGCCAAAATTTTAGTTGAGTTTCCATTCGCTCATGTTGTTTCGCATAAAAAATCAAAGTATATTTGTTGGTTGGTGGGTTTGTTTTATGTTAAATTGATTATGTCATGAGGCACCTGATAATAAAGAATGTCGGACCAATAAAAAATGTGGACATTGAGTTGAAAAGATTCAATATCCTGATTGGTGCGCAGAGCAGTGGAAAGAGTACGATTGCGAAGATTCTAAGCACATGCAGTTGGGTGGAGAAAGAAATTGCAACCACACAAAATCCAAACGCTGTACAAGATGCAGCATCCTTTAGATCGCTCGTTGAGAACTTTCACAAGATGGTCGGATATTTCAATGACGCCTCCGAAATCTACTATGAAACTGATGCAATCAGGATTCATTATCTGCCGACAAACTTGGACGTGTACCTCAAGGACGATGTGATCTACAAGAGGAAAAAAGTCTGCTATATTCCCTCTGAACGTAATATTGTCACATTGCCGGAATTACAAGGTTATGAGTTCAAGGCGACAAATCTTCGTAGCTTTCTATTCGACTGGCTTGCTGCGAGAGAGTATTATGGCCCCGCAAATAAAACGGAAAACATTCTTGATCTGGGTGTAAGATACTTTTTCAATGCTAATGAACCTTTTGAAAAAGATAGGATTGAGCACAGCAATGGCGTGACTTATGGCATATCGTTGCCAAATGCAAGCAGTGGGTTGCAGTCGGTTGTCCCTTTGTTCATTATGCTGCAGTACTATTCCGGACAGTATTTTAGGGATTACGATGAAAAGGTCTCTTTTGTAAGCAAAGCAAAAGAAAGAAATCTTATGTTTTCACTTGTGGAAAAGTACATAGTATCGCGTATGCCTTCTGGGGATGAGACTGATACTCAGGTTCTTATAAACAAATGCTTCAACGAAGCGAATGATGGAAATAAAGAGTATGCTGGGTGGATTCATGAAATTTCCAAAATATTTGAGTCTTTGACTGTCCCTCAGAATACAGATTTTATAGTTGAGGAGCCGGAGCAGAATCTCTTTCCGTCAACCCAGAAATCATTGGTTGAGAATTTGGTGAGCACATGTAATGAAAACGGACATGAGCATGGCTTTACTTTAACAACCCACAGTCCATATGTGTTGTCCGCATTGAATAATCTTATCTATGCGTATCAGGTGGGACAAAAGAATGACGTGAGCGATATTGTTCCGAAACAATGTTGGATTGCACCTTCTGATGTTTGCGCATGGATGGTGATGGACAACGGAACTGTCGAAGACATAATTGATCCCGAACTGAGGCATATCATGGCGGAAAGGATTGATTCTGCATCAACTTGTATAAATGAGACTTTTGAGTCATTGATGAAGAGTGATTTGTATGAAGAAAACGAGTAAGAAACTGCGAAAGTCTGACAAACATGAAGATATTGTTGATAAAGTGATAAATGACAGCGCTGATTTTCCATTCTATCAGCGTTATCATGATCCGGGCTATGTGCAATTCCATGAGAAGCGGCCACGTGTTGCATTGAAAGATAAAAGATCTGCAAGCATTTATAATCTGCAGAACGACTTGAACAAGGAATTGGTCTGTTATCGTGTTGATGAAGGGGTTATATGTGGCAAGGATTTCAATAAATGTGATTATGCTCTCTACACAGAGGATGATCTTCTCATTCTTGTCGAATTGAAAGGTGTAGATTATGAAAAAGCAATCGAGCAGATATCGGAGACAATAGATGTGTTGTTGAAGACTCCTGACGTCTCTGTCCACAGGGTATGCTCACGTGTGGTTCTGAGTAAAGCAAGAGTTCCTGACATTTTGCTGACAAAGGAGAAAAAACTGATGTCATTGATATCGAAGAACTATAACGGCAATCATTCAAAATGCTCCAGACAGATGGATGAGCTTTTGTCAAAAGTATGACTTGACATATTATTATGATTCAGCGCCAGTGTATCTTTTACTGAATGAAGAATGAATACCATGAAAGACATTCAGATAAATGTGCCAGAAAATATTTTTGGCACAGAACTTCTATTGTATTGTTATAGCCATAAACATAAGATATCGGATAATTCTCTGATTAATGAGACTATCTATAAGATTGTTAGCGCATCACTGACAGAGCGAGAAAACAAAACATGGATTGGAAAACTTCGTTTATCTCAATCTGAGAGACAAGAATTGATGTTAATTTCAATCGACACAATTAAGAATGCCGAGTTAATCGCTAGAATTGATGATGTTCTCAATTATGGTTTTGGCCTAGAAAACAAAAAGAACATTTCAGTTCGTTATTTATCTCTTTTTGATTTAAAAAAGGATTGTGACTACTTGATTCGTGCAGTTGATGTCAGGGCAATTCCTCCTTTATGTGAAGAATCATTCATTGAAACCATAATTAATAGACTTAAGTCAAATTCTTTTTATGGCAACCAGTGGAAACTGGTGCTAATCGCTCTTAGTAAAAGCTACAAGCCTTTACCTGTTAAGTATTATGATACGATAGAATTAAAAATCAAAAATTTTGCCGATAATGAACAATATGATTGCGAACGTCACTTATTAAAAGGTTTATTCTATATCGGAGGAATATCCGAACATGAAACATCATATAGAATTGCGCTATCACATGAAAGAGAGGGACTGAAAGTTTGGAACTCTCGTGAAGAGAATACCTTTTATCCTACTATCGTGCAGTTTTTTAAAAGTGCGTATGATGAAATCTCAAGTGTCCATGCATTATATCCTGAAGACGAGAAACGAATAAAAAAAGAGTATGTCGAAGCGCAAAAGTACTTTGCAGAAATGCTTCATGCTTTTGGTGTACCCACAACAGTTGTCGATAATAACTTCAAAGAACAAGTAGACAAATGGGTAAAAAAACTGAATATCAACCGCTTTGAAGATGTGATAATAGAATGGACAAGAATACCGTATACGACAAAAAAGAACATTAATAAATACAAGAAACTAGTTGGAGAATCCTCATCATATTTATCATTCTTTGGATCAGTTGTAAGAATCGGAAAAACAGGCAATATCGAAGGCAAATGTGGTGCTGAAAGAGGAATAGAACTGGAATGTCATAATTATATACGTATAAGAACAAACTATTTAGTGAGTATGCTAATCGCGGAACTTGAAAATAATAATGTAGGTATTAACGAAAACAATCTCGCGCAATTAATATTTGGGTGCAAGCCCTCATTCATTCCCGATGACACACTTAAATTATGGTATCTTGGCTTTTTGCATGGATTAAAACGTGAGTTTATTGAATCATCCTATATTTTAGTTCCCCAAATAGAGAGTGCTTTAAGGGGGTGGGCTGAAGAATTTTGTGGAGATTTAGCAAAACTAGAAAAAGAATCAAACCAGGATGAAGCAAACTTGACAACTGTCCTTAAAAATCTCCATGGGTTCATTGATGACGAATTCCTAAATGATGTGGAACTTTTCTTAAATAATAGCTCTAGCGTAAACTTCCGAAATAAATTACTGCATGGATTGTTGTCTGCCAATGAAATTATTGCAGAGGCACCATATCTTTTAAAAATAGCTGCTGATATTTATTGGGGTAATAAGAAGTATGTCAAAGATAAGTCCTTATAAGTTCTTATTTTTAACAAACAAGAAGGCATTAAGTTCTGAAAACATGTTCAGTTTTAAACAATATGGCTAAAAAAACGAAAAAAGCAATAAAAGAGGATAACCAGTGTGAACGTACTACGTCATACGAAAAAATTAAGGATGAACTATTTCAATATCGTGTAGAGATCCAATCATACAAACGCTCGATGAATATGCTATGGATCTGTGTCTCGATTGTCATGTCTATTCTAACGTTTTTTGGATATAACAAAATCGAAGTTCTACTTGATGAGGTCAAACAAACTGCAAATGAAAAATTGGCAGAAACGGAACAACTTCTTTCAAAAATTAATACTCATTATTTAGATTCTTTGACTACCATCATTGAAGAGAGAACAATAGCATATGAGGAAGCTATAGCGGCTCTTGAAAAAGGAACCAAGGTAAATAATGAACTCTATAAGAAGTTAATAAGTGGTCTCCCATATAACAAAAGAATTGCGGCTGAATTTGAGCCATATATTGAAAAAGATGCTACGAATCTCTTTGATATTGTGTTTTATAGTGATCACTATATATCTGGCCAGACTGGAGAATGTTATGTCGTAATGGGCGATGAATATAGTCCAGAAAAGGATGATGTGTTTTTTATTGAAGTCATGCCAAATAACCGGAGAGTGATTATCTATTACCAAACTTATGAAGTTCTGAGGAACTATAATAAGTTCCACTTTAAGTTCGATAAATATGAACAAAGCAATGATTATAACCTAGTTATAGCTTTGCAAAGAAAGCAAGGAAAGGAAACGATAAGATATATGATTTCAAAACCTATTGCAATTCATTAACGTATATGAAAATTCTGGTTCCCGGACGTTTTATTTAAATGCGGTTGTTTGGCATTACCTGAATCTCACAAAACATTCAACACCGAACTTTATAACTTGGATTGCTTTTCTATATAATCAAATTCTAGTCTTGCTAACAGAGTTGATAAAGATAACTCATGCGGAGGATGACAAGTATGAGAGTTGAAGATAATTGACGAAGAATATGAGGAATTCTTTGACAGGATATGAGAACCAAGACTTTCTTTAATTGATCGATATTTAACGTGCAATCTTAAAGGACTATTAGTCAGATTCATATGAATACATACTTGTTGTACGGCATAATTGCCGTGCTGTTGCTTCTGCTGGAAGTTGTATACTTTCGTGTGGCAGACAGATTCAATATCATTGACAAACCTAATCAGCGCTCGTCGCACTCCAGCATTGTCCTGCGTGGCGGTGGGATTATTCACATGCTCGTGCGAGAACGGTGTATACTTATCTGTTCGAAAAGAGGCTACATACAATTCTGGGGAATTGTTTCTTAAACCATTTGTTAAAAAACTACGTCGCATCTATGCTATTGGTGTGCATTTTGATGAATTATTAGTAACTTTGCACACCTAAACGTGATTAATTATGGATAATACTTTTGCTCAAAGATTGGTTAACGCCAGAAAAATCCGTTGTATGTCACAACGTGAACTATGCAATTCGGTTGATGGCAAAGTGTCTCCAACTGCAATTGCAAAGTATGAAAAGGGACTGATGATGCCATCAAGTGACGTGTTGATTTTGCTTTCCAACGCATTGAACATGAAACTTGACTACTTTTTCCGTCCTTATACCGTAGATATTGACCCTTCCAAATTTGAGTTCCGCAAGAAGTCAAGTTTGGGAAGCAAGAAGGTCGAGTCTATAAAACACCTTGTCTGCTCCGAAATAGAGAAGTATCTTGAAATCGAGGCTATTCTTGGTATCACGTCCAAATTCTCTTTGGACTATAGCAATACGTCCGTCGAGGGAGAGAACGAAGCAAAGCTCTTGGCATTGCGTCTTCGCAATGACTTGAATATCGGTTCTGATGCCATTGTTTCCGCTATTGATTTATTGGAATCTGTTGGTGTGAAGATAATAGAGATTGATCATGACAGCTCTTTCTCGGGCACTTGCAATGAGGCTGGTGGATTGCCTGTTATTGTGGTCAACAAGAATATGTGTTCTGAGCGCAAGCGTCTTACCATTTTCCACGAGTTTGGTCATCTTCTGATGCATTGTGCTGACAGCATTGACAAGGAAAAGATGTGTAACGTGTTTGCAAACGAGGTGTTGATCCCATCTGATAAGTTCAAGAATCTGATTGGTGAGTCCCGTCAAGATATTTCCTTGGTCGAGCTGCAGGCTATACAGCGTGAATACGGTATTTCCGTTGATGCTCTTATGGTAAAGGCTGCTCAACTGAATATCATTACAGACAGACGCTTCACTTCTTACCATAAAAAGAAGAATGCTTTGCCTACTTTCAAGAAGGCGGTAGAACAAGGCCTCTATCCAATGGAGCATACTTTCCGCTTTGATCGTCTGGTCTATCGTGCGCTTGCAAGCGAGGTTATCTCATATTCCAAAGCTGCTGCACTATTGGATAAGTCTGTCAATGAAGTCCGGGACACTCTCAATCTGATGTAAGTATGGAGATAGTTGTTAATGACACAAATATCTTGATCGACCTCTATAACGCTGGTTTGCTACCGTATTGCAAGAAACTCAATCTTGACTTTCGTACATTGGATGTCGTTATCAACGAGATTGAAGATTCTGAACAGTATTCAGCAGTCCAAAGCATTATTGACGAGGGCACTCTGTCTGTCTATTCTCTTTCTGGTGAGCAGGTCGGAACTGTTTTCCAAAAGGTTGCTGAATACAATGGCGTTTGTAATTTGTCCGTGGAAGACATTTCCGTCATGGTTTATGCCATAGACAACAATTGTCGTTTGCTGACCGGTGACAAGACGTTGAAGGATAAGGCTACGCTTGAAAACATAAAAGTCTCTGGTATTTTATTCCTTACCGATATGCTTACAAGGGAGTCTATAGTTGACGGTGAGGAAATGATTACGGCCTTGGATCATCTTCTGAGCTCAAATAACCGTCTTCCTAAGAAACTTATCAAAGAAAGAATTGAAACTCTAAAACGCCTGACCACTTTATAGTCAATTTTTATTACCTCATCTTCCTGACGCTGAAACTTGTAGTCAATGCGGAGCTTTTGTTGTGGGGAAACTGTATCCTCGCCATGAAAAACAGACAAGAAATCCGGCCGAAATGAACGGAATCCAATATGAAAATGAAATTTTGATGAGTCGGACGCAGAAATTGAAGGGATTGGCCGCTGCTTGCTCAGATTGAAAACATTAAACAAGATTATCCCATTATCATCATCCCAGCCAACTGTACGAAATAATCATTTGACCAAATGTCAAGTTCCTTTGGATTGCGCACGAAAGGCAATGCATCTTCTTTCACTTGTTTTATATCAGCTGTTGAGAGACGCTCAATGAGTTTCTCTTTGAATAGCGTTGGTGTAATATCCTCATTGTTGAATTGCTTGCACCGTTCTGCTAAATGAGTAAAATCAAGTGGGACATTATGGCGTACATACCATTCAAAATCGTACCAATCACGACCTTTTACTCTGTTCTTCCACGCACGATATACTAATGCGTGCATCTTGCCTGCAAACAAGTCGGGAAGTGTAAGACAACGGGTCATAAATGAATAAGGCTGAAGCAATAGCTTCTGTTCCGTCTTGAAGTTCAACGGTGGGCAAGTATCTACTTCGATCTTTATCTTTATAGACTTCTCTCTTTGGAAAGTCACATCATATACATCTGTATTGTCTTTAAGAAATGCAGATTCGACCTTTCCGAAATTTCTCTTGTCTTTTTTCTTTATTTCAACCTCACGGCCTACCATTGTAAAAGCATCAATGATTGCAGGAAAAAATTTCGTGAAATCGAACTTGTCATCTTGTGTAAGCAATGAAAAATCCATATCCTCACTGAAACGCTGCAAGCCATGAAAGATTCTCAAGCAAGTTCCGCCATAGAAAGCTGCCGACTCAAAAAAGCCTCCTGCATACAAGCCGGCAAGTGCCACTTGTTGGTTCACTTCAAATATAGCGTTTCTCTTCTGTTGCTCTGTTGTTAAATCATAACGGGAGAGCATATTGTCGAATATTTCATTTTTCATCGTCTTAAGAATTTTAAAAGTGTCGAAATTGAATCAGCCTTTTTGCCAACCTTTATGTAGTCTTCGAATATGGTTTCATCCATCTTGCAGAACTCATCCATATCCATACGAATATCCTGTTCAAGATATGTTTCCACATCTTTCATATAGCGAAGATAGACCTGTGGGGAGTTGGCAATCAAATCACACAAAGCCTTTTCCGGTGATGCAATAAGAAAAGCATAATTATCCTTATACATGCTCCTTACTCCTATCGGAAATGCCACTTTTGAGATATGCTTGTAGTCATAACAGCCGATCGGAGTTTGAAAACTGCGGGAGTGCTTTACCGTCATTGATTGATGAACATATACAGCTTCGGGGATAAGTCCATAATATCGTAGTGCAGTGGACATTGAAATATACGAAGGTGTATAGATATGATTGGCAATCAACTCACTCGATAGGGTCTTTCCTGAATGTTTGGGGTTAGCCACATAAAGTCCCCGCTTCAGTCTGATGATAAATCCTTGCTTTTCAAGCCAAGTTACTTTCTTATTGGCAGACTTCAGTTCCGGATATAACGATTCAATGATTGAAGTTGTTACTGGAATGGTTCCTATTTCACTTAATTCTATCTTCATGCTGCAAATATAGCAATAATTTGAACAATAAAGGAAATATTACTTCTTTTTCTGTTCAGAATATTACTACTAAAGCTATCTTAGCGACCGCTGTCACATAAGTCAGTGGCAGCCTTTCTTGAGAGCGGCTGGCGGATCGTGGGTTTCTGCCCTCGTCGGTGGAACCACGTGTGCAGATTCGGCGCTTTTGCCCCCGGCAGGTGGCGCTCGAGCCGTAAATAATCAGCCAATGTGCAAACATTTACAAGGGGAGATACAGATAAATTACGTTATATTCGAAATAAAAGTGTAGATTTGTCAAATGTAGATCCGCGTGCAAACGCTATGTATTCAATAATTGGCCATGGGGAATTTTATAGATAAAGGCAATGACGGCTTCGCTTCTGTCCGCAACACTAATTTTGTGGATAAAAGTATGCTGATAGAGGAGGTTAATTCCGTAATGTTAACCGAGAATCGGTATATGTGCGTAACTCGTGCCCGCCGTTTCGGAAAGTCTGTTGCCGTGAAAATGCTCAATGCTTATTATGACAGGTCCTGTGAATCAAAGGCGTTATTTGAAGGGCTGGAGATAAGTAAACAGGCTGATTTTGAGAAAAATCTCAATCGCTTCCCTGTGCTATATCTGGACATGACTGATTTCGTAACCAAGTATGGGGATGATGAGCATCTCATTGACAGAATAAAGCACGATATCTGCGAAGAGCTATTGAGCATGTACAATAACGTCGCCATGAATACCAACGATGATTTGATGGATCTCTTGATAAACATCGTCAATCAGACTGGCGAAAAATTCGTTTGTCTTATAGATGAGTGGGATGCGCTTTGTCGTGAAGGTTATGAGGCATTGATGGATGAATATGTTGATTTCCTGCGTCGGTTGTTCAAGGGAAGCAAAACTGAATATGTGTTCGCGTGTGTATATATGACCGGTATTCTTCCAATCAAACGGTACAATACACAATCTGCTTTGAATAACTTCGAGGAATACACGATGCTAAGTCCGGCTCAACTTGCTCCATATTTCGGTTTTACGGAAAAGGAGGTTGCCGGTCTATGTCATGACGCCGGTATGGATGCAAGACAAATGAAGCTTTGGTATGACGGATATGAATTAGGTTCCGAAAAGGCAATTTATAATCCTTTTGCAGTCATGCGGGCTCTGAAAAGAAAGTCCTTCGCCAGTTATTGGGCAAGTACAAATACATTCGAAAGCCTGATTCAATATATTACAATGAACTTCGACGGGCTGAAAGATGATGTCGTATCCCTTCTCAATGATATTCCGGTCAAGGTGAACTCCCTTCGATTCAGCAACGACATGCACAAGATTGACTGCAAGGATGACGTTCTTACGCTCTTGTGCCACTTGGGATATCTTTCCTACAATACTGAAACAAAGTGCGCCAACATTCCAAATTATGAAGTTCGTCAGGAGTTCGAAACTGCCATTGCTGACTCCGGCTGGTCTGAAGTCAATGATGCCTTAAAGCAATCGGATTATCTATTGTCATGTGTTCTGAATGGCGATGCGGACATCGTAGCATCATGCGTCGATAAAGTTCACGAACAAAATACCAGTTTGCTCCAATACAATGATGAGAATTCATTGGCTTGTGTGCTCTCATTGGCTTTCTATACAGCAAGGTCCCATTACAGTATAGTTCGTGAACTGCCGACCGGCAGAGGGTTCGCCGATATCGTATTGGTGCCACATAAGAATATTGATTTACCGGCAATTGTCCTTGAACTGAAATTCAATCAAGACGCAGATACGGCTATCCGCCAAATTCAGCAGAAAAACTACGGCGATGCGCTCAAGTCATATTTCGGCGACATAGTTTTAGTCGGAATCAACTATGACCGAAGCACCAAAAAGCATAGCTGTGTCATCGAGAATATAAAAAGGCAGTAATCACCTTTCCGGCAGGTCGTTCATGAAGATGGTGCGCCAGGCGTCGGACGGCATTCGCCAGTCACCTCTTGGGGAGAGGGAGACGGAGCCGACTTTCGGGCAGTCAGGGAGGCAGGAGCGCTTGAACTGCTGGGCGAAGAAACGCCTGATGAACGTGTTCAACCATTTGAGAATGGTGGCGTCGTCATATGCGCCCTCGAAAGCCTTGCGAGCCAGGAAGTAAACCTTCGATGGTTTCGCGCCGAAACGGAAAATGTGGTAGAGGAAGAAGTCGTGCAACTCGTATGGGCCCACAAGGTCTTCCGTTTTCTGGGTGATGTTTCCCTCGCTGTCCGCCGGCTTCAGTTCCGGACTTACCGGCGTGTCAATGATATCCATAAGTATCTCACGCACAGAGCGTTTGTGGTCTGCCACGTCACTCTCGAAATGGTTCTCTGCGGCCCAGCCCACCAGGTATCGCACAAGCGTCTTCGGAATGCTGGCGTTCACCGCGTACATGGACATGTGGTCGCCATTGTACGTCGCCCAGCCGAGCGCGAGCTCAGAAAGATCACCGGTACCCACCACGATACCGTTTTCCTTGTTGGCCACATCCATAAGAATCTGCGTCCTTTCGCGTGCCTGCGAATTCTCATAGGTAACATCTTGAACCTCAGGGTTCTGGCCAATGTCGGAGAAGTGTTGCGCCACAGCCTTACCGATAGGAATCTCCAGAGACGTCACGCCCAACGCCGCCATCAGGTCGGAAGCATTCGAATGCGTTCTCGTCGTCGTGCCGAGTCCCGGCATCGTGATACCTATAATCCGTTTCCTGTCCCAGCCGAGCTTGTCGAAAGCCAGGACCGTCACTATCAATGCCAATGTGCTGTCCAGTCCGCCGGAAATGCCGATTACGGCAGTCTGCGAATGGATATGAGCGAGCCTTGTCGCGAGGCCCATCACTTGGATATCAGTGATTTCACGACACCTTTCGTCACGCTCAGCCGCATTGCCCGGAACGAAAGGATGCGGGTCTATATGCCTCCTCAGACATTTTTCGAAATCCGTCGCTGCCCCGTTTCCGCAGGCCACAGCGAAATACCTCCGCGCATCCAGCCCGTCACCCGTGCCGTCAGGTGCCACAGAATGGAAAGTGCTCTCTTTCTGACGCAGCACGGAAAGCTTGTCAATGTCAATGTCAGCGAATATCATCCCTGCCTCAAGCGAAAACCTCTTGTTCTCAGCCATCAGGCTTCCGTTCTCATAAATCAGAGAAGAACCGGCGTAAACCACATCCTGAGTAGATTCACCATAACCGCATGAACTATAGACGTAAGCCGAAATAGTCCTCGCAGACTGCTGACTGATAAGCTGTTTGCGGTATTGGTGCTTCATCAGGACCTCATTGCTCGCAGAAAGATTCACGATGATCTGAGCTCCTGCGAGAGCATGATGGGAAGACGGCGGAATCGGTGTCCAAAGGTCCTCGCAGATTTCTATGGCAAAAGTCGCGCGGCCTACATTGAACAGCATATTCGGATAGACATTCACCTTGTGCCCGGCATAGCTGATTTCAGCACCCGCGGCAGGCGAACTGCAGTCCTTGGCATTGTCCTCAATCCGTCCGTAAGCGCTCAGGGTATCAGAAAGAAAATCGCAACCGCTTGAGAACCAGCGCGATTCGTAGAATTCGTTATAGGTCGGAAGGTAAATTTTCGGTACAATGCCCTTCAGCGACCCGTTCTGGATGACCGCTGCGCAGTTGTAAAGCGAGCCCCGCACTCTTACCGGCACGCCCACGACCAGTGTCAATGACTTGCCGCGTGAGAATGTTTTCAGCCTTTTTACGCCTTCTTCAGCCCTGCTGACCAGCAGTTCCTGGGCAAACAAATCACCACAACTGTAGCCCGTGACGGACAGCTCCGGAAAAGCCAAGATGGAAACTTGCTCATTCTCAGCGATTTCTGCCATCCTGCAGATTTCTTCCACATTGGCATCCACATCTGCCACTTTCACTCTCGGCGTCGCCGCAGCCACTCTGATAAAACCGAATTCCATATCTTTCTGTTAAAAAAGTGACACTGCCGGAATGGGCAATGTCACCGTAAATTAAAGTGATTCAATGATTTTGGCGAAGATATATGTCATCTTGTCCGCTGCAGCGTCCGCAGCCTTCACGACATCGTCTCCATCGTTCTTGTAGTCAGCCGCAAACTCCTTTTGTGCGGCATTGGTGATAACCGACATTCCGAAAACAGGAATCTCTGAGTGTCTTGCCACGATTACCTCAGGCACAGTGCTCATGCCGACAGCATCAGCCCCGATAGTCCTGAAGAAATGCCACTCGGCAGGTGTCTCGTAAGAAGGACCTGTACCTGCGATATAAACGCCCTCGCGAAGAGGAATGCCCGCCTCTGCAGCAATCTCCTTGGCCTTGGCAATGAGCTTCTTGTCATAAGGATGCGTCATGTCCGGGAACCGCGGACCGAATTCGTCGAGATTCGGGCCAATGAGAGGGTTCGGCAGGAGGTTGATGTGGTCCTTGATGATCATTAGGTCACCGACCTTATAGTCAAAATTGATACCGCCGGCAGCATTGGATACGAACAAGTAGCTGATGCCCAGCACTTTCATCGCGCGTATAGGCAATGTCACCAGATCCATCGGATAACCTTCATAATAGTGGATGCGTCCCTGCATCGCTATCACGAATTTGCCTCCCAGCTCACCTGCGATGTAATTTCCCTTATGCCCGATGGCCGTGGAAACAGGAAATCCGGGGATGTCCTTGTAATGAATTACTATAGGGTTCTCGATCTTCTCTGCAAGCTTTCCCAATCCGCTTCCAAGTACTATTCCGGCTACCGGAACACGTCCGTCGAGCCGCTCCTTGATATAGTCAGCGGCCTTGAAAATTTTTTCTGATCTTGGGTCCATAACTATGTGATTTAGAGTATTTTGATTAGTTGTTCCTTCGCGCCGGCAATGATGCCTGCCTCGTCTTTCACCTTGCGGTTCTTCATTACGAATCTGCCGCCTGCAATGACGTGGTCGATACAGTCGCTGTGCGCTGAATAAATGAAATTCGACAAGAATGATCCCGGAGAAATGAAGAAGGTATTATCGGTATTGACTATCAGAATATCCGCCAATCTGCCTTCCTCGATCCTGCCGGTGTTCAGCCCCAATGCCTTCGCTCCGTTTTCCGTCGCGAGCGGGAGAAGTTCCTCCAGAGGCAATGATTTAGGATCGTTCCTCCAGGCTTTCTGGAACAATGCAGAGGTTTTCATGGCCTCGAGCATATCCAGATTGTTCGATGAGGCGCAGCCGTCAGTGCCTATGCAGACATTTGCCCCGGCATCGCGCAACTCATTGTACCTGAACATATAACCTGACGCGAGCTTGGTGTTCGAGTTGATGTTGTGGACGCAGTTCACTCTGCGTTTTCCGAGAATCTCCACATCATTGTCACTCAGCCAGAGGGTGTGTGCGGCGAGAACGTCCGGTCCCAGAACGCCGAGCCTGTCCAGATATTCGACAGGGGAGAGTCCGCCGTGCTGCTCCTTGCAGTCTGCGATTTCCTTCGCGGTCTCGCTTACGTGTATGTGAATCTTCAGGCAGTGCTTCCTTGCGAATTCGGTGGCCCAGAGAATCAGTTCCTCGCTTGTGGAGTAGATGGCGTGGATGCCGATCTCGAATATGCCTCCGTCATCAAGCCCGAGTGACTCCTCATAGGTCCTGATGCATTGTTCCTTCTGCCTCTCGCATTCCTCATGGTTCCCGTGGTCGAGGGTGACGTATGAAACCACTGGGCGGATGCCCATCTCGACAGCGGCCTTGCGGGCGTAAGGGGAGAACCAGTATTGGTCATTGAAGGTGGTGGTTCCTGTCTTTATCATCTCCAGGCAGGCCACTTTTGTGCCCCAGTAAACGTATTCAGCATCGATTTTGGACTCTGTCTCCCAGATTTTCGCAAGCCATTCCGTAAGGGGAACGTCTTCTTCAATGCCTCGCATCAATGACATGGCAGCGTGGGTGTGCATGTTAATGAATCCCGGCACCGCTGTCCTGCCTTCACAGTCCATCACTTCCACGCCTGAGGCTGTCTTCACTTCTTCTTCGGAAGCGATACCGACGGGAGTTATCCTGCGGATGGTCGTCCCTTCAATATATATATTGGAAAGGACTCCGTTGACTACTATATTCTTAAGTAATATCGAACTCATCTGTTCTGCAAATTTGTTTCTAAAAAACGACGAATCTTGTCGTCAAAGTTCAAATATAAGGATTTTTTTCGTAACTTTGAATCCCGTTATGAAATACGGGTTCGACAACGATAAATATTTAAAAATTCAATCCGAACACATCAGACAGCGGATTTCGCAGTTCGGAGACAAACTTTACCTCGAATTCGGAGGTAAACTTTTCGATGACAATCATGCAAGCAGGGTTCTGCCGGGTTTCCGGCCGGATTCCAAGATGCGCATGCTCAGGCAGTTGGCCGACAGCACGGAAATCATCATTGTCATAAGCGCATTGGACATTGAGCGGAACAAGGTCCGCAATGACCTGGGCATCACGTATGACGTGGATGTGCTTCGGCTTCATGATGAGTTCGAGCGGCATGGCTTCCTGGTCAGCGCCGTGGTCATCACTCACTACAATGGCCAGCGCGGACAACTACCGCATCAAGCTGGAGAGGCGCGGTATCAAGACCTATTACCACCACACCATCGAGGGCTATCCGAACAATGTGGCCCTGATCGATTCTGAGGACGGTTTCGGAAGGAATGACTATGTTCCTACCACCAGGCCTCTCGTGGCGGTTACGGCTCCGGGACCGGGCAGCGGAAAGATGGCTGTGTGCCTGTCCCAGCTCTATCAGGAGCACAAAAGGGGAATCAAGGCAGGCTATGCGAAGTTCGAGTCGTTCCCTATCTGGAATCTGCCGCTCAAGCACCCGCTGAACTTGGCGTATGAGGCTGCGACGGCTGATCTCAATGATATGAACATGATCGACCCGTACCATCTCGAGGCCTATGGCAAGATGGCGGTCAATTATAATCGCGACATCGAGATTTTTCCTGTGCTCAATGCCATTTTCGAGAGCATCTACGGCGAGAATCCGTACAAGTCGCCTACCGACATGGGTGTCAATATGATAGGCTACTGCATGTGCGACGAGGAGATCTGCTGCAATGCCGCGAAGCAGGAAATCGTGCGCAGGTACTATGATGCGTTGTGCAGGATGGCGGACGGCGCTGTCAATGATGCTGAAATCAATAAGATAGGCTCTCTGATGAAGCAGGCCAAGATAGACACTTCGTTCCGCAAGACGACTGTGGCGGCCAAGGAGAGGAAGGAGGAAAGCGGTGGTCTGGCTGCTGCTGCCATCGAACTTGCCGACGGCACTATCATCACTGCCGGGTGCAGCCCGCTGCTGGGTTCAAGTGCTGCATTGATATTGAACGCTATCAAGCATCTGGCCGGCATTGACCATAATATAAAGCTTCTGCCGCGTGATATGATCGAGCCGATCCAGAAGACGAAGGTGACTTATCTTCACGGACATAATCCGAGGCTGCATACTGATGAGGTGCTGGTAGCGCTTTCGCTGCTGAGCATTACGGATGACAAGTGCCGCAGGGCATTGGCCCAGCTTCCTGAGCTTGCCGGCTGTCAGGTGCATTCGACGGTGATGCTTTCGGAGGTGGACCGCAGGGTGTTCAAGCGTCTGGGTGTCGTATTCACCTGCGACCCTATAAAAGAATAGGTGCTGATGAGGCCGGTGCATCCCCGGTGCATCCCCACGGCGCATATATGACGCGCTGCATATAATAACAAGGAAGGCGACCTCGATCGGGCCGCCTTCTTCGTATATGCTACGGGGGTTATGTTAGAATACGTCAGAATCCTCTGCCTTTTCATTGACAGGAACCTCTGGCGCAGCCTTTACTTCTGCAGCTCCTTCCGGCGCATCCTTCAGACATTTGGCTCTGATATAGGAAATGACATCCTCAAGTCCTTCTGCGAACTTGTCGAAATCTTCCTTGTACAGGAAAATCTTGTGCTTGTCATAACTGAACTTGCCGTCCTGTTCAACCCTGCGTTTGCTTTCAGTAATAGTGAGGTAGAAGTCGTTATTGCCTTTTGTCGATTTGACATCGAAGAAATAAGTCCTTTTGCCTGCTCTTACCGGCTTTGAATAGATTTCATCGCCGGAGCGATCGTGGGAGTAGCCTCCCTCATAATCATCGTTGTACATATCTCCCTTGCTAAATTTAATTATTTACCAAATATAAGGATAATTCTGAAAAATGGTAGTATCTTTGAGAAAATTTTGTGAAAAAGATACTGATTCGATTATGTTAGGTAGAAGAATTTTGAGGATAAAGGCTTTCAAGGTGCTGTATGGCTATGCATCTGTGGGCAAGATGACATTGGATGATGCGATGAAGGAACTGGAGTTGTCCTGCGAGGCGACACGAGACCTGTATCTGTTTATGCTGTCGATAGTTATGCCATTGACGGATGAGGCGAAGCACCGCATTGACCTTGCTAAGAACAAGTTCAATCCTACGGAGGAGGACCTGAATCCGAATACCAAGTTCGCTGACAATCAGGTGGCTGAAATCCTCAGGAACGATCCTGACTTCAAGAAGATGCTTGAGCGCAAGAACCTCTCGTGGTCGCAGTATGACCTGCTCATCGGTTCTGTTCTGGACTCGCTCAAGGGCAAGAAGTATTTCCAGAACTATATGGCCGAGCCGTCCCGTTCGCTCAAGGAGGACTGCCGCCTTTTCATAAAGATATTTGAGAAGGAGTTTGTGGACAATCCGCAGCTCGCGGCCATTCTTGAGGACATTTCACTTTACTGGATAGATGATCTCGCATATTCATTGACCTTCTGCTGCAGGACGATGGAGGATCTGGCCGCAGGCAAGGCTTGGCGTCTGCCGGATCTGTATATGAGCGACATTCTCAGGAAGAAGAATCCTGAAGCTGATGTGCAGAGCGACAAGGTGTTCGTTACCAGGCTGTTGAAGAACGCCTTTACCGGATACGAGGGCTATTACAGTCTCATCACATCGTCTGTGAAAGGCTGGGAGGCGGACAGGTTGAACTCCATAGATATATCAATTGTGGCACTCGGTCTGGCCGAGGCGGAGAGTTTCCCTGAGATTCCTCTGAAAGTGACTATCAATGAGTATGTTGAAATTTCCAAATATTACAGTTCTCCGAAGAGCTGCTCATTCGTGAACGGCCTTTTGGACAAGCTTTGCGCGAAACTGGTGGCAGACGGCAAGATAGTCAAGAGCGGAGTAGGACTCGTGGAGTAGATTGTCGTAAAAGAAAAATCTTTTATTATATTTGTAGAATAAATTTTTATTGGAAATGAATATTCTTACTTTAATTCTTCAGGCACCGGCTGGTCAGCAGCCCGTAGGCGGCGGTTGGTCAATGTGGGTAATGCTGATTCTCATCTTCGTGATCATGTGGTTCTTTATGATTCGTCCGCAGCGCAAGCAGCAGAAGGAATTGGAAAAGTTCCGCAATGCCCTCAAGAAGGGCGACAAGGTCGTGACTATCGGCGGCATCTACGGTGAGGTGGCTGAAATCAAAGACAGGACTGTCATCATCAAGGTGGACGGTGACACCAAACTCAGAGTGGACAAGAATTCTCTTGTAAAGGATTTCTCTGAAACTCAGCAGCAGTAGTTCCATAATCCGGACTTCAGGCTATGCGGAACGTGTTCGGAAAAATAACGGAAAAGTTGAATATCAGCGGGAGGGATGCAAAGCTTTTTATTGTCTCTCTCCTGTTGGCTTATAGTATATGGCTGATACATTATCTGTCATTGAACTATACCGAAATCGTCCGTGTGCCGGTTCAGGCGCAGTGCGACATCAACGGTCATGCTTTCCAGTCTTCTAACACGTCTGTGGCTATGGCGAGGTGCCGCGCTACGGGATTTGGCCTTATCCAGCTGGAAAGGGCTGAGAATCAGCAGCCTGTGGTCATACGTTTCAATTCGTCGGATATGCACCGGAGCAGTGAGGAGATGTACTACATCACGTCTGACGAGTTGAACAAGTACGCTGCGCAGATTTTCGGCACGGGGACCAAGCTGGAGACCTTTCTGGTCGATACGTTGTCCTTCAGGTTTCCTTTCGAAAACCATAAGCGGGTGCCGGTCCAGCCGGTCTATTCGCTCAGTTTCAAGCCTCAGTATATCAATGTCGGAACCCTCTCGGTGTCGCCTGATTCTGTTACGATTTACGGCGAACCGTTCCATCTTTCCGGCATTGACAGGGTTTATACTGAGTCACTTACGCTCAATGATCTGGACGCTTCGGCTCACGGAGAGGCGAAGCTCGACAAGATCAAGGGCGTGAGGATGTCCGATGCCACGGTGCGTTATCGTCTGAATGTCTCGCGTTTTGTTGAGGTCAAGGTGCAGATACCTGTGGACACGAGGAATGTTCCGCGGGGCAAGTCGCTGATTATCTATCCGTCTGTGGCGGAGGTGACGTTCCACTGCGAGTTCCCGATTTCGTCGGCTCCGACTGACGATGTGAAGGTGTATGTGGATTACAATGATTTTACCCAATCGCTTAAGGGCCAATGTCTTCCGCGTATGGAATCTGTTCCTGTCGGGGTGTTGGACTATACGGTGAGCCCTGAGGTGTTTGATTGTGTGGAGAGCGGGAAATGAAATCATTGACATTGCTCATAACTGGCGGTATCGGCAGCGGCAAGTCGCTGGTCTCCAGGTATATGGAGGAGCTGGGCGTGCCTGTGTACGACAGTGACAGCAGGACGAAGACCCTCTATGAAGGGGAGTTGCTTTCCCGGCTTGAGACTGCGTTGGGTGCAAGGCTGAGGACGGAGGAGGGAAGGTTCGACAAACGGGAGCTGGCTCGGCTGATTTTCAGTGACAATGTGAATATGTCCAAGATGGAGCAGGTGGTCTATCCTGCTGTGATTGAGGACTTTGAGACTTGGAAGAACGAAGTGTCGGGGGGAGTGTCAGAGGACATTGGCAAGTCTGGCGGAAAAATTGTAGCGATGGAGTCGGCATTGGCATTGACAAAACCTGCTTTCAGCGGGATTTTCGACATTGTCCTTGCTGTGAGGGCGCCGGAGGAGCTGCGGGTGAAGCGTGCTTGCGAGCGTGACGGTGTGGATGAGGCTGCGGTTCGGGAACGGATCAGAAATCAGAGCGTGGATGTGTCTGCGGCTGATTATATTATCGATAATGACGGGACTCCTGAGGAACTCAGGGCGAAGACCGAGGCGGTTTTGCGTGAGATTCAGGTGGTGCAGTCCAAAATGAATGAAATTTAAATTTTTTAGGTTATGAAAACAGATTTGGCAAAAATTCTTTCAGTGTCAGGCCAGCACGGCTTGTTCCTGTATATCGCTCAGGCTCGTAATGGAGCAATTGTAGAGGCGTTGAGCGACAAACGCAGAACTTGTTTCGATATGAAGAGCAGGATCACCACATTGGCTGATATCTCCATCTATACTTCTGAGGGTGAACTGAAATTGAAGGATGTGTTCGAGAAGCTTCATGCTGTGCTTGGCGAGGCTGATGCTCCGTCTTCCAAGAAGGCTACCGCTGAGGAGCTCAAGGAGCTGTTTACCAAGGCTGTACCTGATTATGATGGGGACAGGTTCTATGTTTCTCACATGAAGAAGGTAGTGGACTGGTACAATGAACTGAAGAATTTCGCTTCTCTCGAGTTCGTGGAGGAAGGCGAGGCGGAAGAAACAGAACAGAAATCTGAGGAATAGAATGTCAGAAAAAAGGTCAATTCAGATAGTTACATTAGGGTGCTCGAAGAACGAAGTGGACTCCGAGCATCTTCTTGCCCAGATCCGTGACGAGTACGAAATCGTGCCGGCAGGGGAGGAACGGGATGTGGACTATTTGCTTTTGAATACGTGCGGCTTTATCGGTGATGCCAAGGAGGAGTCTATCCAGGCCATCTTGGCGGCGGTGGAGCGCAAGAATGCCGGAAAGGTCGGAAAGATATTTGTATTCGGCTGTCTTTCACAGCGTTACATTTCTGATATGCCAGCATTGATTCCGGAAGTGGACGGATGGTTCGGTGCGAGGGACATTGATCCGATCGTGAAGGCTCTCGGCGTGAAGGTGCATCCGGATAGGCGGACGGAGCGTGTGAGGACTGGCAAGAAACTTCCTTACGCTTATCTGAAGATTTCGGAGGGGTGTGACAGGCGCTGCTCGTATTGCGCTATTCCTTTCATCAGGGGTGCGCATCGTTCTGTGCCTATCGAGGAACTGGTGAAGGAGGCTACGGTGCTTGCTTCTGAGGGCATCAGGGAGCTGGTGCTGATAGCTCAGGACACCACTTATTACGGACTGGACCTGTATCACAGGCGCGCTCTTGGAGAGTTGCTCCAGAGGCTGTCTGAGATTGACGGTATAGAGTGGCTGCGTGTGCATTATTCGTATCCGGCTGATTTTCCGGAAGATGTGCTCGACCAGATGGCTACGAATCCGAAGGTGTGTCGGTATATGGACATTCCTTTGCAGCATGTGGCTGACAAGGTGCTGGACATGATGCATCGTCACGTGGACGGGGCCTGGACAAGGGCTCTCATAAAGAAAATGAGAGAGAAAGTGCCGGGAATCGTGCTGCGTACCACTATGATCGTTGGACATCCGGGTGAGGGTGTAAAGGAGTTCAATGAACTTCTCCAGTTCGTGAAAGAGGCTAAGTTTGAGAGACTTGGAGCGTTCAAGTACTCTGAGGAGGAGGGGACTTTCGATGCCCTGAACTTCAAGGACTCCGTGATGCCGAAAACCAAACAATCAAGGCTTGACAGGCTGATGGAATTGCAGAATGGTATATCATTTGCTTTCAATTCCAGCCGTGTGGGCTCGCAGGTGAGAGTGATAGTCGATGACTTCAATGATGGGGTGTTCGTATGCCGCAGCGAATTTGAAAGTCCGGAAGTGGACGGTGAGATTATGGTGCGTTACGACAGTTCCGTGATGACTGGGGAACCGCAGGCTTATGTGGGCGGTTTCATGAACGTCAAAATCGTTGAAGCCGGTGATTATGACCTTGTTGCCGAGTTCGTATCTTTGTAAATATTATAGAATATGAAACCGATTGTTTCTGCTGCATTGGCAGCCGTGGCTGCTGTCGTGTTGGCATCCTGTGATCCGCAGGCGTTCAGTTTGAATGTGGAGATGCGTTATCCGTCGAAGTCCGGCATTGACCTTGCCGGCAAGTCCGTGGCGGTCGTTTATCTTGAGGACAATGCGCAGAGCGATTCGGTGTTCTGCAAGTATATGGCGAACGGTTTTGCCTCAGCCCTGGAGAAGGATTATTTCTCCGGAGAGGAGGCGATTCCTATCTACAAGCGTTCCAAAGACGGTTCTGCAAGCTATGCCTCGAAGGAGAGTCTGGTGAATATGGTGATGGAGACGGGGGAGGACATCGTGTTCCTTTTCGATTCTCCTGAGTTCGGCGAACTGTCCGTGGGCGATATGCAGGCAGCTTCCGACGGGCTTTCCGCCCAGTATAAGGTCAATGTCCCTGTGAGTATCCGTCTGTATGCGTTCGACAGTATGGGAAAGGTGGATACTGTATATACTTGGGCCGGTAGCAAGACGATTTCTGATAATCTGAAAACGGATTTCTATACGGTGCCGGACAATGTCCCGTCTCTTTTCTGGCAGTCCCTTTCCCAGCCTGGCGAGAAGTTCGGCAAGTTGTCGTCAAGGATTTTTTCTCCGCAATGGAAGAATGAGCAGCTGACGGTATTGTATTTCGATTATCCTTCCCAGTGGCAGGCGGCATCGTTGGCGGCATATGATTTCAAGTGGAAGGAAGCGATGGAACTCTGGATGTCCCTGACTGACACCAAGAGTATGATGAAGCGCTCCTGCGCGGAGTACAATATCGCTCTCGCTTGTTATATGCTCGGTGACAAGGCATTGGCTCTCAAATGGTTGGACAGGTCTGACGAGGATTATCCCATCTCGCTCTCCAAGAATCTGAGGAAACTGATTACAGCATCGCGGTGATCCTGTTCCTCCGGCGAGGTCGTTACAGCAGTGCAGAGACGATGGCCGCGATTTTCGGAGAGGCCGTCACAGCATCGCGGTGACGTTAGCGTAATACCTCTTTGTGACGGGGATGCTGGTGGTTTCCGGCGTGTCAATGTCTGCGAACACCAGTCCGTTTTCGTCTTTTTTCAATATCCTGATATGCGCGGGGTTCACGAAGTATGAGCGGTGGCACCGTACCAGTGAATTTTTGGCGCAGATGTCCTCGATGCTCTTCATGGAGTTTCGCAGGACATATTTTTTAGTCTTGCCGTCTTCTATATAATGTATGTTCACGTAGTTCTCGTCTGCGCTGATATAGTAGATGGACGAAACATTGACCACCAGTTTCAGCATCTTTCTGGAGTCGTAGAACCGGATTCTGTCGTCCGGGCCTTCTTCGGCTTTTTCTGCCTGCTTCTTCCGCAGGTGGGCGAGCAATGCCAGGTAGATAACCACGTACGGATAGACGGTGGTCAATGCCATTGTCCCGAATGACCAGGCTGCTGCGCTGAAATAAGAGATTGCGGTGCGTTTCATCAGCCAGATGTACAGGCCCATAAACATTGACGCGGATACCATGTCCATCAGACACCAGAAGAGGTAGGCGGTCCTGTTGATTTTTCTCCTGAAAATGTAGAGAATGCTTCTGCTCAGGCCTTCACTTGCGGCGATTATGCATGTCAGCATCACAAGATGGAACGGATATCCCAGTTTCATGTCGCTGAAGTAGCCCTCTGCTCCATATGGTGTGTAGATCATCATGAAGCAGAAGAAAAACGCTGGAATTGCAACAATATGCACCGTCTGCGGCCAGAATTTCCTGAATATTTCGTTGATGTCGTTCATAACATTATGTTGTGACGAATGCAAAAATACTCTTTTTTCGTCACTATATATCTTTTTTTGTCACTGAAACGTCTGTTTTGTCACAAATCCTATACCGTCATCACCTTTATTTCCCTGAACTGCCGGCCTTGTTTACTTTTGCAGCGTGTTTAGTAATCCTTAAAAAAGAACTTGGCATTATGATGGGTAACAAGATTGTTTCATTCGGTGATTCGGTCATGAAAGGGATTATCACCGGGAAAAATACAGAAGATAAGGGCAGAGGCCGTTATGTGATTTCGGACTCCGGATTCGCTGCTCTCTGTTCCAAGCGGATGGGCGTCGATATAGAGAATTATGGACGTTTCGGCAATACTGTAACAGGCGGCATGAAGGATGTGACCAGGCATATGAGGCAGATCCAGGATTCGCAGTATGCGTTTCTCGAGTTCGGGGGCAATGACTGCAATTATGACTGGAACGCTATTGCCGAGCGTCCTGACGAGGACCACGTGCCCCAGACTACGCTGTCGATGTTCCGCGAGACGTATGAGAATCTGATTGTGAAGGTAAGGGAACTGGGCTGCATTCCCGTCATGCTTTCGCTTCCGCCCATTGACTCCATAAAGTTCTACTCCTATATCTGCTCTGGTTTCTGCACTGAGAAGCGGAACAATGTCTTGAGGTGGCTCGGCGGTACTGTGAATACGATAGGGAACTGGCACGAGATGTATAATCTGGAACTGTACTGGATAGCCGCGGCAGAAGGTGTCAGGCTCATTGACATAACTACCTGCTTTCTTTCCCGCAGGGATTTTACTGAGTTGTTCTGCGACGACGGTATGCATCCGAACGAGGCAGGGCACCATATCATATCAGACGCCATCTGCGCGTCGTTTGTGTAACTCGTAGATGGCGTAAGTATGAATTTTTTGTATCGATTTGTGTTTCAGGCGATTGTGACGCTCTCGATTCTGAGCTGGAATGTTCCGGACGGGGCATTGACATCCACCACATCGCCGACTTTCTTCCCCATGAGCGCAATGCCGATAGGGGATTTGCAGGATATCTTGCTTTCCTGAAGGTTCATTTCGTGCGGGCTTACCACAGTGTAGGTCATACGTACATTGGTGGCAAGATTCGTGAACTCTACCTTGCTCAGGAGCGAAATCTGGTCCTTGGGCAATGCCTTGGTGTCGATAATCCTCGAATACTGCAGTATCTTCTGCAGGAAACGGATTCGGCTTATGGCCTTGGCTTGTGCCCTTCTTGCCGCGCGGTATTCGAAGTTCTCACTGAGGTCTCCCTGGGCGCGCGCCTCTGACAGGGCATCCTTTATCCGGGGATACTCCACGTCAATGAGGTTGTTCAGTTCTGCCACGATTTCGTCGTAGCGTTCCTTTGACAGATATTCCACGGCTATTCCAATTTGTTACGTTTGTAATACTATTGTGTTTTGCTCATTTGCGGGCGGATTCCTTGTGCGAAAGAGTGAAGGCCATCGCGCTGTTTTATCCACGTTACCCCTCACCTAAATCCTCTCCCTCGAGGAGAGGACTTACCATCGCCACAAGGGCTCAAAAAAAGGTGTTTCGCTGTGCGAAACTTGATTATATTGCTATTCCTTTTTTGTTCCTTCCGTTGTTCTGAACTGTCTGCTCGCTTGCGGGAGTTTTCTATTGCGAAGGTGAAAAGGCCCTCGCTCATTTTTTTTATTCACGTTACCCCTCACCTAAATCCTCTCCCTCGAGGAGAGGACTTACCATCGCCCCACGGGCTCCAAATCGGTGTTCCGCTTTGCGAAACTTGATTTTTTATTGCTATTCCTATCCGTTGAGCTTGGCGGTAGCTTCGAGGTCGAGGGCTTCTGCAAGCACGCTGATCGGGTTCTTCACTGTAAATCCGGTGGACATCTCTATCTGCCATTTGCAGGTTTCGCAGTCGCAGGCCACGAAGTCAGGGGCAACCCGTCCGATCTGGTCGAAGAGCGGCTTTCCGATGGCCTGGGACACTTCGTAATTCTCTTTCTTGAAACCGTATGTTCCGGATATGCCGCAACAGTTGCTGTCCAGCATGGTGAATTCCACTCCCGGAATCATCTTGAGCAGCGAGGTGGAGAAGATTCCCCAGCCGAGTTTCTCGAGGTGACAAGGTGTGTGGTATGCTATACGTGCCTTGTAGTCTTTCTTGAATGCGAGTCTGACTTTGCCCGAGTCAATGAGGCTGTAGATGAACTTGGTGGCAAGAAGCAGGCTGTCTCTTACTCCGGAGTTGTCTATTTTCAGCAGGTCCTTGTACTCGTCGCGCATCGTAAGTACGCAGGTTGATGAGGTTGTGAGTACTTTAAGTTCCTTGTCCACGGCCTTCTGGAGTACTTTTACATTGTGCTTTGCGTGTTTCTTGGCGCCTTCGGTCAGGCCGTTCACAATCATTGCCACGCCGCAGCATTTCTCGCCGTCCAGCAGGTTCACTCCATATCCGAGTGCATTCATCACTGTCACGAAGTCTTTTCCGAGCTGTGGATAGTTGTAGTTCACGTAGCAGCCGTGGAAATATGCTATCTGCTTCTTGAATGCTGCCTGTTTTCCGGCTGCGTTCTTCTTGAACCAGCTTTCGAATTTCGTACCTGAGTATTTAGGGAATGTCCGTCTGTGGTCAATGCCCAAGACACCGTCAAGTATGGCTTTTACCGGCTTGAGAGGTAGGGTGGCATTAACAATAGGAGCGAATGGACTGGCCAGTGTTCCCATGAAGTCGGTGCTTGCGAGCATCCTGTCCCTGAGTTTCGGTCCGTGGGTGCTGAATTCTATTCTCGCTTCCTGGATGATGTCGGATATTTTTACTCCTGACGGGCAGGCTACGTCGCAGCGCTTGCAGTTAAGGCAGTATTTCAGCGCCTCGTCGAAGAAGTATTTGTTCTTCAGTCTGAGGCGTTCTCCGTCCGGGCCGGCCTGTTTAGGTCCGGGATATTCGGGTCTTACGGGGGTTACCGGGCAATATACAGTACAGATAGTACATTTGATGCACTGCTCGAAATTGTTTTCATTTGTGATTTTTGCTTCCATATTCTATCTGCCTAATATTGAGTCTGTTATATTGAATGCTGTCATGAGTGCAACGCCTGCTCCACAACCTTCGTGAAGTGGGTTGAATCCGCCGAGCACTGAGCCTGACGCATAGAGGTTCGTTATGCTCCTGCCTTCTTTCCTGACGTGGAATTTCTCGTCAGTGTCCACGCCGAAGCCGATGTATTCCTGTTTGTGGAAGAAGTTCTTGTCGTACCAGGTGTTTCTGTCTGCATTGAAAATGACGTCTGCTCCGAAAACCGGTTCATATACTTTTTCTGAGTCGGAAATCAGTCCGTGTCCGAAATAGCTTCCTGAAGCGAGGATGTAGTTTTCGCCTGTCAGCAGGATGTCGCCCATGTTTGCGGTCCTTACTGCTGTCACTTTGTCTCCGTCGAATTCTGCGCCTACTGCTTCGTCGCCTTTCAGGAATGTGCCTCCTGCTGCCTCGAATGCGGTCTTCAATGCCATCTGGTATCTGATTCCGGGTACTGACGGCGGAAGTGTGCCGACGAACAATGTCTTGATTTTCAGGTCTTCTGAGATCTTATGTCCTGCCGCATTGTCCTTAAGTCCGAACACGGCCGGAAGTATGATGCAGTCCTCGTCATTGACAAGAGCCTTGATGGCGCCGGTCAGTTTCGTGCGGACTTCTTCCTTATCCAGCAGTCTTGCGATATTGGTCGCTCTCATTTCGCTCGGATTCTGTCTGAGCCTGCGGATTTCATCGGTCGTCACGGCTGCGATTCTGCATGCGGTTCCGCGTTTTTCCAATGACTCGGCAATGAAGGATGTGTTGAAATCCAGGAAGCCTTCCACGTTTATTATCAATGCTTTGCTTCCGATTTTCTCTGTCTTGTCAGCGACTGATGCGATGTCTTCGACTGTCAGCCATGCCGGTTTCAATGCTCCTGATGCTGAAATTATGTATCTGTTCCTGGTGGCGTCGCCTTCTACGGGGATACCGACTTCTTTCAGGAGGGTTTTTATTTCATTGTCATATGCGGCAATCTTCTCTGCGCCGATTTTCGAGTATGGATGTGCGGCGCCCAGAGACGGGATGGCTTTGAGCGGCTCGTCCACGCGTGTGCCGTCGTCAAGTCTTGACAGGAGTCCGAAACCGCCTGAGAAGAAGTGCATTGCGTTCTGTCCGGCTGCGACTACTGCGCATTTCTGTCCGTTTTTCTGTAGCCTGAGTCCGCATACAAGTCCTGCGAGTCCGCCACCTATTATTATTGTATCGAATTTCATAATGCTGCTGTTTTATTCAAATACGGGTGTTTCAGGGGTTGTGCCGTCTTCAGCCTCGTCACCTATTCCGAGACATTCCGAATATATCCATGATGTGAATTCGGCTTCACGCATGGTTTCGCCCCAGGCTACCGGGAACATTCCTTTCCACCTTTCGTTCATGAACTGCACGAGGTCCTGTTTTGCGCGCTGTGTGCATCCGTGGGCTTTGCCGAGGAGTCCGGCTGCACGGCATGCGCAGAGTTCTCCCTGGCAGGTTCCCATTCCGACTCTGGTTCTGCGGCGCAGGTCCACCAGGTTGTGTACGTCGAGATGTTCAATGGCATTGACAACCTCGCTTTCAGGTACTTCCTCGCATTCGCAGACGAGGCTCTTTTCTTCTTCGGTGTCGAATTTCAGTTTGGATGCGAAACTGCCGATACGTCCTGCTGTGGCTTTCTGTGCTGTCGATGGCTTGGTCCAGATGTTCTTGGCCACTTCCTGTACGTCTCCCTTGCCGGAGCCCGGAAGCGGTGTTTCTCTTGTTTCACATTTCTTGTCAATGTGGAGTTTCTCGCAGACGAGGTCGGTGGCCATTTCAGCCATGAGACGGTATGTCATGAGCTTGCCGCCGGTTATGGTGATGAATCCCTTGATTCCGTCACGTTTTTCGTGGTCGAACAGTACGATGCCTCGGCTGATGTTTCGGCCGCTGGTGTCACCTTCTGCTGCCACGAGCGGTCTTACGCCTGCGTAGGCTCTCAGGATTCTGGTGTCGTTCAGGCATGGTGCGAGTTTTTCGCCTTCTGCCAGAAGCAGTTTCACTTCGTCCGGGGTTACGCGCATGTCGTCGCACTCTTCGTAAGGTACTCTGGTTGAAGTGGTTCCGATGACGCAGACTGTGTCGCCCGGTACCAGGATATCTGCATTGGCCGGCTTCCTGCATCGGTTGAGAACGATGCTGTTCACTCTATGTGCGAAAATCAGGAGCGCGCCTTTGGCCGGGAACATGCTTATCTGTGCTCCTGCCATTTCGGCAATGTGATGGCCCCAGATGCCTGCTGCATTGACGATTATCTGTGCTCTGTATTCTGCTGTCTCGCCGGTTTTGTGGTCGAGGACTTTTACGCCGGTGATTCTGTCCTGTTCGCGCAGAAATTCTGTAACTTCCGTATATACAAGGACTTCCGCTCCGTGGAGTTTTGCGTCAACTACGTTTGAGGAGCATAGTCTGAACGGGTCCACTGATCCGTCCGGCACTCTTACGGCGCCGATGATGTCCGGATTGACTGACGGTTCGAGCCGTATGGCTTCTTTCGGATCTATCACTTCGGCCTTGATTCCGGCTTTGGTGCATGATTCCACGAACTTGGCCTGATATGCGAGGTCATCTTCCGGTAGTGTGATGAAGAAGCCTGATGTGTCATCTACGCAGTGGTTGGCGATTTTCTTGAGAATCATGTTCTCCTGGATGCATTCGGCTGCGGATTCCTGATCTGTTACGGCGTATCTCGCTCCGCTGTGAAGCAGACCGTGATTTCGTCCTGTGGCGCCGTCAGCGATGTCGTGACGTTCAATCAGCAGGACCTTGAGGCCTCTCAATGAGCAGTCTCGTGCGGTTCCTGCGCCGGTGATGCCGCCACCGATGACGATGACGTCAAATTCGTTTTTCTGTGTTCCGGACATTGCGATATAATAAAAGTTAAAGTGTAAAATCTAAGTCTGAAACGGATGCGTTTTTCGGCTTTGAGGCAGCGGTGTTTCTCTTGCGTTGAAGCTTGTTTCGCTGAATCTGGTTCGCTTCCCTTGCGTTGAAGCTTGTTCCGCTGAAACTGATTCACTTCTCTTGCGTTGAAGCTGTTTTTTTCCTGCCTTTAAGCCGAGGTGTTCCGCGCTTTCGTTTCAAAATGCAAATATAAGAATTTGTTTTCATTCCGAAACGGATTTTACTTTCAAATTTTGTGCTCCGGCTTCAATTATGTCTCAGATTTTAGTGCCTGGGGTGGAATTATGCCAGGAAGGGATCGTGGGGCTTGGTCACGGGAGCAGATTGCGGGGTTTCTGCCCCCGTCGTTTGATTTACGTGTGCAAATCGTGGGCTTTTGCCCTCGTCGTTCTTCACATTGTTCGTCACGGGTGCGAATCGTGGGTTTTTGCTCCCGTCGGCTTTCATGAATGTGGTCCTGAACTGCGTCAAGGTCCTGCTTAGCCCAGGGTGCTTAGCAATTCGCCGCGGGCTATGCTGCTGTCCGGCTATGAACTGGTCCGCCCGGAGCTAACTTGCAAGGAAAGTGCTCTCCTGTGTTTCCATTGACTATTGACGTTTGAAAACGCAAAGGTAGAGGCCGATCAGCTGCACGTCAAGACATAACTGTGGAGACGCCTGTAAATTTTGGAACCAATGGGCATTCCCATAAAGCCGCAAAAATCCTTATAATCTATTGAGCTATTGATTGTTATGCTGATTTTAACTCACTATCCAATATGCTCACTCCCATAAAAAATCAGGGAGATGAGCATACTTGCATTTTGCCCTAAACCCATATAATCAATTGTATATCAATTTATTATATAGACATTCATAGACTTCTTCGGATGCTCATTGGTTCAGAATGGTAGGGATAGCGGGCTCCGGCGAGTATAGATCCTGATGCCTGTTATTTTTTTGTGTGCTGCGGAATGGGTAAAATTTACCATTCTGTCCCAATTGGCCGGTAGAAGTTGCAGTCATTGTTAAAACATTGCCTGATAATGTTGCAGGTCCGAAAGAAGTCGTCATATAACCTGCAGAGGTCCCGAGATTCACGGGTGCAGATCCGGCCCTTCTGCCCCCGTCGTCCCTTTATTTCATTGCCACGGGTGCAGATCATGGGTTTTCGCCCCCGTCGTTTGATTCACGTGTGCAGATCCGGCCTTTT
>ENA-OPNJ01000185-OPNJ01000185.1-human-gut-metagenome-genome-assembly--contig:-NODE-185-length-30015-cov-2.355975_pt1 | contig 30015 bp, 19 predicted proteins | sample MGYA00241535_ERZ501767 | MGnify/ENA primary metagenome ERZ501767 (study PRJEB25962, sample SAMEA2042564) | human gut metagenome | biome: human gut; feature: human-associated habitat; material: faeces...
GGAAGTAACGGTCGAAACCGGAAACCATCAACAACTGTTTCAGTGTCTGCGGGCTTTGAGGCAAGGCATAGAATTGTCCCGGGTTCATGCGTGAAGGAACGACGAAATCGCGTGCACCTTCGGGTGTGGAGCCTACCAGAATCGGAGTTTCCACTTCGATGAATCCCTGGCTGTCCAGGTATTTGCGTACTTCAATTGTCATTTTATGGCGAAGCTCCAGATTGCTGCGTACATTGGCACGGCGCAGGTCTAGATAACGGTACTTCATGCGGATATCGTCGCCACCGTCCGTATTTTCCTCGATGGTGAAGGGAGGGGTCAGCGATGAGTTCAGAACATCCAGTTCCGATACGATGATTTCAATGTCTCCCGTCGGGATATGCTGGTTTTTGCTGAAACGTTCGTTGACGGTACCCTTAACCTGGATTACGAATTCACGGCCCAAGCGGTTGGCACGCTCGCAAAGTTCGGCATTCACCTCTTCGTTGAACACTAATTGGGTAATTCCGTAACGGTCGCGGAGGTCAATGAAAGTCATGCCTCCCATCTTACGGCTGCGCTGTACCCAACCTGCCAGCGTCACTTGCTTGTTAACATCGGAGATACGGAGTTCTCCGCAGGTGTGTGATCTATACATCTTTTTATTTACTGTTTGACGATTTACTTATTTACTATTTTGAACATGCAAAAATACATAAAACATATTATATGGCGCATCAAAAGGGGAAAGTTATTTTCAGAAACTCCTTTAGTACCTTTTTTACAACATTACATTTTTGTCAGTTTCTTGAATTGCCTTTTGCCTTTATCCAGTATCATCTTGTTTTTATGGGCGATGTCTTCCACAAAAGCATCATTAATTTGTTTCAGTCCGTTGATATAGTCTTGTGCCCGCTGCAAGACATTCGAAGTGTCTTTTTCCGCATCCCGGGGAACAATGACCTGCAGTCCTTTCTTCATAATCTTTACATCTACATTCTCTCCCATCATCATCGGGTCGCCGTCAAAGTGGACTACCCCCGGTTTAGAACGGTGAATACGGAGTGTCTGGCAACGGAACGTCTTAATCCGGCTGTTCTGGTCAATGGTCTTGTTGAAGAGCTGGAAAGAGAGCGACGGTACATCGAGCACAGTGAACGGCTCGAGTATGGTGACGTCCAGCAGTCCGTCGTTCAAGGTGGCTTGTGGGGCAATATACGCATTGTTTCCATATTGCGATGCGTTTCCGCAGGCTATCAGGAACGCCTTGTATCGCAGGGTGCTGCCGTCCATTTCCAGTTCATAGGTTTCCGGACGGTACTTCAGGCTTTCGAGCAGAGTCTTTTCCAGATAAGTGAGTGGTCCTCTCCTTCCCGCCTTGGAGAATTGCAGGCTTACAAATGCGTCGAATCCCACGCCGCAGGTGCAGAAGAAAGGCACATCGTTGATTTTTCCGTAGTCAATGATGTCTATCAGTCCGTCATTGATGATGTCGATGGCCTTTTTCGGCTCCATCGGAATCTGCAGATGGCGGGCAAGTCCGTTGCCGGAACCGCAGGGAATGATGCCCAAAGCGGTTTTTGTATGTACCAGTGAGCGGGCTATCTCATTGATGGTGCCGTCTCCTCCTATGGCGATGACGGCATGTGCATCTTCTTGTGCCTTCTGTGCCGCTATCTCTACGGCATGGCCTGCCCGTTCGGTATAAATCACTTCTTGTGCATACCTTTCCTTATCCAGTTTTTCATCGAGCCACTTCAGTATCTGCTCCTTACTCTGAGTGCCGGATATGGGGTTTATGATGAATGCTATTTTCTTCTTGTTTTCGTTCATGCAAGGGTTGTTGCTATGCAGGTTTTCCAACTGGCAAAAGTAATATAAATATCTGAAAAATTAACCACATAATTCTTTTTAAAATAAGTATAAGTAGTTTTTTTAATGTAAATAGAACATATACCGACATATTTTGCTATCTTTGCCCCCTGTTTTTTAAGACTTGTATTTAATAGAATTAAATATTCATTATATAAAAGATATTTCATGGGTTTACTACAAGACAAATTTGCGAAATACGACCTGCCGCAGCAGTTTATGGCAAAAGGCGTATATCCTTATTTCCGCACAATTAACAGCCATCAGGATACAGAGGTAATGATGGATGGTAAAAAGGTTCTGATGTTCGGCTCTAATGCATATATGGGACTGACATATGACAAGCGTATCATTGATGCCTCGATAGCTGCCACAGAAAAATATGGCACCGGTTGTGCAGGTTCCCGCTTTCTGAACGGAACACTCGATATACATGTTGAACTGGAGAAGGAATTGGCTGAATTCGTAGGAAAAGATGAAGCACTCTGTTTTTCTACCGGATTTACTGTAAACGAAGGTATTATTCCTGCCGTTGTAGGCCGTGGGGATTATATTATTTGTGATGACCGTGACCACGCTTCCATTGTAGATGGCCGCCGTCTTGCATTTGCCACTCAGTTGAAGTACAAGCATAACGATATGGAGGCTTTGGAAAAAGAACTCCAGAAATGCGAACCGGATGCTGTAAAGCTGATTGTTGTGGATGGAGTATTTTCCATGGAAGGTGACTTGGCCAATCTGCCTGAGATTGTCCGCCTGAAGAAGAAATACAATGCCAGCATTTATGTGGACGAAGCTCACGGCTTGGGAGTATTCGGAAAACAAGGCCGTGGCGTTTGCGATCATTTCGGTGTTACCGAAGATGTAGACCTGATTATGGGTACATTCAGCAAGTCGTTGGCTTCTATCGGCGGTTTTGTGGCTGGAGACAAGGCGGTAATCAATTGGCTGCGCCACAATGCCCGTTCCTATATTCCAGGCAAGTAGCACCCCTGCTGCTACGGCTGCAGCTCGCGAGGCGCTTCACATCATCAAGTCCGAACCTGAACGCATCCAACGTCTGTGGGACATCACTAACTATGCTTTGAAGAAGTTCCGCGATGCAGGCTTCGAAATCGGTGAGACAGAATCTCCTATCATTCCTCTCTATGTGCGTGATACAGAGAAGACATTTATAGTAACGAAGCTGGCTTTTGACGAAGGTATCTTCATCAACCCGGTTATTCCGCCCGCGTGTGCCCCACAAGATACGCTGGTGCGCGTAGCGTTGATGGCTACCCACACCGTAGAACAAGTGGATTACGCTGTAGAGAAGTTGACCAAATGCTTCAAGGCACTGGATATTATCAAGTAAACTGATTCAAACAGATATTAGGAAAGCCGTTTAATAATGATTAGGCGGCTTTTTGTTTAATACGAAACGGAATAGGGTTAAGATTAAATCGTAAAGTATATGAAAAAGAACTTCTTCATCATTGCTGCTGTAGTATGCGGAATGAGTTGTACCACCACTGCCTATGCGCAGTTCAAAATCGGTGGAAAGAAAATCAATGTGACCAAAGTTGTCCAAGCCGGTACAGATGCCGTCAAGGCCATTTCATTGTCCGATGCTGACATTGCAGCGATGAGCAAGGAATATATGGAATGGATGGATACACACAATCCGCTGACAAAGCCCGATACGGATTACGGCAAGCGTCTGGAGAAGCTGACTGGAAATATCAAGGAAGTGGACGGCTTGAAGGTGAACTTCGGTGTTTACGAGGTAATAGATGTGAATGCCTTTGCGTGTGGTGATGGCAGTGTACGCATCTGCGCCGGACTGATGGACATCATGACGGATGATGAAGTGATGGCAGTTGTCGGCCACGAGATAGGTCACGTCATCCATACGGATTCCAAAGATGCGATGAAGAATGCTTACCTCCGTTCGGCTGTGAAGAATGCTGCCGGTGCGGCAAGTTCTACAGTATCCAAATTGAGTGATTCTGAACTGGGTGCCATGGCCGAGGCATTGGCAGGTGCTCAATACTCCCAGAAGCAGGAGACAGAAGCGGATGATTATGGCTTTGAATTCTGCATCAAGAATAATCTCGATCCGTATGCCATGTACAATGCTTTGAACAAATTGCTTGAACTTTCAGCGGAAGCACCGAAGGAATCTAAGTTCCAGAAGATGTTCTCTTCTCATCCGGATACAGCCAAGCGCGTGGCACGTGCCAAGGAGAAAGCGGATGAATATATGAAAGATAAGAAATAACTATCCGTTGCTTACTATGATGAAGTGGGATCAGAGGTTTCTCTGAATCCCACTTTTTTTGTGCCGAGACTATGATATAGGCTTCTGGGGAAGCTGATAGGGATAATTCGTTAGTTCACAGTGCTGAACACTTTGTTTTAGCTATAGAAAACAAAGTGTTTTTATATGATGAAACGAAATGTTCTTTTAAGGGAAACAAAGTGTTCCCTTTAATGAAACAGACTGTTCGGTTAAGGGAAACACTTTGTTCTGTTTGGCAAAACACCTTTTATTTGCTTATTTGCTTTTAAATCAGAATAATTTTAGTATGTTTGCCACATTATTTATGAAAAACATGACTTTTGTATGAAAAAGCAAGACTTCCTCTTTATTTTTGTTCTGGTGATAATATTCCTGCCATTCTTTGTGAGTGAACCCGTTTACGATTGGTATAAGTCTTTCAACGCTGCACATGGCATGGTAATGAGTTTCATTAAATTCGGAATTCTTGCTACACTGGGTGAGATGCTGGGGCTTCGTATCAGTGCCGGAGTCTATAACCGAAAAGGATTTGGTGTACTGCCGCGTGCCGTAGTGTGGGGACTGTTGGGAATGGGAATCAACGCGGCCATGATTATCTTCTCCAAAGGTGTGCCGCAATTCATGGAATATATGGGAATGGCAAATGCCGCCGCCATTATAAACGGAGAATTCTGCCTGGACAAATTATGGATAGCCCTCGCCATTTCAGTTGCTATGAATACCATTTTCGCTCCGGTATTCATGACATTCCATAAGATTACGGATACGCATATCCTGGATTGTGGCGGTTCGCCTCGCAGCCTCCTCACTCCTATCCCGATGACCCGCATCATTACGCATCTGAATTGGGATGCACAATGGAATTTTGTCTTCAAGAAAACAATTCCTTTCTTCTGGTATCCGGCACACACCATCACATTCCTCCTGCCGGGAGAAATGCGGGTGCTGTTTGCAGCGATATTGGGTGTGGTGCTCGGGGTATTGCTGGCTATTGCGGCTCGGATGAAATAATCCGGCCTATATATTCTCGAATGATTTCAAGCAAGTCTTGCGGATAAGGTATAAAGAACTTCTCTATCATTTTCGGATACTGAGGTACAAAGGGGTTGGGTATCATTGTGACAAGGGTATCCAATTCTGCCTTCCGTTGCTCTTCAGTCTCTGAGACGGCGTAGCGGATAGTCCACCAGAACAAGAAAGTCTGGTTAAGATACCCTTTGGGGGTGATGACTTGCAGTTGCTTGTAGCGCTCGGACTGTAACATGATTTTAATTCTTTTCTCCTGTTCTTTCTCACTGATGGAACATAGAATGTCATACCATTCATCAAACTCCTGACGCAAGCAGGCGACAAATGCCCATTCGGCAATTCTATATTTGGCAAATTCTGGAATCTTCTTTAGAAGTACGAAGATATGTCCTATATTCAATTCGCCTTTATATAAACCTTTGACTTTTGTATAGTCTTCAATGGAAGTGATTGTGTGTAAAAGGGAGTAATATATTTCCGGACTCATCGGCACATGGTGTTCATCAATGAATTTCAGAGTATTCTGAAGCACCAGTTTTTTGTTTGTTCTGTTGTTGGCCATGCGGCTGATGACATTGTTCCAGTAGATTTGTGTGCGTGCAATGGAAATATGTAAATCATCTTCCATCTCTTTTATACGGCTTTCGGCTTCTTCGAAGGTCATGCCGCGTTCCCGCATTTGATAGCATATGTCCTTCATAATTGGATAATGTTCGACAAATAGGTAGGGTTTGGGAATGACGGCTCCTACCTTTTTCAACATACAATATGAATCGTAATTGATAAAAACCTTTTTACTGATTGCTTGCTCTTGCAGCCGTTGGGCGTTTTCCTTATCATTCTGACGGAGCAATGCCTTCATGCAACAGAAGATAATTCCTCCATCATATACGCCCACGTCCAGCAGACAATACACATATTCCAGAATAGTGCTTTCTTTAATTTTCCACCCTTCCGATGTATAAATGGGAAAAGGCTGCGGAACGTTGTCTTGTGCTCTTCCGGCATAGTATCGCTGGATAAGCATTTGCTTCAATACATCCTTTGGCGCATCCAGGCTTTTCATTATTTCCTCATTTATAATCAGTTGTATTTCTTCCGGAGGAAGTGAATCTTGGGTGTGGTTGGTCAGGTGATAGAGTAAATGTTTATGTGTATAACTGTTCTGTTGTACGGTGTATTTTTCGGACATCCGCTTTATCATGTCCACTTTTTGTTCATAATAGGGATATATGAACCGGTTATTGATAATGATATTCAAGATATTGGCATCAGGATGATTGAGCAGTGACTTGTCCAGCCGGTTCTCGAAGAAATCCCTTGCGACTCCTCCTTCTTCCGGAGTCTTTACCTTATTGAACATTTCGGAGACAACGTAGGGCGAATGATTCAAAATCTGTTGTTCTTCCGGAGTAATACAATCGGGAGTTTCTCCGAACAGTGCCTGATACGCCTCTTCATAATTTGATATTTTCAGAATGAATTGTACGATTGTTCTTATATTTCGAGATTCATCGCCGTTTTGGGGACGATGTCTCTTCATATGTGCCTTGATTTCCTTTAGGGTCATGCGTTGGTATAGGATACCTTGTGTGTGCTGGCTCGGGTAATCCAGTAAAGACTGGTCTGCTTCCAGTAAATGGTATTTATGGAACAGTTCCTCGCATTCCTTAATCCCGCTATAAGTGGAGGTCGTATCCAATAAGTCGTTCAGGTAGATTTCACCCACTTTCAGTTTGGTCTTGTTTTCTTCTTCTTGCTGCTCCAACCTTTCCATAAAAGTGTTGAAGATTCCTTTGGCCTGCTCAAAATTTTTAGCCTTTTGGAGCATAAAGTTCAATGAGTAGCCATCACAGTTATTCCCCATACGGTTCCATAAATCATAGGCATAAGAGGACGGTATGTTTTCGAGTGCTCCATTCAACACTTCGGTCTTGTTCAGGAACATACTGGTATCCTCTTTTTTGTCGACAGACAGTTCTGTCAGTTCGTTGAAGAATGCAACCAGCTCTTCCGGCTGGCTGAATCTTTTGAAAACTTCCAGCCAGGTGTAGGGAGCAATAAAGTTGAAGAAAAAGACTGCATCGTCGTGGGGAACTACCCCTTTATCATTCTTCTGCAAGAAGTTCTTGATGTCGTGTATGTCAGCCAGAGTCTGTGCTTTATGCATAAGCTGCCTGGCGAAATTACGTATTCTTTTCTCTTTCAGTTCTGTCAGATAAGTCTCATTGTTGCTTTCCTGCCCATGGGCGCTCTCTGCAGAATCGGAGAAGAAATCATCTATGTCGTCATCATCGGCACTTGGGGAAGCTTCGTATATAAAGGAAGCGTTGAGGTATATTTCTTTGGCTTCGTCCATGTCGAGGAACCGTACCAATTCTGTCTGAAATTCAATATACGAGTTTTCTATATACTTGTCTTGCATTTGCCCTTGTTCATTGAGCAAATCCTTGTGTACAATGTCCTTATCTTGTTGTGTCTGCAGTCTGGGCAAAAGCCACCGCAGCACATTCAGCTCTCTCCTATTATATTTTTTTGTTAATTTCCAAATATGGATGGCCTCTGCATTGGTAGGAGCAAAATTGGCTATATTGCCAATATAGGCGTCCACCCAATCAATGGAAACGCTTTCCGGGTTTGTTCCCAGTTCCTTACTTGTATATAGCGTTTGTTCGTTTTTATAAATGCGGCTTACAACATCATTGATGATATACTGTTGGAGTTCGGGGGCATTTACCGAACAGTTTTTCACCCGATGCAGGATCTTGGTTGTATTTTTGAAAAAGTTCGGTCTGTCTTTGTAGTAGATATAGCGGAATATGCCCTTTATGGCTTTCTTTTCAGTTGCCAGTAGGTCATCGGACGGTTCACTGCTATAGTACTGGAAAACCTGGGTTACTATGATGTCTTCAACTTCAAATGTGTCCTTTTCAATGTCCTGATAATAAATCAAATCATCTACTTTGCCTGCCAATTCACAGATGGTGCTTCTGTCGGCCTTTTCGTAACTGTTCTCATAGGTGAATTTGAGGAAATCGAGCAATAGGTCTATTTTATTGCGGCTTCTCTTTTTCCACATCCACAAACATTTTATGGCGTGGCAGAGTTGTCGAAGCATGGATTTCTGCAGGTTGCTTAAATTGCTGTTCTGGAACTGGTTGTTATATCTGGTCTTGATTCTGTCTATGTCGAAAAACAAGGAACCGATAGTCATGCCGGCTTCGGGTCGGAGTTTAAGATAGCCGTATGTCCTAAGCTCGCGGGCATATTCATTTATTTTTTTGAAGGATAAAGGTTTGATGCCCACTTCGACTATGGCCGGAGGAACCATTTCATTGAAAGTAAGCATGGATTTCACTTCCTTGAAGCTATAGCTTGTAGTGGCAATAACCTTGAAGTCCGGATTGCCGATGTGAAGGATTTCCGATAACTTGCGAAGTAATTCTCTGTCAATGGGTATCGGCTTTTCATTCTCTTCTTTCCAAAACAACAGCTGCAAATCGTCCAGTAGAAGAATCTTTTTGCCATGCTGGAATTGGGATACAGAAAGCCGTTCTAACTGTTCTTTGGTCGTATCGGCATTCAAAATGACCACATAATATTCCTGAGGGAGCTTTTTCAGCATTCGGCAAACGGCAATAGTCTTTCCCGAAGTGGATTGACCGGTGACGATGATTGTCTTGTTTGTGCTGTCAAACTCCTCTTTAAGTTTGTTGTCTACTTCCGGACGGATAAAATAGTAGTCCAGGTTGCCTCTGCGACGGTTGGCTTGGCTGTTGGGAATAATTTTATCATACTCCATCTTATGGCAAGAGATTGCGCAAAAGGGATTATTGAGAAAACTTTCACGATCCTTGACCAACGCGTCCCTTAGCTGCTCCAGCGTATTGCACTGCTTCTCATACCGCTCGATAACGGTATCGTCGTCCAGGTGCTTTTGCATGTATTCCGCATAGAAGTCTTTCCATAAAGTAGTGTTTGTCCAGTCTTCCTGGGTGTATTCCAATGTCGGATTCTGATAGAAATAGATATGTTTGTTGGATGCATTTTCGATGGCAACATTAAACTCTCCGATGGTCTTGGAGCGTATCCAGTTTCCGGCGAAGAAGATGATGACGTCACATTGCCTTATCTCTGAATTTATGATTTCCTGCGTATCGCCTTTAGCTAAATCGTTGTCTCCATTTTTTTCGTGCCGGTGCACTACAATATTGAGTTCGCTGTTGTTTCTTTCCGTCAGGACTTTTTCCATTAAATCCCTTTCTTTCTGAAAACTCAGCGAAGAGGCTATAAATACATGGTATGTTTTCATAATATAGTGTTGGTTACTTCCTATGTGTTGTTGTTTACGACTAGCGGAATGCCGGCTGTGATACATCTGTCATACGCTTTTGAGCTTTCCTTCAATTCATCATACGGACGTATATCGGGATGCACAAAGCGTTTCTTTTTGAAGATGTCTCCCATTTCCTTGCTGCCATAGATTAACTCTTCTTCTTCGGCGGTGGGTTTACGGAAGCCAAGCAGCAGCTTCTCCATGTTCCAACGGTTATGTTCGACTTCGGCAAGCAATGTTATCTGGTCGTTGTCCAGTTTCACGTAACCATCCGTAATGCCTATGGAGCGTAGCTTGGGACTAATGGAATATGCACTGTACAAATTGGACCACTGAAGGGATACGGACAGTTTGTTCCATGAGTCTTTCAGCTCATTGTCAGGTGGGCATGATTGAGGAACATTTCCATATTTATTCTTGAAATCGTATATATAATTGATGATTTGTCCCTCCCTCCGGCTTTTTTTGTCCAAGTCGTAACAGTTGTCCAGCATTCCAAAAGGAAAAACATGGGAATATTTATGAATCGCTTCATCTTTCTTTTTACTGTTAAGCATATTGAGCAGTGCACTGGAGGTTTCCTGACGGACAAAAACTGGGATGTTTTCATCATATACATCGTCCGGCAGATATAATCCCATTGCCATGCTTTGAGGAGGATAATTGAGGCAGACGGCAATCGTCAATACTTGGCCTGAGTCATGTACCCATTCTTTAATTAGGTTCTGGATGGCAGGAGTTTCCGCACGGCCTTTGATAAATTCGAATTCCACATCCAGAAAGTCTGCATCTTTTCCTTTAAAACGGGTGGGAAGGACAAATCTCTCGTGCCTTTCGTCCTTGCTCATGTCGTAATAATGGGTAGACGATATCTCGAAATAATGGCGGTATCGTCCACAAAAGAAATTCATTTCCCGGTCGGCATTTTCATCAATGAAGGTAATGACACTTTTTATGTTCTTGTCCCGGCAGAAGTTTGGAAAATGCAACAGATGGGCAGCTTCCACTCCTATTGCCACTCCCATACGGCTCATACCGATGATAACAAGATGAACATGTTTTTCGCTTTCGTAGGTTATTGCCTCACGGTCGAGAGGAGGATATTCAATGCAGTTCTCCCCTTTTCCGTATTGCCGGCTTACCAATATCTTTTTGGCCCAGCCCTCGTAGAAGTTAAAGGGATGGAATTCTATATATTTTCTCCATTCGGCAGACAAATCGGTCAGTTGGAAAGCGGCAAAAGTAGTCTGATATTCGAAAAGAACGGTGAATGGTATGAGGGAACATTTATTGCATCGTTTATGAATGTCAACTATCTTTTTCAGGCAGTCTATGTTCAGTGAGTCATGGTCATGTTCGTTCCTCTCTCCGATAAGGAATACTTCGCGCGCTTTGGTAGTATAGAGTTTTTCCAACTCCTCGATCGAGTCGCGCCGGGCACGCAGCACCACAATTCTTTTTTCATTTTTGGCATCCAGTTCCGTATGGATTTTGCTACGGATTTCTTGTGCCGGTTGGGTACTCTGAATCAGAATATGGCAATTCCCATAATGTGTGTCATCGCAAATTTGCTGGATAAGAGTGGGGACCATGTTGTCAAAACCGATAATGACGATGTGGTTTTGCAAAGGGTAAACGATATCGCCTTCACGATATCGCTCAACTCTGCGTTCCAGCATATTGGAGATTACGGATATCAATAATCCGCAGAACAAAATTAATCCCAGCACTACGACCAATAGAGAGAACCAACGCAGATAAGGTGGTACTTCCACAATATTCCCCGGATCAATGAACAGACAAATCAACTGAAGCAAACGCCCCATAGGTACGTCTTTATCAATACCGGTCCATTCTTCAAGAGACGGCTCAGGAAAGATAAATGCAAAACTTACCAGATATATCAATAAGAAAACAGTTACTATGACTCCGAAAAGCCAAGCAAGCTGCCTCCATCCTTTTCCGGAAAAAGAGCGGTCAAAATGAAGGGCAAAAAGTCTTGTTAGCAGATTCATATTTGTTTTGTCATTAGGCAGTTTCCTTTTTTTCAGTTTCTTGTTTCAATTCTTTTCTGATATTCTCTTTCAGTTTATTGATTTCTTTCTCATCGTTATTAATAATCTCCCGTTTTTCTTTTTCCTGATACAAGGATGCAAGAATGTTTCTTTCTTGTTCCAGATTCAATGAGAATACATCTATTAATCTCTTGATACATAGAAAAAAACAGATGCATACGCTAAGGGAAATGATGGCATGGAGTGTCATCAGGTAGGTCATTCCACGCGATGGAAAGAATTGAATAAGGTTTTGGAATGTAGTGCATGTCACAATCAATGCTGCAACCAGAAAGAGAATGATAAAGGCAGGAATCACGAATTTCCACCAGTGCCGGATAGGATAATACTTGTTCTCACTCGTCCTCATAGTACTATAATAGATATTGGATTATTATTTCTTCTGTATGTCGAATCCCAGTTTCATAATCAGTTTCAGTGTCTGTATGGCTGTTTGCCGGTCGTATTCTCGTTCTGAGTCCGGTAACTCTTCGTATGGTACAAGTCCGGGATGTGTCTTTAATTCATCATTGCGTGTCTCTCCGTATTTCCATCCTTCTTTCACTCTTCCCAAAGCCCATACTTCATGCACATTGCGTGCCATGGCTTCTGTGAGTTCCGTCAAATTATCCGGTAAAGTGATATTTTCTGCGTTCAAAGGGGACGGTGTGTATGTTTTCATTTTCTGTTATTTAAAATGTGGAAGTAAAAAGTTTATTGGTAGCAATATTAGGCATTTCGGACGACAGAAACAAAAAAAAGGAAAGCTATTTCCAAAAAAACATGCAGATTACAATGGAAAAAACATTGCAACCTGCATATAAATCGGGAGAAGCGTGAATTATAAGTTAGCTTCCGTCACTACCTGCCCGTCAAACAGATTGATGATACGTCCGGCAAATCCGGCATCATGTTGTGAGTGTGTCACCATGACAATCGTAGTGCCTTCCTTATTCAGTTCATTCAGTAGTTCCATTACCTCTTTTCCGTTCTTTGAATCGAGGTTACCGGTAGGCTCATCGGCAAGTATCAGTTTAGGGTTTGATACGACTGCACGGGCGATTGCCACGCGTTGCTGTTGTCCGCCGGACAATTGTTGCGGGAAGTGCTTGCTGCGGTGCATGATTGCCATACGCTCCATAGCGGTTTCCACCCGGCGCTTGCGTTCGGTGGCAGGAATGCCCATGTAGAGTAACGGCAGTTCGATGTTTTCGTATACATTCAGCTCATCAATCAGGTTGAAACTTTGGAATACAAAGCCGATGACTCCTTTACGCAAGTTGGTACGTTGGGCTTCTGTATATTTGGATACTTCCGTCCCATTCAAGTAATATTCTCCGGATGTAGGATTGTCCAACAGACCGAGGATATTCAGTAAAGTGGATTTTCCGCAGCCTGAAGGTCCCATGATAGCAACAAACTCCCCTTCTTTCACTTCAATGTTTACGTCGTTCAAAGCCAGAGTCTGTACTTCCTCGGTCTTGAAAATCTTCTGTAAGTTTACTGTCTTAATCATAATGCTTTGTTTTTATGGGTTATAAATATATCATTTCTTACTCGGATTTGATGCAGTCAATCGGATTTGTTTTGTTCAGCAAATAACTTTGCAGACACACTGTGACGGCAGATATTATCCAGACAATACATAGTGGCAGAAAGTCCATAACGGTGAAGGGGGCTTTATAGGCAAACTGTTCATGCCAATGGTGCATGAGCCAATAGACAATGGGGACAGCTAGAATATATGCAAGCAGAATTTGCAGGCAGAATGGTTTATTCAGCAACAGCACGATTTGTCGGGATGTTGCTCCATGAATCTTGCGAATGCTGATTTCGCGGATACGCTGGCGAGTGGCATACCATGAAATGCCGAATAAGCCGAAGCAGGTCAATATCAAGCCAATCAGAGAATAGGCGATAAGGAGTTTGGAGAGAGACAAGACTTTACCATTGCGTTTCATAAAGTCTTGGTGCATGTCTGTGTATTGAAATATCTCCCCTTCATTCATCTTTTCCCATATTTGGGCTATTTGATGTAGTGTTTCTTGTTTATTGCTTTCAATCAGCTTAATCTGCAGATAGTTGGCACCCGACATTCTCTCTGTAGGTGGAAGGTAAAGTATGACCGGGGTAATTTCATTTTCCAATGAACTGAACGGGAAGTCCTCTAATACACCGCCGATGATGTATAAAGAATCGGCAGACTGGTCAAATTCTTTCAAAGGTTTTCCAATGGCATTTATTCCTGCTGGAATCAGCATTCTGACATAGCTTTCGTTGACCAGTGCAGGATAGGCATATTGTTTTTGCAGTTGTTCGGGAGCGTTGCCGGACAAGAGTTTGAACCCCATCGTTTTTACCAGATTGGCATCACTATACAGCATTAATAGGTAGGAACTTTTTTCCGTACCGTCGGCTTGTTTGATGGATAGCTCACGTATCCATGAATTCAATATGGAGCCTTGTGACAGGGCGATGGACTCTATTCCTTGTACATGTTTCTCCAGCTCTTCTTTAAGTATTGTAGCCGGTGCGGCATTGAAATCTCCTATTTCAATCCGATTTTCGTAACAGTAGGCCCGTTCCTTGATGAGATTGATTTGTTCATTGGCAACGAGAGTAGCGAATATCAGCCCTATAGAAATGGAAAACTGAAGAATGACCAGCAAAGCTATGAAACGTTGTTTCTTTTTACCTCCGTAAAGCGTCTTGTATTCGCTGAATGAGAGTTGTGAAAGTCTATGGCTGATATACCAGGCAGGGACAATGGACATAACTAGTACAAAGAGCACTAACAAGGGTAGCATCTGTAGGCTGAAAAAGAAATGTACGTTTAAATGGGATGCAAATAATCCATTGAAAAAAGACAGACAGTCGTTGATGATGAGTAAAGATAATCCGAATGCCAGCAGCACAGTGAGGAATGCATCACCAAACAGTTGGATGCGGATATCCTTCAAGCTGCTTCCCATCAGTTTCTCCACATGTATCATTTTGAGCTGTTGCAATACACGGCTCAGGCTCATGTTGGTATAGTTGCAGCAGGCTATGATAAGTACCAACAAGGCGGCAGCAAGGCTGATATACAATAATTGCACATTACTTTGATTGATATACGGCAGAGGTTGTTGTGTATCGTAGTCCGGTGTAGTAAAGTAGATGTCGGACAGAGGGTCGACGTAATATTGTGTCTTTTCCGGAATCAAAGTGGGAATCTTGTCGTGGTTGATTTTTTCGGTAAACTGTTGGGCATCGGTATTTGGAATTAGTTTCAGAAACGTCATTCCACCCCAAAAGTCTTTGTTATTCCCGGTAATCATGTCGAATTGGAGCAATGATTGTGACCGTGACTTTAATATGGCTGCCACTTCATAACTTTGGGTATCAGTCATGGTTTTTATTTCCAGCAATTCTCCTAATGGATTTTTATCTCCAAACAGTTTATGTGCAAAAGCTTCACTGAGTGCTACTTTGCCCGGTTGTTCCAATACTTGCTTTAAACTACCGGCAATGGGATGATAGTGGAAGAAATGTTGCAAAGTAGTATCGGCAGATATAAAGGTTATATCGTGGTAAATCTCCCCTCCATATTTACAATATTGTGGAACCAGAGAATTGATACGCAGGTAGTCTTCCACTTCTGCATATTTTTCTTTCAGCATAGGGGGAATATTGGCATCAGCATAGGCCACCTTGCTTCCGTCCTGCATCGGATTATCCTGACGCAGACAGAAAATACGGTTCTTGTCCCGATTGCCACTCTCTATATTGTAATCATGTACATAATAGGTGAACAGCAAGTTTGTACATGCTAGCCCTATAGCCAGACTGACTATAGAAATGAAGAAGAAAACTTTGTTTCTCCACCAACTGCGGGTAATTATTTTTAGGATTGTAAGTATGGTCATAATCTTTAGGTAAATATATTTTCTTATTCGTTTTTAATGACTTCTGCCGGATTTGTCCTTGCTATTTTCAGAATACGGAAAATAATAGTCAGAGTAGTAATGACAGCTACGATTATGAAGATTGAAATCCAAAATAGCGGGCCATCATTAAAGAATACGATATACATGTTTTTCCATAACTGCAGTATGGCATAACATAAAGGAAATGCCATTGTTGCCGAGAGTACAAGCTGATAAATATACGTACGGGCAAACAATATGATAATCTGTTTCAATCCTGCACCATTTACTTTACGGATTGCCACTTCCTTTTGTCTGCGTTCCGTATCCAGTGTGATTGCCGAATAGACGCCTAATAAAGTGATTATAAGGCTGACAAATGAGAAGAATAAGATTATCCCTTTCATGTTGTTCTCGATGGCTTGCGCTTGGTGAATGTCTTCCTGCAAGGTCGAAATGTGTAATTGTATACTCGGTGGAAGATTCTCTTCCAGCATTTTCTTAACGAAAGCCTCTACTTCTTCTGCTTTTCCGGGTACACACTTCAAATAGCAATGACCTACATAATATTTGAAATCACAAGGCAGAAAGACGAAGCCCTGGCTCTGATTGTAAGTGTCGGCTACAAAATCGGAACAAATGCCGCATACCGTGTAGCTATCTTGATAATTGTACAAGGTGGTTCCCAGTAAATCCTTCTTTATACGTTCTACCAATTTACGGTCTGCTACCATGTCACTATTTGTCTTCAGGACATGCCCGGAGAGAATGGGGATATTCATAAACTCGAAAAAGTTATTAGGAACATTCATTATATTGACTTCAAGGCTACTTTCCCGGTTATCTTTTTCTGTCTGCATGCTTGTTCCCGAAATACCTTTCAGATAATTAATATCTGTCAGCATTTTATCTTTTATATCCGGATGTTGACTGATGCGCTCTATGAGAGCAAGCTTTTCGTCATTTTTCATAAAACGGTAATCCATAGGAATACTGATGATTTCGGACTTTTCTTTTTCTGTCAGTGTGTTGAACAGTGTGGAACCGGTCTTGTTAGCCTGCAAATATAAAGCGACTGTAAAGACTATGAATAACCAACAGATGAAAAATTGGATACCCAAAAGACAATTTCGTATCTTCTGTTTGTGGCGTTTGGATTTGTTCTTGTAAATACTTGACTGGATGGAGGCATGCTTCATCCTCCATACGGTAAACAAGCAGAGTAATAAGCATAGTAAAATAACGCCTGCCATATATTCTATTGTCTGTATCAATAATAGGTCCCGTTCAATGACTAATGTGAAATCAAATAAAGAGAATGAAAGGTAAGGGGTAAATATTTCTATCAGACAGAAAGTCAATAAGAAGGCTATGAACGAAATGATAATGGCTTGGGTAAAAAGTAACCAAAATAGTTTGTTGCCATTACTTCCATTCACTTTACGAATGCCGAACTCGTGCGAACGGTTCAGATAACTCCCCGTCAAAAAATGAAAAAAGTTGAGTAGACCAGTCAGTAGAATCAAAAGGCCGACAATGAATGTGATTCCGGCAAAGTAAGGGGCAACGGATTTCTCCCGAAAAAGTTTTCCGAAATTCGAGGCTGATACGGTATTTTTCTCATTGAATATTGTGTGCTTCAAGTCCATTGCACGGAAACTTGCTTCAAGTTGCGCGGATGTTTTGCCCGGACGAAGAAGAGCAAAAGTAAGTCCACCGGTCATACTGTCTCGTCCATCGAATTGTATAAGTCCTTCGCTGTCGTTCAAGATTAACATATCAATCTTTTGGAGAAAGCTAAGGCTGGTATTCAATGGAATATCTTCTATTATCGCTTGTATGGTATAGATGGTACCTCCTGTTCGTGGTGTGGTATCAGGTGAAGAGAAAAGCCGTTGTGCTAAGGTCATTCGCTTTCCTATCGGATTCTCTCCGAGACCAAATATTTTGTGTGCCAGAGAGCGTGTCAGTATCACGGCATTGGGAGTTTGCGATGCTACAGCCCATGAACCTTGTAATACTTCCGGGGTGAACACGCTATGGTAGGCTGTATCTACTTCCATAGCATATAAATCTTCGTAAGGCAGTTCTTCCTTGTCGATAGTTTCCACATTGTAGCTACGTGGGCGGGGATAGGCAACAAAAGTAAATGCTTCTACTTCTTGGAATTGCAATTGGCGCAGACTCTCAAACAACGTAGCGGGAGTTCCGGAATAAGGTTCTTCTGCTGGAGTGTATAGGTTTATGTCTGCAATGCGTTCCCAGTGGGTAAAGCACTTGTCGGTAGAATTTATATAGCGGCTGCAATATAGGCAGATACTAAAACAAAGTATACCTACCGACAGTCCGATGATAGAGATGATATTCTGTGCCTTGTACTTTAATAGGTTTCTGAATGCTGTTTTAATATAATGTCTTATCATAATAGTATCATTATTGTATTATTCGCTTTTGATTACTTCCGCCGGATTCTGTCGTGCAGCCTTTTTTACTTGATAAACCAATGTTAATATGGAAATTAATGATATGATGATTGCTGCAATAATGAACAACCAACTGCTGATGTTGGCTTTGTAGGCAAAATCTTTCAGATAAATGGTTATTCCCCAATAAGATATAGAAATGGCAATCAAAAATGACATTGCTAATATGATAATGTATTTTTTGAGTAATAACAATAAAATTTCCTTATGTGTAGCGCCATGTACTTTTCGTATAGCTATTTCCCGGTATCTTTGTTGTATGTCAAATAAGGACAATCCAAACAAAGCTATTGAGGATATTAGAATGGCCATAAAGGCGAAAAAGGAATAGGTAATAGTTATTTGCTTGTCTGACTTATAGAGATTCTCAACTTCCTGTTTTGCAAAAGTATAATTGAAGGCTCCATCAGCATTGTCGTTGTGTAGGTTTTCCAGGAAGGCAACGGCATCTTTTTGATGTCCTGGAGCAATTTTAGCTTGCAAAGGAATTTGTGAAAGATATGTTTCACCGTATATAAAAGCTATAGGAAGAACCGGTTGGGATAAATGTCCGCAATAAAAATCTTCGACGATACCTATAATCTGATAAGGGCTCAAATCCCTACGCGGCCATAAAGGTTGTTGGGGTTCCAGCCGGGCATTGATTGCGCTTTCGAGTCCGAAGAGTTGCATGGCTTTTTGATTGAGAATCAGTTTTGCTTCACCTTCATGGTCGATGTCGGCATCCCATAAACGTCCCTGGGATAAACGGAAGCCATGAAATCTTATTTCTTCTTCTGTTATGGGAATGCAATACAATTGTTTGAAATTGGCTTCTCCGAGCTTACGGAAAAGTACCGGAGATTCTGTGAAATATTCATAAGGGGATAAAGAGTAATTCCATGCCGTGAATAAAGGAGAGGCATTCATTGCAGTGGATATATTTTCTTTGGAGGCTTTGCGCAAGGAGGTCTGTTTCAGATATTCTGCTTCAGTGGTAGGCTGTTTGCGTTCATAGCGTTCAAAATGGACTTTAACGATAGAGTCTGTGTCATAGCCTAAATCTATATGAGTCATTTCATACAGTTGTTTGGCGAAGAACATGGAAACAACTATTAGAATGAATGCCACGATATACTGAATACTCAGATAGAGGTTTCTTACAACAGACGATTTTTCACCACTGCCTATTTTCCGTAATGAATGGATAGGCGTGTTGTATTTGAATTTAAAAAACGGATAGATTGAAGCTGTCAATGGCTGTAAAATCAGGATAGCTATGGTTATTCCTATGTCAAATATACCATTAGGTTGTTGAATGACATCAAAATATTTATTTAAGGGAAAGACGGAAATCTCGACAAGGAACCAGGCTATAAATAATGATACAAGTGTCAGACATAAATTCTCGATATATAGTTGGGAGAATAGCTGTGCTGAATTGTTTCCAAAAACCTTCTTTAGTCTGAATTCTTTGCTTCGTTTCAATAATACAACCGTATAAAGACTCATAAAATTGAAGATGCCTACAATTAAAATTAGTACAGCAACAAGTGCCAATAGATGTAGCTGTGGTAAATTCCCCCTTTGCAGCATGTCCTGCCAAACATCAATGGCTGGATGAAAATACACTTCACGCATGGGAAGCAGTTGATACCTGAATTCAACATCCGCAGCACGTGGAGATTGCCGGAACGCTGCATGCCGTGCATTTATCTTCGTAAAGGAGGCCCCTTTATGAATTAATGCCATTTTCATCGGGAAACAGAACTCCCAATCCTTCTGCAATGTTTCAGGAACAAGCAAGTCGAAATGAAGCGAGCGTTTCCCTCTGTCTTTGCCGATAACTCCGGTCACCGTAAGAGGGTCACCGGTAGAGTATTCAATGGTTTTGCCGATAGGATTTATGTTCCCGAATAGTTTCTCACTCAGCTCTTCTGTGATAAAGGCGGTTTGTGGAGACGCCGCCCATGATTCGGCTTTTCCATATTTCATGGGAAAATCAGTCACTATTAGAAACAAGCTGTCTGCTACAATCGTTTCTACATCAATATGTTTTTCTTCCTTTATGATATAGTCTTTATTGAACCATACGAAAGTGGACATCGCTTCTATGTCTGCATCTTCGAGGGGACCTCCGATAACTGCCGTTTTATTGTTGTCATCTTTGTATTCCTGCACCATGATGCCTATCCGGTCTTTGTTGGGACTATAACAATCTACATCATTTTCCTGCTTCACGTAGCGGAATATAATAATGACACAAGCCAAGCTCAGTGCCAGTCCGATAATATTGATTACCGTATATACTTTAAACCTACTTAATGTTCGGATATATAATAGTATGAGTTTCATATTCGTGTCTTTTATTCGTTTTTCATAATGCTTGCCGGATTGATGTTGGCAGCCTTGCTGATTTGCCTAATAATAGTCAACAAGGAGATGGCAGTTGTTATGGCTACTGCTACGGCAAACAAGTCGAATGTCAAAGGGGCTTTGTGGGCAAAATCCTGCAAATAGAGGGTAATGGCAATCCATGACAAGGGTATGGATAGCAAAGTGGCGACTCCCATGACCGAGAGATACTTTTTAATGAGTAAGGGGTAAATATCCTTTGCTTGCGCACCGTTCACTTTGCGTAAACCTATCTCACGGTAACGTTGCCGAATATCGAACAAGGATATTGACAATAATCCCAATGAAGAGATGAAAATGGCTATTCCGGCAAAGAGCGTATAAATGTTCACCACTTGACGGTCTTCACGATACATCTTTTGGAGTTCATCTTCTATCAGCGTATATTCAAAGTCGGTTCTTCCCGTAGATTCTTCGTATAAGCGGCGCAGGAAATCAATGACTTTGGCTTTATTCTCGTGCTTATACGAGGCTGTAACAGTATAAATTCCGCCTATGCTTGCATCGTGATAATAGATGACAACCGGTTGGATGGATTGTGAAAGGTGCCGAACATTGAAATCCTTTATGACCCCTACTATCTCGCAAGGTGGATTGTAGAAATCCGGTAAGCTGCTTGAGGCGTAGTGTGGTTCTTCAGGTTGCAGCTTGTCTTTGGTGATGTCTTTTATTCCATAGACTCTTTTAGCGGTTTCGTTGATAATTACCTTGAAACTGTTTTTGGTGAACGCTTCATCTATGGAGTCGTTCCATAGGCGCCCCTCTACAAGTTGAAAATCGTATATTGCCATGGAGTGGGTCGTTAAATGTGCAGATAATGCCGGATGGAAACCGTTTTCGGCTCTGTTGAGCGCAAAACTGTCAAAACGGAAGTCGGTGAACAGCAAGTCGTTTCCTCTGCTCCAATGCTCAAACAGAGTGCTTTCACTCATTCGTTTATTGACCAAAGCATTACTTATATATTGTCTTTTTCCTTCATCCAATCCCTCCTCTTTAGTTGTTTTATATAAGCCCAATTTATCGACATACATCCGGCAAGTTATCACATCGTGCGAGCGGAAACCGAGGTCGGCGCAGAGCATATACTCCAACTGCCGTACAAAGAATAGAGAAACGGTTATTATAAAGATGGTTACGACATATTGAAAACACAGTAATATCATGCGTGACCGTGTGGAAAAGCGTGAAGATGCCAGCTCGCGTATGGAGTTGACGGGTCTGCTACATGTGTATTTCAAGAACGGATAAACAGTAGTCAGCAATGGCAATCCTAAAAGTACGATGGCAGAGACCTTCCGGTCAAAGCCGGAGTCTGTTGTGGTAGGTATATAAAGTTCATGGAAAAAGAAAAACCTGGTTATTTCTATTAAAGCCCAGCAAAGGAGTAATGCCAGTCCCGTCAATAAGATGTTCTCGGCATATATTTGCAGGAAAATGTCTGTCCTGCCTGCACCGAACACTTTTTTCACCCCAAACTCTCTTGACCGCTTGGACATGATGACAGTGTAGATGTTGATGAAGTTCAGCAGCCCTATGATACCTACCAGGAAGGCTACTACCATCAATACCCGGACATAGCTTTGGTTGCCATATTGATAGTTCTTGTTTTCTTTTCCGTGGTCTTTATCGTAATATAAATCTTTCAAAGGCAAATACTGATAGCGTACTGTCTCATAAGTGCTCCATTTGCTGCGGGGGTGTTCTTTTGAATACTTTTTATTCAGCAGTGCAATGTCTGTATCCGGTGCCATCAGCATGGCGTATATAGGGTCGAAAAAAAGGAATTCGTCCAGTTCATCCGACATAAATATATCCGGCATCCATGATGTCTTGGTATCGGGGTCGTCCACCACTCCTATAATAGTGAATTTATTCCCTTTTGTGTTTTTGAAAGTAGCGCCTATGGCATTCTTCCCTCCCAGCTTCTTCTTCCAAAAAGAACGGGTGATGACAACATCCCTCGGGCGGACTATTCTTCCGCTTCCGGCAATCACCCTATATGGAAAGATTTTGAAGAAGGTGCTGTCTACGGAAAAAGCGTTCGCTGCAATTTCCTGTTCACCGAACAGAACGGGCATATCCGATATTTGATAAATCACCGTAAATTGTTCTACGGCAGGATCCTTTTCCAATCCCGACCGGTAGCCTCCCAAGAAGTTTTCACCACTGCTGGTAGAGGTTTTTATCAGGCAAATGCGTTTATATTCGGGAAAGCATTGGTTCACTGTATTTTCTTGGTGGATATATCGGGCTACGGTGAGTACGCAAGCCAAACTGCACGCCAGTCCCAATACATTGATAAGGGTGTATGCTTTGAATTTCAGCAATGCATTGATGGCTAAGATTATTTGTCTCATAGTGCGTAGTTTTATTTCATTATCAATTCTTCCGCCTCGCCAAAGGTATCATATCCCGTTGTAATTACCCAATCTCCGGGCTGCAAACCTTCCGTAATCTCGTATTGTTGCGGATTTTGGCGACCGATGCCAAGCGGCACGCGCACGGCTTTTGTCTTTGCGGCGTTCAGTTTGTAAATCCATTGTCCTCCGGTACTCTGGTAGAAGTTGCCGCGCGGAATGACGAGCGCCTCCTCCGGCTGGCCGAGTTCTATCTGTACCCGGAAGCTTTTGCCTACACGTACGTTGTCGGGCATGTCACCGGTGAAGACGAGGTCTACGTCGAACGTGCGGTCTTTGACTTCGGGAACCACTTTCGTGATGCGCAACGGGTATTTTCTTCCCTGATAATTGATGGTGGCAGGCAATCCGGTGATAATGCGGTCGATGTAGTATTCGCTCAGGGAAGTATGCACTTTATATTGGTCCAGCACCTTGATTTCCGCAATGCTTTCACCGGAAGCGACCTGCTGTCCCGGAGTCACCTTGACAAAACTGAGCTGGCCGGCGACGGGAGCTTTCACCACCAGGTTGCCGAGCCGTTCGCAGGCGCGCTCATACTTCTTCCGTTCCCGTTCGCGGTCGTTCCTGATGAGGTCTTTGCGGATGACGGTGACGGCAGAGTCATGACGGAGGCTTTCCCTTTGAAGATGGGCATTTTTCACTTTATAGTTGTATTCGTCCTCGGAAACTTCGAGCTGCGCCTTGCTCTTGATGCCCATGCGGTACTCCTCCTTGTCAAGGGCAAAACTCTTGCGCAGGCGGTTGAGGTCATAATCGGTCTGCAGGGCTTGTTGTTGCAGGTTCAGGCTTTTCTGCTCCATTTCAATTTCTTTTTCGCGGTAGGTGATAAGCTGCTTTTCCCAGTCGTCGCGCTGGTCTTCGATACTGCGCAGCAGGTCGGGGTTTTCCATGACGAGGATGGTATCTCCTTGCCGGAGCAGGCTCCCCTCCTCTCCTATGATGCGTTCCACGCTTCCGGCTTCACGTGCATTGACCTTGATGGTAAGGATGGGCTGAATCACTCCCTCCACATCTACATATTCCATAAATTTGCCGTTCTTGACTTCGGCTATCTGTATGTTGTCCTGCTCGATACGCAGTTTGCTGGGACCCAGCGAAAGGGTGACTACATAAATCAGGAAGGCAAGGAAGGCAACGCCTCCCGCCAGATAGTAGCGGTAACGGATGTACCAGGGTTTCTTTTCAAGTTTTATATCCATAATGCAATATTTTATATACTCTTTTTTTACTTTTCAGATACCCCCTTCAGAAGTACTTCTGAATAAGGGTTCCGAGTTTTACTAAAACTTTACCGGAGATTTAGTAAATCGTCACCGGAGTTTTAGTAAATCTCCGGCCAGTTTTTACTAAAACTATTCCACGATTCTATTACTGTATAGATTCTTCATTAGTAACCCTTTCCAAGTCTTCTGCCAGTGGCCTCTCTTTTTCAAAGTCATATAGCGTGATGCTTCTCAGTGCATAGTACAAACTCCAATAGTTGTACAAAGCCGTTATATAGCTTCTCCGGGCCGTATCTTTTTCCGTGATGGATGCATTGAGGTCGAGTACCGAGGACTTGCCGAGCAGATAGAGTTTTCGGGCTACTTCGGCGCGTCGTTGGGCTGTATGGTCCGTGCGGGCGGCTATGTTTACCCGTTGCGCCTGCAGGTTGAATTGCTTTACGAGTTTCCGTACGTTCAAGTCGAAATCCGTCTTGTCTTGCTCTACCTGCGTGTAGACAAGGTCTCGGTTAGAACGGGCCACGCGTACTTGTCCCCTTCCGCGCCCCCAGTCCAGGATTGGGAGGGTAATGCCCAAGCTGACGTACTGCTGGTCCAGTGGATTCCGGTAGGCATCTTTCAGCTTGTCGGCAGTTTGTGTCAAGCCGAAGCGCAGGTAGATGTCTGCCTTCAGTCCGGCATTGGCCTTGGCGCGCGACACGGCACTCTCGCTTTCCACCTTGCGGCGTAGCATGTTCTGTATCTCCGGACTGTTTTCGTTGGCAAGCATCAGCGCGGCATCCAGGTCGATGTGCAGGTCGGGCACGCGGTTGTCTATTCTCACCTTTATAAGGAGGTCTTCTTGGATGCCGAGGTAGGAACGGAGTTCCTGCATGCAGTTTTCCACTTCGATGCGGGCATTCATGCAGTTGGTTTCTTCGGTCAGTTTGTTGAGTTCGAGCTGCAACATTTCGTTTTCGCTGATGGTGCCGATGTTATATCGTCCTTGCGCATATATATACAAGGTGTCGGCATTGGCGTAGTTGGCGTTGGCTATTTCGTAGTTGCTTTGTGCTTTGGCCAGGTTGAAGAACTTCTCTGTGGCATTGGCGGCAACAAGCTCAAGGGTTTCTACGTAGGTTTTCTTGGCTTCGCGATAACGGATAGGTTCGATGCGCCGGTCCCACTTCAGGCTGTTGTAGCCAAACAAGGACTGGCTGTATCCGATGTTGACGGGTGAAGTCTGCCAGGAATAGGTGTCACTGCTGAAAAGGTCGAGGCGCTGCGCAGCCGTTTCAATGAAAAAGGTTCCTCCGGTCCACGGCACGTTTTGTGTCAGGCTCAGTGTCAGGTCAGTGCTCAGCAGGTTCTGCTCTATGAACTTGACGTTGCCATCGCTTTGGGTCACTTTGTTGATAGCACGGTCCAGATAGGGATTGGAAGTAAGCTTGAGCGTCGGCAGGTAGTTGGCACAGTAGTATTTGTAGTTCCAATAAGCGGAACGGAAGCTATGGCGGGCATTTTGGGCGTCGGGCGACTGCTGGCGGGCCTGCTCGATGGTTTCTTCCAAAGTCAGCTCCAGCGTGTGCTCTTGAGCAACGGCACTCGACATCAGACTGAATGTAATAAGCAATAAAAATATATTCCGGTGCATAGTTGTTTTCTTTACTCTATAAAGTTCAAATTCTATGCCATAAGTATAAGTTGTTGTATTATAAGTGTTTGTTGTGGTTCGAAGCTTTCCAAACGTGTGCAGTTGCGCACAAAAATAGTGCGATAATGCACGCACAACACATGGATATTATACTTATCTTTGCCCGTACAAGAGATGTGGGATTGTGTAGGCCTTGCCTGCACGAAAAGAAAACAGATATGGAACAGTTTGGTAAAATATTGATTGTAGATGATAACGAGGATGTCCTTTTTGCGCTGAACCTTCTTCTCGAACCCTACGCCGAGAAGATAAAAGTGGCGGTGACTCCCGACCGCATCGAGCATTTTATGACCACTTTCCGTCCGGACATTATTCTGCTGGATATGAATTTCAGCCGTGATGCCATCAGTGGTCAGGAAGGTTTCGACAGTTTGAAGCAGATTCTCAGTATCGACCCGCAAGCAGTGGTCATCTTCATGACTGCCTACGCGGATACGGACAAGGCAGTGCGTGCCATCAAAGCAGGGGCTACGGATTTCATTCCCAAGCCGTGGGAGAAGGAGAAGTTGTTGGCGACCCTTTCTTCGGGCATGAAGCTGCGTCGTTCGCGGACTGAGATAAATCTGCTGAAGGAGCAGGTGGAAGTTCTGAGCAATGCCACAGCGGGAGGCTCCGAAGAGGTTATTGTCGGTGATTCTCTTGTCATGCAGCAAGTCTTCTCTACAGTGGAGAAGTTGCGCGATACGGATGCCAACATACTTATATTGGGTGAGAATGGAACCGGAAAGGATGTGATTGCCCGCCTGCTGTACCGCAATTCTCCCCGCTATGGAAAGCCGTTTGTTACGATAGACCTCGGCAGTATCCCCGAACAGTTGTTCGAAAGCGAGTTGTTCGGGCATGAACGAGGCGCTTTTACGGATGCGCGCGAGAGCCGTCCGGGGAAGTTCGAGGCGGCACACGGGAGCACACTGTTTCTCGACGAGATCGGAAACCTGCCGTTAGGATTGCAAGCCAAGCTCTTGGCTGCCTTGCAGAATCGCGAGGTCACCCGCCTTGGGAGCAATCGGAAGATTCCGGTCGACATACGCCTGATTGCCGCCACGAACCGCAACCTGCCGGAGATGGTGGCTCAGTCGCTTTTCCGTGAAGACCTGTTCTACCGCATTAATACGATACAGATCGAGATTCCGCCTCTTCGGAACCGGCGGGAAGATATCGCCCTGTTTGTCGATTATTTCCTGAAAAAATATACAGACCTTTACGGGCGGCCGGGGCTAATCCTGCATCCGCAGGCGTTGGAGAAGCCCCGGATGGGATGGATCTGTTGATAGAGTACCACTGGCCCGGCAACATCCGGGAATTGCAGCATACGATCGAGAAGGCGGTGATCCTAGCGGAAAAGAATGTGATTCGTGCCTCCGACCTCTTTATCCGTCCGGGAAAGGCGCTCTCTTTTAGCGAAGTACCCAATTTAGAAGAGGTGGAGCGGCAGGCGATCTTGGCGGCTATCACCCAGAATGAAGGGAACCTGACGGCTGCGGCAGAGCAGTTGGGCGTGAGCCGGCAGACTTTGTATAATAAGATGAAGCGTTTCAACCTCTGATCCCCCGCCGATATGTTCAGTGCCCGTCTATACATACGCATTCTTTTGCAAGTGGTTGCCATCGTACTGGTGGCGGGCTTGGGCGTGGCCGGCATCGTTACGGGGCGGGCAGTCATACTGGGTTTCGTGGCCCTCTTTATCGCAGCGTGGCTGATCAGTCTCCTTGTCTATTATCTCAACGCTTCGAACCGGAGGATACAGCTTTTCCTGGATGCCATCGAGGACGACGAATCGATGCTCTATTTCCCCGAAGACATCGGAAGCCGGGAACAGCGTCGCCTGCATGCCGCCTTCAACCGCATACACATGTTGATGACCGAGAACAGACGGAAGGCGTTCGACCGCGAACTGCATTGCAAGGAATATGAATCGTGGGATAAGCTGATGCATGTCCTGACACACGAAATCATGAACTCCATCGCTCCGGTCGTCTCCCTCTCCGGCACGCTCCTTTCTTATTTCCGGACGAAAGACGCGCCGAAAAGCAGCGGGGAGATCACCGATGCCACCATCCGCAAGACGATACGGGGATTGGATACCATCAAAAGCCAGGGGCAAACCCTGATGCATTTCACCGAATCGTACCGGCAGTTCGCTTACCTGAAGCAGCCGGAGCCTGAGCCATTCCCGCTCACGTATCTGCTGCAAAACCTGCAAACTCTGTACTTGCCGGATATGCAACGGCAGCATATTGATTTCTCCCTCGTGCTGTTCCAGCCGGAGATAACGGTCCATGCAGACGAAAAGCTGCTGTCACAAGTCTTGATCAACCTGCTGAAGAACGCTATGCAGGCACTCGAAGGGCAGGCGGATGGAAAGATCCGTATGGAAGTCGATACGGAGAAGAATCAATTGCTTATCCGGGTGACGGACAACGGTCCTGGCGTCCCTTCCGACCTGATAGAAGATATCTTCGTCCCCTTCTTCACCACCAAGGCTACGGGAAGCGGCATTGGGTTGAGCCTTTCCCGGCAGATCATACGGATGCATGGAGGAGAATTGTCGGTGGCTTCGCTACCTTACCGGGAAACCTGCTTCACGGTTTCTTTACCTGTAAAGCCTTAAGAATTACCGTCTCTTGATTTCTACCCGCGAAGTGAGCGGATAGCGCAAGCCTTTGGAGGACTTATAATAGACTTCGGCCGCACCGATCTTCAGTTTGGCGCGTATCTTGATCGGGATATGGTTCTCGTCGTCGCCGATCCAGATCTCGGCGGCTTCCTTGCTTTGGGTAAAGGCGTCGTCGTAGATGTCGATATAGAAATGGCGGGTTCTGTACTTCAACGTCTCACTTCGTTCAACGATCTGCTGCCCGGTATAGCGGAAACTGATGTTGATGCGTTCGCGTCCGATCGCCACTTGGAAAGGGAAGCTCTCACCGCTTTTCATCTTGTCCCAGTCCAGGGAACGCAGATACATCGTTGCTCCCAGCATGTCGAACATGTGTGGGTCTTCCGTCACGAGCATCGTGTCGATCTTCGTGCGGGTGGGCGTATAACGGTGGGAATGAGCGAGTATCTTCTTCCGGTCGTAGGAGAAACGGATGTCGTCTATCAGATAATAGTCATTCTCGTTTACCCGCTTCTCACTCCGTAGAAGCAGCATGTCGGGGGTAAAATGGCAATCGATCGTATCTCGCATCTTATAGACCTTTTCGATAATGCCGGAGGTACGGAAGATAAGCCGGTAGTGATAGGACGGCTCGCCCTCGTATTCCGCGTCGCGGATGGAAAGGGTGGCGTGGCCTGCACGGGGCATCAGAAGGCCCCATTTGAAGTATAACTCATACTGCACTTCCTCGCCGGGGCTGAACCTGTGGCGGACTGGGATTTCCTGCGCTTTCGCACACACGGCCGATAGCAATAGCAAAAATATCAGCCACAGGCGGACGATGTCAGAACGGCATTCCCATGTTGCCGCCGCTATTATTTCTTGGCGATGATTGTTGACTTTCATCTTTGTAGTTTCTTTTCTTCTTGGTTGCTTCCTTCGGCTTATTCTTCGTTATCTCAAGAGGCTTTTGCTTGGCCAGCGGGGTGGAGTTGACATTCCATGTCTCTTCGACCTGCCAGTTCTGCATGATCTCGTACATTTTGGGAGAATAATAAACTTCTTCGGGCTGTCGCTTTTCGATATAATTACCGGTATCCCACACTCCGTTGCCGTTTGTGTCGATCACGATACGGGCATAATACTTATCGGGCTTCAAGTCCATGAAGAGTACTCCGCCGTCTTTTACTTTCGCTTTGCGGACAGGGGCGTCTCCACTACTGAGCAATTCGACGAAAGCAGTCGTGTCCACACCGTTGATATTGAGATAGAGATAGCCGTATTCGTCTTCTTTCTTGATTTTGAACTCACCGGTAAAGAAGTCGTTCCACTTCCCGTAAAGGCTGTGGATGGCGGCGGAGTCCACTTCGATGCGGTATTCTTCCCCATACTTCCACGGACGTCTGATAAAATAGTTCAGGCTGTTAGTCGAATCGGGGAAGAAGTCGAAATCTACCGTATTCCAAACGGTATCGATCTTTTGGTCGAGGAAGAACATCTCTTTGTTGATATCCAATACCGGTTCGTTGAAGGTTACGGATATCGTATCGAACAAGTCCATCGAACTGGGAGCGTCTACTTGCATGCCTAAGAACACGATCGGATCGGGTTCGTCTTTCTTTTTCTTTTTTTTCTTTTCTGCCGGACGGCGGCGCAATACCAGTTGGACCGTGTCGGTTTGCGGGCGCAGGATGTTCAGGGAGTCGCTCTTCGGATAGGAGACCTGCACCTGCAGAGTGTCCTGCTT
>ENA-OPNJ01000200-OPNJ01000200.1-human-gut-metagenome-genome-assembly--contig:-NODE-200-length-29177-cov-12.180413_pt1 | contig 29177 bp, 32 predicted proteins | sample MGYA00241535_ERZ501767 | MGnify/ENA primary metagenome ERZ501767 (study PRJEB25962, sample SAMEA2042564) | human gut metagenome | biome: human gut; feature: human-associated habitat; material: faeces...
ACAGTCGCTATCATTATATTAGATATTTAATGACTGTAGTTTATCGAATGCTTACGTCTTTACTTGTCCGTTCCGCCTATATGGGGATATGGTTACGTCGCATAGAATGACAACGGGAAAGCCCTCAATTCGCTTAGGAACATTTGATTTTGCATCATTGTTGTATAATGTTTGTAAGTAGCTTTTATGGATTGTATTTATCGGATGAAATTAAGATATACTATGGAGCGGTATGGATTTGTGCATTTAGTTGATGTCATCGTTCCTGTATGCTGTACCCGTTCCGTTCGCCGTGCATTACTAAACTGTATGTGTTATTATCTTCGTCTGGTGTAAGATTAATAATCTTACAGCGGATGGGGCTATCATCCGCGACTTTTCCGGCCGTGAAGTAAGTGATGAGGCTTTAAAGCGAATTATTAGTGCGGCGTTCAAGGCACCGGCCAACGACCATTTACGGCAATTCGAGTTTGTCGTGGTGCGTGGACAGGAGAATATAGCCAAGGTCATTGCTCCGTTGGCAAAGAACATGGCAGCATTCAAGAAGCTGGTTGCAGAGGTGGACGAATCGGGCGATAAAGACAAAATGGCGATGTTTGCCGATGCCTTGCCCAAGCAAAAAAACATCGATACAGAAGAGCGGATACATTTGAACGCGTGGTAAGAAATTGGGTATCTGGATGCTTTTATGAAAAATCTCCCTCTCTCAAGGGAAAAGCCCAAGAAAGAGGGAGATTATCATTATTATGAAAAAAATGTATTCACTTATTTTTCTTTACGAGGCTGGGGTTTGTGCTCTCGTTTCGGATGATTGGGCTTTTCTTCGGCCATTCCTTCTGGTTTTGGCATCAATACCTTGTGTGACAATTTGAACTTGCCGGTTTTCGGGTCGATATCCAGCAGTTTTACTTCAATTTCATCACCTTCTTTCAGTCCGGATTCTTCGATGGTTTCCAAACGTTTCCAGCTGATTTCCGAGATGTGCAGCAAACCGTCTTTTCCCGGAAGGAATTCGACAAATGCTCCATAAGGCATGATGGAACGTACCTTTCCTGTGTATACCTCACCTATTTCGGGGATGGCAACGATGCTCTTAATCATGCGTACGGCATCATCGATGGATTTCTTGTTCAAGCCGGCAATTTCGATGCGTCCTACGCCATCTGTTTCTTCGATGCTGATAGTAGCACCTGTCTCTTCCTGCATGCCTTGGATGATCTTTCCGCCCGGGCCGATTACCGCTCCGATGAATTCTTTCGGAATCGTCATGGTTTCGATGCGCGGTGCGTTCGGTTTCAGTTCCGGACGAGGTTCGGCAATGCATTCGGTCAGTTTGCCTAAGATGTATTCGCGGCCCTCTTTGGCTTGCAACAATGCTTTTTCCAAAATGTCGTAGGTCAGTCCGTCGCACTTGATATCCATTTGGGTAGCAGTGATACCGTTTTTCGTACCGGTTACCTTGAAGTCCATGTCACCCAGATGGTCCTCATCTCCTAAGATGTCTGACAGGATGGCGTATTTGTCTTCTCCGGCGTTCTTGATCAATCCCATTGCAATACCTGATACCGGATTCTTGATAGGTACACCTGCATCCATCAGGGCAAGTGTTCCGGCACATACTGTAGCCATAGAAGAAGAACCGTTTGATTCGAGGATGTCGGAAACTACGCGGACACAATAAGGATAGTCGGCAGGAATCTGCCCTTTCAGTGCACGCCATGCCAAGTGTCCGTGTCCGATTTCACGACGGCCTACACCGCGTTGTGCTTTGGCTTCGCCTGTAGAGAAAGGCGGGAAGTTATAGTGTAGCAGGAAGCGTTCTTTGTGCTGGTCGAGTACATCATCGACGATTTTCTCGTCAGCTTTTGTACCCAATGTGACAGTACTGAGTGACTGGGTTTCTCCGCGTGTAAAGATAGATGAGCCATGTGGGTAGGGAAGTGGGCTTACTTCGCACCAGATGGGGCGGATGTCGGTCGTCTTACGTCCGTCCAGACGTTTGCCTTCATCGAGGATGCAACGGCGCATCGCTTCTTTTTCCACATCGTGATAATAGCGGTCAATCATCGGACCCTTTTCTTCCAGTTCCTCTTCGCTGAACTGAGCCTTGAATTCATCGCAGATTGCTGTAAAGGCTGCCTCGCGTTCATGTTTGTTTTTGTTGCCCGATTCGGCGATGGCGTATGCCTTGGCGTAACAAGCTTCGTGAACCGCCTTGCGCAGGTCTTCGTCGTTTTCTTCGTGGCAATATTCGCGTTTTACGGTAGAACCGACTTCTTCCATCAGTTCCATCTGTGCCTTGCAATGTACTTTGATGGCTTCGTGTGCGGCTTTCAGGGCTTCCAGCAAGTCTTGTTCGCTTACTTCGTTCATTTCACCTTCCACCATCATGATGTTCTCGTACGTAGCGGCTACCATCAGGTCCATATCTGCCTGCTCCAGTTGCTCGAAAGTCGGGTCGATAACGAACTTGCCGTTGATACGTGCTACACGTACTTCCGAGATTGGTCCGCCGAACGGGATATCCGATACGGCAAGCGCAGCCGATGCGGCAAGTCCAGCCAATGCATCGGGCATATCGACGCCGTCGGCAGAGAACAGAATGATGTTCACGTAAACTTCGGCATGGAAGTTGTCGGGGAACAACGGACGCAAGGCGCGGTCTACAAGGCGGCAGGTAAGGATTTCATAGTCTGATGCCTTGCCTTCGCGTTTAGTGAAACCGCCAGGAAAACGTCCGAACGCAGAATATTTTTCTTTGTACTCTACCTGAAGCGGCATGAAATCTGTACCGGGAACTGCATCTTTTGCTGCACAAACAGTAGCCAACAACACGGTGTTACCCATGCGCAGCGTAACAGCACCATCTGCCTGTTTTGCCAGCTTTCCCGTTTCGAGCGTGATGGTTCTGCCATCAGGAAGCTCGATCGTCTTAACAATAGGATTGATCATAAATAATGTTTTAATATAATTTTCGACTATAAATCGCGCAAAGATACGAATAATCTTGCAGTAATTGGGTGAAGATGAGGCAAAACTTTTACACTTAGCCTGTTTTTATGCTATTTTATGCCTTTCCCTCCGGATATACATGCTCAGCCCGATGCAGGCGGTTGCGCGTGCCGCCGCAAGCGGTTGCCCCTCTCCGGCACCGTAAAGCATCAGGAAGCAGGCTTTTAAGCCTTTCGTGCGTTAAAGTTCTTTTTTTCGTACAAGAACTTTTTCGAAAAGCTTTGTGAAACCATGAAAAGCCGTATCTTTGCACTCCGAAGTAAAACAGGTTTTTAGAATGAAAAGAAATGCTTATATCGCCGCAGCTCTGTTGTTGGCAGGCATTACCGCCTGCAACATCGAGCCTGCTTTTACCGTTGAAGGTGAAATAACCGACGCGGCCGACAAAATGTTGTATTTGGAACAGACCGGACTGGAACGCATCGTTCCGCTTGATTCTATCAAACTGGATGAAGAAGGAGGGTTCAGCTTCTCCGTTGCTCGTCCGGATGCTCCCGATTACTATCGTTTGCGCATTGATAACAAGGTGATTAATTTTGCCGTTGATTCTACCGAAGCGGTGAAAGTGCATGCCGGTTTGGGCAATTTTGCTACAGGATATGAGATAGAAGGTTCGGAAAACAATACCAAGATAAAGGAGCTGGTATTGCTTCAGGCTGGCTTGCAGGAGCGTGTCAACCGCGTGGCGCGGTCGGGGCTGCCCATCGGCATAGCCCAAGACAGTATACAGAAGATTGTGACGGCCTATAAGGATACGGTGAAGCACAAGTATATTTTTGCCGGGCCTAACAAGTCATACGCTTATTTCGCTTTGTTCCAGGAATTGAACGGGTATATGATTTTCGATCCGCTTACCAGTAAGGAGGATGTAAAATGCTTTGCGGCGGTAGCTACGAGCATGAACAATATGTATCCTCATGCCGACCGTTCGCGCAACCTGTATAACATGGTAATAAAAGGGATGAAGAATACACGTGCGCCGCAAGTGAAACCCTTGGAGATTCCGATGGACAAGGTGGAGGAAACCTCGATTATTGACATTCCCTTGCGTGATGAGAATGGGAACCTGCATCACTTGACCGACCTGAAAGGCAAAGTGGTGCTAATCGACTTCACGGTGTATGGAGCATCCGAGTCGGGTGCACGTAATTTATTGTTGCGCGAAGTATATAATAAGTATAAGGAGCAAGGGCTGGAGATTTATCAGATTTCGCTGGATACTGATGAGCATTTCTGGAAAACAGCAGCAGATAATTTGCCATGGATTTGCGTGCGTGACCCTCAAGGTCCGTATTCAACGTTTCTTCGTCTGTATGGAGTATTCCAGTTGCCGGCAAGTTTCCTGGTCAACCGGAGCAACGAGTTGAGTTTGAGGATAGGAGCTGATACTGATTTGGACGCGGAGATTAAGAAATTATTATAACATGTTGCAAAGCATGTGAAAATACAGTGCTCCAACACTTGACTGGTATTATAAAAAGATTTACCTTTGTCGCAAATCAACATAGGAAGGGTTCCGATACGTAATTATGTATCGGAATTCTTTTTTGTTTTATAAGTAAGAATATAAACGAAAAATTAAAGGAGGAAAACATTATGGCTTATATGTCAGAAGAAGGTTATCAGAAACTGGTGGCCGAATTGAAACATCTGGAAGCAGTGGAACGCCCTAAAGTGGTGGCGGCTATTGCCGAGGCACGTGATAAAGGAGACTTGTCGGAAAATGCTGAATATGATGCAGCAAAAGAGGCTCAGGCTATGCTGGAAATGAAAATCAATCAGTTGAAGGCTACTATCGGCGATGCTAAAATCATTGACACATCGAAACTGAAGGCGGATACTGTGCAGATTCTGAGCCGTGTGGAACTGAAGAATGTCAAGACAGGTATGAAAATGGCATACACTATCGTGTCGGAAACAGAAGCCAACCTGAAGCAGGGAAAGATTTCGGTCAATACACCGATTGCACAAGGCTTGCTGGGCAAGAAAGTGGGTGATGTGGCTGAAATAACCATTCCACAGGGGAAAATCAGTCTGGAAGTAACAGGAATTTCATTTTAACGGTAAGGCAGGCTTGCGCATGTATGCAAGTTTGCCTTCTTTGATATATTAAGTTCTTTAGTTTTTTAGTTTTTAAGTTCTTTAGTTTTTTTAGTTCTCGAGCTTTTGAGTTTAGCTGTATTTCAATTTATAAACTTAAGCTCCCTGAAACGAAAGGACTTAAAGGCTTATAAACTCAAAAACTTACAAACTCAAAAACTCAAAAACTTACACAATTGTATGGCAACAATATTCAGTAAAATCATTGCGGGAGAAATCCCCAGCTATAAAGTGGCAGAAGATGACCGCTTTTATGCTTTCCTCGACATTAACCCGATGGTAAAGGGACATACATTGGTTGTCCCGAAACGGGAAGTAGATTACATCTTTGATTTGGAAGACGAAGAACTGGCGGCGATGCATGTATTTGCCAAGCATGTGGCATTGGCCATCCAGAAAGTCTTTCCTTGCCGGAAGGTAGGCGAAGCGGTATTGGGCTTGGAAGTGCCTCATGCACACATCCATCTGATTCCGATGCAAAGTGAAAAAGACATGTTGTTCTCTAATCCGAAGTTGCAGCTGAGCGATGAGGAATTTAAGAAGATAGCCGCTGCTATACATGAAGCCTGGGAAGGCAATGCTTGATAAAATCCCCCTCCTACTTATATAATATAGCATAAAAAGCCATCCCCTGAAGGATGGCTTTTTTGTGTTGATAGATTTTTTCTTTTATGATAAAAAGGATTTATATCAGTATCCTGTTGGCAGCACTTGGGTGCATGATTTTCGCACAATCGCCAAGGTATAGGATTGAAGGAACTGTAATAGACCGGGATACACGTGAGCCGTTGGAGTTTGTCAATGTGCTGGTTATGGGTGTGGGTGTCGGTGCAGCAACCGATGCCGACGGACATTTTATTATCGGAGAAGTGCCGCCGGGTATTTATTCCCTTCAGGCTTCCATGTTAGGGTATAAGACAATCGTAACAGCTGAATATCGGGTAAATCATCGTACACCTCATATCTGGATCGAGATGGAAAAAGAAGGTGCACAGCTTTCCGAGGTGACCGTTACGGCTTCCCCTTTTCAACGGGTGGCTGAGAGTCCGGTCAGCTTGCGGGTAATCGGTATGCAGGAAATAGAAAAGGCTCCTGGCGCCAACCGTGACATATCACGTGTGGTACAGAATTATCCGGGAGTAGCGTTTTCGCCTGTTGGGTACCGTAATGACTTGATTGTACGTGGAGGAGGCCCTTCGGAAAACCGTTTCTTTTTGGATGGGATAGAAATACCCAATATCAATCATTTCAGTACGCAAGGGGCATCGGGTGGCCCTGTGGGTTTGATTGATGCGGATCTGATACGGAATGTAAAGTTTTATAGTGGCGCTTTTCCGGCAAATCGGGGAAATGCCTTGAGTTCGGTGCTTGATTTTCGTTTGCGTGATGGGGATATGGAGCATAATTCTGTAAAGGCAACGTTGGGAGCTTCGGAAGTTTCACTGACTTCTAACGGGCATTGGGGCGACAAGACTTCGTATGTAGTGTCGGTGCGCCAGTCGTATTTACAGATGTTGTTCAAACTATTGGGCTTACCTTTTCTTCCGGCATATACAGATGCTTCTTTCAAGTTGAAAACCCGGTTCGATGCTCATAATGAACTTACAGTCTTAGGCTTGGGCGGTATAGACCGGATGAGGTTGAACTTGGACATCAATGGGGAGGATGCCGAATATCTTTTGAGCTATTTGCCTAAGATAGAGCAGGAGACTTATACCGTAGGAGGGCTGTATCGGCATTATGCCGGTCCCCACGTTCAGTCGGTGACTTTGAGCCATAGCTACCTGAACAACCGAAATTTAAAATACCGGGACAATGATGAGAGCAGTGAAGATAATCTGATGTTACGTTTGCGCTCGGTAGAGCAGGAAACCCGGTTCCGGTTGGAAAACACGTCACGATGGAATGTGTGGAAGCTGAACGCCGGAGTAGAGCTGAGTTATTTGCAATATACTAATACGACCTATCAACAGGTTTTTACCGATGCTGCACATTTGTACGATTATCGTACCGATTTGGGGATATTCCGTTGGGGAGTATATGCTTCTATGGACTATACGGCTCCCGACGAGCGTTTTACGGCTTCGTTGGGTGTGCGTGCCGATGCCAATAATTATAGTGATAAGATGAAGAAACTGGACCGGCAGCTGTCTCCACGCTTGTCTGTATCATGGAGACTGGCAGAGGGCTTGTTTTTAAGCGGGCATACGGGACTGTATTACCAGCTCCCGCAATATACAGCATTGGGATTCAAGGATGAGTATGGCCGATATGCAAATCGTCATTTGAATTATACTTCGGTATCGCAGACCAGTGCCGGACTGACTTGGCATCCGAATGAGACGGTGGAAGTGTCGGCAGAAGGATTTTATAAATTGTATAAGAACATGCCATTGTCTGTAGCCGATGGTATCCCTTTGTCGTGTAAGGGAAATGATTACGGGGTTATTGGAAATGAGACTCTTGTTTCAGATGCTGAAGGACGTTCGTATGGTGTAGAGGTGATGTTTAAATGGTTGCTTGTCCAGCGTTTGAACTTGTCTTCTTCGCTCACTGTATTTAAAAGCGAGTTCCGTAAAAACAATCAAGATACTTATGTGCCTTCGGCATGGGATAATCGGTTTATATTCAATGTGAGCGGGACATATAATTTCCCTAAACAATGGAGCGTGGGTATGAAAGTATGTTGTATAGGAGGGTCGCCTTATACACCTTATGATGTGGAGAAATCATCGTTAGTAACGGCTTGGAATGCACAAGGCAAGGCGTATTATGATTACAGCCGGTATAATACAGGGCGTCTTCCTGCTTTTGGCCAATTGGATGTTCGGGTCGACAAGATGTTTTATTGGAAGAAATGTATGTTTGGCATTTATCTTGATATTCAGAATATAACGGCAAGTAAGCTGCGCCAGCCCGATGTCTTGATGAGCACCGGGGAAATAGAAAATCCTTCTGCTCCACTTGCCGAACAGCGTTATGTGATGAAGTCCATCAAACAGGAAAGTGGAACCTTGCTTCCTACTATTGGCATTACTTTCGAGTATTGATGCTTTTTTGCCCATCACAGATTACACACACATGGTAGGATAATTCCTTTTTATAGTCTGTGTAATCTGTGGTGAGTGGAATTCAGGAGTATTTCTCCCCGAATTTCATTTCTACATCGTTGATAAATTTGCGCATGGCATCTTGGTCATCTTTCTTGCAAATGAGCAATGCATTGTCGCTTGCGGCAACCAAATAACCTTCCAGACCTTGAATAACGGCCAATTGCCCTTCTGGTATGGAAATAATGTTGTCCTTGCAATTATATAATAAGGTATTACTATGAATGATGACATTCTGGTGGGTGTCTTTGGGAGATGCATCATACAAAGATTCCCATGTACCTAGATCTGCCCAGCCGAAGTCACATAGTTGTACGTATACGTTGTTGGCTTTTTCCATAATGCTGTAATCAATGGAAATGTTGGGGCAGGAGGTAAAGTCTGGTTTGTCACATTCAACGCGCGGACATATTTCTGCCATGATTTCATGGAAAGCTTTCAGAATCGTATTGACGTGCCATACGAAAATGCCGGAGTTCCAATAAAACTCGTCACTTTGGATGAATATTTCGGCAAACTCCCGTGCAGGTTTTTCGATGAAAGTCTTTACTTTATAGAAATCTCCTTCTTTCTCTTCATCTATCTGGATATAACCGTATCCTGTATCCGGACGATTGGGCTTGATGCCCAATGTTACCAGAATATCGTTCTTCGATGCAAAGTCCAATCCTTTCAAGATGGCTTCTTTAAATTCTTCAAACTTCAGAATAAGATGGTCCGAAGGTGCTACCACGATAGTCGCGTTCGGGTTAACTTGCTGGATGATGTGCGAAGCGTATGCAATGGAAGGGGCTGTGTTGCGCCTTTCTTCTTCTACAATCAACTGTTCTTCTGGAAGCTCCGGAAGTAATTCGCACACCAGCTGCTTGTAATCTTTGTGTGTTGTAATGTAAATGTTTGTCGGTGGAATGATTTGTTTGTAACGGTCGAATGTCTGTTGCAATAAAGTTTGGCCTGTTCCGAAGAAATCCAAGAATTGTTTGGGCAGATTTTTCCTGCTGTACGGCCAAAACCGTCTTCCCATTCCTCCGGCCATAATGATACAATAGTAGTTGTTGTTCATGATAATCAGGGTGGCTTTAAAAGTTTATGCTAAGATAGCAGATTATTTTGAATAAACCACTCGATACGCTTCTAAATAGTGTTAGACAAATTTTTTTTCACTTTTTTATTCATATCCTTTGTAATTTCAAAAGATTTGTCTATCTTTGCACCGCAATTCAACGGAATGCCCAGATGGCGGAATCGGTAGACGCGCTGGTCTCAAACACCAGTGGAGTAAAATCCATCCCGGTTCGACCCCGGGTCTGGGTACGAGCAAATCGGCTAAGTGATTAAATATCAATACTTAGTCGATTTTGTTTTGTGCTCATTGTTCCCATTTTGTTCCTGTAGAAAGGATTCTATACCGATTATTAAATGGAGTTAAACACCATTGAGACTTTCGCCTAAAAGATGAAATAGATATGTGTTATCTATTGATTTTCGGTTTAAGTGGAAATTCCAATTATGCCCCTGTAGTTGCTTCCAGCAATAATCCGGCCAAAACTTCTTTTTCAGAGATATGTACGTCCTTATCTATATAAATAGGCATATTTGTCAATTCCGATAAGGAATCATAACCTACTACCGGAGAAACAACCACTCTCTGCTCATCTAAAACACAAGCATTGATGTCTGTTTTCGGATAGCAGCCTTCAAATCTTGATGCAATGCGGATACTTTTATCTGTTGGCGTTGCCTCGTAAAACTTCAAACTCTCATAAAGTTTGTTCACTTTTTCAATAGGAGTCTGGCTGGATAATTGCTGTATGTGAGGTATTATATCCTCAAATTGATACCGACTCAGTAAATCTTTTAAGCAGCCGATACTTTTCCTGCTAAAGACAACGGTAATTCTTAAGGAGGTTATTCGAGTATTTTTCCTTAAACCCAATTTGAGTGTCTTATAAAACTCCTCGTCAAAGAAATATTGAAGTTCTTTGGTCAAAAGCTGATGTTCGGGATTCATTTCGATAAGGAACAAACAGTGCTGGAAGTTGCCTGCGACAAACTCTGTTTGCTGCTTAATTTTTTCCTTAACCTCTTGTATCCTATTGGGTGAAACATCCTCTGTTTCTGCTGTGTACACTTGAATATCTGTTTCTTCTTTCAAGTATTCTACATCTTCTTCTGAAAAAGAAATCATAGCTCCTTCACATGTAATGAGCTGGTTCAATAACTGATTTAAATCATTTGAATTCATAATCATTGTTTTTTAGTTTGTCTTGGTTTATTAAATCTATTGCTATACTAAAAGCGTTCTTTTCTTCCCATGGTAAATTTTCTTCCGCCTCGATGTCAGGGGCAATTCCTTGTCCTTCACTCCACGTTACACCATCCGGCAACAGAAAAGGCGGTTCTGTAGCTAACTTGAATTCTATACCGTGTGAGGTCTTGAAATTGAAAGCTGTGCTTCCACAGTCTCCAGCGGTACGGTGACCTATTACTATGACATTAGGCTGTTCTTTCAAGATTGCCACCAAACTTTCGGCTCCCGATGAAGTCAGCCCATCTGTCAGGACAAATAACTTTCCTTTATAACATTTAGCCGTGTCACTCTTTACGATAGCATTTCCAATGGTAATGGGTTTGGAAATCAGATAAGGCGCAATGTCCATTACATTGCCCTTTATTCCACCTAGGTTTCCCTGCAGGTTAAGTATCAGACAGGGGCATTTGAATTCCCCTTTCATTTGCCGACAAAAATCTTCCACACTGCCGGGACCGAAATCCCAGATGCGGATATATCCGATATTGTCATACTTCTTTAATGTTTTCGCCAACAAGGATGAAATTTTAGGAGCTATTGAAGAAAGTAAATAGATGCGTGAACTGTCTGTTGCATTTGCCTGCTTCTTCAATGCCGCAATCATTTCTTCTTCTTTAAAGAGGGGTAGTAATACATCGAAAACAGAATCGCTACGTTGCACCGTAACCCGTTTACAAGTATCAGTGTATGAAGCGAATATATTTATCGCAGCAGTTTTCTTCCTTGCCACATCTGTAGACGCAGGAGTAATTCTCATTTCTTTCTTGATATAATCAGCCGTAGGCATACCATCGATTGCGATTATCAGGTCTTTACGTTGCAAATCAACGCTTTTGTTCAAGCATCTTGATATCCAAACTGAATCATTTCTGCTGACTGCATATACACCGCTTTGGTATCTCGAAAAGAAAGGATACGTATGCATATTTTTTAAAGCGCTGAAATACTGTAATAGGAGCAAACCGTATTGCTCCGCATCCTTGACCTTACTCACTTCTTCCTTATACGCTTCATTAAGTTTTGCCAAATCAATATGCTTGTGATGGGCTAACGATGCGTAATTCTCCTGCACTATGCCCATTATTTCTTCAAAATCCTCTCTACATTCTTCAGGAGACAAAGTCAACTCATTCAGATAGTATGATTTTGTAGGGCGAACAATCTTATTATATAAGTCACAGTAGTGAAATATTTTATATGAGCCTCGAATACACAAAGCTATCACCAGCAAAGATAGCGCAATTCCCGTATAATAAAGTTTGCGCCGCTTGTTCCCTCTCTTACAGCGATAGATGCACCATGCGCTTACGAATAGCGCCAGAAGAATCAGTGCTAAGTTGATCATATTTCCGGTGTTGAGAAATGCGTTCATACATTTTATATTTGAAAAGATATAATAGCACTCTTACGAGGAAGCTAACTAATGGTTGTTTCTGACAAAATAATCTTCATCAGAAACAACCATGCTAAGTAGTTTAACCAAGACTATTCATCATGTCACCAATAGCTTCTTGCCGTTCTTCTTCAGTGTCATAACTTCCAAACATCATCTCAATAATTACCTGTTCTTCATCACTGTAGTTCAAATACTCATTTTTTCTCATAACTTTAACGTGTTTTAGGGTTAATAATTAAGCACATTCTTTCTCTGTATCTTCTTTACACCAGCCTTGTCGTATGAAAGCCAGCATATCATCTCCTTTAAGTTGGTGTGTACCGCTTTCCTTTCTTACATAGAGATTGCATCCATTCATCAACACGATATCGCCCTTATAATCAACCTCTATTTTAGCAATAAGGTGACCGCCCATCTCAAACCATTCAATCTGTGTTTGAAGCATTAGATTGGTTGTTGTAAGTTGGCGATATAAATTTAGAAACATAGCTGTAAACTTTTCACGGTTAAATTGTTCGCTAAATTCTACAAACTCATTTTCTACACCGCATATTTCTTGGTTATCTTTTACTCCTATGATTACTATACCCTTATGCATTTCGCTATTTGCGAATCCAGTAAGTGTTTTGATGATTTCACGCAATTGATAAGTTTTGTCATTCGCATTCAAAGGATTAGCCGGATGAATAAAACTGGATTTGTATTCAATCATGCCATTCTCTTCCGGAAAAACACGCTTACGTAAAAGTTTGCGTAAAAACGCACAAGATTCACTTATATTCCCTTTGGTTAATACTCCCAACACTTCACTACATACGTTTTTATCATACTTATCCATATTTTCACAGAATTCTGTCCTCAATGCATCAAATTCCTCTTGGGTATTCATATTTATTGATTGCACATTATCTCCTCTCAACAAATTCAAACTGCTCAATAGCGTTTTACGTTCTCTCGCAAATCGCTTTGGATTTGGAGTATACCAATCATGTGCTGGATAGTAGTAGCACTTTCCATTTGAATTAGGCTTTGCTACCAAATGCACCTCTGTCCCTATTTTAATGTATCCATTTTCATCCAATATTTCTGGCGGATAATCACAGTAGTTCATTACTACTACTGGAACCGTAAAAACATTCTCCGGAACCTGCTTGCTTTGAAATTGATACCACAGTTTGTTACATCCTGTAAGAATTGCTGTTAATTCTATTTTATCTGTCATGATATAAGAATTAAATTAAAATTCAATCTAAATAAGCTGGCCAACTACCCATTGGAGCAACCAATAGAATTATTTTGGGCAGTCGACCAATGCTTCCTACTTTATCCCCACTTTCTTATTCATACGGGATTTAATGCACTTGCCTGCAACATACGTAGCTGCAAGTATTGCCGGCTCTCTCGTGGTCGTGCTGATTACCACAGGACCACCCATAATAATTAATGGTAACATAAACTTTAAATTTAAAATGTAAGACTGATATGATTGTAATTCCTATTTATGCTTTTTCTTTTTATAAAGCTTATAAATTCCATATCCAGCTCCCGCTGCGACAATTCCAAACCCTACAATTGGAATAGCACTTAACACAAAACTACCTGCGACCATTCCTCCACCTCCGGCAGCTAAAGCACCACCACCTAACCATGCAGTAGCAGCATTAGTAGCAGCGGCTCCTGATAATGTTGAAATAGCAGTTCCAGTTGACGCTGTTCCAAATGTTGTTGCAATACCCATTGCAGCCGTTTGGCCGCCTACGCTAATTGCAGTTCCTGTGCCAATTGTGGCTGCAGAACCAATGATTTCTTTCTTTTTCATATTATAATCTTTAAATATTAAAATAAAAAAAGCACCAAAGTAATTAACTTTGATGCTGCAAAAATAGGAGGTTTATATCTGAGGATTTCCCCAATTGGGGTTAAAAAAGTACTTTCTCTACTTCATCTATATAGCCTTTACATTTAGAATTGTCTTTTACCTCTTTTCTGATATTTGAAATTTTCTGGTTGCAAGGAATAAATTTCTCAACAACTTTTTCATTTCCTTTTTTTCCTGGAAACATTTTTTTCATCAAACACTCATATAAAATTCCTATGCACTGATTAAATGTTAACTCCTTCTTTGTAATCTCTTTAATATAATTCATTATATATTCCTCACTCTTCCAAAAATAGCGTTCATACTCTTTCAGTATCAATCCTTTCTTATTTAATTTATTTAAAAAATCCCTAAAAACTTGATGATCTCCAAGTTTTTGTTTTGAATAGATTAAATCTTTTAATCTACCTATCTTGTTCTTAGGATACATTATATTTGAGACAATGCGCTCAATATCATCTGATGTCAATTTGAAAGAGACTGACAAGCCTCGTCCTTTTAAAAAATCTGTTATTACACATGCCCAACTAATCAATTCATCACTGCTTTTTATACAATCGTCTTGCACTTTAAAAAATAAATAACCATCATGCTTTGACTTTGGAAGATATAAAATGGTACCAACTATAAAAGCCGCAACTTTTAAATTATGAATATCAATTACGATATAACGTCCTGAAGGGTACGAAACATACTCTTTTATGCCAGATAATTCTTCTTTAAAATTTGATAAAGGTTGCGAAGAATAACGATAAGCATTTTCTTCTATCTTTTTGGGATCAGAACTAAAATATTTATCCTCTATTATATATAACCCATATTTATGCTTTTCATAAAATTCATCAGATTGATCAGTTTCATATAAATCATCCACATAACGCTCGTCACCCTTTGGTTTGTACAAACAATCACCAAAACAAACTACATCTTCTGGCTTTAGATTGGTATTTTTATTTTCAGGCAATGCATCCAAAAGAAAATCAAAAACGAATAATGGAATCGTGAAATTTAACTCACCTATAGGAAACATTCCACGGAAACAAGTAGATTGAGAAGATCCAAAATGAGGATTTATCTTAAATGAAACATCTGAATCAGCAAGAAAAAATCGACAAGAGAAAATACCTAAAAATTCAGAAACCTTTTCACCGAAATAAGTACATAATACCCATACAGTACCTGTTGGATTATAATAACGAATTTTATTTACCAAACAATATTTGTCAATTTCATGCAGAATTGCTTTAAGAAACTCCATGTTCTTCTTCAATTCTATGAACAAAAAACCACCAAGTTTTAATTTAGGTCTTATAAACTCTGTAATAACTTCTTTTCGTTTAGATATATAGTCAAGTTCTTGAGTTTCTAACCAATCAGACGAAAGGATAACAAGACCATATTTAATGGAATGTAAATATTGGTCTAGACCTTCACGAACAGAACTTTTCACTAAAGAAGAATAGGTTGGATCATTAAAATTTGCAATCTCAGCATCACACAAAAGTTTATGAATGATACAACCGTTTCTTAATAAATGTTCAACGACTACATCATAAAATAAATCGTAAGACAACAGGATCTTCTTATTCAATAAAGGTGATGAAAATATTTCTTTAGGAATGATATTCATATTCAATAAAGATTATGTGATTAGATAATTTAAATATCAGAATATAATCCCCCAAAAACAAATCTTATGATGAATATTAAGAAAGTTTTTGAGAGCTTATCAACTTGTCAATGGAACAATACCCCGATTTTTCCTTCTCTCACTCTCTCTTTAAATGTCAAAAGTACAGAGTCTTTTCTATCTTATTTCCTTACACCAATGCACATACACATCCCGTATCGAAATCTCATGGTTAAGATATGCCCGACTGATTTCAGTCGGAAGTGTATAAGCCGGATAGTCGGCGACCTTGAAATGCCAGTAGATGCCTCGGTTGTCTGGATAAATCCGGCAATTGTGCCGCTCGCAGAAAAGGCGTTCACCCTCGGCAGTATAAAGGTAATAGTTGGTCGCCGCTTTCTGTAATTCTGTGTTCTTCTCTTGAAGTTCACGTATTTTTGCGACAAGCTGCTCTCGCTGTTTTTGCTCGGTTTCGTAAGCTGACAAGTCCATTTCATGCCATGTGCCAGTCTTGAAATATTCGTTGGTTCGGCTGATGTACTCCCGGATGGCTTCCATTACAAAAGGTAAGCCGTGAATGTTAGCCAGCCGCGCAATCTGATTGAGATTGACTTGCATCTTGTAGCTGATGTTAGCCGTTCGCTTCATCCGCTCGCTTTCTTCTATGGTAAGTGCGGCTGACAGCTCTTTACCCAATGCGGCTTCGCGGATAAATGCCGCCATAGATAACCGTGCGGCATTGGCTTTCTTCTCAATCATGGCATATTCTGATTCACTGAACTGTATTTCCTTGCGCTTGGTACGCTTGTTATCGTTTCCTGTTTTCATCTTCTGCGTCCTCCTTTTCGTTGTTTGTTCTTGTCCTTGTCATGATTCAGCGTATTGTCACTGGTGCCACTGCCTGTACCTATCCGAGCAACTGTCGGTTGAATGATAAGTTCGGTTATTCCTTCCATCAAATTGCCACCAATGGTTGTCATTGCAGTTTCCCCATTATTGGTTGCTGTAAAGTCTGAGTCGGTGTACCTACTGGGTACAGCACTATTGTTCCGTTCAATAAAATTCTGCTGTCCGTGACTGCGTATTTCTGCTGTCCAACTTTTATCCTTATTGCTGTCCTGTTTATCTTTCGTTTGTATCCGCTTCCGATGATTGGCTGGTGTCAGTCCCCATTGTTCTGTTACGGAAATGGATGCTTCTTTTGCCGCCTTTCCGATGTTGGCAAGATTGGCGCGTGTACCGTCACCCAACACCACGTTTGCCAAAAAGTGGAAGTGCGGATTCTTGTTATCCTTGTCGTGATGGCGACCGACAATGAATTGGTCAAAGCGATAGCCATGCCGTTCCATGTGCCTTATCCAATCTCCAATTATTTCTTCGGCATGAACTTCAAGCATGGTTGTGTCATTGACATGAAATGAGATAGGAATATGTACGGCTTTCACTTTGAGTGACGGGCGCAGTGCGCACTGGCGATTGAAATCTTCGGTGAGTATGCCAATATCGGTAAGGCTGCTCACTCCACGGGCAATGACTACGTGCGCCCCTTTCTTGGGATTGAGTATGTAGTCGATGGTCTTGCCCGGATTCTTGCTGTATCTTACTTTGGTTATCATTTTGCGTTTCTGTTTTGATGGGGAGGGGTGGCAGCGGACTTCGCACCACAGATGCGTATGATACGTATCTTGGTACCGCTTGCCACCCCTCCATACATTATTGCTACTTCTGTCACACCGTCCGGTATTATGGTCGTGATGTCTGAAACAGATTCCACCGTTGATTTTGTTGAATCCGTTGAACGGAATACGAAAAGAGGGAAGAAAAAGTAGGATGCTTTACATCGGATAGCGTTGTCTGCAACCGATTTTCTCTTTTGGCAGGCAAGGTTTCCCGTTGAAATCTGTTGAGGGCGTTGTTGAATCATATAGGCCATATGCATACGTTCTTTTTTATGTTTCATCAGACTCAACAAATTCAACGGTAGTCTTTCAACTTTTCACGGGTAACGGTATAAAAGCGTCCCACTTTCTTAGATGATGCGGAATACTTCTGCCCCGGCAACACGCATATTTGGTAAGTGGAATAAGACAGCGCATTGGGAGCAGGCTCCAGTTTCCAACATTGTTGCAAGACATTCCTCACCTGATGGCGTTCCACTCTTACCATTGAATAGTTGAACAACGCCAATAGGTCGTTGATGCAGAAATCCACCACATCCACCTGCATTGTGTCCATGATGTCAAGCAACAGTTCTGCCATATCAAGCTCAATGCGGCTACGGTTACAGCGGATGATTTTCTCCAATGCCTCCGTGCGGATAAGTGACGGGGCAAACCACATGCGGCTTTCTTCTTTGGTGGTCAAATTCCGATGTTGCAGGTGGTATAGGAAGGCCGGAATCTCATCTTTTAGTTTCTGCAAGAATGATGTGTCATCTTTTTCCAATCGACTGACCTTCCTCACCCAATAACGTGTTTCCTCCGGCTCAATGTAAACGGGGAAATTCTCGTTGTTGGAACACAGCACGAACTTGGCGAAGAACTGTACTTCATAGCGGTCTTTGCCTTTGGCTTCCATCTTGTAGGAATGTGCCGTACTTAGGTTCTTCAACCGTTCACTATCCTCACGGCGGTTGAGCAACACCTCGTCCACGACAATCATCAATTTGCCCGCCCAATCCGCATTGAACTGGCTACGAAAATCCTCATTCGTATTGAACGTGACATTTTCTTGAAACATTGCTTTCAGAAAGTTCAGAAATGTACTCTTTCCTGTATTACGTTCTTCAGATACCAACAGAAGTATCGGCAATTTCTGTGTCGGTTTCAGATATAATAGTTGAAGGTAGTCCATCCCCAACTCATACTGCTCTCCAAAGATATGTTCCACCAAAGAACAGATATGTTGGAAATCCCCTTCTGCCGGTATATGGGTTATCGGCTCATAGAGATTATAAAAATTGTTTACGTTGTGGTGGTAGTCAGTATGGCTGGGCATGGTGCAGAATCCATCGTACTTGGGTATCTGAGCCGCTTCATCCTTGCTATGGTCTTGCCGGAACACACTCATCTTCCACTCCGCACGCATTTTGCGAAACGAACCATTCATCATCGGTTGGTTCAATATCCGAAATAACGTAGTACCGATGCGTACATATTCGTCTTCCACTTTCCCGTTTTGTGGAATAGTATTTTCATTTACTTCCATCACTAGCCGTTTTATTCGTTCCACCTAATATGCGTTTTACATCCGACAATCGGTATCTTACCTTACTGCCGACTTTGACGGCCTTCAGATAGTTCCGTTTGTTCCAATGCCATAAGGTCGCATCGTATACTCCGCACATATCCTTTACTTCTTCCCGGCTTAGTAGCCGTTCTTCATCCGCTGCACGGAAAGCCAATGCCACTTCGTTTATCGCGCGATTGATGAGCTCGTCCGAGAATACGCGCAAGTCCTCGCCTGTAATCTCCAGTTTGATGTTTGCCGCACCATTGGAGATAATCTGCATCAAGTCTGTCATAATCAAAATCAATGCCGCCGGATTGTTTGATACAACCGCTTCGGCAGCATAATAAACGATTGCACCACCTCTCCTGTATCGGAACGATGGTGCAAAAGTATAATTGGATTTCGTTAAAATTCAATGATTTGCGTTTCGCTTATTTCGGCGAAACCGTAAACGAAAGAAACGAAATGGATATTGAATGAGTCCCGTTTATCGCTATGCTTAAAATCCCATTTTAGCAAGACTTTACCGTAACACTAATGCTGGATTATTCAGAAGTTTGTCTATCACGGGATGATAAATGCATCCATCGGTAACGGCTGTAATGGTCGTAACTTTATTCCCTCCGTCTTTGGATGAAGCACCGCAATGATAAATCTGCTCATCGGCTGTTTGGTAATCAATGACAATATATCTGTCATGGAATATACCGCCGGATGTTTGTAGCGAAACAGAAACATCGGGATATTCCCGACAGAAGTCATTAAACTCCGCCTGATGTAGTCGATTGCCGATATTGTCTGAGAATATAGTAATCTTCACATTGGCAGAAACCTCTTTCAAAAGTACCAATGTTTTTAGCCCGATATAATTGTCCACAACGAAGATGGTTTTCTTGGCTGTGGCATAAATCTGTTGGTAAGCCAAATCGGATTCTACAGGTTGGCCGTTGAGTATCAGCCAGCCCCTTCTGACGGTAGGATTGCTAAAGTCAAGCATGACATTCGCCAGTTCCGACTTGGTTACAACATTGCCCAATGTATCTATTATACTGGCAACCTTGTCATCAACAGCTGATAAAGATTTACGCAAATCAAGCAAGTCTTGTGTGTTCTGGGTTGTTTGCAAAGATAGTTGGAGATATTCCCTCTGTCCCAACAACGGCTGGTTGTCAACAATGTAGTCCTTCATCTGCTTGAAGATGCGAATCAAGGCTTTACTTTGCTTGGTTGCCAACTCACCTTTCAAGACGGTCATAAGCATATATATTCCTTGCTCCGTAAAGGCATAAGGGTTGTATCTGCGACCTCCCCAACTTGAGGTGGAATTTTTGCACCTCAAGATTTCGCACTCCTCATCGGTCAACTGAAACATGAAGTCTTTCTCAAACTTCTCAATGTTGTTCTTGACCTGACGATTGAAATCTTTGGTGCTGTAACCATAGATTTTAGCCAAATCCATATCAAGCATTACTCGAACACCCCGGATATAGTATATAAATCCTTTCAGATATTCGGCATTGACTTCTTCTATGATAATGTTTTTATCCATATTCGTAAGCTATTATGTTCGTATCTTCTTTAGTCTGCTTTGGTAAGATAACTTCGCCATTCATTCATTTATGTATGACCGTTCAATACCGCAGTCTTTTTCTCTATAACGGCGAAAGTCCTTGTTATGCCCTGATACCGACGAAACCAAATTCGGGTCAACGCTTGTACCTTATGGTTCAAGTCTGTCTTTTCATCTTCTGGCATCAAAGCCACACGACCTTTGTATCTCTGCTTTTCCGGACTCCAATGGTTGGGGCTGAAAGTTCACTTGTTGCCTTGATGTCCTTCTTTCCGGAAATAGATGGTTGCTTGGATCTCTAAATCATTCTTCTTTGCCGTTTTCCGTATGAATGCGGTCACTTTCATAAGCTTCGATTTTATTTCAGGATTGAACACTGCAAAGATAGTGAATTGTTCCCCAATTGTTCCCATTTATCCCAGATTTACTTCAATTCAATTAAATTGAATCAATTTTATATGCTTTCATAAGTAGCTAATAATCAGTTTTGTTTAAACTTTATCGTTTTGCTATTTAAACCTATTGTTCCGGATTTAATTATTCAAATGTGGGGCTGCTTTTTTTCGGGCGTACTAAAAGTGTATTTTGTAAACCAAAAGGACTCTGTAGAAATTTACAAATTAAGAAATGGATGATGAGAAAAAGCGTAGGTGTATATCATCGTCTGCAATGCTAAGAGCCACATGCCTGACATTTCAAACATAGAATTTCTCAATTCTTTATCAGAAAACAATACTCTTGGATTGATTGAGCTTGCTTCCGGCTTGTGGAACTATGACTCCTTTTAGCATAAGGGAAGCTGCATAGTGAAGCATTTCCGGAGCACATTCCGCGAGTCGTGCATTGTATAGCAATTCCGTAAATGAACGGAGAAAAATATCCGTATCCAAGCTTGCCTGGATGCGGTGGGTTGACTGGCATGCTGCAATACTTTTTTTCAGTTCGTCCCACCATATTTGGTTAATAGCAAGGTATATCCCTTGATAATGCCGATAGATATCCAACCAGAAAATGCATTCCCCTTTATACAGGTTCTCTATGTATGCCTTGCATGTTTCCCAAAGGCATGCCAACGGATCGGGATTATTGTATGCTATGAGCTGAAACCGGTTTTGCATACGGCCTGAATAGGCTTCCAGGCAAGTATTTATCAAATTGTCTTTGGTTGCAAATACTTGATATATGGTACGTTTGGACACGTTTGTGTGCCGGGCTATGATGTCCATACATACAGCGCGGATACCATATTGTTTGACCGATTGTGAAGTAAAGGCTATAATTCTTTTACGTGTATGCTCATCCATAATTGTATATCAATGGTAACTCTTGTTTTCAGGATAAAGCAATCGGACGGGAAATACTGCGCATGGGTATGTTAATAAACCTGAATCCAATTATTGTTTGTTATGAAACATATTGCTTCTAGGGTTGGGATGGAAACTCAATTTGCAAAATGAGTTTTCTTTGTGAAAAGGGGAGTCTAATGATTTGACTTCCAGCAATGAAACATTGTTTAACAATTGAGCCGTGCAAGATTTAAGGCGCTTTTGCATTTACTGCGCGAAACGATTGCAAGGAAGTCGTAGATAAACTGTATTAATTAATTTTTAAACCGTAGAAAAATGAAAAAAGTAATTAAACCTGTACGAGTTTTTGTTTCAATGTTATTAATGGGATGTGCTATAAGCTTCTCGGCTTGCAGCGATGATGAAAACACTCCACAGGTACCCGATGAAGTGACAACAGATGCCATGTTCGGCGATTATACGGGTAAAGTGGTAATGAGCAGTGTCAATCCGCTGGAAGGAGAAGATACCGGAGAAGGTGAAGAGACTCCTGCCGGAACCGATGTTTCTGCCAGTGTGGCCAATGATACCATTAGTTTTACCAATTTCCCCATTAAAGACATTGTACTTTCGGTTGTCGGAGATGAAGCATTGGCAGACCAAATTGTAGAAGCAGTAGGTGATGTCAATTATAAAATCGGGTACGAACCGACACTGACCGCCAATAAGGATAGCGTGGTATTTGTCATGCATCCCGAATCTTTGAAATTATCCGTGACCCTTCCTTCATCTACCGAAGAAGAAGCTCAGCCTTTGCTGGTAGAAGTAAAAGTTGAGGCTGGCAATACTGCTGCTTATGCTGTAGAATCCGGCAATATGAAGTTCGATTTTCATGCTGCAGAAATCTTGTTGGGCGAAAGCGAAGGTCAGACATCACTTCCCGGTTTTAAAGGGATGAGTTTTGATTTTGACATGAATCAGAGCAAGCTGGCCCATCATGGTTTTTAACAATAGCTTTTCTTCTGTTGATTGACCTGTCTTTTGTTTTGCCACACTGTTTTCTTAATAGACTTTCATCAGAAAACAGTGTGGCATTTCTTTTTATGAATGCCGCCTTTACATACGATACCATCGACTGGTGGAGATACTTGCATGTTCTTGCGCATTTATGACCTATGCATATAGGTGCGTTTTAGTGGGTACTTTTTTTACATCGTATGATTTATTTCCGTATTTTTGGTCTTTCAAATAAAAAAGTCTCAAATATCATGAACGGAAAACGTATCGGAGAAATCGATTACCTGAAGTGTGTCTGCATCTTGCTGATGATAGCCTTCCACCTGGTGTTCTTCAGTGAAAAATATCCGTTGGCGAAGCAATGGGTATACACGTTTCACATGCCGGTATTCTTGATTTTGTCGGGGTACCTGATGCAAATTGAGAAACGGCCAAGTGAATTCCTAAGGGCGATGGCATGGATATTTGTCCCTTACATGGTGATGGAAACGGGATATGTGGCGATGTCGGCGGTGCTTCCTGTCCGTGATAAGGTGGATTGCCTGAGTGTAGGACTGATGCTGGAGAAATTATTCCTTCATCCGATGGGACCCTATTGGTATCTGCATACCTACCTGTTGTGTGGGCTAATATATTATGGTGTATTTCATTGGGCAGAGAAGATGAGGCTTGTGTCTCGTCTGGTCGTATTAGGTACGGGATATGCCGTTCTGGCAGATGCCTGTCAACTTGTGTCATTACCCAATGCCTTGTATTTCCTGGCTGGAGTTGCTTTGCGCCGTTCGGGCATGACATTTACATCTTTTTTCTGTCCTTCTGTATGGGCATTGATCCCTTTGGTGTGGCTGAGTGCCGATATGGCGAATCTGAATCGTTTCACTTTGGGGGGTGTTGCCATTGTGTACCTTGTGGCGAGTGTACTCTTGAGCCTCTATACGGTTATACCTGCTGGTATCAGGCGTGTTTCCGACTATGTAGGGAGGCATACGCTGGTATTGTTGGTCTTCTCTCCTGTGTTTACTATGCTTTCGAAAGGATTGGTACCATTGTTTATGTTCGACGAAACCGGTTTTTGTTTTCTTTTCGTGGCGATGATATTAACGGTGACAGGCTCATTTGGTATAGCTTGGTGTATTGATCGTGTGGGAGTTTCTCCCTATTTTTGGGGGAAGAAGCAGATGCTCCAGCCTTTTCATCCGAAATGACAATTTGGCACGATGTGGGTTCTGGCATTTCTTTTGTAGAAACTCATAATGTATTTATCTCTTGCATTTAATAATTAAAAAATAATACGACTATGATTTCAGAAAAATTACAAAACGCGATGAACGAACAGATCACAGCAGAAATGTGGTCTTCTAACCTGTATCTTTCTATGTCTTTCTATTTGCAGAAAGAAGGTTTCGATGGCTTTGCCAACTGGATGCGTAAACAATCGCAAGAAGAGTTGCAACATGCATACGATTTGGCAGACTATATCGCAAAACGCGGCGGTGCTGCTAAAGTAGACAAAATCGATGTCGTTCCGCAAGGCTGGGGCAGCGTATTGGAAGTATTCGAACATGTGTACAACCACGAATGTCACGTATCTGAGTTGATTGACAATCTGGTAAATGTAGCTTCGGCAGAAAAAGACAAAGCTTCTCAGGATTTCTTGTGGGGCTATGTCCGCGAACAAGTGGAAGAAGAAGCTACCGCACAGGGTATTGTCGACAAATTGAAAAAATGTAACGACTATGCCGGTGTTCTTTATCTGAATGACAAACTGGGCGCACGCGAATAAGTCCGTGTTGGCAAATGAACGGCACAGGGGCATGGAGACACAGAGGTAATGGACTTTCGGTGCCTTTATGCCCCTTGTCTTTATAATGCGTGATACGTTATGAAGATGTCCGACCTATGCTTGCGGATATGGAATTGGTGTTGCCGGTTCCGGCACCGGTGCGGGTATGGTGTACATTCACCTTCCGATTTTTTTCTGATTACATCGGTCATTTATGAAAAGATGCCTTATTATGCTTTTCAGCTTTTGCACTATAGCCGGGAGGATGAGAAAGACCAACTGTTCCATTATCGTGAAAAAACCGACCGGTTGCTGTTCCGGTTGGTCAATTATCTGCAGCCGGCATCAATGCTGGAAATAGGGACAGGGTGCGGACTGGATACTCGCTATATGGCAGAGGCAAAGCATGTCCCTCTCTTTACGATTGATGAGGAAAGACAAGACAAGGCAAGAATAAAACATGTCCTTTCTGCATATCCGTTAGTGGATTACCGGACAGGAAATGTACTCCGCTTGCTTGACGAGGCATTGACAGGCAGACCGTTTGCTGACCTGATACACATCGGGCATACACCTTATTATAAAGAAGCATTTGAGCGGTTGCTGCCTATGGTTACCGACCGTACGTGCATCATTGTAGGCGCACCGTATGCTACTCGTGAGAAAAAACGATGGTGGAAGCAGACGATTGCAGATACCCGTACGGGAGTCACATTCGATTTGTATGACATCGGTTTGGTTTTCTTTGATAAGAAACGGGTGAAAGAACATCGTATCGTCAATTTTCTTTAACTTAATACAACAGAGATGCTATGAAGAAAAGTATGGTCTATACGCGTACAGGCGATGATGGAACGACTTCGTTGATAGGAGGTGTACGAGTTCCGAAAACGCATATTCGACTTGAAGCATACGGCACTGTTGATGAGCTCAATGCGCAGATAGGGTGTCTGGTCTCGCAGATGGAAGAAGGTACAGACAAATCTTTGTTGCAATTCGTGCAACATAAACTTTTCGTTTTGGGAGCTTATTTGGCGACAGAGACTTCGAAGACTGATTTGTCGCCTGTATCTCAGATTACGGATGAAAACATTACCCGGCTGGAAGAAGCCATTGATACCTTAGATGCTTCTCTGCCTCCGCTTCGTGGGTTTATCTTGCCTGGCGGTTCGTATGCAGCTTCTACCTGTCATGTATGCCGTACGGTATGTCGTCGTGCAGAACGTTGTATTTGGGCACTGGAAGAAGCAGAAACAGGTTTTGAGATAGCCAGGAATGTGAAACAGTTTGTCAATCGTTTATCGGATTATTTGTTTGTTCTATCACGAAAGTTAAATCAATTAACACACCATGATGAAATTTATTGGGATAAGAGTTGCAAATGACATAAATTGTTATACTTTTGTGCCCCGATAATGTGAATGTAAAACTTTATAAACTGAAATACTATGTATTGGACATTGGAATTGGCCTCAAAATTGGAAGATGCACCATGGCCTGCTACAAAAGATGAGCTGATTGATTACGCAATGCGTTCGGGTGCTCCTATGGAAGTGATTGAAAATTTACAGGAAATGGAAGATGAAGGCGAAATCTACGAAAGTATCGAAGACATTTGGCCCGATTATCCTAGCAAAGAAGATTTCTTCTTCAACGAGGACGAGTATTAATAGCCTTCTGGATAGCAAAACAATTAAATATCAGCGCGATAAACAAATATGATTTGTTTGTCGCGCTGGTGTTTTATGGCGTTATATGGTACGGTTTGTTTGTCTAAATTGCAGATTTTCGCTTAAAAAACGGAGTTTGTCTAAACTAACCTACAAGGCAAAACAGGCAGAGAAAGCTGTCAAAGGACTTCAGACTATGATACGAAAACTAGAACGGGAAATGCTTGCCGGCAGAACCCGGCTTAAAGAAATAGATGAAGCACTTGCGTCCGGCAAGATAACTCTTGACAGGTATGAAACGCAGAAGGCGGATATACAGAAACTCATTGCCGAGTATCAGGAAAAGCTCGAAGACAAATCCAATAAACTCCATGCAAAGGAGCAGGAACTGGAACAGATAACAAAAGATGCGGCGAAGGCCCGTTCTGTTATACAGCCATTTCGCAACCACAAGGTTGATTTCACGCCACCGCAAATAACTGAGAAAGTGCCGCTGTTTGGTACAGACAAATGGATTGAACGACAGAATAGACTTATCGCCAAGCAGTTCACCGAGATTGTCTGCAAGATAGAATCTCTATACAGAAATGATGCAGCCCGGCAGGTCGAAGCCACCCAACGCAATGTTCTGGCGGATTACGGAGAGCTATACCAATTGCGAAAAGATGTCAAAACGCTTATCGAAAATAATGATGACCTGAAATCTACATTGGAAACAATGCTTGACCAACTTGCCAACCCCTCACTTCGCTCAAAGATATTTGCCGTGTCCGATGCACTTGTCGGAGGGGCATCTGCAACTATCTCTTCAAGTGGTGACGGTGGCGACATCGACTCCGACCTTCGCTGGGACGGTCGCAGACCGGATGAGGAGAAAGAGGTGTATAGGAGGAGGTGTCTGATGTTTGCGATAGAAACGGTATGTAAGCAGCAAACGAAAAGTTATCGAAGGAAATAATTATAATGCGCCAAATTACCAAATAAAAATGCGCCAAATTACCAAGTATATTTTGTCCAAATTTCCAAATTTATATTGCAGTTTATATGATTCACAAACTATTTCCCTATCTTTGCAAAAACTATGTATCCATGGAATATAAAAATCGAATAGCAGATAAATTATTGCGTGATAAGTTAGAGGCAATGGGGGCTGTTTTAATTGAAGGTCCAAAAGCTTGTGGCAAGACGACTACGGCTGAACAACAAGCTAAAAGCATCATTTATATGGACGACCCGGTAAAGCAAGAACAGTATAAACAGATGGCGCAAACAAATATCCGTTTTTTGCTTGAAGGAGAAACTCCACGTTTGATTGATGAATGGCAACATGTTCCTCAGTTTTGGGATGCCATTCGGTTTGAAATTGATCATAGAGATGACGATGGGCAGTTTATGCTTACAGGCTCTGCAGTTCCAGTTGATATGAAAGAAATTCATCATACTGGAACCGGAAGATACGGATGGCTTACTATGCGTCCTATGAGTCTTTGGGAGTCAGGAGAATCTACAGGAGAGGTTAGTTTGTCGGATTTGTTTCTTACTCCTGATAAAATAGGAGCATTAAACAAACTGACATTGCCAATGCTTGCATTTGTCGTTTGTCGTGGCGGATGGCCTAAGTCTCTGCAAAAGAAAACTGAAAAGGCTGCATTGTTGCAAGTAACGGAATATTATAAAGCCATTACAAATAGTGATATATCGCGAGTAGATAACGTGAAAAGAGACGAGGAGCGAGCAAAGAGAATTATGCGTTCATATGCTAGACATCAGGGTTCTCAAGCAAGCATAGCAACAATTCTTGCTGATATATCAACAAATGAGACTGGAAACATCAGCGATGAGACAGTAGGAGCATACCTTACTGCTTTACGAAAAATATTTGTGATAGAAGATATGCCGGCATGGAATCCAAATCTGAGAAGCAAAACAGCAGTGCGCACATCTGACACGAGATATTATATAGACCCTTCATTGGGAGTTGCTGCTTTAGGACTTGGTCCTAATGACTTGATTAATGATTTGAATACATTCGGATTGTTTTTTGAGACGATGTGTATCCGTGATCTTCGCGTTTATGCAGATGCTTTGGATGGCTCAGTTTACCATTATAGGGATAAAAATGGTTTGGAATGTGATGCTGTGGTGCATTTGCGTAATGGTGCATATGGTTTAATTGAGATAAAATTGGGCGGAGAAAAACTTATTGAGGATGGCGCTAAGACATTAACTGCACTTACCAATATTATTGATACCTCTCGAATGAAGGCACCTGCATTTTGTATGGTACTAACTGGTGTCGGAGACTTTGCCTATAGACGGACAGATGGTGTTTACGTTGTTCCTGTTGGATGTTTGAAAGATTAATTCATGAGACAATTTAATTAAAAAATTAAACTGAAATATATAATGTGTAATAATATTGATATAACATTTGTGGTTCCGGCATTTAAGCCTAAAATGAAAGAAGAATCAATAGGTACTTTGATTCTAGCAAAGAAACTTTTACTTCATAAATACAAGGCTGATATTATACGGTACTGGGATGTGAAGAGTTCCCCAAAAGTTGACTATGAGTCTTTTCGAAACGAATTAATATCTCTTATAATAAGCAAATCGTCAAAGGTCGTTAGTTTTTATTGCAGATGTGAAGAATACCATATTTGTTTGGATATTGCAAGTCGAATCAAAGATCTATCTCCTGCTACAAAGATTATTTTTGGAGGCCCACAGGCGGAACTTGTTGCAAAGGATACCATCCGTTCATTCAGTTTTGTTGACTATGTTTGCTGTAGTGAAGGAGAAAATACGATAGTCCCCTTGCTGCATTGGATTATTGAAGAGGATGAGAATTTAGCTTTGGTTGGACTAATCCCTGGATTGACTTATCGCACATCAATGAATGAGGTATATCAAAATCCTTTCCCAGACTTTCTACCGGATAATTATACAAGGGCATTTTTTTACTATGATTTGATCCCAGAAAGTGTTTGGATGAATACGAAAAGTGTGGCCTTGGATGTTGGTAGAGGATGTCCTTTTGCTTGTACTTTTTGTAGTACAAAAACTTTTTGGAAACAAAAATATCGTTTGCGTAATATTTCTGATATCTTGGATGAAATAAGGTTTTTATAGTCAAAAGTAAGTGAAATGCGAATAATTCGTTTAAAAGTTGTATCTTTACG
>ENA-OPNJ01000223-OPNJ01000223.1-human-gut-metagenome-genome-assembly--contig:-NODE-223-length-27827-cov-6.288024_pt1 | contig 27827 bp, 26 predicted proteins | sample MGYA00241535_ERZ501767 | MGnify/ENA primary metagenome ERZ501767 (study PRJEB25962, sample SAMEA2042564) | human gut metagenome | biome: human gut; feature: human-associated habitat; material: faeces...
TCAGATTTTGTGTATAAAATAGAGACTGCCTAACTTTTGGTTGTTAGACAGTCTCACTTATAAATAAAGTTAAATTATAGTGTTGCGGAATTAAGGTACAAGGAAGAAGAAGTTCTAAATTACTTCATAAACAGATCAACCAATGCTCATGCTGAATCTCTTAACTCTAAGTTGAAAGGCTTTAGAGCACAACTACGCGGTGTGCAGGATTTACCTTTCTTTATGTTCAGAGCGTCTATGATCTTTGGATAACATGATTATATTGCCACGGACTTATGCAACTGTGCCAAAATAAGTTCAAATTTATCAGGTTGATTTTTCTCTTTAATTTATCTGAATTAAGATTATTTGTTGACCTGAATATTTTAAATTTAAAACTACATGATGTATAATTTCTTTTTTACTAGCCTCGGCAGAGCATACATAGCACATCTTGACAAACCTGAAAAGAACTCTCATATAGATATTCTATGTGTTAACTCAACGTCTCGTTCCAAATTGATGGAATGGGATTCTGTTGCATATATTTCTACCACAGACTCTATTGGCAAGGATGTTAAGAATGCCGTCTTGAAGGAGGTTTCGCGGAGCGCAAATAAGGTCACCTTAATCTTTTCTGATAGTAAAAACGTAGGTACATCACAGTCGCACAAAGACCAAGAAGAACCTGTCAATGTTGTAACAAACAAGAAGAATTCTCATATTTCTTTTAAATCAACAAATTCTTCTCAGGTTGACATTCTTGATGTAGTTTTGAAATTTAAGGATTATGAATCAACCATATCCTTTCATTGTGTCCCACTGAACGATCTTTACAATGTAGTTCTGGACTTTGGCTCGGAAGCAAGCCAAATGCTCATTAGTAAGAATAATCCTGATTCTGCTATTGTGCCCGAAAAAGTGTTTGCAAATACTTTATCACACTTTTATAACATTCAACGAGTCAAAGGTGATCGAGTGTATGATCAACAGGATGAAGACGATAAACTATTCCGCAGCGTATTCTATTTAAAGAAAAATGCGAAAATGTCAGATTCGTTTGAATATGACAGACCTTCTAGGGATGATTCTTTCTTCAGCTTTATGTCAAAAAGAACAGAAAGTCATGAAGGAAGAATACCAAATATCAAGATTGCATATCTCACAGGAGCCATTGTCAATGAAGTAAACGATATGCAAACCTTACATAGAGGTATTGTTTCAAGGTTTTTGCATGAGGCGATTTATCGTATTAACGAAATTCATAAGAACAAAAAGAATAAGGTAGGCATATACTTCACGGTTTTGTTACCAAATGTAATGCCTCAAAACGCCGTGTCTTCATTCTTGGATAATATGCGACGTGTTGCTAATAGCAGTGAGTTCATAGAGGCAAATGGCAGTCAATTACAAATTGAATGTATAAATGTAAGCAGTTGCTCTGAGAGTGATGCCTCTTTCCTTGAATGCTTGCATCAAGCTGCACTACCTGGTTCCCAAAATAAGATGAAAGTCTTACCAGGTAAAAGATATTTGATTATCGACATAGGTAAAGGTACAACCGATTTTTCTCTTGTTAAATTATCCAGCGCAACTAGTGCCATCAGTGAATATCGTGCTGGTTTCGTTGGTGCCGGTAATGCTATCTCTTATGCCGTATTTTCTGACTACATGAAAACAATTGCAGGAACTAAGGCCCAGACATTGAAAAAGAAAATGTTAAAGGCAGAACCTGCTGTGCTTTTTGAATTGGAAAACAAGATAGAAGATGCGAAGAAAAACTGGAGCAAAGGCAAGGACGCAACGACATTTGCTCCCATTTCTGCAGTAGACAACATAACAACAGAAGCGATTCTCGACAAAATTGATGAACTTGGCGTTATCAATGATTCACAAGGTAAAGTCGCAGAAATGTTGAATCAAATATCAGAAAGAATAGTTGATCAGATACCTTTAGAGGATGTTGATTATGTAGTCTTCAGTGGAAGATCGTTTAAGTTTGCAAAACTGAAAGAACAATTAGAGTCTCATCTGCGTAGGAAGATGGGTGGGAATATTGACGTTTTCTTCAACTCTGAAACTGCCAAAAACGGATGTCTGTTCGGACCACTCAGAAAAATAAGTATGAGTCTGGAAAGTCAGATGGTCGGATTTCCTCTTATAGTTGATATAACCAAAGTAAAGCAAACGGAAACCAATGGCGGCGAAATGTCCAATACTTCTGCAATTCCAGTAATAAACGCAGATATGTTGAAGCTTGAAAAAATCAGTTCAACTAAGCAGATATTGGCTAAGGCTATCAAAATCATAACAGAATTGTTTGGTGACGATAATCAGACCCAATCTGCAAACTCTCTAAAAAGTGCATCAACAAATTTCGATTCTGAAGTCAAAACATATATGACTAAGGGAAGAGAAATTAAGAATATTGATGGTAATTCTCGTATTATCATCTCTGGCAATGTATATACAACAGAGGATCAATATCCTTTAAGCAATGCAGATGCTCCTTATTCGTTATATTTTGATGGAGAGGATTTCTACCTCAAACACGAATCTGGATGCCACAAATTAGTTATGCAAGTAAACAGGGGATCTCAGAAATTGCTCAAAGAAAGTCTATTCCCTTATTCATTGACATTAAAAGATTAAAGAAATGAAGAAGTCAACAATACTATTTTTGATAAGTACTATTTTAAGCATAGTAGCACTTGTATTTGCAGTATATTATAGCCTACAATTAGCTGTTCCAACTCTGGCAATTGTAGTTGGTGTTTCTTTATACATTCCTTTATGCTTAGTGCAATTAGGGTTGTTATTTAGAAGCTTAGAACCTAAGCCTGAAAAAGAAATAATCATTAAAGAAGTTGTTTCCGAACCTTCAAAAATATCATCAGCAGTACCAGAGTCAACAACTCCATCAGTAGTCACCGACACTATACACGAAAAATGGTCAAAGGCTATGTATGATATGTTCGCAGAGAAGTGGACTGAAATTTTTACTAACGCAACATATCCTGCGGATAAAGCAACAAGGGCAGAGATAAGTGTAGAGTTGTGGAAAATAGCTTCACTAACAATGGATTATTTGTTAGTAGTTAACAATGACCCAAATGCATTAAAAAGAAATCGTGAAATTACAAATGCTGTTGTTGAAGGAAAGGATCTAATAAACGATGTTGAATTAAAAGAGTTTTTCCAAGATCCCACAAGCGTTCAGCAGAAGGTACTGATAATAAACGACATGTTATCATCTCAATTAGCTGCTAAACAGTCTTTTGACATTCCTGTCTTTGGCTATAAAGTTGAATTAGGTAAAAAATAAATACTTCCTATGAATCGTGATGTCATAAAAACAATCATACAGACAGTATTCCCTATGCTGTTGCTATTGCTCGTAAACGCTTTCTTCAAATTGACGTTTACGGGATATTTTGTTATTTGCGCCTTAGCATTGCTTTGGAGTATTAAACAAAAAAAGCAGGGGCAGTACACCTCCTGGTGTGTTGTTTTGGTGGCATCTATTTTGGTGACTCTCAACTATCTAAGACCAGAAACAATAAATGGCGTTGCAAGCTACAACAATGCAGCCCATAATGTGCTTGTTTTAAGAGGTATAGAATCAAGTAAGCAACTCGACCTTGTCAATTCATCAAATGCTGACGTAGCGTTGTTTGATTCAGAAGATTTTTCTGGTAAAGTCACTGCTGCTCCAAACGAAAATGGTAATGTTGATGTGTCTTGTAATCTCATTTCACATCCGGTTTACTGCTGGCAGGAGAATAGCTTCCAAGTAATAAACAAGAATTCTTTTCCTAGTTTTTCGCAATCCGTAGAGTTCAAAACAAAGTCTGGAGAATCTCTCAAGATAAACATCGAGGACTTAGATAAGAATACAAACTACATAGTTTCTACTGAAAATCAAGGTGTAACTGAAGTTGACACCGCCTTCTTTTCGACGCGTATAAAAGAAGGCTATCCTTTGTCTGATATTTTATCTACATGCTATAAAGAAAGCGAAATAAAAGAAGAGTTCGTTTCACGATTAAAAGGTGTAACTCTTCTTCGAAATAATGTTCCTTGCAAGGATGCAATTACAAAATCGAGCCCTTTATACTTCACTATTTCTGGCTCTTTGTTGTCTGATTATAAGAATGGGCTTATTAGTGTATTATGCGATGGAACTCCTGTAGATATTACTATTCAAAATTCAGAAGTTCAAGTCTCTGATAACCAAAAGATATACATAGGTGTAGGATCTGCTAAAACCAGACCTCTAAAATTGTCAAATGTAGGTGGAGTCGTCCGTGCTACTTATGACATGCCTTATATGTACAATTTCCCTTCAGACACTGCAGTAATTTCAAGCCATACACTTGCAATATCTTCTAATGCGGAGGATCTGTTGTCTAGTGACGTTAAGGCGGCATTTTATTACGACATTTTTAATTCGCCAACAAACAAAAATCATTTTTACGGTACAGTAAGCTATCAAACATCGTCAACGCCAAATGCTTTGGACGCTGATTTTGTGGACAACAATGATAAGAACAAAGAGGTCGAAAACGACAATCTTGGGTTCCGCTTAAACACGCACAACAAAACTAAATGGATTGTTGATGTTGTCGATCTTCGTAGTAATAGTCCTATATCAGGAGAAAAAGTATGGTTTAATGATTGGTTTATTCTTGGCCTGATTATTGTTCTGTCATTGTTTGCTTTATTCTTCTATAACATAATCAAGGAGGACGAAACCATCCATAATGCGAAAGCTAATGGAGTCTTAAATATATGGCTTTTCTTTATTTCGCTTCTCACATTAAGACTATATTTGATGTGGCGCATAGCAATATTCCCACCTGTGGATGGTATATCAAATGTAGAATTCGCCTTATATCGTTTAGAGAATAGTTTAAGCGATAATTCTATGGTATGGACTTTTGGTGCTATTGCTGTCATGATGATAGCCACTATCATTTTATATGTATGGGAGAAATTGGGCAACCAAAAGATACAATCTAACCAACTTTGTAGTATTTATTCATCAAAGCAATTCTGGATTGTACTAGGTTGCGTTGTTTTGGCATCACTCGTAAACAAAGCAGTTAATCTTCCAAGCTTCGTTAAAGTTTTAATCAATGTTGTTATACCAGTCATCCTGTTCTTTATAAACGAGTGGCGCTGCATAAAGGGATTATCTATTGTTCACCGCGTAGCCAGTGCAATAGCGGTTATTGGCATGTTGGTAATCGGTGATGCTGGATATGCCATTATGTTTATGATTTTTGAATGTATCTATTTCATTATACTTTCAATCGCTTATAGACACAGTGGAATGGAAGAACCGGCATATATGCACGCTATATGGAAATGTAGTGTGGTATTCTCTGTCGTTGTTCTGTTAATCACATTGTTTGCTCCCCAAATCGTATGCTATCTATATGATTCAAGGAGCATATTGGGAATAGATTTAATCAAAGTTTCACATATCGCTTTTGCGATTGTAGGACTGCTCTTTGCTACTTCTGTTTCTTATATAACCAAAGGCTTATTTACAAAGAAACACAATCGATGGCTCAAAATCGGATTGTCTGTTTGCGTTTTAGTACTTGTGGTTGGAGGTCCAATTTTCTTCAACTACATGGGTCATTTCAAATATCGTTCATTGATTCACACTCAGAATGTCGGTCAGATTATGGAGCATGAAGATGTTTCAACAAGAGATAGCCGTCGCTTGCTTGAAGCATCACAAAACCAATGGTTCTTGCAATATCATAATGATCTTGGCAAAGAGAGGATATTGGATGATGGTGTTATGCATCTATATCCACACTTTAAGAAAGGCGTATCTTGGAATACTCAGATTAGTGATGTTATTTGTTCAAGATACATTGTTGGAGAACTTTCGTTGATAGTTCCCCTAGCTTTGATTATCTTGTGCTTTATTTTGCTATACTCTACATTAAAGCATGAAAACGAATCTTCAACAGGTTATGCTTACTCCGTAGGTGTCGCTTTGTTGATTCTTATCCAAATGACCTTCGTTTGGATGGCGAATACAAACAGAATGATATTCTTCGGACAAGATTTGCCATTCTTAAGCCATAATGCACATTCTACAATGTTGATGTTCGCATTATTACTTGCTCTAATTATGTTCGCCTTGGGTAATAATGGCGAGGATGAATCGGACGAATTAAGCACTGGCTTCAAACATTTTTCTGCGCGACCTTTCAAGTTGATGTGCATGCTTTTCTTTGTCATCTTCGGTGTTGTTTTCTTTACTGGAAACAAGTATGACAATCTGTATGGAGGTAAAGCAGAAGCATATACTGTAGGACATGCAATGGATGTTGCAGAAGCAGATTTCGTTAAAATTAATGGAGTCTTGTCAAAGTTTAGGGCAAAGGAGCGTCTTTACAACAATCAGGATCTTAAAACTCATATAATTCCTTCTATTGAAAGTAGTATTTCTTTGTCTGCGGAAGTAGAGAAAATGTATAAAGACAAGGATATTAGCGAATTTTCATATTCTCTATATAAGTCTTTTATTAACAACAACTGCAAAGCAAACAGATTGGATAACGTCGTACATCTTCGTTATCTTAAATCTTCGGGAACCTATCAGTTTGCTCTCAACAATGGTTTCTATTGTTTGAAAGCTCCAGAAATGGACAAACATGATTGGTCAGGTGACATATATGCTTATCAGAAGAAAGAAACTGTCATCAAACTTCAAAACCCGGATCAAGGTAATGGTGTTTACTTGTATTCAATCCCAAGGACCTGGTTGAAAGACAAGGATAATGATTACGCTATTTTCTATAATGGTAGTGATGGATCCATAAAGCCTGTTCTCTTCAATGAGAATGGCAGAACCAACGTGAGTGTACCAACTATATATATGACCAGCTCTGATGTCGTAAGATGCAAAGTAAAGGATAAATCATTCATATATCAGGTTTCTGGTAAAAAAGAAGATTTGTTGGTTAAGAACATGACCATCAACGGCTCTTCTAAATTCTTCTATCCACTTGGAGATAAATTCTATTGGGCAAAGAATTTTGCAGATTATGAGAATAACAATATCAATCTCAATGGCAAGCAGAATTGCAACTTGTCATTTGATAAGGATTTGACAAGTGAGGTATATAAAATTTGTGGTTCTTTATCTAAAATTCCTTGCTCTGTAATTGCGATGGATGGATTAGGTAATGTACGTCTTATGATTGACAACAATAGCCATCCAAACCCAAATAGTCCTACAGAGATTGAAAAGTTTGTAGAGAATAGTTATCTGAATCCAAACTACGAAAGTGACTCTCGTATATTTGGTAATATGAATCTTGTACACATGATGCCAGGACCTGGTTCTTCTCTTAAACCAATCACTTATGCAGCCGTAACCTCACAGATAAAAACTATAGATTGGGGGTCATTGAGGTTACGTCAACCTAACATTGCTCCTTCAGCTATCAAAGACAAGAAGACCGGTAAGACTATTTATCGATATGAGGTAGAAAAATTTGGTCCATACGACTATTCGTCAAGACCTTTTGTTTCGATACCAAGTGATGAGGTAGGTAAAGATGGTTGGGTTGATAGTGATTTTTATCTTTATAAATCCAGCAACTATTACAATGCTCTGATTACATATTTAGGTTATTTCAAATTGTCTGATTATAACAATCTAAGTAACATTTTGAAGGCGTACTCAGGTACGGCTGATGAATATCCTGTTGTTCAGATGAATGGTCGCACTTATACTCTAAATGTTGCTCCTGATAAGAACAGACATCAGTGCATACTTAATACAGGATTAAAGCAGAATTTCCAGATGTCAGTCTCTCATGATGATAAGTCTGACATAAAAACAATATTGTCGGACGCATTTGTAGCACCAAATACAAAGGTCTCAAACTATCCTTGGTTGTTCCCACAAGTTTCCTCTGTTTATACAACTGAATCAAGAGGTTTATCAGAAGAACAGCGTTTAAGACAGTACACATTAGGTGCAAGCCCTTTGAAGGTAACACCTATAATGATGGCAGAGATGTACGGAAGACTCTTCTCAATGCATCCTGATTACCATGCTAGTGTAATAGAGAATAACACTTCGTTTAATAGCAAATGGAGTGATCCTAATTTATTCTCATTCTATAAGACAAACCTATTTGTACCAATGAACCACTGTTCAACATTTGGTACAGCAAGTGTGTTGCAGCGTGTTAAACACGATGGGTATTACCTTTATGCTAAAACAGGAACTCTATTGGGTGATGGAAGCAATCGTGATGACAAAATGCTTGCAGTGATAATCACTAACAAGGATGTCTCACAAGCGCAGTCACCAGATGATTATAAATTCTTTGTCGTGTACTTCCGCTTCAAACAGGCACATGATATGCCAGGAGAAGTGGTAAACATCATGAACAAGATTATCCAAAGTAAATCATTCCAAGATTATATGTAAAGAAATGAAAAATCTGTATAAATACATATTACCAATTATAATGGTTGTTTTTCTATGCGGATATTCAGCATGGAAGCTCAATGATGTAGAAGTACCTGTAACACCAACCACGATTGGTGTTGAGCGGTCTTTTGTCTGGATTAACTCAGATTCTTTGGAAACATGTATAGTAAAAACATACACGTCAGACGTTAAAGTTTCAAAGGGACGAAAAGAATTTACGGTAGAATATCCTTCAAACAAGCTTATTTTGATGCATAATGTAAGCGAAGGAGCTAAGGCTGACTTGGATTCACTTAAGCTCTATGCTAAAGACCATTTTAAGTGTAAAGAAGATAATAACAGTGTTAAAATCACGTTAACTGTAGAGGATGGTTTTGTATGTTGTCCAACTGCACTACTGTTACCTTTACTTGACGACAATAAGAACAATTAGAACAATAGTGAATATACATGGCAGTAAATAAAAATATATTGACTTCTCCCGTCACTATTGATGTTTCGTGGGAGCAGAAATCATCCAGTAAAGACACACTGGATCTGACAGCGTTCTTGTTAAATGAAAGTGGGCAAATAAGTGAGATCTCTGATATGGTGTTCTATGGAACAACAGAAGTTGTTGATATGAAACTCACATCAACCAAGCACCACATAACTATAGAGTCAAAACACAATAAGGCAAAAAACATTGCGAGCCAATATATGACTATCTATCTGGACCTCCTTCCAGAAGATATAAAACATATAGTATTTGTTGTTAGCAACGACTCGGAAAAACCATTAGACAAGTTCAAAAAAGCCCAGATAGCCTTTAAAGACAAACAAAACAACAAGGATATTATCCAGATTGAAGATAATGGAGATAATGTATTCTGTGTATCTGTTGGAGATATTCAGAAGAAGAATGAATTATGGACTTTAATTAAGGAATCAACTTGCTATACTGGTGGTTTGGAGAGAGCCTTTGAGGACTTCGTACCAAAATCAATACGCAGTACCTATAATAAGGGGCTAAAGGACTTCACAAGACCTTCGATAGGCACTGGAAAGGGATTGATGCCTTCTAAACCACAAAAAGACGGACCTGTAATAGAAATAGAAACGATTAAACCTTCAGATGCAGCTCCGAAGACTGATGGAAATCCAATTTCAAAAGGAACTCCCCGAGGAGTTATGCCTGTAACAAGAAGGAAAAACAAGGCTTCAGCATCAGAGGCAAGTGCATCGGGAAAAGTGAGCCAAGTTGTTTCAACGCCAGTTGTTGAGCAACCAGTCACACATAAAGAGATACCTTTTGATCAAGATAGTTCAAAAACAAGCAGACGCAGAGTAATGCCACATACTAAAAGGAGAAAAGACGATGGTAAGGCAGAATTACCAGAACCTATAGTCGTAGAGCAAAAACCGCAAGAACAAAAAGAAAAAGATTCTCACACACAAAAAAATGTTGTGAATATGGCCAATAGATTTGCAAATAGAAAAAATAAACGTACAAATAATAAATAATCATTAATGTTAAACTTTTAAATTTTCTCTCTTATGGCAAAAGTGAAATTTGAAGCCGAAGATTTTGAAAAGGTCTTAGGCCAGAACATCCTCTCAGATGGTGATGTTCAGAAGGATGAGCTTAAAACATTAAGGGTTGACCTCGAATGGAAGGGTACAGACCTTGATGTTTGTGCATTCATGCTTGACAGTGATGGCGAACTCGCAACAAAAGATGACATTGTTTACTTCAAATCAAAAATTCGTTGGAAGACAGCAAAGCCATTCGATGCTAATGACTTCGATCCCCTTGATGGCAAGAAGAGTGTATGGGCAGAAGAGCAGGAGGCTTATGGTGGTAGAGTAAAGGTTTGGATGAACGAAACTTTACCAGCATCTCCAGATGGATCAGTTATTGGTTCTTGGGACGATATGACAGAAGATCCTGACGCTCCATGTGGCGAGACTATGCACATCATGATTGAAGAGATTAATACCATCAAATACAAGAGAATAGCTTTAGCTGCAGTCGTTGCTGAGGATTTGATCAAAGAAGGTATAACATTCAAAGAGGTTCGTGATGCAAGCGTAACTATCACTGATGTTGAGAACGAGGATGAACTCGTTTCTTACCCTCTGTCTGAAAAATTCCCAGACAAGGATGCTGTTTGTTTCGGTGAGCTTGTTTATGATGAGAATAACTACCAGTGGAACTTTAAGCCAATGGCATCCGGCTACAAAGGTGGCATCCTCTATTTGGCTAACAATGTATTCTAATATAATACCTTATGGCAAAAGTAAAATTTGAAGCAGAGGATTTCAAAAAGGATTCCAATACTTCGCAGAAAAATCCAAAACCAAATCATCTCCAATAATATTGGAAATGGTATGGTGGTGCTGTTGCCGCTGCATGTATTGCTGGCGCAGTGATTCTTTGGCCAAAAGGTGAGGTGACTCCACCAACTCCTCCTGCCGTAGCAGATAGCCTTGAGAATGTTGTAGATAGTTCTGCTCTTGCAACACCTGATACTATTGCAGCAATCGTAGAGGAATCAACTTCTAATGAAGAGAAAAGTTTAGAAACGGGTACAAAGCCTGTTAATGAAGAACAGAAGAATTCTGAAACTCAGATAGTAAACAATCCACCTGTTACACAAAGTGGTGATATTACTATGGATGCGAAGAAAGCAATACGAGGCGACTTCGGTAATGGTGCAGAACGTCGCAAGAATCTTGGAGCTAACTATGACAAGGTGCAGGCTGTTGTGAACAAAATGTATCAAGACGGAAATTTGCACTGGTAATAACTAAAAGGGGAAGGATAATTCGTTATCCTTTCCCTATAGTGTCATAAATATGTGAGATTTGCTACGTAGAAACGTATTCGTGGATATAAACCTTATACATTTTCTTTAGAAATGAAACGATTTTTACTATTATTATTTCTCATTATTGGTTCAGTACCACATATATATACTAATGGAGCCACAGGTGGAAATTTATCCGAGCAGTTGGTATATATATGTGTTACAGGAAAAGTGTATCATTCAACAAAGGACTGTAGAGGATTAAGTAACTCTACTCACAAAATAAAATCGGTGTCATTAAGTGAAGCCCAAAAAACAAGACGAGCATGTAAAATATGTTATTGATATGGAACAAACGAGAATGAAAAGGTGGAATCTATTAGGGTATCTTATATCCATCATTGTTACAATTGCTCTAATAGGGCTAATAATATATGGTAAAGATCACAAGGAACAGCTGGAAGTTCTGATGTACGCACTTACCGTTATTCTAATAGTTGCAGTATTTGCTATAATTAGGCGTAATATTAAAACAATGTGTAATAACAAATTAAATCACAAATAATGAATAAAAACAAACCATACAAACGGTATTTATACATTATTCCAGTAGTGTTGCTAATTCTCGTTGTTGCACTGGGACTAATATCTAAATCAGCGGATAAGCTCCATGACATAAATTTATTCATTCTATCAATATCGGTATTAATAGCATTATTATATGTTGTAGTGATAAGGATGAGGATTCGGAAAAGAAAAAACTTTAAATAATATAAATATGATTTCAAAACATTTCATTGGCTTAACGGATCAGGAAGTCCTTAAAAGCCGCGAGGAGAATGGCTCGAATGAGTTGATAGCTCCAGAATCAGATCCAGCATGGAAAGAATTCATGCTGAAATTTACAGGTCCTTTTGGTCATCTATTTAAAAAGAAGGTTGGACCAAATGCCGGTGAAGAGTATGAAGATGGTGATCCGCTGATTTTTGTTCTTGAAATAGCTGCGGTATTATCTATCTTGGTATCTTGTAGTCAATACTATGGATGGTTCGGAATCATGCAGCAAGGTGCAGAAGTTTTCTTTGAGCCACTTGGTATTCTGGTTGCTATTGGACTTGCAACAGGTCTTGCTTCATATTTCGAAGGTCAAGCAGACGAGGCTTTCTCTGCATTGAATGAGAAAAATGATGAAGAATTGGTTAAGGTCATCAGAAACGGTAATGACATTGAAGTCATTAAAACTGAAATTGTTGTTGGTGATATTGTACGTTTAGATACAGGCGATGAAATTCCTGCAGACGGTGAATTGCTTGAAGCAATTTCATTACGTGTTGACGAATCTACATTGAACGGAGAATCAGACTACGCAATCAAATCGATCAATCCTGCCGATTTCAATCAGGATGCTACTTATCCTACCAACTGTGTTTTGAGAAGCACAAAAGTTATGGAAGGACATGGTTTATTCAAAGTTCAAAGAGTTGGTGCTAAGACTGAGTTCGGAAAGATTTATGAGGAAGCACAAATTGATGATTCTGTTAAGACACCTCTGAATGAGCAACTTGATGGTTTGGGCGATTGGATTACTTTCGTCAGCTATGTGCTTGCCGCTCTGGTTGTAGTTGGTCACATCATTTGGTGGTTTGTTTCAGGAACTACATGGGACACAGGTGCATTCATTGCATACGTTCTTCAAAAATTGATGGTAGCTGTAACATTGGTTGTGGTGGCTGTTCCTGAAGGCCTTCCAATGGCTGTTACGCTCAGCCTTGCATACTCTATGCGTTCTATGCTCAAGACTAACAACCTTGTTCGTAAAATGCATGCTTGTGAGACAATGGGTGCTACAACTGTTATCTGCACTGATAAAACGGGTACTCTTACACAAAATAAGATGCAAGTTAAGGAGTGTACTTTCGGAAAATTGACTCCAGAATTGGCAGAGGGTATTGCTGTAAACTCTACTGCATCACTTGATTTCTCAGAAAGTCAGCCAAGACCTATTGGTAATCCTACAGAAGGTGCATTACTCTTGTGGTTGCATACCAACAAATATGATTATCGCCGCCTTAAAGAAGCATCTAACACAAAGAATGAAATTCCATTCTCCACTGAAAGAAAATACATGTCAACTACGGTTCTTTCAGCTGTATCAAATAAAGAAGTAACATATACTAAGGGTGCTCCTGAGATCGTTTTCGGTATGTGTGATTCTTCTGATATTGATGAGGTTACTCTGAAGAAAACTCTCCAGAAATATCAAGATAGTGCTTATCGTACACTTGGTTTTGCCATTGACAAGCATTTCGTGGGTGTAGTTGCTATTGAAGATCCTGTTAGAGAAGACGTACCTGCTGCAGTTGAGGAATGTATGAAAGCAGGTATTATGGTTAAAATTGTAACTGGTGATACTCCTGGTACAGCCAAGCAAATTGGTCGTGAAATTGGCTTATGGACTGATGCTGATAATGACCGTAATATAATAACAGGTGCAGAACTTGCAGAACTTTCTGATGAGAAGTTGCAAGAGTGTGTACTTGATTTGAAGATTATTGCTCGTGCACGTCCAATGGATAAAAAACGTCTTGTAGAAGCATTACAGGCACGAAATCAAGTAGTCGCAGTTACTGGTGATGGTACAAATGATGCTACAGCACTGCATCAGGCACATGTTGGTCTGTCTATGGGTGCAGGAACAGCCGTTGCCAAAGAAGCATCTGATATTACAATCATCGATAACTCATTCTCAAGTATTGGCAAGGCTGTGATGTGGGGTCGTTCTTTATACAAGAATATTCAGCGTTTCTTGCTTTTCCAGCTCACAGTGAACGTAACAGCTTGCTGTATTGTTTTTGTGGGTGCATTGGTCGGTAAGGATTCTCCTTTGACCGTAACTCAGATGCTCTGGATTAACCTCATTATGGACACATTCGGTGCGATGGCATTAGCATCATTGCCTCCTTCAAAGGATGTAATGAAAGACAAACCTCGTAAGCGCGGAAGTGAACATGTTGATGAAATAGGAAACTGGGCTTACTTTAAGGAGCAATGGAGACTTGGCGCATTTATCATCAACAAGCCTATGCTTGGTGAGATTCTTAGTGTTGGCATCATCTTCTTTGTTTTGCTCTTTGGCTTCTTGTTGATGTTCCAACATGCTGATATAAATGCAATGACAGACTTCTTGAATATTCAGTTCTCTGGCAATGGCGAAGTTTCTCCTTACGAACAAACTTTGCTGTTCTCTATCTTTGTATGGACTCACTTCTTCTATCTGTTTAATGCACGTGCTTATGAAACTGGTGAAAGTGTCCTTTTGAATTTATTTAGCAAAAAGTTCTGGAGTAAGGGCTTCTGGACTATCGTTTGTGTAATTGTCTTCGGACAGTTACTCATTACAGAAGTAATGTTTAAGTTCTTCAATGTTGAGCCTATGCTGCATAATGCAGAGCATCCTAATGGTTGGTTAGATTTACTAATTATCATCGGTTTCTCTTCACTTGTTCTTTGGGTAAGAGAAATTTGGCAATTGTTTAAGAAATAGTTCATCTAATTAAGGAGGCAGAGCTATAAACTCTGCCTCTTTTTCAATATGCTACTAGAAAAAGGAAATGAGCAACAACAATAATCATCCATTAGGCGATGCACCTTGGTTTCATGTTATATTATCAACAGGATTTGGTGCAGGCTTTGTTCCGATTGCTCCAGGAACGGCAGGAGCATTAGTTGCACTTGCTTTATGGTGGGCAGGGTATAAGTTATTACCTGTTGATGTCTTATTTTGGGTTACATTGATAACCACAATCACGGTAACAGTTGTTGGGGCGTGGACTTCTAATATTATGGAAAAATATTGGGGGGGGGGAAGATCCAAGAACTGTAGTCATTGATGAATTTATAGGTGTCTGGATTCCTGCTCTTATTGCTCCTTGCGGAGAAAACACTTGGATATTGGCGATATTAGGATTTATTGCTTTTAGAATCATTGACATCTTCAAACCATTAGGATGTCGATGGGTTGATCAGAATGTGAAAGGAGGATGGGGCGTTATGTTAGATGATGCTCTAGCAGGTTTCTACTCTCTGATAATTTGTCTCATTGTCAAACAATTCTTGTAAATGAAATCTTATAAATATCATATAGGTATATTATTACTAATAATACTTCTTGTTTTAACGGTACCTTATGCTTGGAAGTTAGTACAGATATTATTCTTTCCTAAGCATGTTAAGATATTGCAGCAATTATCCTTGTTTCAATGGGTTGCAATAGGATTCGTTGGGTATTCTTTCATAAGACGATTTCTAAACAAGAATGCCTTATGGCTTGAGACTTTCACGCATGAACTGACACATATTGTTGTGGCAATGCTATTCCTTCGTAAGGTGCATTCTTTTCATGCAGAAGAAGGTTCTGGTGTGGTATATACGAGCGGACAATCAAATAACATGATTGCACCAATGGCGTTGGCTCCATATTGCCTACCGATATACACTTTCCTTTTATTATCTGTTCGATGTCTAATGAACTTCCATGGAATGTGGATATACGATATAATAATAGGCGTAAGTTTGTCTTTTCATGTAAACTGCTTTATTCATCAGACTGGTAAGTATCAAACCGATATAAATCAATACCCTTTGTTGTTTTCATATCTGTTTATATACGTGGCTCGACTTATTAATGCTTGTATTATAATTGTTTCGTTTTTCCCATCGTACAATGTATTTACGTCATTCTGGAGATGCGTAGTGGCAATCTATACTACTGCGATTGGAATCTTAGGTTTTTAATAATGGCAAAGAGGAAACGCAAGACACGTAAGAGAAGTAGCAAATTCTCTTTTTCACGTTTTTATAAAAGACTACGCAGAAGATTACATAGGAGTGGGAAACTGCTCCTTATAATATGTATTTCTGCCCTCGTTGTTTTCTTTATTAAAGACAAGTTTTTTAATCTCGGAACATACAGAACTACAGTTTTTGCAACCGACTACAATGGTATCGATGTCTCAAAGTATCAAGGTAATATAGATTGGGATAAAGTTTCTGAAGATAGCCATATCCAGTTCGTTTACATTAAAGCTTCTGAAGGAAGTGGTAATTTCGATAGCAAATATAATAAGAATATCAGGGAAGCTAGAAATGTTGGAATTAAAACTGGCAGCTATCATTTCTTTATTGGAAGAAAATCTGCCAAAGAACAATTTGACAATTTCAATAGACACGTAAGTAAATACAATCAAGACCTAATCCCTGTCGTAGATGTTGAAGAAGCTGGTAATAGATATATTAGCCGAGCTCAATTACAACAAAATCTTCAGGAATATATGGACTTGATAAAAAAAGAATATGGGAAATACCCTATTCTATACAGTCAATATGGATTCTATAACAAGATGCTTGCTCCAGAGTTTAATAAGTATTACATCTTCATAGCTCGTTATGGGGCTCAAAAACCTGTATTGAAAGGAAACGGAAATTACAATATTTGGCAGTATTCAGAGAAAGGTAGAATTAATGGAATCAAAGGAACTGTTGATTTGAACCGATTTGCTAATGGAACCAAACTGTCTGACATAGAACTGTAATCCCAAGATTTATGAAAACATTAATCATTTCTATACTTTTGGTGTTACCAACATTACTATCTGCCCAAGTGTTATCAGGCAAAGTAGTAAAAATAGCTGATGGTGACACGTTTACGTTACTTGTTAACAACCATGATCAAGTAAAGGTTAGGTTGGATGGAATAGATGCTCCTGAAAAGAAACAAGCTTTTGGAAATAAAGCAAAACAATATCTTTCATCGATGATATGGGGAGTACCTGTCACTGTGAAAGTTCTAAAGAAAGATAGATATGGACGCTCAATAGGAAAAGTCTCTACATCCAAGGTTAAAAATGTCAATCTTAAAATGATTAAAGATGGTTATGCTTGGCACTATAAAGAATACAACAAGGAAAAATCTTATGCTTCTGCAGAAATCAATGCAAGAAAGAGAAAGCTTGGGTTATGGCAAGATAGAAATCCAATAAAACCACAAGACTTTCGCAAAATGAAGCGTAAATAGGCATAACAAGATTATAGTTTCTGTGATGTAAGGCATAAAAGATAATAGACCGAACCCTAAGTTTGCAAGTCTTGCAAAATGTTTTTTCTTGGCGTTACTATTATTGCAGAGTAACTTTGCACCATCAAACAACAAGAAGTTCAACATTTTAATCACAGAATTATGAAAACTCAGAAGATTTACAACCTCGTTATTCTCGATGCGTCAGGCTCAATGGAGTCTATCTATTCACAAGCACTCTCAGGTGTCAATGAAACTCTTGCTACCATCCGTATGGCACAGGAGGAGCACCCTGAACTCCAGCAGTATGTAACACTTGCTTCGTTTAGTGCTGGTGAACATTTCCTTAATCGCATCTATTCTACTATGCCTATTGCTGAAGCTCGTAACATCACAAGAGAAGATTATCCTCTTCTTGGTTGCACGGCTCTCTATGATGCCATGGGAACCTGTATCAGCGATCTTCAGCAGAAAGTAACTCATGATGACCGAGTGCTTGTTACTATCATAACTGATGGCTACGAGAATGCTTCACGTACTTGGAGCGGAACGCAAATCAAGTCACTGGTGGAAGAACTTAGACAGATGGGCTGGACATTTACCTACATTGGAGCTGACCAGGATGTAGAGAAAGTGGCAGGAGAGATTGGCGTTCAGAACTCTCTTCGTTTCTCTGCCAATGCAGAAGAGACACAAGCCATGTTTGCTAAAGAACGCAAGAGTCGCAGTAAGTTCTACAGCAAGATGTCTATGTGTTTGGCAGAAGAAGAACCTTGTGCTTCCATGGTAGAAAGTAATGACTACTTCGCTGATGACGAACCAGAGACGACACAAGCACCAGAACCGAAGAAAGGTGGTCTGATGGACAGACTGTTTGGAAAGAAATAATCAATAATCCTACGCCGGCAGGAGAAATCTTGTCGGCGTGCAAATAAATAATATATGGCAGTAAACGAAATATTATTCAAGGAATTACCATTTCGCCCTGATCACAATCAGGTGTTCTACATAGAGAATGGTTATGACGGAGAAGCAAACGACTTCATCCGTAGTCATTATTTTGACTTGAAATCCATGTTCAGGCATATCGGCATGGATTTCTATTATCTGCCATATCTGTTAAGAGAACAAGATATAGAAGCAAAGGTCAGGTACTATGCTCCATATCTCTCTCCCAAACTGCTTGTTCAGAAAGTTCAGAGCAATGCTTTTGTTCCCTTTATTTCAGATACAGAAGTAAGATCAAGCCTGAAACCTTCTTTCCTCTTTGAGGGAAGACAAGAAGGTTATCTTGGTGACGTAAGGTTCTTGGCAGTAGCTTTTGAAAATCTAATCAATTGCAACGATACGATCATTGAACAACTCATGAGACTTGTTCTTTCAACAAGAGAGGCATTCTATATTGAGGAGCAAGAAAGAAGACTTCAAGAATCTCGCAAGTATGAGGCAGAAGAACATTCCATGTGTCGTGATATTGAAGAGAATATGGCACGTGAAATGTCTATGCCATGCCCTTCGGCTGCACCAGATTTAGATTTCAGTTCTGTTCGAGAAAGCAGAGTGTGTGAAGAGCGTGAAGCTCGTAAGGAGCGAAAATCTTCAAACAAGACTGATGGTATGCTCAGTCGCTTGTTTAATGGATTTGGCATGAAAGCCAGTCTCAGTTGTGAAGACTCAGATGATGAAGCAGCTCCACAAAAGACTCCAGAGGAAATTGAAGATGAACAGAGCCTTATAGAAACTGCCAAGGTTCTTCGTGAACTGAGAATGACAGTTCAAAAACTTCGACTTGAAGGTGTCTCGTTGATGGCAATTCATGAGTTTATTGACAAACAGGAGCCTTTATCTCGAATGACGATTACACCTGATTATCGTATTTTCCTTCCTGACTACAACAATATGGAGATTGAAATGGGCGCACTTCCAAAAGCCATCTATTTCCTTTATCTACGTTATCCCGAAGGCATTATCTATAAGCACATGCCTGATTATTTCAGCGAGCTGCTCAATATCTACAAACAACTTCGTCCGAATACTGATGAAGCAAGACTGAATCTCACGATTACCAAGGTAGTTAATCCTCTAGGCAATGCCTTGAACGAGAACATTGCTCGTATCAGGAAGGCATTTGTAGAGAAGTTTGATGAACATCTTGCCAACAACTACATTATAACAGGCGAAAGAGGATTGCAGTATTCCATTCCCCTTGATAGAGACCTTATAACTTGGGAGGAATAACAGGTTCTCTTTTTTTACGATGCCGCATCTTCCATAACGGATGATGCGGTTTTCTTATTTTGCTAAATCTGTTACCCACACCATTATCTAAACGGACATGAACAGTTTGCCATAGAGATATTCTTCTGATGGTCGAGGGTATCGACTATGAGAAGAATAACTCTCTATCAAAGGTACGACAAGGAGAGGATTTCAATCCATAGCCAGAAGGTATGAAGCAAAACTAAACACTTTGCTTGATACTTTCCGTCAGTTTGGCTTGAAGGACACTCCTTCTTTTGTCGTACTGGCTGTTGATGCCTGTTTGGACAATTCCAACCCTAATCTTTGACTTTTCCTATTAGAATTGACTGTCTTTCAATTATTTTTTGTACCTTTGCACTTGAAACATCAAGAGCAGTCGCTTTTAGCGGACTCGCCAACCGAGCATTTTTACGTGCCACGGTGGTCAAGGTACGATGTGGAAGACAATGTATAACTTCAAAAACAACGTAAAATGGAAAAGACTCTTTTATCTCAGTTCGCTTCACAGTTCGCTGAAGCATCTCTCACTTCACTTGTTGAATCATTCAATGCACAGGTAGGAAACCGTGGTTTCAACTCTGCTCGTGCTGCACACGATCATGCTCTCATCGATGAGCTTGTTCGTCGTGACATTGATGTGTCTGCCATTTCTGACAGACACTCAATATCTTTTGCTCATCATGTAGCTCTTGATGAATCAGCGATGAAGCTGGTTATCCAGAACTAACATTCTTCATTCATATCACTTAATAGCTCATATTTGCCGTCTGCTCTTGGTAAATATGGGCTTTTTGCTTTATAAATTTTAATTTTATGAATAATGTAATACGATATTCAATTAATATCAGTACCTTTGCACCTAAATTTGATTTGTATATGGCAGAAAAGAATATAAAATCAGGTCGAGGCGGTGCAAGACCTGGAGCTGGAAGACCTCGTAAACAGGAGGGAAGCAAACTGTACACATTCCGAGCTTCAGGTAAAATTGCCAGATTCCTCGATGCCCAGGAGCAAAGGACGGAGTTCATCAAGGAGTGCATAGGTCGTTCAATGATGGAATCAGAGCCCGACTTCTCACAGATAGGTACTGCCTATCCTGCAACGATGGTCAAGGAAATGAAGATTCATTTCTTTGACGTTGGCATTGTTGCCGGTTTTCCCATCCCTTTGGATAACGACGAGAAAGCTCAGAGTATTGAACTCCTGCAGATGCTTTGCCCTTATCCCGAATCATCTTACCTCATACGTGTCGAGGGAAACTCGATGATTGACGCTGACATCTATTCTGGTGACATCGTTATCGTAGATAAGAGCAATCGCAATCCTTCTCCAAGCGAGGTTGCCGTCTGCGAACTGAACGGCGAATACACTTTGAAGCGTTTCGAGAAACGTAATGGTGTGGGGTGGCTTATTCCTGCAAATCCTGATTACCCAGAGATTAAGGTTACTGAAGATGATGCTTTCAGTATCTGGGGAACTGTTACCTACATCATTCATAAGCCACACAACAAATAAATGTACTCTCTCGTTGACTGCAACTCTTTCTTCTGTTCAGTGGAAAAGGTTTTCCATCCTGGACTTGAAGGGAAACCCGTCTGTGTTCTCTCGAACAACGATGGGTGCATTGTTGCGTTGACTCCAGAGGCGAAAGCTGTTGGCTTGCATCGAGGCGATCCAATCTTCAAAATGGAAGGTATAGTGAAGCACTATGGCGTACAGGTATTCTCGACGAACATGCAGTTATACGCTGCCATGAGCCGAAGAGTGACAAACATTCTTCGCAAATCCATTCATCATGTAGAGAACTACTCTATAGATGAGTCATTCCTTGATTTGAATGGCTATGAGAAGCACTTTGACCTTGTGGAACTCATGCTAGGCATCAAAGAACGTATAAAGCTTTGGACAGATATAACTGTCAGCGTTGGTATTGCTCCGTCAAAGACATTGGCAAAGATGGGGTCCAAGTTTGCCAAGCAATACAAGGGTTATAATGGTGTCTGTATGATTGATACAGAGGAGAAGCGTCGTAAGGCTCTGGAGATATTTGATCTTTCGGATGTCTGGGGTATCGGAAGACGCACCTTCGAGACGCTGAACTACTACGGCATCCACACGCCTTTGGAGTTTGCCAACAAGAGTGAATCTTGGGTGACGAGTCATTTCCATAAACCAGGTCATCAGACTTGGTTGGAACTGAACGGTGTTCCTTGTATAGACACAAGTGAGGTTCAGCGTAATCAGAATATCTGCACCAGTCGAAGCTTTGGTGAAATGATTAGCGATCTTCCTTCCTTAAAGGCGTCCGTAGCTCACTTTGCAGCCAGTTGTGCCAACAAACTTCGTGGCCAAGGTAGCGTTTGCGGAACTGTAACTGTCTTTGTAAGCAGTAACAGATTCCGTGAAGACCTTCAGCAGTATAGCAATGCTTCGTCTTTCTCTTTTATCACACCCACCTCAGACACTATGGAAATCACGCAAGCTGCGTTGAAGTGTCTGGATGCTATCTATATTCCTGGTATTATGTATAAGAAGTCGGGAGTCATAGTTGGTAACATAACTCCGAGCAATCCTATTCAGCTGGATCTGTTTGATACAAATCCAAAGCGCAAGGAACGTAATGACCTCATGTGTGTCATGGATGACATCAACCATCGTTATGGTGTTAAGACGCTTCACTTGGCTGTTGAAGGGACTGAACACCAACAATGGCATGTGAAATGTGAGCATCGAAGCCCTAACTACCTCACCAATATTAACGAGATATTGACTATCAAAATCTGACGAACTTTCTCTCTTATAATATATAAGATGTATGTCGGTGCAATGAGTTTATTAAGACTGATTGCACCGATGTTCTTTTCTAATAGCTCTAATACTTCTGTGCTGATTGAAATTCTATTGCAAAGGAATCCGTTTTGTCTTATCGATTGCAAGGTCAAGGCTCTGCTTTGCTGGAAAATCTCCACACCGTTGGGTAGTATTTTGCAGTCAAAACCTTGCATCGATGTCCTAAAACACCTTATAAAGCAATATAATTTCTTAATCAGCACAGAAGTAGTTTAATCTACAAAAGGGAAATAAAAAATTTAAATGATATGACAACAATTCAATCAATTCTGACCAGACTGACCATGGCGGTTGGCGGTACTGACAAGGAACTCTACACAGAGGATGAACTCAACAAGTTTGCAACATTCTATCTTGACAAGTGGAACGAGAATACGAGTTAGGACGTTATCGCAGAGTCATTTACTGATTACTTCTGGGACACTGACAGAACCTGCAGACGATGCTCAGAGTGTGGCAAACTGATGCGTGAAGGATATTGTGTTGATATGGGTGCAGCTTACTATTGCAGTAATGATTGCCTTCATGCAGAATACACCGAAGAGGAGTGGGCAGAAGAGTGCGCTAACAACGAACAGAGTTATTACACAGAATGGTAACAATATAAATCTTAATGATATGGCAAATCAAGCAACAACCATCTACAAGGTGACAGGTACTCGCAAAGCAGTGAGCGACCTTTGGGCAACATTCCAGAGAATGGACGTGAACAACAAGAACATCTGGCTCGACGAACTGGCTAAGTTCTATGAAATCGACTATGAGGCAAAACATATCAGCGTCAGAGGTCGTATATATTGGGCTGAGTTTGAAGAGGACGATGACCATGTTCTTCTCTCTTTTGAGACAGAATCTGCATGGGATGCATGCAATGAATTATTTGAAGAGATTAACCATCTTCTTTGGGATGAACTCTCTATCTCTTACCGAGTGTGCGAATGTGGTTGTGAAGTCTTCTACGTACACGATGAAGGCTCTTATTTCCCTGAAGAGTGTTGTGTCAGTTCAAATGGCGAACCCTTTGATGATGCTTGTGAGGATGTCTATAACACTGTGGAAGACGCAATCAATGAATGGTGTTCTAAGATGAACATAGACAAAGGCAATCGTACCAAGGAAGAAATGCTTACCTTCATAGGTGAGTATGAGTATGACAATGACGAGACATATTTTTATATTTACGAATTTGTTTTTGAATAAATGGTAGCAATTATGAAAACGAGAAATCAAAACCGCCTCGTGACAGAAAGACTGGAGCAGGCACTGAAGGATTATCCCCTTTATTCTCAGGACAGCAAGAAGAAGGATGCTATTTGCAATACCATTATGTGTATTGGTAATGCAAGATGGTATATCCTTGAAGGACAACAAGAAGGCAATGACTTTACATTCTATGGCATTGTTGTTGGACTAACGGCTACCGAATATGGATATTTCTCTGCAAACGAAATGGCAGACATCACTATTGATGCAAGCAAATATGGCTTGGGACACTTGCAGATAGAAGAAAAGACCGGATTTCATCCATGCAAGCTTTCTTCCATTGAAGACGAGGAGTTACAATCATTCCTCTCATGTTTGTACGATAACAACAAATAAACAACGATGGGCGGTAGCCATCCGCTATCGCTCATCATTAAACATGTATAGTTATGACACAGTGTTTCGTTTATGACCTTTCCACAAAGGAATCAGAAACTTTCTTTACACTTACGGCAGCTAAGAAATGGATGCGAGAACGCCAAAAGCAAGGACATGTAGTAGAAGGAAGTAAGTATAAGGTGTACTCAAATGGCGATACAGTAAATTGTGGGAAGATCAACTTGAAGGGTAGCAACAAGTCCTATATCGCCAATAGCAAGCAATCAAAACCAGGTTATTGATATGAAGTTAGATACTAATAGATACACTTTCGATACAACTTACATTACTATATATAATATATAAGTATCTCATTTTTAATCATGTTACTTCTTGTTACAATAGACACATCATAATAGAACCTTTATGAAATTTGGAAAGTGCAATTTCTTATATATTCCTCCCTGGTTTCCTTTCATTTGCTTCCAATGAAGGAGTGGGGAGGTGCATAAAATTTCCTCATTTTGGGTATTCGCTACAAGTCGCTACACAGCATTAGACAGCTAATGATGCGATTGACACACGAAACGATGAGTAGAAAACAAGGTGATATACCTTATATAGGCGTTATCACATCTTTCATGTTAAATGTGTTAAATGTGTGCGAATGTTCAGAGAAAAATGAGTAACTTTGTACCTATGAATGCACGACGAATACTATGTAACGACATACGTTCATTCCACATACGTTCATTCCACATACCTATCATGCGATATGTACAGATAATGTACAGGGTGTGTTCAGAGAAAGCGTATAACATACTGATACTCAATACTCGTTGGGGGCGGCGCAGGCTGCTGTTGAGGAATAATAATTTGTGAAAAGCATGAATCTATAATAACGAGGTAAGCCTGTTATAAACAGAGGCTTACCTCGTTTTCTTTTGTTTTGGTATTATTCGTGATTTGATGGCGTTAATTGTTTGTACATTGTAACACAAAATTAATTAATCTTGGGGAGACTTCGGTCTCCTTTTTTTTGTTTGTATTGCTGTTAGACGTTCTTGTGGGCTTTGCGCCCCCGCCGCTTGGCTTCCCCCTCTGTGTTTTTCATTGTTTTACCACGAAAATCGTTGCACTTCTATTTGGACACTGCAACTTTCTTGCATATTACTCATCTTTTATTAGTATTTTTGTAAATGAATATGGTTGTTGGTCAGCTGTTTTGCCAGTTGTACACGACTGTTATTACTATGAAATGTTTGTCTAATAATCAAACTCTGAAGTATTATATGCAATACGCTTTCTGTGATGAATTCGGAGCCTTTGGCTTTACTTTTGAAAAACCAAACGTCTCTACTCACTTCATTATCACTGCCATCATAGTGAATGACAGCGACATGCCTGCTCTACGTGACTCCGTAGAAGCAGTACGTAAAAAACATTTTCAGACAGGAGAGATGAAATCAAGTCATCTTAAAAACAATCACACTCGTATTAGAAAACTTCTCGACGATTTGATGCCATTGCCGTTTAATATATACTATCTTGTTGTTGACAAAAGAAAGATATATGAACAGAGTGGACTTAGAATAAAAACATCGTTTTATAAGTTCTTGAACCAGATGGCTTATAATGCTCTCCAAAAAAGTTTTCAGAAACTCACCATAGTTGCTGATGAAACTGGTAGCAATGAGTTTATGCAATCATTTTCAGAATATATTAAGGACCATAATCCTGCTCTTTCTTTATTTGATGAGTTTAATTTCCGTTTTAATAAAAGTGAACTTGGTGTTCTTGTTCAATTAGCAGACATTATGTCTGGATGTTTAGCATTCTGCTATGATGAAAACAAGAAAAGTAAGGCTGAGGGTTCTAACTACAAAACATATTTAGGCAAGAAAATAATAGGAATACAGGAGTTTCCAAGAGACCTAGTAACATTCCGTGTGGAAGATCAGATTAATTTTGATAGTCGGGATGATGCAACTGTCGCTAACTTATGTCTTAGAAAAGCGTTGGCATTCAAGCAGGAATTCGAGAATAAAGACGCTGATGAAAATTCAAAAATGCAAATTGCAGTTCTTGACTATCTTTTATTCCGTTTCATGAACAATTCTGTGAGAAGATACATTTCAACACAAGAACTGCAAAATGATTTGGAACGAAAGGGATTTGAAAGACTTTCAACTCAGTCTTTCCGAAATAGAATTATAGCCAAGCTCCGAGATTATGGTGTGATAATAGCAAGTAGCAATAAAGGTTACAAGTTACCATCCAAGAAAAGCGAGGTCGAAGACTTCATAAAAAAAACACAAGGGATAATTGAACCTATGCTACATCGATTGAAACTGTGCTATAATGCAATTAGATTAGGAAGTAATGGCACTATTTTCATGTTAGATGATCCTGAATATAGTACACTCAAAAAACTAATAGAAGTAGAATAACCTAATTTTCAAGTTGGTATGAAATTTCGTCACTCAATAAGAAACTCCCAAAGCTTTCTTTTCTCGGCAAAGGAATCTGATGAAGCATATTATGATGTTGCCTATGAATTGACAAAGAAACTTTTCATAGGTATGGCTAAACATGCATTGGCTTTCAACTCTACCAAGTATGATATTTATGAGCCACCATTTGTCTTTAGAGAACGTCAATTAGACACTCTGATTATGCCGGTATTGGTTTCACTCTGCAAAGGACTTGCGTTTGCTGAATATCCGATGACTCGAAACAGCAAAAAGAAGGGATTAGAAATTGAGAACTCTCAAGGACGTATTGACTATTGGTGTATTTATAAAGACTACAGCGTTGTTATTGAAGTGAAGCATAGTTACGACAATTTCGAAACACCATGCACAAACGATGAGCGCTTACTGCAAAGATGGAGAACCATGAATATTGTTCAACTTGGAAATGTGAAAGATGAGATAAAACACTTTGAGGAAAAAACAAAAGGTGTAATTCGCCTTGGTCTGCATTTCGTTACGTCTCACAGCAGCACAAATCCCTCTGACAATATACGCGAGACTTATATCTCACAAGAAAGAGTGATGCTTGACCGACTTTACAAAGACTTAAAGACAGTTGTATCTCCAGATTTTATGTCTGTATGGGAGATGGATAAAGATATGGTTTATTATGACAATGATAGAGCATATCCAGGATTGATAGTCATGGCAAAATTTTTCAAAGATATTAAACACAAAGGTTCAGAAGATTGATATGAATACAATTAAGCACGTATTACTTAAAGGAAATGAACGTTTCCTCGATCATACAAAGAGTGTTGCTTTATACGGCAAGCTCTATTGGCGCAAGTCTGACAAGAAGCTTAATGTTGGTGACATCGTGTATCTTTTTATGTCAGGTAAAGGACATTATCAAATAAGATACAAATTAGAAGTAACCAGCACAAGCGTACCAAGACAAGACGAAAAATGTTGGTTGGCTCCATTTGTTCCTGATAATGATTGTTTTGAGTTCACTCCCGTTGCAGCCATGTATGAAGGCGAAGAACTTGGATATAATGAACTGGAATCGATAGGCATCAGCAGATATGTTCAGTATTCTGTTCTCAATAATGAACAGATAAACTTCATCGATAAATACTTTGAGTAGCACTATAACAGAAACTTTGGTAGTGTAAACTGAACTGTGTTAAACTATTATTATAGCCTGACACAGTTTGTTTTACACTCTCATTATTCGTGATTTGATGGCGTTAATTGTTTGTACATTGCAACACAAAATTAATTAATCTTGGGGAGACTTCGGTCTCCCTTTTTTGTTTTGTATTGCTGTTGGACGTTCT
>ENA-OPNJ01000228-OPNJ01000228.1-human-gut-metagenome-genome-assembly--contig:-NODE-228-length-27627-cov-1.973596_pt1 | contig 27627 bp, 18 predicted proteins | sample MGYA00241535_ERZ501767 | MGnify/ENA primary metagenome ERZ501767 (study PRJEB25962, sample SAMEA2042564) | human gut metagenome | biome: human gut; feature: human-associated habitat; material: faeces...
TTTCTAATACAGCTTTTGTAAGCTTGTCTCTTACTTCTTGATTAATAGGATGAGCTATATCGTAATATCTTTCACCTTTTTTTCTTCTAGGCATAGCAATGAATAAACCTTCTGGTTTTTCCATAACTTTAATTTCATGAACTACAAATTCATTATCAAATGTTATTTGGGCTATTGCCTTCACTCTATTTCCTGAGTTTACTTTTCTAACACGTACTTCTGTAATTTCCATGTGAGCACCGCCTTCCAATGTTTTTATTTTTGTACTATTTATGTATGTACACTTATATTATTCTCCATTTTGTATTTTTTTCCTTCTATTTTTTCAAAAAATTTATAATTTTTTATATTTTTTTAATATATCAATTCAAAAACAAAGACGTAAAATATGTTGAATTTTTCCTATTTTAAGTATATAATATATTAGAAAAATAAAACATATAAAAGGAGTGCTTAATTTGATTAATTTAGAAGAATTAAAAAAATATAAACATATACATATGCTAGGCATCGGTGGAACTAGCATGAGTGGGATTGCTACTATTTTAAAGAAATGGGGCTTTTACGTTACAGGTTCAGACGCAAATGAGTCTGAATTGGTTGATAAATTAAAAAACAATGGAATTTCTGTTGTGATTGGTCATGATTTAGATAACCTTAGAAAAGCTGATTTAGTCATTTATAGTGCCGCAATTTCTCATGATGATATTGAAATGCAAGAAGCAAAAAGATTAAATATTGAAACCATGGAAAGATCTACTTTCTTGGGAATTATCACTAAAGGTTATAGAGATACAATTAGTATTTCTGGAACGCACGGAAAAACCACAACCACATCTATGATTTCTGTTTGTTTTATGGAGGCTCATAAAGACCCTACTGTTCAAGTTGGTGCCATTTTAAAGCAAATTGATGGAAATTATAGAGTTGGAAATAGCGAATATTTTATATTAGAGTCTTGTGAATATGTAGAAAGTTTCTTAAAATTTCACCCAAGAACAGAAGTTATTTTGAATATAGACAATGACCACCTTGATTATTTTAAAGACTTAGACCATATAAAAAATGCTTTTGTAAAATTTGTTGAATTACTTCCAAAAGATGGTTTACTAGTATTAAATGCTGATGACACTAATTGTGTTGATTTGTATAAAAATACGAATGCAAAAATTGTTACTTTTGGTATTGAAAATGAGAAATCGAACTTTATTGCGAGAAATATCACTTTTGACAACAATGGTTTTCCTCTTTTTGATGTATACAGAAATAATAGTTTTTATAAGAGCATCAAGCTTTCCGTACCAGGAATGCATAATGTTTATGATGCTCTTGCTTGTATTGCAACATGTTATGAATATGGTATAGATAAAGAAGATATAAAAGAAGGTTTATTAAAATATACTGGAGCCCACAGAAGATTCGAATTTGTTGGAAGTACAAATGGAGCAAATGTTTTCGATGATTATGGTCATCACCCAACAGAAATAAAAGCTGTATATGATGCAATGAAAAAGAAAAAATTTAATAGGTCTTGGGTTGTATTCCAACCACACACATATAGTAGAACCAAAAATCTTCTTACAGATTTTGCTCAAGTTCTTTCTGGATTTGACAATATAATAGTAACTGACATTTATGCAGCTAGAGAATCGGATACTTTAGGTATTTCCTCTCAAAATTTGGTTGACCAAATTAATATTAATAGAGTAGGAAAAAAAGCTCTTTATATGTCTGATTTTAACGAAATTGCAAAATACATTAGAGATAGAGTTATGCCAAATGATATAGTACTAACAATTGGTGCTGGAACAGTAACAACAATCGGTCCAAAAATAGTCGGAAAATAATATTCCATCACATAAAATCTATATTTTTTACTATTTGTTATATATAAAAATAGTCTATTAGCATAAAATATAAAAAGAAAATATTCACATTGTTTATGAATATTTTCTTTTTATTTATATTAATATCTATTATTTCCCATATTTTTCAGTCTCTATTGTTGGATATACAAATTTTTTTCCACTCTCTGTCATTTGTCCATTAGGAAAATGATTTTTATTCATTTCATTGCTTCCAACTAGGAAATATCTATGTTTTATCGAATCTGACACATATCCAGTTCCTTTAATAACCGGGTCGTCCCAAGTTGAATCTATAGCATACCACTTTCCGTATAGTTGTACATAATTCCATTCATGTCTTTCAGTTTTTCCTTCAGAGTTTGTTGCAGTTCCACTTACTAAAACACATGGAATATCCACTTCATCTAAAATATATTTTAATGTTTCCGCATACCCCTCACAAACTGCAGATTTTTCGATTAATGCTCCATATAAATTATACACATTGTTATTTGTTATATTTTGTTCGTAATCTAAATTATTTATAATCCAGTCGTGGGCATGCATTATTTTATTATAATCTATTCCACTTAGGCTTTTAACTATACTGTCCCTTGTTTCTTTTATTTCATTTAATATCGCATGTACTTTTTCTTTATTTTCTATGCCATTTGCCAAATAGCCATTCGAATCTGCTGGAGCAATCGACAGTGCATACGTTACTTTTTTACCATATGTAGTTTTTCTCATTTTCAAATTTATTTTTGTAACATCTATAAAAAATGTATCAACTCTGTCTAACATTAAGGCATCCCATGCTGATTGAAAACTAGTATCCAACTGTTTTTCTCCATCGTTCTCATATAATACACTTGCTACTTGATTCGACAATTTTATCTCATAATTTCCAGACATCATATTTGATAAATTACTTTCAATTGCATCATATATTAATTTTGCGGTATCATCTAATTGATTATAATAATACTTATTATTTTTCACATATGCAAAATCATATTCTTTAGAATTTTCATAGTTCTCATCAATAGGAACGACCATTGTATTTTGGTTTTCCGTTGTTTCTACTTTTTCTACATTTATGTATTCATCTTGTAACTGTTGTACAACGTTTACTCCCTGTTCATAGCCTACTTTTATTTGTTGTTTATTGGATTGAATAACTTTATATATGTAAACTCCTAAAAGTAACACAATTAGTATTAATAAAACATTTATAATTATATACTGTCTTTTTTCTTTAGCACTGTTTCCCATAAAAATGGTTCCTTTCTTTTAAAATCCCTTAATATAACTTAATAATCGCATGAAGTGTGTTCTCGTCCTCTGACTTCATTGTTACGATATTTTGATTTTTCTCTTTTGTATATAGACACTTAAATTCATCATTTAATCGTATCTGTTTTTTATACATTATCTCTATATTATTACACTCTGGTGCTTCATATACTTCTTCTGGTAAAACCTCATAAGCATAGTCCAAATAATATAAATTGTGAATATGCTTGTTAATATCTATGTCTCTTCTTTGTGCTTTATATTCTTGCTTTCTTATTATAGTAGTTGGTTCTTTTAATTTCAAAGTATAATCTTCTTTGAATACTTTTTTAGTCTCACATTGATATTTTTCAATAATTTCAGGAGTTAATTCTCTTAGCTTTCCAGTGTTTATATCTACAATTGCCCACTTGCTAGTAGCAATTGTGCATAGTTCTCCGCTCTCATCATATATCTCGTAGTCTCTATATGTAAAAATTCTATTTGACTCTCTTCCCCATGTATTTATTGTTAATTCTTCGTTATATATAGGCCTTTTTAAAATTTTAACTTTCCAACCTAATAGAATCCAACTAAATCCTACATTTTCCATATCATTTAATCCAAAATGTATGGTTTCTGATTGCCTAGCCCCTGCATTTTCTAATATTTTTAATATTGCCTTATTAGTTATTTTATTGGAGTAACCAACATCTTCTAAATCTATTCTTGTTTTACTTGTGTATATTGCCATTTTATGCCTCTTTCTAATAATCTATCTATCATTATTATATATTATGAACAAATTATTTTCAATCAAATTTTAAAAATCTGGCACATACTCTTCTTCATGTTTTCCTAAATCTTGCATATATCCATTCTCTATATCCAACAGATATAAATATTGCTCTATTTCTGAATATTCTTTGTTTGTTAATTTTCTATTCAAATACTTATCTTCTTTGGCCTTATATGTTGGAAAATATTGTGCCATTACACTCACATATGCTCTTGAATTTACATTTTCTTTTAACCATTTTAATATGTGTTTCGAATTTTGAATGTGTCCTGGAAGTACCAAGTGTCTTATTATTACTCCTTTTTTTATTAATCCATTTTCGTTAAACTCCGGAGTTTCCACTTGATTAATCATTTCTAAAATTGCCTTTGTTGCTATTTCAAAATAGTTTGGTGCTTTCGAATATTTTACAGCAATCTCATTAGAATAATATTTTAAATCTGGCAAATATACGTCTATATATCCTTTCAGAGCCTTTATTGTTTCAACATTTTCATAACCATTTGTGTTATATATTACTGGAATTATAAGGCCTTTAGATTTTGCAATTTTTAAAGCTTCTATTATTTGATATGCATACATAGTTGGTGTTACTAAATTTATATTATTTGCACCATTTTTCTGCTGATTTAAAAAGATATCAGCTAGTTCTTCTATAGAAACTTCTCTTCCTTTTCCCTCTTGACTTATTTTATAATTCTGGCAGAATAAACAATTCAAGTTACAATTCGAAAAAAATACTGTACCAGAACCATTCTTTCCACTTATGCATGGCTCTTCATAATAATGTAATGATGCTAATGCAATTTTTATCTTATCATTACAACCACATTTTCCTATTTTCCCTTCCAATCTATTTACTTTACATCTAAAAGGACAGACTCCACATTGTCTTAATTCCTCTAACATCTTTATATTCCTCCATTTTAAGTTCAAACTAATACTACAATAAACCATTCCTACCCATTTGTCAATTTTTTCATTCAATATTATTTGACATTTTTCGTCACACAGCGTAAAATGGATATATCAAATAAATGGGAGAAAAATAATGTTTGGACATAGAAGTGACGGCAGGAAATTAAAAACTGTTCCACCGTTTTTTAGAGTTATACCTTGTGTAATGTTGGAAAGAAACGATGCACAAGTTTATTTTAAGCAAGATATTAAATTAAAGGAATTAGATGAATACATTGATAGAAAAGCCAAAGAAGGAATAAAGCTTTCTTACATGAATATAATTTATGCAGCTATAGTAAGAATCATTGCTGAAAGACCTTATTTAAATAGGTTTGCAATGAATGGTAGCCTATATGCTAGAAATCAAATATTTTTTTCTTTAGCAATAAAGAAAAGTTTTGCTGATGAAGGACAAGAAACAACAATAAAATTGCCTTTTACAGGAACTGAAAACATTTTCGAAATAAAAGAAAAATTAGACAAAGCAATAGAACAAAACAAAGATTACAGTACATCTAATAATACAGATGCATTAGCAAAAACCTTTAGTATTGTTCCAAATGGATTTATTAGAGCTGCTTTTAAATTTATCAAATTTTTAGACAAGCATGGTGCAGTGCCAAAGGCAATCATTTCAGCGAGTCCATTTCATACTAGCGTATTTTTAACTAATGTTGGATCTTTAGGAATTGATAGTATTTATCATCATTTATACAATTTTGGTACTACCAGCCTATTCTTTGCAATGGGTAAAAAGAAGAAAAGTTATATTTATGATGATGATGAAATGCATGAAGAAAAATGTATTACCATAGCCTTTGTTGGTGATGAAAGAATTTGCGATGGTTATTATTATGCAACTTCTTTTAAGCAATTGTCTAAATATTTAAAGAAGCCAGAATTGTTGGAACAACCAGGAGTTGTAAAAGAAGATATAAAATAAATTTATAAAAGCTGATATATTGTTTTAGTAACATATATCAGCTTTTTATTATTTTTCTATTTCTTTTCTAAAGCTTATACCATTTTCAAGTTTTGGTAAGTCTAACATATCTAATATTGTTGCAGAAATATCTGCAAATGTGCTTCTTATTCCTAAATTCACATTTTCTTTTATATTCTTTCCATATACCAATATTGGAGTATATTCTCTAGAGTGGTCTGTGCTTGGAGTGCTTGGGTCATTTCCATGATCTCCTGTTATAATAAGCATGTCATTTTCCTTCATTTTGCTCATTATTTCTGGTAATTTCGAGTCAAAATATTCTAGCGCTCTTGCATATCCTTCAATATTATTTCTATGTCCATATAACATGTCTGTATCTACAAGATTTGTAAATATCAATCCATTAGTGTCTTTCTTTATTTCTTCAATCGTCTTTTCTATTCCATCAGCATTTCCGTTTGTGTGTATTGCACTGTCTATTCCCCTACCACTGAATAAATCTTCTATTTTTCCTATTGCTACAACATTTGTACCATTCTCATGCATTACATCTAACATTGTCTTACCAAAAGTATTAGACTCAAAGTCTTTTCTGTTGTAGGTTCTTGTAAAATTTTCTGATTTATCTCCAATAAAAGGTCTTGCAATTACAGTTCCAACATTGTACTCTGGGTTATCTAGAATTTTTCTTGTAATTCTACAAATTTCATATAATTTTTCTACTGGAATTACGTCTTCATGTGCTGCTATCTGAAATACGCTGTCTGCTGATGTGTATATTATAGGATATCCTGTTTTTATGTGTTCTTCTCCGAAGCGTTTTAAAATTTCTGTTCCAGAACCAACTTCATTGCATAAAACTCCTTTTACACCAGTTTTTTCTATAAACTCATCAATCAATTTTTTAGGAAACGCATTTGGATATGTTGTAAAAGCAGGATGCTTAATATAACCAGACATCTCCCAATGCCCTACTGGACTGTTTTTTCCATCTGCTTGTTCTTGTGCCTTTCCATATGCTCCTATTGTCTTTTCTTGTTTTTCTCCAACCTTAACCCCGTCTATATTGTATATCCCTAATTTAGCCATATTGGGAACATTTAAAGACGTATTATTGTATATTCCAGCAAATGTATTGCTTCCTTCATCTCCATACTTGTTTGCATCTGGAGCCTCTCCGACACCGAAGCCATCAAGTACCATTATGATTACTCTGTCTACCATACTTTTCCTTTCCATTGGCAAATAATCACAATTTTTGCTACGTCAAATTTCATTCAAAACGCAGTCACATACACCACGCATGCTCCCTTACCTTTTGAATTCATTTTCCTTGCCAAAATTTGATTATTTCCCAACTCTTTTATTATTTGCTTGTCAAATTATACTCATACACCTTCACATTCTTTACAAAATTATCAAATTCATTCTTGAAAATATTTATATTAAATTCATCTTTTCCTTTTAGCTCAAGCTTATATTTATCCATATTTATAAGTCCTTCTTGAGATATGTCCATTCCTAAAGGAAGTGTTTGATTATTATTTTCAAAGAATGTTATATTCGAGTAAAATACTAACTTTGTATTTTCTGGAACGTTTATTTTATATAAATATGTTTCTTTAGATGTAGAAGTTTTTTCTAGATTATCCAAAGTTTCAAATGGATTTACACTAAATTTGTCAAATCCATCTGGATCAATCTTTTCGTTGCTAGCCTTGTACAAAGATATATCATATGGAACTTCTATCTTTTCAGATTCATCTATAAGAATTTGTCTAAGTTCTTTTAATTTCTCTATAAATACGTCCATCTCTGTATTTAAATTTACATTTAAAACTTTGTACTTATCTTTTTCCGCTTCTCTATGTTGATTATTTTTTAATGTTTTTATCTTTGTCTTATCCTGGCTGATATTTCCAAAAATATCAAAATCCTTTTCTTGAATTTTATCAATATCTTTCTTGTAGTCGTCTTTTAATTGCTGCAATAAATTTGCTATTTTTGTTTCATCTGCTTTTAATAGCTTTTCCTTCGATACTATGTTTATTCCATCTAGTACAAAATTTGAGGCAAACAATGCATCTTGTTCTTTATGTGTTAATTTTTCTCTTTGTTGGCTATCTATCTTACTTGCAAAATTTTCTATATCTTCTTCATAATCAAAAGTTTTTCTAAGTCCTGTACTCGTTGTTTCTTCCTCTTCTACTTCACCTTCGGCAAGCATTTTCGACTCATCTTTGTTTGCATATTTCCAGAATTCGAATATGCTCTTCTTATGTTCATCTATCTCTTCTAAAAACTCTGTTGCGTTCTTTAATTTTTTATCAATATTATCAACCTTATTTTGTAAAGCCTTTAAGTCTAGTTTTGCATTTTTATTATCTTTTACATTATTATCAAGTTCTTTGCCAATTTTAATAATATCTTCTACAGTATAGCTCTTAGATTCTAATTCATCATCTTTAAAATGTTCTATATTTTCTTTATCTTGACTTAAAATATCCTTTAATCTTTCTTTACTTGCAGAATGCTCCGAAACTTCTTCGTCTTTCTTACCTTTCTTTCCCTTGAAGAAATATTTTATTCTGCCCATAAATGTTTTCTTGCACTCTAAGAAAGTAACAATCTCTTTCTCTTTTCTAAGATATTCTAGGTTTTTCTGTTCTTCTTGCTTTTGTAAATCTTTGATATCTGCCTTTACTTCCTTAGTCTCAGTCTTAGCTCTCTCGTTTTCTTTTATCTTGGAAATTGACTCTTTCTTCAAGAATTCTGGCAAAGTATCATATTCAATTTTTTCATCATTATAATAGAATTCTAAGCCACCATTTTCACCAATCTTTATTTGAAATTGATAATCTTTTCTTAAATCATATGCTAAAATGAATAATGCTTTAATTAATTTATAACATTTTGATGCTTCTTTTTTATCTTTGAGAATAATTCTATATTGGCTTGTCATTTTATCATATATAACAGTCTCTCCGACTATTTGGAGCTGAATATTTCCTTCTTCATCTTCTATTTCATATATAGAAGGCCAATTTTTAGTGAAAAACCACAAATAATTTTCTAAATCTTCTATCTCTGATTTTTTTAATATTACTTCCGAATATTCCTCATTACTGATAGGCACAAAAATAGTGTTATCCTTTTCACTCTTGCCCTTGCACGTTTCAATCTTTTTTTTCAATAAATAAAACATCGGCGAATTATCTGTTTCGTTTGTAGAAGCAAGCATAAAATATTTATCCGCATAATCAGAATAGAATATTTGCCACTTAAAATTATTAGCAAATTTCACATCAAATGGAATTTCTTTTTGAAAAGCTTCTTGTTCCTTTTCTATTTCTTGAATATCTGACACCCTAGTCTGATTTATCATTTTTAAAAAGTATGCATACTTTTCAAGATTTTCGTTTGCCTCTGGCTTCATATATGTAAATAATGGGCTGGCAAGTTTATACCTTTCCTCTAAATCATCTAGTCTATCCTTTGGTGTAATTAATATTTCAATATCTTTTATTTTTACGTACTTATAAACTTTATATGTAGTTTCGTCGTAAACCTTTGGTACTCTATATTCAAGTGGCTCAAAATCCTTTAAAAATTCTGGAACTTCTCCTAGTTCGAAACCAATATAGTCTACCTTCTCTCTTAACATATTTAAGTTTTCTGTTGTACCTTTTACTACTTTCCTTGGCATATTTGCTCCTCCAAATTTTGCAAATTAAATTACTGATTTAGTATATCACAACTTTATTAATAATGCTATAAAAATTTATTGTATAATAAAAACTTACGCCAATTTTTCAAAAAAAGAATACAAACATATTTTTTTTATGTCCGTATTCTTTTTGATTATATTTCCTATTTTGCAAATGTTTTTATTTCTTCATCTATTTTTTCTACAAAGTCTTCTAGCTTCATTGCCCCAACGTCTCCGTCTTTTCTGTTACGAACTCCTACTTTTCCAGCTTCTTGTTCTTTATCTCCAACAACTAACATGTATGGAACTTTTTGAAGTTGTGCTTCACGTATTTTGTATCCGATTTTTTCTGCTCTATCATCAACTTCTACTCTTACTTCTTTATCTTGTAACGCTTCTTTAACTTTGTTTGCATATTCTAAGTGCTTATCTGATATTGGGAGTACTTTTACTTGTACTGGTGCAAGCCATGTTGGGAATGCACCCTTTGTTTCTTCTATTAAAAATGCCATAAATCTATCTAGTGTTCCAAGTATTGCTCTGTGTATTACAACTGGTCTATGAGCTTTTCCATCTTCACCAATGTATTCTAGTTCGAATCTTTGTGGTAATAAGAAGTCTAATTGGCAAGTTGAAACTGTTACATCATGTCCTATTGCTGATTTTAATTGTACATCTAGCTTTGGTCCATAAAATGCTGCTTCGCCTTCTGCTTCATAGAAGTCTAATCCTAGTTCTGTTAGTATTTCACGAAGTTGACTTTCTGCCTTGTCCCACATTTCGTCGTCATCAAAGTATTTGTGTTTGTCATTTTTGTCTCTTAATGATAATCTAAATTTGTAGTCTTTAAATCCAAAGTCTTTGTAAACATCTAGTATTAATTTTACTACCTTTCCAACTTCATCTTTTATTTGGTCTGGTCTTACGAATAAGTGAGCATCATTTTGGCACATCTCACGCACTCTTTCAATACCGCAAACTGTTCCGCTGTCTTCATATCTAAAGTCGTGTGCTAATTCACCAATTCTTATTGGTAAGTCTTTGTATGAACGCATTTTGCTCTTGAATATTAGCATGTGATGTGGGCAGTTCATTGGTCTTAATACTAATTCTTCATTGTCCATTTTCATTACTGGGAACATATCCTCTTTGTAGTGGTCCCAGTGTCCTGATGTTTTGTATAGCTCAACGTTTGCAAGTGATGGTGTGTATACGTGTTTATATCCCATTCTTATTTCCTTGTCTTGAATGTATCTTTCAAGCAATCTTCTTACTGTTGCACCATTTGGCAAATACATTGGAAGTCCTGAACCTACTAATTTATGTGTCATGAATAGTTCTAAGTCTTTTCCTAATTTTCTGTGGTCTCTTTGTTTTGCTTCTTCTAATTTTGCTAAATGTTCTTCAAGCAAGCTTGCCTTTGGGAATGATATAGCATAAATTCTTTGAAGCATTTTATTCTTCTCGTCACCTCTCCAGTAGGCTCCAGAAGTTGATAATAATTTAGCACATTTTACTTTTCCTGTGCTCATTAAGTGAGGTCCTGCACATAAATCTGTGAATTCACCTTGCTTGTAAAATGATAAAACTTCGTCTTCTGGTAAGTCTTCTATTAGTTCTACCTTGTAATCTTCTCCTGCATCTTTCATTAATTTAATAGCTTCACTTCTTGGAAGTTCAAATCTCTCTATTGGTAAATCTTCTTTTATAATTTTTTTCATTTCAGCTTCTATCTTCTCGAAATCAGCCTCTGAAAATCTGTATTCTGTGTCGAAATCATAGTAAAATCCACCATCTATAGCTGGTCCAATTGCAAGCTTAACATCTTTATATAATCTCTTAATAGCTTGTGCCATTATGTGAGATGTCGTATGCCAATATGCTTTTTTTCCATCTTCATCATCAAATGTTAAAATTTCTACATTGCAGTCTTTGTTTAAATTGTATCTTAAATCAACAACCTTTCCATCTACTCTTCCTGCAGTTGCAACTCTTGCTAAACCTTCGCTAATCTCTTTTGCAAGGTCTATTACAGAAATGCCTTCCTGTACTTCTCTTTTGCTTCCGTCTTTTAATGTAATTATCATAAAAAATCCTCCTTTTGCATCTGGAAAACAAAAACACTCCCAAATGCTTTTAACATTTAGGAGTGCATATATGCACGGTTCCATCCTAATTTTTTACTTAATTTACTAAGCAAGCTTTCGCCAGTTTCCTGTGAGGTAGTTTTTCAAATATGTTTGCTTAGAATTGCTTTCAGCCTATGGCAATCCTTCTCTAAAAGTAACCTTTATTTTACTTTGTCTCATTGCTTATCTATTCACATATTCTTATAATAGTACTTTTTTTGTGTTATGTCAATACAAAGTTGATTATTTTATAAATAACCAACTGCCATTTCTTACTAAAAAATATTTTTTACAGCTACATATTTCGACAGACTTTTGCAACTGTTATGTTGTATAATTATGTTATCTTCATAGAAAAGGAGGTGAAGATAATGAATAAGCAAAAACGTAAGAGAAATGGCACAAAAAAGTTTATTAAATTTTTACATATCGTATTAATTTCGGTAAAGTATCTATTTAAAATTCTTCAAGTGCTAAAATCTATCTTCGATTTATTTCAAGGATAGAAAAAATCAGGTATGTGGCAACATACCTGATTTTTTTGTAACCTTTGGTTACATATCTTCACTTAAAAATTTAGTGATAATGAATAAGCCATCTACATATTATTATACTATATTCTAATTTTTTTGCAATACTTTATTTAAAAATCTTCATATAATCGTTCGACAAATTTCTATTTTTTTGTTGGTTTTCCTAGTAACCTAAACATGTTTTTCTTGTATTTTTCTACTCCTGGCTGGTTAAATGGATTTACTCCAAGTATTGAACCAGACATTGCACATGCAAGTTCGAAGAAATATATTAATTGTCCTAAAGTCTCTGCATTTAGTTCTTGCATAGTTATTAATATATTTGGTGCTTCTCCATCAACATGTGCTTCTATTGTACCTTCCATTGCTTTTTTATTTACAAAGTCTAATGATTTGCCAACTAAGTAATTTAGTCCATCTAAATCATCTTCATCTAAGTTTATGCTTATGTCTGAACCTGGCTTTTCTATTCTTATTACTGTTTCGAATAAATTACGTCTTCCCTCTTGAATATATTGTCCTAAAGAATGTAAATCTGTTGTAAAGTCTACTCCTGTTGGGAATATTCCCTTTCCGTCTTTTCCTTCACTCTCACCATAAAGTTGTTTCCACCACTCTGTTACGTAGTGCATTTTGGGCTCGTAATTTGCAAGTATTTCTATGTTTTTGTCATCATTGTATAAGATATTTCTTGCAACGGCATATTGATAACATTCATTATATTTTAAATCTTCATCACAATATTTATCTTGAGCAAATCTTGCACCTTTAATTAATTTATCTATATCAACACCTGCAACAGCTATTGGTAAAAGTCCTACTGGAGTAAGTACTGAATATCTTCCTCCTACATTGTCTGGAATAATAAATGTTTCGTAATTTTCTTTTTCTGCTAATTGCTTTAATGCTCCTTTTTCCTTGTCTGTTGTAACATATATTCTGCTTCTTGCTTCTTCCAAATCATATTTAGCTTCTAACAACTCTCTAAATATTCTAAATGCAATAGCCGGCTCTGTTGTAGTTCCAGATTTTGAAATTACATTTATAGAAAAGTCTTTATTACTTATTAAATCTATTAGCTCGCTCATGTAGTTAGGGCTTAAATTGTTTCCAACATATATTATCTGAGGAGTTTTTCTTTCTTCTTTGTCTTGTAAATTATAAAATGTATTCGTCAATGCCTCTATTACTGCTCTAGCGCCAAGATATGAGCCACCAATTCCAATAACAAGTAGCACATCAGAATTTGCTTGAATTTTCTTTGCACATTCTTTTATTTTCTTAAATTCTTTTTTATTATATTTAGTAGGAAGTTCTAACCATCCTAAAAATTCATTTTCATCATCTTTTTTCTCGTGTAATTCTGTATGAATTTTCTCTACCTCTTTACTATACTTCAAGATAGATTTTTCGGTTATACCAGCATTTTTTAAATCTAACTTTAGTCCAACCATATATTTCACTCCTTTGTTTATTATATTTACAGTATTTATAATATATTAATTTTTTCTTTGTTTCAAGTGTTTTAGTAATATTTTTGTTGTAATAGCATACATTTATTATAAGTAAAAATAAAGGAGAAAACAATGGTAAATGTAGCCGTAATAAATATAAAAAGTTTAATAAAAATCTTACTTATTTTATTTGTAGTAGTATTTTTTATTTATTTTGTACAAGGCCTATCTATTAATTTAGATAAGCTTGCTTTTTCTCCTTTTATCTTAAACCAAACAATTCCTGGTATTGCTACTTCCAATAACTCAGATTTTTCTTCCATCGAGACATCATACATAGAATCAAAAAGTCCTCTACAGTTTTTACTTAATTCACAACTTCCAGTTATGTCGTCTATCAAAATAGCAACTCATGAAAGTGAAAATAATATTGCCGAAGAGCCTACCATTGTTGAAAATAATAATACCGATAATACTATTGAACATGCTAGTACGAATTTAGAGACACAAGTAATTGATTCTGGTGTACCAAACAAATACACAAATGATTATCAAGGTGTTGAAATCAAAAATGGAACTAATTATACTTTAACTGATGATATTTTGAATTATGAAGGATTAGAAATTAATCAATCTGATGTGATGATTTTTCATACACATACTTGCGAGAGTTACACACCCACAGAAAATTTTGCATATGAAGAAAGTGGAACTTTTAGAACTACAGATTTAGATTATTCTGTGGTACGTGTTGGTAATTCTCTTACAGACCAGCTAACTTCATATGGTTTTAATGTTGTACATGACAAAACATATCATGATTATCCCGCATATTCTGGTTCATATGGTAGGTCTATGGCAACGGTCGAAAACTTGTTAATTTCACATCCAAATACAGACATAATTATAGACTTACATAGAGATGCTATTGCAGATACTTCTTATGCTCCTTCTATTAAAATTGGAGATGAGGTTGTATCTCAACTAATGTTTGTAATCGGAACAGATGGTGGAGGCCTAGAACACCCTAACTGGCAAAAGAATTTACAATTTGCAGTAAAAGTTCAGAAAAAAGCAAACGAATTATATCCTGGGTTATTTAGACCAATACTATTAAGAAACAGCAGATATAACCAGCAACTTGGAAAAGCAGCCTGCATAATAGAAGTAGGAGCTACTGGAAATACATTAGAACAATCAATGGCTAGCATGAAATATTTAGCAAGAGTATTTTCATCAATTTTTGACTAATGTTATAATTTCTTTATAAAATGATTCCATTTTTATAAACTACTCTCCTTTATTACAAAATTAATACTGGCGATTTTATTTTAATAAAAATTATTATAATACATTAGCCTGTACTATGCCAAAATATAAACCAAAAATAGCTAATAAATGTACATCATTTATTAGCCTTTTTATTATTGCCAATTTAATATTGGATATCCATTATTTATATTCTTTGTGTCCTTTTTCCAGATTCCATTATATTTGCTATTTAGTTCATTTATAAATTCATCACTTTTTAAATATTCTTCAGTTTTTGATTCTCCTAATGTACTAATAGTTCTTCCATTTTCAGTACTTATTAATATGCAATTTTCCAAATAATAGCATGCATTAATTTCCTTGCCTGTTCCATTCCAATTAGTTCCTATACTTCCACCTATTAAAATATTCTTATCTTCTTTATCAGTTTCTTTTATCGTTCCAACATTATATACATTATCAATTTCATTTAAGTTATAACCACAAACTCCACCAGCATAAGTTCTAAACCTTCTTGAAGATGATTCTTCATTTTGAGTAATTTCAAAAGTTCCATTAAAATAACAATTTTTCATATTTCCTTTTGCTTCATTTACTCCAGCCACTCCTCCGCATCTTTGAGCGGGATTTGATTCTAATGAATTAAAAAATACACTTTTTATATTTGCTGAGCTATAGCAACTAGAAACTTCTCCGTTGTTTGCTCCAGTAATCCCTCCAACATTATTTTCGGTTCCGCTATATACATTCATATTTCCAGAAACATGGCAATTAGTTATCTTTCCTTCTTCCCCAAGTGTTCCAGCCAAAATTCCTATTCCCATAAATTTATTAGATGCGATTTTTATATCATAATCACAGTTTTCTATATACAAATCATGTATATTTCCCAAACAGTATGCAAACAAACCATAAGCATTATAGCCAGTATTATTTTGATTACAGTTCATCTTTAAATTAGATATAGTTTTGCCATTACCATCAAATTCCCCATTGAAAGAATAACTTTTTAACAAATTATCATCAGTATAATTTGTTATTCCAATAGGATTTATTCCATTTTCTTGTATATATTTTTTTATTTCTCCATTATATCCATATTTTTTATAATCTAAACTATTTGGATCAACATAAGCATTATTTGCATTAAAATCTATATCATGTCCTAGTTTTACTATTTTTCCTTCATAAGTATTTCCATTTGTTACATCATATTGCAAAAATATAAAATCTTCTACACTATTTATCACATAAGGATTTTCCTTTGTTCCACTTCCTTCAAGTTTTCCTGGGTTAGAATCTATAGAATTTATATTATTTTTAATTTCATTTTGTATAAGATTCATTGCAAATTCTTCATTTATGTATCCTTCTTGTGACTTTCTTTTAGCTTCTTTCGCCTTTATTATTATGCCATTATCTCCTAGTGTCAAATTTATACTAACACTTGCAAGTATTAATAAAATAATTATTGTAACAACCAAGGCAACTAATGTTATACCCTTTTCATTCTTTTGTTTCATAAAATCTCCTCTTTTTTCTCAGTATATTTTGTGTGTAATAAAGTGGTTTTTATTATAACATATTATTTTTTTCAATGCAACAAACATTTATTAATATAACTTATTAGGCATTATTTAAGAAAAATCTATTTTGCTATAGCGAATTTTTGAATTAATTTATCTCTAAAATTTAATAAAATTATATTACTATTTAGACTTAAAAGCAATAAAAATCGTTCGACAAATTTTGTCTTTTGCCTCTTATTGTTGAAAACATGTCGTTTACCTTTCAAATAAAAGTGTCAAGAACTATTAAATTAAAATTTAATAATTCTAGACACTTTTTATAATCTCTTAAAAAACATTTGCATTCTGTATTTTTTGAGAATTTACAGTAATAATTTGTGCAAGTAATTGTTGCAATAAAGAGCTTAATTCCTCTTGGCTATAATCATTTAATGCAACACTGTTTTCATCATTTAATTCTGTAACTGTTACATCTTTAAATGTTATTGCATTATTGTATTCTACATTAAATTGTACGTCATTTACATCATATGATACATAAGCTTTTTCAGTTGCTCCATTATCTGAAATACTATCTAGTTCAAAGCCAATTTCAAGTGAGCAGTTCTCTTCTGAACTTGTTATAATATATTTGCTTTTACTTGCAGATTTTTCTTTAGATATTGTATATTCTATATTGTTTGGAGTTGCAGTTGTTTCCTCTGTAAGCACATCTGCTGTATCAAAAAAACCTTTCTGTTTTATTGTAATATTCTTGCCTCGTTCTAATATTACAGAAAATCCTACATTATCTTCATCTGTATTCACCTCAACATCAGCTTCCACACCATTTTCAGTACTTGTTAAAGTTATCTTAATAGATGTATTTGAAAAATCTTGTTCATTTAAATCATCAATTTCTTGGTCAATATTATCTTGATATGTTGATATATCATCACTCATGCCCAACATTTTAATAATTTCCGAGTCGTTTTTAGCCTCATTTAAGCAGTATATCATAATATTTTTTAGGTTATCTTTTTCGATTGTTAATGTATATGAAGTATTATTATTTTTTGTAAAGTTTGACTCTGAAAGTTGTCCTGCCAATTTTCCTATATATTTTGTTACTAAGCTTTTGATATTCTGAACAGTTATTGATGACTTATCCAATTTTATATCGTTTGGCACTTTCATTTCTTCATCAATTCCTAATTTATTAGAAAGCTCATCTAGGTTTTCATTTTTTATTCCAACATATTTATTAGCAACTTCGTCAGAGCCAAGTGCAATCATCTGATTATTTTTTACAAGCTTAAATGCAAATTTTTCAGAATCCGAATAATTAATAGTTATTTCTTGTTCAAAATTATCATTATCTACATCTGTTGCTCCTTTAAATGTAAGATTTAAGTCTGTATTAATATCAGTATTACCTCCTGATTTTACTCTTAATACTCCAGTGTTTTCACAATTATTTGCTAATTTATTTGTGTAATACGTTTTTATGTTTTCATCATAAAAGAAATTATATAATTCCATATCTAACATGGTTCCATATTTAGAAAACATTTGTGAATTACTTTTTAATAAGTCTGTTGCAAAATACACATAAGCAAAAGCACCTCCGCAAACTGCTAATATAATCAATAACACTATTATTACAATTAAAGCTTTTTTATTTTTCATCTTCTTATTCTCCCTTTATCACTTTTTTAATACTCCCCGCATTAAATTCTGTTAATTTTTCTTCTCCTGTTTCCATATTTTTTACTTTTACTGTATTATTTGCAATTTCATCATCACCAATTACTATTACATATGGAATTTCAAGCTTGTCTGCGTATTTCATTTTTGCTTTTATTTTTTTGTTATTTAAATATATTTCTGTATTTATCCCTAATTCTCTCAAACTTGTTGCTAATTCTAGTGGAGCTTTTTTATTTTCTGTCATTGGAATTATTAATACATCAGAAATTGATTTTTTATCTGCTTTAATTAAATTTAATTCATTTAATTTGTAGAATAATCTTGTTAGACCTATTGATACGCCAACTCCCGGAAGTTTTCTATCTGTGTAATTTTCTGCTAAATTTTCATATCTTCCACCAGAGCAAACACTTCCAATTTCTCTATAGTCATTTAAGAAGGTTTCATATACGGTTCCCGTATAGTAATCTAACCCTCTTGCTATTGTAAGGTCAACTGTGAAGTTTTTATCTGGCACTCCAAATAATCTAATATTTTCAACTACTTCTTTTAACTCATTTACGCCTCTCGTAAATGTAGCATTTGTCATATTATCTGCACCAACATCTGTATTTTGAGACTCGCTTTCCACAATATTTGCACTATATAAGTCCATTTTTTCAAGCTTTTCTATCTTTTCATCTGCACTTCCGTCTATTCTTATAAAATCTATTATTGTGTTTACTATTTTTTCGCCTACTCCAAGCTCTGCTATTTCTTTTCTTACAGCTTGCTCTCCAATTTTATCTATTTTATCGATTATTCTTAAGATTTCTACAGATTTATCTTTTTGGCCAATCCCTTCAAATAAACCATTTAAAATTTTTCTGTTATTTATTTTTATTGTAAAATTTTCAAATCCTAAAGTTCTAAAAGTCGAATAAATCACAGCTGGAAGCTCTGCATCATTTATAATGTCTAAAGTTTCATCTCCAATTATATCAATATCACATTGATAAAACTCTCTATATCTTCCCTTTTGTGCTTTTTCTCCTCTGTACACTTTCCCTATTTGATATCTTCTAAATGGAAAACTTAAATTTCCATAATTTTTTGCTACATATTTTGCAAGTGGTACAGTTAAATCAAATCTTAAAGCTAAATCCGTATCACCTTTTTCAAATCTGTATATTTGCTTTTCTGTTTCTCCACCAGCTTTTGCAAGCAATACTTCAGCATATTCAATTATAGGCGTATCTATTGGCAAAAATCCAAATTTTTGATACGATTTTTCAATTTTTTGCTTCATATCATCAAATAAAATCTGCTCACTTGGCAATAGTTCCATAAAACCAGGTAGAGTTCTTGGTTCTGTCTTTCCCATATTCTTCTCCTTTCATTTTTCGTCCAAAAAGGGTCGTCCCCATTGGGCGAAAATTTTAACATTCTTGTCGAGGTTTTAGTTCTAGGTAAATTGGCTTTTCTTCCTTTATTAATGTAGATTTTCCATGCCCCGGATATACTATTGTTTCGTCTGGTAATACAAGTAATTTTTTTGTAATCGAGTCTATTATTTGTACGAACGAACTGGTTGGTAAATCTGTTCTTCCCCAAGTTCCTCTAAATAATGTGTCTCCCGAAAATAATAATCCTTCCTTTTCACAATATAACGAAGTAGAACCTTTTGTGTGTCCTGGAGTGTGTATTACTCTAAATTCTAGGCTTCCAACATGAATTAAATCTCTGTCGTCTACTCTTGAATCTGGTTCTAGTTCTATGTCTCCCATGTTAATGCAGGCGCTTAGATTTATGTTTTCGTCATCTAAACCTTCTGCATCGTCTCTATGGATTAATATTTTGCCACCTTTTTTACTCTTTACCTCTGAAACGGCTCCAATGTGGTCTCCATGGCAATGTGTTAAATAAATGTATTTTACATTTGCCTCTAATATATCTAGCATTTCTAAAATTTTATCTGCTTCTCCACCCGGATCTATAACCATTGTTTCTTTTGTTTCTTCGTCTTCTACTATGTAACAATTTGTTGCTTCTCCTAATGTCGTTTGTACTTTTAATCTTTTTAAAATCATGTGTTGCTCCTATTTATTCCTTGGCTTCGTTTTATACGCAAGTCATATTTTTCATATATGTTTTATTTATTTCTTCTTACTTCATATACGCTGTCTATTTTTCTTATTGCTTTTAAAACACTGTTCAACTGTGCTATATTGCTTACTTCTAGCGTTAATTCCGTTAATACTATTCTTTCTTTAGATACTTTTGATGATACCGCCATTATAGGTGTTTTTTCTGCAGTTATTGTTGCAATTATGTCTGCAAGCAATCCATCTCTATCATTTGAAAATACTACAACATCAACATTATAGCTCGATGGTTTGTCTGTATACCATGAAACATCTATCATTCTGTTTTCTTCAGATACCAAGTCTTTTACGTTCTTGCAGTCTTTTCTATGTACAGATACGCCTCTTCCTTTTGTAATATATCCAACAATTTCGTCTCCTGGTACTGGGTTACAACATTTTGATAGTTTTACTAGACAGTTGTCTATTCCTTTTACAATTACACCACTTGTTGATGGTTTGTTGTTTGTCTTTTCCTTTGTAAGTTCTTCTATTTTTTCTTCTAGATTTTCTTCTTTATGAACTTTTCTGTATTCTTCAAGTACTCTTGAAACTATTTTATTTGCTGTAATTGTTCCGAATCCAACACTTGCAAACATGTCATCTGCACTATTATATTTGTATCTTTCAAGTGCAGCTTCAACAAACTCCGGTCTAAACAATTCTGGGTAGCTCATTCCAATTTTCTTTACTTCTTTTTCTAAAAAGTCTTTTCCTCTTGCAATGTTTTCTACTCTTTCATTTTTCTTGAACCATTGTTGAATTCTAGTCTTTGCTGTACTACTCTTTATAAATTTAAGCCAGTCTCTACTTGGTCCTTTAGATTTATCTGATGTAATAATCTCTACAATATCACCATTTTTTAATTTTGTTACAATAGGCATCATCTTGCTGTTTATCTTACAGCCAGTCATATGGTTTCCTATTTCTTCATGAATACTATAAGCAAAATCTATTGGTGTGGCTCCTCTTGGTAATACTTGAATTTTTCCCTTTGGAGTAAACACATAAACCTCATCTTCAAACAACTCTGTTTTTAATGTATTTAAGAACTCTTGTGGGTCTTGCATGTCTTTTTGCCATTCAAGTGTTTCTCTTAGCCAAGATAATTTATCTTGATTTACTACTACATTTGCCTTCTTGCCTCCCATGAAGCTTGCCTCTTTGTAGGCCCAGTGTGCGGCAATACCATATTCGGCTATTCTATGCATATCCCAAGTACGAATCTGTACCTCGAATGGAGTTCCTTTTGGTCCTATCAAAGTTGTGTGTAAAGATTGGTACATGTTAGGTTTTGGAACCGAAATATAATCCTTAAATCTTCCTGGCATTGGGTTATAAAGCTCATGCACAACACCTAATGCCGCATAACAATCCTTTACAGAATTTACAATAATTCTTAATGCGAATAAATCATAAATCTGGTCCAGAGTCTTATTGTCTCTCTGCATTTTTCTAAAAATACTATATAAATGCTTTGCTCTACCAGTTATTTCAGCTTCTATTTTTTGCTTTTTTAATTGAACTCTTATCTCGTCCATAATCTGGTCGATGAATTTCAACCTTTCTTCTCTCTTCTTGTCTATTCCTTCAACAAGTTCTCTATATTCCTCTGGGTATAAATATTTAAATGATAAATCCTCTAGTTCCCATTTTAAAGAATACATACCAAGTCTATTTGCAAGTGGAGCATACAAGTCCATTGTCTCCCTTGCATTTGCAATTTGACGGTCTCTGGCCAAATATTTTAATGTTCTCATGTTATGAAGTCTATCGGCTAATTTAATAAGAATTACTCTTATGTCTTTTCCCATTGCCAAGAACATTTTTCTGTAGTTTTCAACTTGTTGCTCTTGTTCACTCGTATAATTTAATTTTCCAAGCTTTGTAACACCATCAACCATTTCTGCAATCTCTGGCGAAAATTCCTTAGACAAATCTTGCAAAGTTACATCTGTATCTTCAATTACATCATGTAAAAGAGCAGCACAAATAGTGCTCTCATCAAGTCCAAGTGTAGACAATATATATGCAACTTGAACCGGATGGATTATGTATGGTTCTCCAGACCTTCTTAATTGGTCTCCATGTTTAGACTTTGCAAAATCATATGCTCTTCTTATTAATTTTAAATCTGCTCTTCTATTAGATTTTTTTGCATTTTCTAATACTTCTTCTATGGTGTGATTTACGTTTTCCGACATACTACCATCTCCCTTTACCTCTAAAAGACTTTAGCTTATGCTATGTCTCATGTCTTTTAGATTAATTTGTATATTTTCCATTCCCTTATAACTATTTATCTCTAAGTTTCCTACAACATCTACTTTTGAACCTATCGCATATTCAGAAGATATATTTCCTAAATTAAATCCTATTGTGTCTATGTATTTGTTTTCGTCTTGAAGCATTGCTTTCAAGTGTTTTCCTTCCGAAAGTGTTCTGATTGATGTTATTTTCAAATTACTAATTTGGAATAATGGCATCTTATTTCCTTCTCCAAATGGTTCTAGCAATTCTAAGTCTTTTATATCTTTTATGCTGATATCTTGTAATTGTACCTTTTCATCTATTTTAATTACTGGAACAATAGATGAAATGTTAGATTTTTCAGCATATTCTTCAAACTCTTTTTTAAATTTTTCAAAATTATCTTTTTCTATTGTAATTCCAATTGCCATGCTGTGTCCACCAAATTGCTTGATGTACGTACTGCATTTTTCTAATGCCTCATGCAAGTCAAATCCAGGAATACTTCTTCCAGAACCACGAGCTAAATCGTCTTCGTAGCAAAGTAATACGCTAGGCTTAAAATACATGTCTGTAATCTTTGATGAAACAATTCCAATAACGCCATGGTGCCAGTTTTCTCCACCTAATACTATACATGGAAGTCTCTGCTGTTCTGGGTCTTCCATCATCTTTTGAGCTTCATTAAATATTCTCTTTTCAATTTCTTGGCGTTCTTGATTATACTCATTTAAATTATGTGTTATTCTCTCTGCCTCATCTTTACTATCTGTTAAAAATAGCTCTAAAGCTTCTTTTTCATGCCCCATTCTTCCACACGCATTTATTCTTGGAGCAACTCCAAAAGATATTGCCATAGAATCTATTTTTTTATAACCAATACTATCTAATAATACTTTTAAACCAATATTTCGTGTCTGTCTAACTAGCTTTAATCCTAATTTTGATATAGTTCTATTTTCGTCTACAAGTGGAACAATATCAGAAATTGTTCCAACACATACTAAATCTAAGTATTTTAAATATTCCTCTTCTCTTACTCCCAGCCTCATCGAAATAGCCTGAGTTAATTTAAACGCAACACCTACACCAGCTAACCCATTAAATGGGTATTTGTTGTCTTTTCTCTTACAATCAACCACTGCAACCGCATCTGGCAATGTTTCGGTTGGTTCGTGGTGGTCAGTCACAACAGTATCTATTCCAAATGACTTTGCAAGTTCAATCTCTTTGTTTCCAGTAATTCCACAATCAACCGTTATAATCAATGTATGTTTATTGTCTGCAATTTCTCTTATTGCATTCTCGTTTAACCCATACCCCTCATGCAATCTATTTGGAATATACACATCTGTTTCAAGCCCTCTCTCAGCCAAAAATCTCTTCAAAACAGTGCTACTCGTAATTCCATCAACATCATAATCTCCATAAATTGCAACCTTTTCATGAGTTTCAATTGCCTTAACGACTCTATCTACCGCCTTCTCCATGTCTGGCATCATGAACGGATCATGAAAATCTGTCCTTCTTGGATGTAAGAAAACCTCTATCTCATCACTGTTTGTTAATCCTTTATTTGCAATAATATTTGCAACCAATTTACTTACGTTAAATTCTTCTGATATCTTGTTAATCAGTACATCATTTGCTTCGTTTAATTCCCATTTTTTATTCAAATTTTTCTCCTTACCTTTTTAACATAATATTGACAATATTTTATAACAAACAGCCCAAAAATACAAGCATTTGAGGTAAAAATCATTTGGTAAATGTGAAATATCATATCTTTTGGCGGTCTGTAAATTGTATCAAGTAATGTTTTAGATTTAAGAATAGAGCAGTCATTGAATTACATTGTTTAGGCTTGTATACCTGTTGTAAATGGCAAAATAGTATGTCTTTACATCTACACCTGTGAATATACATACTTTTTTATTTTTTTAATTTGCTGAGTATACCAAAACAACAGGAGGCGAAAATTTCGCCTCCTGCCACTTGCTATGGAGTATTATTAGATTTACAATCACCTATCCTTTATATTTCGTTTGGTTATAACTTCTCTCTAATTTTACATTAAAGAATTTCGAGTGCCTCCTGTGCCAGCTTGCCTCTCACAGATTTCTTGCTGTTGAGAGTAACCTGGAAGGTATGCGGATTGCCCTTCATCTTCTCGCTCAAATAGACCAAACCATTATAGCGAGAGTTGAGTTCAGGATTGTTAACCTGGTCAGGGTCTCCCAAGAAGATAAACTTCGAACCTTCGGCCGAACGAGTAACAATATCCTTGATGTCGCACGGTTTCACATTCTGCGTCTCATCAATAATAAACACAGTATGAGTAATTGTGCGACCACGCAGGAAACCAATCGGCTGAATCTCAATGTCTCCTCTTTCAAAGAATTCCTGAGCCTTCTTCTTCAGCTGAGCATTGGTAAAATCCGGGAACTTCGGACGAAGAATCTCCTTCAGATTGTCCAAGATACCTCCAAGATACGGACCGACCTTGTCGTCAATTTCACCAGGCAAGAAGCCAATTTCCTCATTGCCAACAGTAACAGTCGGAGTAGCAACAATAATCTGCTTATAAGACACTCTGTTTTTGTCTCCCTTCTTTTCAAGGGAACTCAGAGCCATCGCCAAAGAGCAGTAAGTTTTGCCAGTACCGGCAACACCCTTCACAACTACCAAAGGTGCAATATCAGGAGGTGTTAGCAGCGATTCCCAGAACATGTCCTGCTCATTATTGAGCGACTTATGCATAACATTTTTGTAATACTGCAAACGAATAATCCTGCCATTGGTATAACGACCAATAAGACCGGAATGCTCTCCGTTTATCACAACAAACTGGTTTTCCACCCACTCGTAATTCTCGTACTGCTGAACCTCCTCAACAGGAACACCATTTTCATCAGTGAACAGTCTGTCCAATGCTTCGCCCTGAATAAAGATTTCAGCTTTTCCGGTGTACTGGTCACAGGGCTTGGGGAAGATTTCATCCTTAAACAGCTCTGTGGTAATGCCCAGCTGATTGCCCTTCAACCGAATGTTCGGGTTTTTGGAAATCAGAATAACTTTCTCATTATTTGCCATCAGGTCTTTGCAAACCTGATAAACTCTGTGGTCAAGCCGAGAAAAGTCCGCAAGGTTTGCAATCTCCGCAGAAATAGGACCGTTATCCACAACTCGCAGACGGCTACCGTTACTCTGTTCAAAACCTTTTTCAGAAAGCAAATCCTTCTGCGGGATGTTGTCAATGTACTCAATCAGCTGGCTTGCCAAACTTTTCTTTTCAGGCACACCATTGTACCGATAAAGATTCTGCAAAATCGCCATAGGGATAACAATAGTATTGTCATCACCAAACCTCAAAGTAGGATTTTTTGAGGCCAACAACGACTCAGTTCTCAAGACAAATACTTTTTTCATTTGTATTATACTCCTTTGCAAATTGTGTTCTGAATATAGTGTACTTCAGAACTTTGTGTGTATTCGAACTTCTTACATTATATCACGCAAAGACCCATTTTTCAACAATTTACATAATATTTTTGACTTGTTTTTTACGAATCACACCCACTTTATTTATTTGCAATAAGTGTAGTTTGCACTATTTATAATAAATTTATTTTTATAACATTTGCAACTCAGTTCAAACTGTAAATAGTAACATTTGTTTATATATTAACAACTAAGGCTCCCATACTAGGAGCCTTAGCATTTTTACGAATTATTTTATTCAAACTTGGTAGACATGCTCTTTACAAGTCCATCATGATTCACACGGAAGAAATAGCCACATCCTAAAATACCAACTCTATCTGTATCTACTTCATTGATAATCCTTTCTGCAAAAATTTGCTTTGTATCCGCCTCACCGTGGTTTACAAGTACAAGCTCAAGGTGTTTGAACTTCTTGAGAAAGTCAATCATCTCATCAGCTTTTGCATGTGCAGAGTATTCAGTAGTATATTCCACCTGTGCCCTTTTCTTTACAAGAGTTCCTCCAATTTGCACAGGAGTTCCTACCTCAGCTTCTTTAAGCCTTGCTCCCAGAGTACCTTCTGCAGTATAACCAGTAAAGTGAATTAAGGCATTTTCCCGGGTTAAATACTCCGGAATATACACCTGTGCAGGTCCATATGAGCCCATACCGGAAGAAGTCAAAATAATTTTTGCTTCCTCACTTTCCAATATTTCCGCCCTACTTGTTCTATCGACAAAAGTTAAATTTTCCGGCAAGAAATTCCACATTTCTTCCTTAATATCCAGCCCATCTTTAATATACATGTTCGTATATCTAATTGTAAGCTTTCCATCAAGAAAAATAGGAACTTTAACACTCAGCTGACAATTTTCTTGCATGCATTTAATCTCATACAAGATTTCTTGCGCTCGTCCAAGAGAAAATACAGGTGCAACCACAGTGCCTCCTTTATTGATGCTTTTAAGCACGTTTTCGGCAAAGCACTTAGTAATCTCGCTGGATTCCATATTTCCATACGTTGACTCTTGAATAACTGTTAAGGGCAACTCCACAACCCATTTTGGCAGCTCAGGAACATCAAAAAACATATTCTTGTTATTATAGTCTCCCGTGAAAAACAAGTTAATGTTTTCATACCCATCACTTGCAATTTGCACCAAAATGCTTGTAGCCCCCATAAGATGACCATTCCTAAAAAAGGTCGCCTTAATATTAGGACGAATTTGAATGGTTTCCTCGTAATCGCAACCATGGACAAGCTTAATTGTTTGAGTTACATCTCCTTCGTTATACAAACTCGGATGGTTCTGCCGTTTTGCAACATCTTTCAGAACTCGGTAGCTGTCCTCCAATGCCAACGGCAAAAGTTTTGCGGTGGTTTTACTCATATAAATTTCCTTATCATACCCCTTATTTACCAAAAAAGGTAAACGACCAGTATGATCTACATGATTATGAGTAACCAGGCAAAAATCAATATTAGCAGGATTAAAAGGCAAAACTTCATTATTCTTGCTGTACTGCCTTTCCTGGAAAAGACCACAGTCAACAACAAATTTGACCGTACTATTATCTGGCTGTTTTACAATAATCAGATTGCATGAGCCAGTTACCTCTGGATGCAC
>ENA-OPNJ01000248-OPNJ01000248.1-human-gut-metagenome-genome-assembly--contig:-NODE-248-length-26631-cov-11.236303_pt1 | contig 26631 bp, 25 predicted proteins | sample MGYA00241535_ERZ501767 | MGnify/ENA primary metagenome ERZ501767 (study PRJEB25962, sample SAMEA2042564) | human gut metagenome | biome: human gut; feature: human-associated habitat; material: faeces...
TCATACAAAAATGGCAGATTTGAAAGCTTTTGCAGAACAATTAGTTAACTTGACAGTAAAAGAAGTTAATGAACTTGCAACTATCCTTAAAGAAGAATATGGTATTGAACCTGCTGCAGCTGCTGTAGCTGTTGCTGCTGGTCCTGCTGCTGGTGCTGCTGCTGCAGCTGAAGAAAAAACTTCATTCGATGTAGTTTTGAAGAGCGCAGGTGCTGCTAAATTGCAGGTAGTTAAAGCAGTGAAAGAAGCTTGTGGCCTGGGTCTGAAAGAAGCAAAAGACTTGGTTGACGGAGCTCCTAGCACTGTAAAAGAAGGTTTGGCTAAAGACGAAGCTGAATCATTGAAGAAAACTTTGGAAGCTGCTGGAGCTGAAGTTGAACTCAAATAATATTTGCCTGTTTAACAGGTATTTCGGTTAAGAATCCTCATAGGAGGATTCTTAACCTTTTTGCGTCTACACAGGTTTTACTCCTGAAATTAATAAATTAACTCCATACAGATGTCTTCTAATACAAATAACCAACGAATTAATTTTGCTTCAATCAAGAATCCGATGAAGTATCCGGATTTCTTGGAAGTTCAGTTGAAGTCATTTCAAGACTTTTTGCAGTTGAATACACCGCCCGAGAAACGCAAGAACGACGGCTTGTATAAAGTTTTTGCTGAAAATTTCCCCATTGCGGATACGCGTAACAATTTCGTATTAGAGTTTCTCGATTATTATATCGACCCGCCTCACTATTCGATTGATGAATGTTTGGAGCGTGGGCTGACTTATAGTGTTCCTTTGAAGGCGAAGTTGAAGCTCTATTGTACCGATCCCGATCATGAAGACTTTGACACCGTTATTCAGGATGTGTATTTAGGTCCTATTCCCTATATGACTCCTAAAGGGACTTTTGTTATCAATGGAGCTGAACGTGTGGTTGTTTCTCAGTTGCATCGTTCTCCAGGTGTGTTCTTCGGTCAAAGTATCCATGCCAACGGGACTAAACTTTATTCTGCCCGTATTATTCCATTTAAAGGTTCATGGATTGAATTTGCAACAGACATTAATAATGTCATGTATGCTTACATCGACCGTAAAAAGAAATTACCAGTTACCACGCTGTTGCGCGCTGTTGGATTTGAGAATGACAAAGACATTCTTGAAATATTTAATCTCGCCGAAGACATAAAGGTGAACAAGGCCAATCTGAAGAAAATAATCGGACGTAAGTTGGCAGCGCGTGTATTGAAGACATGGACGGAAGACTTTGTAGATGAAGACACTGGTGAAGTAGTTTCTATTGAACGTAACGAAGTCGTTATCGACCGTGAAACGATTATTGAACCTGAGCATATTGATTTGATATTGGAATCGGGTGTTCAGAATATTCTGATTCATAACGAGGAAGCGAATGCTTCTGATTATTCCATCATCTTCAATACATTGCAGAAGGACCCGAGTAATTCGGAAAAGGAAGCGGTGTTGTATATTTATCGTCAGTTGCGTAATGCTGACCCTGCGGATGATGCGAGTGCACGTGAGGTAATCAATAATTTGTTCTTCTCGGAAAAGCGTTATGATTTAGGTGAAGTCGGCCGTTACCGAATCAACAAGAAGTTGAATTTGGATACGCCGATGGATGTCAAGGTTTTGACAAAACAAGATATTATCGAGATTATCAAGTATTTGATAGAATTGATTAACTCGAAAGCTGATGTGGATGATATCGACCATTTAAGTAACCGTCGTGTACGTACGGTAGGCGAACAATTGTCCAATCAGTTTGCCATCGGTTTGGCTCGTATGTCTCGTACGATTCGTGAACGTATGAATGTGCGCGATAATGAGGTGTTTACTCCGATAGACTTGATCAATGCGAAGACAATTTCGTCTGTAATCAATTCGTTCTTTGGTACGAATGCATTGTCACAGTTTATGGATCAGACCAACCCGCTGGCTGAAATTACTCATAAGCGTCGTCTGTCGGCATTAGGTCCTGGTGGTTTGTCGCGTGACCGTGCCGGATTTGAAGTGCGTGACGTACATTATACTCATTATGGTCGTTTGTGTCCTATTGAGACTCCTGAAGGACCGAATATCGGTTTGATTTCTTCTCTTTGTGTATATGCGAAGATTAACGACCTTGGATTTATTGTAACTCCGTATCGCAAGGTAGCTGATAGCAAAGTAGACCTTTCACCGGAAGGTATCGAATATTTGTCTGCCGAAGAAGAAGAAGATAAGATTATCGCACAGGGTAATGCGCCGTTGAATGATGACGGAACGTTTATCCGTGATAAGGTAAAAGCGCGTCGGGATGCAGATTATCCGGTGGTAACTCCCGATCAGGTGGAATTGATGGACGTTTCTCCACAGCAGATTGCCTCTATTGCTGCTTCGTTGATTCCTTTCTTGGAACACGATGACGCAAACCGTGCATTGATGGGATCGAACATGATGCGCCAGGCTGTGCCTTTGTTGCGTACAGAGGCTCCGATTGTAGGTACAGGTATCGAAAAGCAGCTGTGCGAAGATTCTCGTACACAGATTGCGGCTGAAGGAGATGGAGTCATTGAGTTTGTAGATGCTACTACTATTCGTGTATTATATGACCGTACCGAGGATGAAGAATTTGTAAGCTTCGAACCGGCATTGAAAGAATATCGTATTCCGAAATTCCGTAAGACCAACCAAAGCATGACTATTGACTTGCGTCCGATATGTAGCAAAGGACAGCGTGTGAAGAAAGGCGATATCTTAACGGAAGGATATTCTACGGCAAATGGCGAGTTGGCTTTAGGCAAGAACTTGCTGGTGGCTTATATGCCGTGGAAGGGATACAACTATGAGGATGCTATCGTATTGAATGAACGCATGGTGCGCGAAGATATTCTTACTTCTGTGCATGTGGATGAATATATCCTGGAAGTGCGTGAAACAAAACGAGGCATGGAGGAACTGACTTCGGATATTCCGAACGTAAGTGAGGAAGCTACTAAAGACTTGGATGAAAATGGTATCGTACGTATCGGTGCCCGTATTGAACCGGGTGATATCCTGATTGGTAAGATTACTCCGAAAGGTGAATCGGACCCGTCGCCGGAAGAAAAACTGTTGCGTGCTATTTTCGGTGATAAGGCAGGTGATGTGAAAGATGCTTCACTGAAAGCTTCTCCTTCATTGCGTGGAGTAGTCATTGACAAGAAATTGTATTCCCGTGTTATTAAGACTCGTAGTGAGAAGAATGCTGACAAGCAGATTCTTCCAAAATTGAATGAAGAGTTTGAAGAAAAGGCTGCAGCTCTGAAAGAAATTCTTATAGAGAAGCTGTTGGTATTGACAGACGAGAAAGTTTCACAGGGTGTGAAAGACTATTTGGGTACAGAAGTAATTGCCAAAGGTGCGAAGTTTACCAAGCATGATTTGGAATCTTTGGACTATACGGTTGTCCAGTTAAGCAAGTGGACGGCAGATGCTCATAAGAACGATATGATTCGCGATTTGGTAATGAATTATCTGAAGAAATATAAAGAACTTGATGCCGAGTTGAAGCGTAAGAAGTTTGCTTTGACTATCGGTGATGAACTTCCTTCGGGTATTATCCAAATGGCAAAAGTATATATTGCAAAGAAACGTAAGATTGGTGTGGGTGATAAGATGGCAGGTCGTCACGGTAACAAAGGTATTGTATCGCGTGTAGTCCGTCAGGAGGATATGCCGTTCCTTGCTGATGGTACCCCGGTAGATATCGTATTGAATCCGTTGGGTGTGCCTTCTCGTATGAATATCGGTCAGATTTTTGAAGCTGTACTGGGACGTGCCGGTAAGGAATTGGGCGTGAAATTTGCTACTCCGATTTTTGACGGTGCTACTTTGGATGATTTGGACAAATGGACAGACAAGGCAGGCTTGCCACGTTATTGCAAGACATATTTGTATGATGGTGGTACAGGAGAACAGTTCGACCAGCCTGCTACAGTCGGTGTGACATATATGTTGAAATTAGGTCACATGGTAGAAGACAAGATGCATGCGCGTTCTATCGGTCCGTACTCTTTGATTACTCAACAGCCGCTTGGTGGTAAAGCACAGTTTGGTGGTCAGCGTTTCGGAGAAATGGAGGTTTGGGCAATTGAGGCATTCGGTGCGGCTCATGTCCTTCAGGAGATTCTGACCATTAAGTCGGATGATGTAGTAGGACGTTCGAAAGCATATGAAGCAATCGTAAAAGGCGAGCCGATGCCTACTCCGGGTATCCCTGAGTCTTTGAATGTGTTGTTGCATGAGCTGAGAGGTCTTTGCTTGAGTATTACATTGGAATAATAGTTAATTTTGAAATTAAGAAAGTATGGCTTTTAGAAAAGATTCTAAGATAAAAAGTAATTTTTCCAAGATTACGATCGGATTAGCGTCACCCGAGGAAATTCTTGAAAACTCGTATGGTGAAGTGTTAAAGCCGGAAACTATCAATTACCGTACTTACAAGCCGGAACGCGACGGTTTGTTCTGCGAACGTATCTTCGGTCCGGTGAAAGATTATGAATGCCATTGCGGTAAATATAAACGTATCCGTTATAAAGGAATTGTTTGTGACCGTTGTGGCGTGGAAGTGACCGAAAAGAAAGTGCGCCGTGAGCGTAGCGGGCACATTCAGTTGGTGGTTCCTGTAGCGCATATCTGGTATTTCCGTTCTTTGCCCAATAAGATAGGTTATTTGTTAGGTTTGCCTACCAAAAAACTGGATGCTGTAATTTATTACGAACGTTATATCGTTATTCAGCCGGGTGTAAAAGCTGAAGACGGTGTTAATCAATATGATTTGTTGTCTGAAGAAGAATATCTTGACATCATGGATACGCTTCCGAAGGACAACCAATACCTGGAAGATACCGATCCGAACAAGTTCATCGCCAAGATGGGTGCGGAAGCAATCTATGATTTGCTTATCCGTCTTGATTTGGATGCGCTTTCATACGAGTTGCGCCATAAGGCGAACAATGACTCTTCGCAACAGCGTAAGAACGAGGCATTGAAACGTCTGCAGGTAGTAGAATCTTTCCGTGCTTCACGTGGACGCAACAAGCCTGAATGGATGATTGTTCGTATTGTACCGGTTATTCCGCCTGAACTTCGTCCGTTGGTTCCGCTGGATGGTGGACGTTTCGCCACTTCCGACTTGAACGATTTGTATCGTCGTGTGATTATCCGTAACAATCGTCTGAAACGATTGATTGAAATCAAGGCTCCTGAAGTGATTTTGCGTAATGAAAAGCGTATGTTACAAGAGGCTGTCGATTCATTATTTGATAATTCACGGAAATCAAGTGCGGTGAAGACTGATTCCAACCGTCCTTTGAAATCTTTATCGGATAGTTTGAAAGGTAAGCAAGGACGTTTCCGTCAGAACTTGTTGGGTAAACGTGTCGATTATTCAGCACGTTCGGTTATTGTTGTAGGACCGGAGTTGAAAATGGGTGAATGCGGTATTCCCAAGTTGATGGCTGCCGAATTGTACAAGCCGTTTATTATCCGTAAGTTGATTGAGCGTGGTATAGTCAAGACCGTGAAATCGGCAAAGAAGATTGTCGACCGTAAGGAAGCGGTGATTTGGAATATCCTTGAGCATGTAATGAAAGGTCATCCGGTACTATTGAACCGTGCACCGACACTGCACCGTCTGGGTATTCAGGCATTCCAGCCGAAGATGATTGAAGGTAAGGCTATTCAGTTGCATCCATTGGCTTGTACGGCATTCAATGCTGACTTTGACGGTGACCAGATGGCTGTTCATTTGCCTTTAAGTAACGAAGCTGTATTGGAAGCCCAACTATTGATGCTTCAATCGCATAATATCTTGAATCCTGCCAATGGGGCGCCTATTACCGTGCCTGCACAGGATATGGTATTGGGACTCTATTATATTACCAAACTCCGTAAGGGAGCTAAAGGTGAAGGATTGATTTTCTACGGTCCGGAAGAAGCGATGATTGCTTATAATGAAGGAAAGGTGGACATTCATGCTATCATCAGTGTGGTGGCAAACGACCTTGACGAGAATGGCAACATTGTTAAGAAGATGATTAAGGAAACTTCTGTCGGCCGTGTCATTGTCAATGAGTTGGTTCCGGACGAATGCGGTTATCTGAATACCATTATTTCGAAAAAATCCTTGCGCGACATCATCAGCGATGTTATCAAGAAGGTCGGTGTGGCACGTGCCTGTGACTTCCTGGATGGCATCAAGAACCTGGGTTACCAGAAAGCATTTGAGGGAGGTTTGTCGTTTAACTTGGGCGATATCATCATTCCGAAGGAAAAAGAAGAACTTGTAAAACGCGGTAATGAAGAAATTGAACAAATCACGATGAACTATAATATGGGTTTCATTACCGATAACGAGCGTTATAATCAGGTTATCGATACATGGACTCACGTAAATAGTGATTTATCAGACATCTTGTATAAGACCATTAAGAACGATGACCAAGGTTTCAACTCTGTATTTATGATGTTGGATTCCGGTGCCCGTGGTTCTAAGGAACAGATCCGTCAGTTGTCTGGTATGCGTGGTTTGATGGCGAAGCCGCAGAAGGCAGGTGCCGAGGGCGCACAGATTATCGAAAACCCGATTCTTTCGAACTTTAAGGAAGGTCTTTCGGTGTTGGAATACTTTATTTCTACCCACGGTGCCCGTAAAGGTCTTGCCGATACAGCCTTGAAGACAGCCGATGCCGGATATTTGACCCGTCGTTTGGTTGACGTGTCACACGATGTGATTATCAATGAAGAAGACTGCGGTACCTTGCGTGGTCTGGTTTGTACGGCATTGAAGAACAACGATGAAGTTATCGCTACGCTGTACGAACGCATCTTGGGACGTGTGTCTGTACACGATGTGATTCATCCTACTACCGGAAAGCTGATTGTAGCTTCGGGCGAAGAGATTACCGAAAGCATTGCTGAGGAAATCGAAAACTCTCCGATAGAAAGCGTGGAAATCCGTTCGGTATTGACGTGCGAATCGAAGAAAGGTGTTTGTGCAAAATGTTACGGACGTAATTTGGCTACCAGCCGTATGGTACAGAAAGGTGAAGCAGTGGGTGTCATTGCAGCACAGTCTATTGGTGAACCGGGTACTCAGTTGACTTTGCGTACCTTCCATGCCGGAGGTATCGCAGGCAATATGGCAGCAAATGCAAGTATTGTAGCAAAGAATGACGCACGTCTGGAATTTGAAGAATTGCGTACAGTAGATGCAGTAGAAGAAACTGGCGAACCTGTGAAGATTGTTGTAGGTCGGTTGGCCGAAGTCCGGTTTATCGATGTAAATACAGGCATTGTCTTGTCTACCCACAATGTACCTTACGGTTCTAAGTTGTATGCTTCGGATGGCGAAGTGGTAGAAAAGGGCAAGCTGATTGCGAAGTGGGACCCGTTCAACGCTGTAATCGTAACCGAGGTTTCAGGTAAGATTGCTTTCGAGTCGGTTATCGAAAACGTGACTTATAAAGTGGAATCCGATGAAGCTACCGGTTTGCGTGAAATCATCATTACTGAATCGAAAGATAAAAACAAGATACCTTCGTTGCATATTACCGATGAGAATGGCAACGAAATCCGTACTTATAACTTGCCGGTAGGTGGTCACGTGGTTGTAGAAGACAAACAGACCGTGAAGGCAGGTGATATCTTGGTGAAGATTCCGCGTGCCGTAGGTAAGGCGGGTGATATCACCGGTGGTTTGCCTCGTGTGACTGAGTTGTTCGAAGCACGTAACCCGTCCAATCCTGCCGTAGTATCCGAAATCGACGGTGAGGTGACGATGGGTAAGATTAAACGTGGTAACCGTGAAATTATTGTGACTTCGAAGACGGGTGATGTAAAGAAGTACCTTGTTGCATTGTCTAAGCAGATTCTGGTACAGGAAAATGACTATGTACGTGCTGGTACACCGTTGTCCGATGGTGCCATTACGCCTGCCGACATCTTGGCTATCAAGGGACCTACGGCTGTACAGGAATACATCGTTAATGAAATCCAGGATGTGTACCGTCTGCAGGGTGTGAAGATTAACGACAAGCACTTTGAGATTATCGTACGCCAGATGATGCGTAAGGTACAGATTGACGAGCCGGGCGATACTCGCTTCTTGGAACAACAGGTGGTAGACCGTCTGGAGTTCAATGAAGAAAACGACCGTATCTGGGGCAAGAAAGTTGTAGTTGACGCAGGTGATTCGCAGAATCTCCAGCCGGGGCAGATTGTTACGGCACGTAAGTTACGTGACGAGAACAGTATGCTGAAACGCCGTGACTTGAAATTGGTAGAGGTACGTGATGCTATTCCTGCGACTTCTACACAGATTCTGCAAGGTATTACCCGTGCCGCATTGCAGACTTCCAGCTTCATGTCGGCTGCATCCTTCCAGGAAACGACGAAGGTGCTCAACGAAGCTGCTATCAATGGTAAGGTAGACCGTTTGGAAGGTATGAAGGAAAATGTGATTTGCGGTCACTTGATTCCTGCAGGTACCGGACAGCGCGAGTTCGATAAGATTATTGTAGGTTCGAAAGAAGAATACGACCGTATCCTTGCCAACAAGAAAAATGTGCTCGACTATAACGAAGTAGAATAATCATTATCTCTTTGGTGTTTATCATAGAAAGCTCCCGCCCGTTAAGGGGTAGGGAGTTTTTTTGGTAGTACGCTCGGCATGAGTATTAGCTAACGGGTGCAAGTCCCCAATGAGCCCTAAAGAAAACTACTTCGTTTTCTTCCTACTTGATTCCATGCGAGTTGGGGATGAAGGATGCCGGAGACACCAAGTGGGGCAATTTATATGATTCGGCAAATAGTCAATGCAGGCACGCATACATATCGTTGCACAGCCTCGCGAAAGTATATGCGTGAAGCTGTGCCTATACTTTCACAGGTAGGGTATACAGCGTTACAATTGTAACGGGGAAAATGTTTTTGCTTCTACAAATTGTTTGGCAAAATGCAGAAGTTTTGTATTTTCGCACGCCAAATACAAGTAATTAAACGGAATAGAAATATGAAACGATTGCTTAGCTTGGTTGCGTTCTTCAGCCTTGTGCTATGCTGCTATGCGCAGTCCGTTTATTCGGGCAAGGTGATGGACGAGAAGGACCAATCTCTTTCGTATGCCAATGTAGTATTGTTATTCCTTCCTGATTCCGCTTTCGTGACGGGAACGGTAAGTGATGAAAGTGGAAGTTTTACTTTAAAGGCAAATCAAAACGACTTGTTGCTCCGTGTTTCCTCTATCGGTTATACTACCATATATAATAAGGTAGAGAAACCGGATTTGGGAACCATTCGATTGATGCCCGATGCCCAGCTATTAGGCGAAGTGGTGGTAAAGGGTGATTTGCCCAAAATACAGTTGAAAGGCGATGCACAGGTAACGAATGTGCAAAACACCATCTTGGAGAAGGCAGGCACAGGCAATGACTTGTTGAACAAACTTCCGGGAGTGTCGGCAGAAGAAGGTACGGTAAATGTCTTTGGAGCGGGTGAGCGGAAATCTATATCAACGGGCGCAAGATGCGCAATGCTTCGGAGCTGGACCAGCTTTCTTCGGATAATGTGAAGCGAGTGGAGGTGGTGCGCAATCCCGGTGCACGTTATGATGCGACGGTGAAAGCCGTGGTGCGTATCTATACCCGAAAATCGCAGGGCGAAGGATTCGGTTTCGATAACCGCTTTTCCACTTATTACAAGTATGGCTGGATGGTGCTCGACCAGTTCAATTTCAATTACCGTAAGGATAAGTTCGATTTAGGGGAATGCTGTATGGAGCGAATACGCGCGGAGGGGACGACAAGACGTGGTGACTGAGATCTTTCTTGATAAGGTGTGGAGGCAGTCGAACGCTTTGCGTCCCCGGGGCACGACCAGGATTTGATCGCCATGCTTTCGCTCAATTACCAGTTGGACGAAAATCATTCGCTGGGTATGTGTTACGAGTTCGACCGCAAACCCCGGTATATGTGGAACATTGATTCATACGCCGAGGTGACCCAAGATGAAGTACTTTATGAGGAGAATGTCAGCACAGGCTGGCAGAACCGTCCCGGAACCAGCCATTCGTTGAATGTTTACTATAACGGGCAGGTGGGCGACTGGAATATCGACTTCAATGCCGACGGGCTTTGGTCGTACCGGAAGATGTTGCAGGATATGAGCAAAAGATATACCTTGGCGGGTGAGGATGCACAGGAGTAGCGTGTTACCAGTTATAACAAGGACGAGAATACCCTTTATGCCGCCAAGCTGGTGGTGAGCCGTCCGGTGTGGCAGGGCAATCTTTCGTTTGGAGGTGAATATACTTATACCGACCGCATCAATAATTATGTCAATGAGCAAGGCATCCTCAACGATGACCATAGCAATATCCGCGAAGATGCCGTTTCGGTCAGGTGTACGTTATGAGCACTTGGTTTCTGATTACTACGAAAACGGTGTCCGTATCGATGGACAAAGCCGTACGTACGACAATGTGTTCCCTTCCTTTTCGCTTGCAATGCCTGTGGGAAAGGCGGAACTTTCGCTCAGCTATACTTCGAAGAGTAAGTACAAAGGTACAGGTGCCGGACAGGAGCAGCGGAGCCGGATGTGATTTTAAGTTTGTAAGTTTTTAAGTTTTTGAGTTCCTTTGATGTTTAACTCAAGAACTTACGAACTTAAAAACTCAAGAACTTAAAACCTTACAAACTAACCTACAGGCTGTTGATCTCTTCCTCGGACAAGCCGCTGCATTTGATGATAATGCCCACGGGTACACTTTCGGCTTTAAGTTGCTTGGCTATTTCAATTGCTTTTTCTTTTGCTCCTTCTTTCCGACCTTTTTCAAGTCCTTCTTTCCGTCCTTTTTCAATACCGATTTTCTCTCCTTTCTTAAACCCTTTCTTTTCACCTTTCAGTTCTGCCGTATCAATGGTATTTTTCCAGTCACGATACGTTTTCAAGCTTTCCTCGTAGCTGTCGTATTCCGTCTTGGTGAACTTGGCAATCTCAGCGGCTTCGAATAGCTTGGTGAAGATGCGTTCCTGCAGGGCTTTGGGGCGTTCCATCAGGCGTGAGAGGTTGCGCAACACGAAGAGCCATTTCTCGAACATGCCGTTCAGTTCTTCTTCGCTTTTGTTGAACTTGGGCATTTCCAGGTAAATGAAAGTCAGCTTGTCATAAAACACTTCTTTGGTCCGGGTGTCCATGAGCTTCACTTCGTGGTGATAGAAATCATCGCCCTGCTCATCGAAAGTGAAGTTGAGGATGCCGATGACATATACGGCTTTCAGCCGGTAGTTCCATTCCTTTATCATTTGTTGGTCACGAATAGGAAATGTTGTATAGAATAGAATCCTGTCCTTGAAGAACTGCTGCTCTCCCCGCTGCATTTCTACCAGTATCTTCTCTCCTTTTTCATTTTCGCAATACACATCGAACACCGCCTTGCGGTCTGCCTCGCCGGTGCCTAAATGCTCCGTATTGAGGTAGGTCAGGTCTTTCACCACTTCTTTTCCGTGCAGGAGGCTGTTGATGAAGCTGATGAGCAGGTCCTTGTTTATTTCGGTACCGAACAGTTTCTTGAATCCGAAGTCGGTGTAGGGGTTGACGTATCTGTCGCTGAGTTCTCTTCTGTCCATAATTGCCGATGTTTTAGGAATGTAACGTATGCAAATATAGTATTTTTTTGTAATTTGCGAAGACTGATTTTTTATTTCCTTGTGCCTCTGTCTGTTTGCATTTTAATTGTATCTTTGCAGGCATAAAAGGACAAGCCATGAAACCGAATGCCGTAACCTGCCTATTGTTGATTTTCTGTGTGATGAACCTGTTCTTCGGCTGCTCTCAGCGGAAAGCCGCTCCTTTGCCCGAACTGGAGCGGGCGGAAGCGGTGATGTTCGACCATCCCGACAGTGCCCTGCGTATCTTAGAATCTATGCCCATGCCTGCGGATAAGGAGCAGCATGCCTTGTGGTGTTTGCTGGTGACGCAGGCGGAATGCAAACAGTTATTGCCTGTTGCTTCTGATTCACTTATCAGTATTGCATATAATTATTATAAACCAACAGAAGATGTCCGACGCAAAGCTATGGCTGCACTTTATATGGGTACGGTTAATCATCAATTATACAAGGCAGAGGAAGCGCAGGCTTTCTATTTGGAAGCCGCAACGGAAGTGAAAAAGACTTCCGACTTTAAATTGGGATATTTAATTATGTCTGGATTGGGCAATCTTTATCTTTATCGTAATTTACCGGATGAGGCATGGGAAGCCTGCCAAAAAGCCTATGATTACGCAGTAAAAGCCGATTATAAACGGTATGAAATGGCATCCTTATTTTATATGGCAAGATGTCATAGCATAAAAGAAGACTTTGATAAAGCTCTTTCATTTTATGAACAGACTCTTGAATTGGCTGACAGTTTGAATATTAGAAATTTCTACTATACGATAAAAGAGGAAATAGCAGGAGTGTATTCCCGCTTAAAGCAATACGATAAAGCACTGGCTTTGGAGAAAGAAGCAATTAGAAATGTTCAGCCCACTGCACAAACCTATTATAGCATGGGAATAAATTATCTAAATCTAAGCCGATACGATTCTGCCTATTCTTGTTTTAAAAAAGCGTTGAATACATCCAATGTCTACACGCGCAAGGCTGCATATACAGGACTATTTTATTTATGTCATCAGCCTCAGTACCAGAAACACCTGCTTTCTGTTTGTGATTCGTTGCGTTTATATGAAGATTCGGTTCGAAAATTAGATAAGAGCAAGGAGATAATGGTCTATAAGAAGCAATACGATCACCAAAAGCTGATAAATAAAAATCAGCAGTTGGAATTGGACAAGGCAAATTCCACTCGTTTGCTTCTTTTGTTGGCTGTCATAGCCTTAATTTTGCTTGTTTTTTTAGTCTATTTCTATCAGCGTAGGAAAGTCGCTATACATGAAAAAGAAGAAGAACTGAACCGTCTGGGCTTGCGGCTTCACGAGCATGAATCGCTGATGGACCGGAATAACGCTTACATTGCGGAACTGGAAGCGCAGATAGCCGAGGGGCGTGAGGCTTCGGACCAGTTGGGTGAGCAAGAGGAAACGCTTGCCTCCCTACGTAAGGAAAACGATTCCTTGCGCCGTGATGCGGACCGCTTGCGTAAGGAAATGGAGAAGCTCCGCCTCCCTTCGGAAGAGTCGGGAGGTACAGAACGCATCGCCGCAGAACTTCGCCAGACCAGGTAGGAGAACGAGGAGCTCCGCATCCGCATGCTGGAAAGATACCCCGAGCTTTCCTCCCTCCATGCCCATCCGGTGTACCTTCAGGCGGAAGGCATGTCACGGCTCCGCCAGATATGCGATACGGTGTACGGGGGCTTTTGCCGGCGCCTCTCGCAATCCGTCCCTTCGCTGAGCGAATACGAGGTGGAGCTGTGCTGCCTGATCAAGCTCCGCTTCACTGTCGGTGAGATAGCCGCCCTGCTGGGCATTTCCCCTTCCTCGGTCTCTACCAGCAAGCACCGTGTGAAGAAGAAAATCTATTCGTGCCTCGGCATCACGGACAAGAAGAGCCTGGACTTATGGGTTTGGGAAGCCTGAACATGCCGCATCTGTATAGATTCGGCTTTCCTTAAAATTTGTAATCCGTTTATTATAAGCTGTTTATAGGAACGGTGCTGTATAGATGGATTTCTTGTTTCATCGGATAATAGTCTTTAACTTTGCGCCAAACAAAACAAAGACAATCGACTGAAATGAGACAGATTTTATCCTTCTTGCTGTGTCTGTGTGCGGCATCCAGCCTTCCGGCGCAGACCTACACGGGCAAGGTAACGGACGAGAAAAACCAGCCCTTGCCCTACGCCAATGTAGTATTGTTATCCTTTCCCGATTCCGCTTTTGTGACAGGAACGGTGAGTGACGAATCGGGTGCTTTTACTTTGAAAAGTGAGAAGCCGGACTTGCTGCTCCGGGTCTCTTCCATTGGCTATGCCACTCTATATAATAAGGTAGAGAAACCGGACTTGGGAACCATCCAGCTTTTGCCCGATGCGCAGTTGTTAGGCGAAGTGGTTGTAAAGGGAGACTTGCCTAAAGTGCGCCTGAAAGGGGATGCCATGGTAACGAATGTAGCGGGCACGATTTTGGAAAAGGCAGGTACAGGAAATGATTTGCTTGACCGCATTCCGGGCGTTTCAGCAAATGATGGTACGGTGAATGTATTTGGAAGCGGCAATGCGGTTATTTACATCAATGGCAGAAAGATGAGAAACAGTTCGGAGCTTGACCAGCTTTCGTCGGACAATGTCAAAAGCGTGGAAGTGGTGCGCAATCCGGGCGCACGTTATGAAGCATCGGTGAAGGCTGTGATACGTATTATTACTAAAAAGGCGCAGGGCGAAGGCTTCGGTTTCAATAACCGCTTCTACACTTCTTACCAATACGATTGGAATGTGCTCGACCAGTTCAATTTTAATTACCGCAAAGGAGGGTTTGACTTGGGAGGGATGCTGTTCGGTGTAAACCAGAAATTTGAAGACAATAAGACTATAATACAACGCACTTACCTTGATAAGGTATGGGAACAAGCTTCGGGTTTTAACAGCCCCTATCACTCGCAGACCTTGTCCGCCATGCTTTCGCTGAACTACCAGTTCAATGAGAACCATTCTATAGGCGCACGTTATGATTTCGACCGTAGACCGAAGAATCTGCAGCATATCAGTATGGAGACTTCTGTAACCCGGGACGAAAACGAATATGAAAGGAGCCAAAGCACGGGAATGTCGGATTACACGGATACCAGACACCTGCTGAACATGTATTACAACGGGTGTGCCGGAGACTGGAGCCTTGATTTCAACGCTGACGGCATGTGGACGGAAAGTAAAAACCCACAATATACAGATGAACTGGTAACCCCTGCCGGAGGTGTACAGACAGAACAGTCCGTTACGACCCTTGCCTTGACAGAGAACCGGCTTTATGCCGCCAAGCTGATAGCTGAACATCCCCTATGGAGCGGGAATCTTTCCGTCGGGACTGAATATACATACAGCAGCCAGATGAGCCGATATACTAATAAGGAAGGGATTCTGGAGGACAATCACAATGACATTAAGGAAAATGCCGTTTCGGCTTTTGCGGAATATGCCTACAGCTTCGGTAATCTTCAAGCGAGGAAGGAGTGCGTTATGAACATCTGAAATCGGATTATTACGAAGACGGGGTGAAAAGTGCCGAGCAAAGCCGTGTGTATGACAACGTCTTCCCTTCCGTGTCCCTCGCCTTTCCAATAGGGAAGGTACAGACCCAGCTGACCTATTCGGGCAATATCAAACGGCCGGATTATTACGATTTGCGAAGCGGCATCAGTTATGTCAACCGTTATAGCTACGAAAGTGGGAATCCTTATTTGGAACCCGCTATCGAACATGTCGTTTCGTTGAACATGTCGTACGGCTGGCTGTACCTAAATGTGAATTACATCCATGGGAAAGACGTTGAAATACAATACAGCCGGGCTTATTCAGAAGAGAATCCCGCTGTTTCCCTGTTGACCCATATTAACGCTCCGGAAATAGACAAACTGAATGCCACGTTCACCTTGTCTCCGTCCGTAGGCATCTGGTCGCCCCAGCTTACCCTTATGTTTAACCAGCAATGGTTTAGGGTAGACACACCGGAAGGCCGACGTAATTTCAACAATCCTGTCGGCGTGTTCCAATGGGATAACACGTTTGCTTTTCCAAAAGGTTTTCAGTTCAACTTGGACATGATGGTCTCTACACGAGGCGATGAAGAGACTATCAAGTATATGAAGCCATACGGGGCACTGAATTGCTCCCTTTATAAAAGTTTTTTCAGCGGCTGTCTCAGCTTTCAACTGAAAGCTAATGACCTGTTGAATACGTCTCAGCCTGAATGTACGCTTTATAGTGGAAACCGTACGATTTGGGTGGATGCTGAATCACGTCGCAGCATTGCCTTGACTGTCCGCTACAAATTCAACGCCACAAAGAGTAAGTACAAAGGTACAGGTGCCGGTCAGGAGCAGCGGAGCCGGATGTGATTTTAAGTTTGTGAGTTTTTTAGTTCTTGAGTTTTTAAGTTTCTCTTATGCTTAACTCAAGAACTTACGAACTTAAGAACTAAAAAACTTACAAACTAACCTACAGGCTGTTGATTTCTTCTTCGGACAAGCCGCTGCATTCAGCAATTATGCTGATTGCAACTCCTTTAGCTTTTAGGCTTTGCGCCATTTCAATTGCTTTTTTCTTTGCTCCTTTTTCAATACCGATTTTTTCTCCTTCTTTCAGTCCTTCCTTGCGTCCTTCTTTCAGTCCTTCCTTGCGTCCTTCTTCCTTCGATTTAATTTTCGCAGTATCAATGGTATTTTTCCAGTCCCGGTAGATTTTCAGGCTTTCTTCGTAGCTGTCGTATTCGGTCTTGGTGAACTTGGCAATCTCAGCGGCTTCGAAGAGTTTGGTGAAGATGCGTTCCTGCAGGGCTTTGGGACGTTCCATCAGGCGTGAGAGGTTGCGCAACACGAAGAGCCATTTCTCGAACATGCCGTTCAGTTCTTCTTCGCTTTTGTTGAACTTGGGCATTTCCAGGTAAATGAAAGTCAGCTTGTCATAAAACACTTCTTTGGTCCGGGTGTCCATGAGCTTCACTTCGTGGTGATAGAAATCATCGCTCTGCTCATCGAAAGTGAAGTTGAGGATGCCGATGACATAGACGGCTTTCAGCCGATAGTCCCATTCGCCTTTCTGTCCCTGTTCGCGGATGGGAAAAGTGGCATAATAAAGGCTGCGATCTTTAAAGAACTGTTGTTCTCCGCGCTGCATTTCTACCAGTATTTTCTCTCCTTTTTCATTTTCGCAATACACATCGAACACCGCCTTGCGGTCTGCCTCGCCGGTGCCTAAATGCTCCGTATTGAGGTAGGTCAGGTCTTTCACCACTTCTTTTCCGTGCAGGAGGCTGTTGATGAAGCTGATGAGCAGGTCCTTGTTTATTTCGGTGCCGAACAGCTTCTTGAATCCGAAGTCGGTATAGGGGTTGACGTATCTGTCGCTGAGTTCTCTTCTGTCCATAATTGCCGGTGTTTTAGGAATGTAACGTATGCAAATATAGTGTTTTTTTTGTAATTTGCGAAGACTGATTTTTATTTCCTTATGCCTCTGTCTGTCTGTTTGTATTTTAAATTCTTATGCAGGCATAAAAGGGTCAGTCATGAAACGAATACATCAAGCCAAGAAAAACTTTTTGGGGAAATTCAGAACAGCTTCTTAATTGTCTGATGAAATTTCGTAGGCATTCGAACCAATGCTTGCTGATTGCCGTTTTTCCAGATAGTATCATAGCAAGGCGCAGTTGGCTGCGGAAGCCCGCGGATATGGGTGCGTCGGCACATACATATAAGTCCATCCGTTGTAAGATTATTAATCTTCAGGCTGCAAGATTATTAATCTTACAAGCGGAAGATTATTAATCTTACACCAGGCGAAGTTATCTGCGGCTGTTCCATTTTGCCGTTTCAGTTATCTTTGTGGATTGTGGCAGTCAACTGGAATGACTTGTGAATATATCTTCGTCCTCAAATGAATATATACATGAAATCTAAATATTTATTTAACCTTTTTATGCAATTTTACATCTACGGGAAAGGGATGATTCTTCTCTTGGGACATAGAATCCTGAAAGTCATTGTATAATGATCCGTATTGTCATCTTTGAAGTTTGTGACGGATGTTCTCCGGCTGGGTAAGCTCTATGCCTTTCTCTCTGACTAATCAGTTTGCGGAAAAGAAAGGAGAAAATTTTATCGTTATCAGAATTTTATGCAAAAACAGTTTGTGTATTAAAAAGTTATTTGTAATTTTGCAGCCCGAAATGTATAGTTTCGGCTTGATATAGGAAAACAAAATAAATATAACAATATAAATAATTAAAAATCAAACAAAATGCCTACTATTCAACAGTTAGTAAGAAAAGGAAGAAAGGTTTTGGTTGAGAAGAGTAAATCTCCGGCACTTGACTCATGTCCGCAAAGACGTGGTGTATGTGTGCGTGTTTACACTACAACTCCGAAGAAACCGAATTCTGCAATGCGTAAAGTTGCTCGTGTGCGTCTGACAAACTCTAAGGAAGTGAACTCTTATATTCCGGGAGAAGGCCACAACTTGCAGGAACACTCTATTGTATTGGTACGTGGCGGTCGTGTGAAAGACCTTCCGGGTGTACGTTATCACATCGTTCGTGGCACATTGGATACGGCCGGCGTGGCAGGACGTACGCAAAGACGTTCTAAGTACGGTGCTAAACGTCCGAAACCGGGACAGGCAGCTCCGGCAGGAAAGGGTAAGAAGTAATATCTGCTGCGGGTATACAGAAAATTATTAATCCGTTTTGGTTTGCAGGAAAGCTTTAAGGTTGAGTAAATGTCTCGGAGGAGGCGTTGAAGAAAACAAAAGGTGCAGCCCCAAACTAAACATTATTATCAAAACAAAATGAGAAAAGCAAAACCTAAAAAACGTATCATTCTTCCGGATCCCGTATTCAACGATCCGAAGGTTTCTAAATTTGTAAACCACTTGATGTATGACGGTAAGAAGAATACTTCTTACGAAATCTTCTACAAAGCATTGGATGTGGTAGGAACAAAGCTTCCGGGCGAAGAAAAATCAGCATTGGAAGTGTGGAAAAAAGCATTGGACAATGTAACTCCTCAGTTGGAAGTGAAGTCTCGCCGTATTGGTGGTGCCACTTTCCAGGTTCCGACTGAGATCCGTCCCGAACGTAAGGAGTCTATTTCAATGAAAAACCTGATCGCTTTTGCACGTAAACGTGGTGGAAAATCGATGGCTGACAAATTGGCTGCTGAAATTCTGGATGCATATAACGAACAGGGCGGTGCTTTCAAGCGTAAGGAAGATATGCATCGTATGGCTGAAGCTAACCGTGCATTTGCTCACTTCAGATTCTAATCAAGTATAATTAATTTAAGAAGGAACAGAAAATGGCTAAACATGATTTGCATTTGACCCGTAACATTGGTATTATGGCTCACATCGATGCCGGTAAAACCACTACTTCAGAACGTATTCTGTTTTATACTGGTTTAACTCACAAAATCGGTGAAGTTCATGATGGCGCTGCTACGATGGACTGGATGGAACAGGAGCAGGAACGTGGTATCACGATTACCTCTGCTGCTACAACCACTTACTGGAATTATGCGGGCAACAAGTATAAGATCAACTTGATCGATACTCCGGGGCACGTGGACTTTACTGCTGAGGTAGAACGTTCGTTGCGTGTGCTGGACGGTGCTGTTGCTACTTATTGTGCCGTAGGTGGCGTTGAGCCGCAGTCGGAAACGGTATGGCGTCAGGCTGACAAGTACAATGTTCCCCGTATCGGTTATGTCAACAAAATGGACCGTTCGGGCGCGGACTTCTTCGAAGTGGTACGTCAGATGAAAGATGTATTGGGCGCTAATCCGTGTCCGGTAGTTGTTCCTATCGGTGCCGAAGAAAACTTCAAGGGATTGGTTGACTTGATCAAGATGAAAGCTATCTATTGGCATGATGAAACCATGGGTGCCGATTATGAGGTAGAGGATATCCCGGCAAACTTGGTTGACGAAGCGAATGAATGGCGCGATAAAATGCTGGAAAAAGTAGCTGAGTTCGACGAAGCTTTGATGGAAAAGTACTTCGATGATCCTTCTACGATTACGGAAGAAGAAATCCTGCGTGCTTTGCGTGCCGGAACTTTGAAGATGGAAATCGTGCCGATGTTGTGCGGTTCTTCGTTTAAGAATAAGGGCGTGCAGACATTGTTGGATTATGTATGTGCATTCTTGCCTTCTCCGTTGGATACTCCGAATATTGTGGGTACAAACCCCTCTACCGGAGCTGAAGAAGACCGTAAGCCGAGCGAAGATGAAAAAACTGCTGCTTTGGCATTTAAGATTGCTACCGACCCGTATGTAGGCCGTCTGACTTTCTTCCGTGTTTATTCTGGTAAGGTTGAGGCAGGTTCTTATATCTACAATTCTCGTTCTGGAAAGAAAGAACGTGTTTCGCGTCTGTTCCAGATGCATTCTAACAAGCAGAATCCGGTAGAGGTAATTAGTGCTGGTGATATTGGTGCTGGGGTAGGTTTCAAAGATATCCGCACCGGTGATACACTGTGTGACGAAACTGCTCCGATCGTATTGGAATCTATGGATTTCCCGGAACCGGTTATCGGTATTGCAGTAGAGCCGAAGACTCAGAAAGATTTGGACAAGCTGTCTAACGGTTTGGCTAAGCTGGCTGAAGAAGATCCGACCTTTACTGTACGCACAGACGAGCAGACCGGTCAGACCATCATCTCGGGTATGGGTGAGCTTCACTTGGATATCATCATCGACCGTTTGAAACGTGAATTCAAGGTTGAATGTAACCAAGGCCGTCCGCAGGTAAACTACAAGGAAGCTATCACAAAGACTGTGGAATTGCGTGAAGTGTATAAGAAGCAGTCGGGTGGTCGCGGTAAGTTTGCCGATATCATCGTTACCGTAGGACCGGTTGACGAAGACTGGACACAAGGTGGATTGCAGTTCATCGATGAGGTGAAAGGTGGTAATGTGCCTAAGGAATTCATTCCTTCTGTACAGAAAGGTTTCCAGACAGCTATGAAGAATGGTGTGTTGGCAGGATTCCCGCTTGACTCTTTGAAGGTTGTGCTGAAAGATGGTTCGTTCCACCCGGTAGACTCTGACCAGCTGTCATTCGAAATCTGTGCCATCCAGGCTTATAAGAACGCTTGCGTGAAGGCAGGTCCTGTATTGATGGAGCCGATTATGAAGCTGGAAGTCGTTACTCCGGAAGAAAATATGGGTGACGTAATCGGTGACTTGAACAAACGTCGTGGCCAGGTAGAAGGTATGGAGACAAGCCGTTCGGGTGCCCGTATCGTGAAGGCGATGGTTCCGCTTGCAGAAATGTTCGGCTATGTAACTGCCTTGCGTACGATTACCTCGGGTCGTGCAACCTCTTCAATGAGTTACGACCATCATGCTCAAGTATCTTCTTCTATCGCTAAGGCTGTTCTGGAAGAAGTGAAAGGCCGTACCGATTTGGTATAATCAAAAAAATAGCTTGAAGCCTATGGGGGTTAGCGAATGACTCTTAACCCTCATGCTTCATCTTATTGGATAATCATCTATTAATATAATAAAAGGAAAATGAGTCAGAAAATCAGAATTAAATTGAAATCTTACGATCACAACTTGGTAGACAAGTCTGCTGAGAAGATTGTAAAGACTGTAAAAGCTACAGGTGCTATTGTGAGCGGTCCGATTCCATTGCCTACTCATAAGCGTATCTTTACAGTAAACCGTTCGACTTTCGTTAATAAAAAGTCGCGTGAACAGTTCGAATTGTCTTCTTACAAGAGACTGATTGACATCTATAGCTCAACTGCCAAGACAGTGGATGCATTGATGAAATTGGAATTGCCGAGTGGAGTAGAAGTAGAAATTAAAGTTTAATGAATTAAAAATTAACTGAAATGCCAGGATTATTAGGAAAGAAAATCGGAATGACATCCGTTTTCAGTGCTGATGGTAAGAATGTACCATGCACTGTTATCGAAGCTGGTCCCTGTGTAGTTACTCAGATTAAGAGCGTAGAAAAAGATGGCTATGCAGCTGTTCAGTTGGGCTTCCAGGAAATGAAGGAAAAGCATACAACCAAACCGCTGATGGGTCACTTCAAAAAAGCAGGAGTAACTCCCAAGAGACACTTGGCCGAGTTCAAAGATTTCTCAGAAGAATTGAATTTAGGTGACACAATTACCGTAGAACTGTTCAATGATGCTCCGTATGTGGATATAATCGGAACATCGAAGGGTAAAGGTTTTCAAGGCGTCGTTAAACGTCATGGCTTCGGTGGTGTAGGTCAGACTACTCACGGCCAGCACAACCGTGCCCGCAAACCGGGTTCTATCGGTGCATGTTCTTATCCCGCAAAGGTGTTCAAAGGAATGCGCATGGGAGGTCAAATGGGTGGTGGTAGAGTTACTACTCACAACTTGCAAGTATTAAAAGTAATTCCTGAACATAACCTGCTGTTGATTAAGGGCTCTGTTCCAGGTTACAAAGGTTCAATCGTAATAATTGAGAAATAATGGAAGTTAATGTATTAAATATTAAAGGTGAAGATACCGGAAGAAAAGTTGTCTTGAATGACGCCATCTTCGGCATCACTCCGAATGACCACGCTATCTATTTGGCTGTAAAGCAGTACTTGGCTAATCAGCGTCAGGGTACTCACAAGTCAAAAGAAAGAAGTGAAATAAGTGGTTCTACTCGTAAATTGGGCCGTCAGAAAGGTGGCGGTGGTGCACGTCGCGGTGATATCAATTCTCCGCTGTTGGTTGGCGGTGCACGTGTGTTTGGTCCGAAACCTCGTGACTACAGCTTTAAGTTGAACAAGAAAGTGAAATCGTTGGCCCGTAAGTCTGCTTTGTCTTATAAGGCTCAGGCAAATAACATTGTTGTGGTGGAAGACTTCACATTTGAAGCTCCGAAGACAAAAGATTTCGTAAATGTTGTGAATAATCTTAAAGTAGCTGGTAAGAAGTTACTGATGGTTTTGCCGGAAGCAAATAAAAACGTATATTTGTCAGCTCGTAATTTAGAGCGTACAAATTTGGCGATTGCTTCTGCGCTGAATACTTATGTGGTATTGAACGCAGAAACTCTTGTTGTTACAGAGAATGCATTGAAAGCTATCGAGGAAACCTTAATTAAATGATTATAGGAGGCTGAAAGTAATATGGGAATGATTGTTAAACCGTTGGTTACAGAAAAAATGACGGCTATTACAGATAAGATGAACAACCGTTTCGGGTTCATCGTACGTCCGGAAGCCAACAAATTGGAAATTAAGAGTGAAATCGAAGCTTTGTATAACGTGACCGTGTTGGATGTAAACACGATGCGTTATCAAGGGAAAAACAAAACTCGTTATACAAAATCAGGCTTGATCAAAGGTCGCAAGAACGCTTTCAAGAAAGCAATTGTTACCTTGAAAGAAGGCGATACTATTGATTTTTATAGTAATATTTGATATAGAAGATGGCAGTACGTAAATTTAAGCCCACAACACCGGGGCAGAGACACAAAATTATTGGTACTTTTGAAGAGATTACTGCATCGGTACCAGAAAAATCTCTTGTGTATGGAAAGCGTTCTACGGGTGGTCGTAACAACGTAGGTAAGATGACAATGCGCTATATAGGTGGCGGTCATAAGAGAAAATATCGTATCATCGATTTCAAGAGAAACAAAGACGGTGTTCCGGCAGTTGTTAAAACTATTGAATACGATCCGAACCGTTCGGCTCGTATCGCTCTGTTGTTTTACGCTGACGGAGAAAAAAGATATATCATTGCTCCTAATGGATTGCAAGTAGGCAGCACATTGATGTCGGGAGCGGATGCGACGCCTGAGATTGGTAACGCGCTTCCGTTGGATAACATCCCTGTCGGTACTGTAATTCATAACATTGAATTGCGTCCGGGACAAGGAGCTGCACTGGTAAGATCGGCTGGTAATTTTGCTCAATTGACTTCTCGTGAGGGACGTTATTGTGTGGTTAAATTGCCTTCTGGCGAATTGAGACAAATCTTGGGTGCTTGCAAGGCTACTATTGGTAGTGTAGGTAACTCTGACCATGCGTTGGAGTCTTCTGGTAAGGCAGGCCGCTCTCGCTGGTTGGGACGTCGTCCGCACAACCGTGGTGTTGTTATGAACCCTGTTGATCACCCGATGGGTGGTGGTGAAGGACGTCAGTCTGGAGGTCATCCGAGATCACGCAAAGGTTTGTATGCTAAGGGCTTGAAGACAAGATCTCCGAAGAAACAGTCTTCTAAGTATATAATTGAAAGAAGAAAGTAATAACAACTGATTTTAACTGAGAAAATTATGAGTCGTTCATTAAAAAAAGGTCCATATATTAATGTAAAACTGGAAAAGAAAGTGCTTGCCATGAATGAAAGTGGCAAGAAGTCAGTTGTTAAGACGTGGGCCAGAGCTTCAATGATTTCGCCTGATTTCGTTGGGCATACTATTGCAGTTCATAACGGAAATAAATTTATTCCTGTTTATGTTACAGAAAACATGGTGGGACACAAGTTGGGTGAATTTGCCCCGACACGTACATTCCGTGGCCATGCTGGTAACAAGAAAAAATAAACGGACAGGAGCTTTTTGAAATAATAAAAAGTGAAGAATAATGGGAGCAAGAAAAAAAATATCGGCTGAGAAAAGAAAAGAAGCCCGTAAAACCATGTATTTTGCAAAATTGCAAAATGTGCCTACTTCTCCACGTAAGATGCGTCTGGTTGCAGATATGATTCGTGGAATGGAAGTAAATCGTGCACTTGGCGTTTTGAAGTTTTCTTCAAAAGCAGCAGCTGCAAAAGTTGAGAAATTGTTACGCTCTGCTATTGCAAACTGGGAAACGAAAAACGAGCGCAAGGCTGAAGACGGCGAATTGTATGTGACTAAGATTTTTGTTGATGAAGGAGTTACTCTGAAAAGAATGAGACCGGCTCCGCAGGGTAGAGGTTACAGAATTCGCAAACGTTCTAATCATGTGACTCTGTTTGTTGATGCTAAAAATACTAATGATAAAAATTAAACGTAGATGGGACAGAAAGTTAATCCGATAAGCAACCGTTTAGGAATTATCAGAGGATGGGATTCTAATTGGTACGGTGGCAAGAATTATGGTGATGCTTTGCTGGAAGACAGCAAAATTCGTAAATATCTGAATGCCAGACTTGCAAAAGCCAGCGTTTCTAGAATCGTAATCGAACGTACTCTGAAATTGGTGACAATTACTGTATGTACTGCTCGTCCGGGTATTATCATTGGTAAAGGTGGTCAGGAAGTTGACAAGTTGAAAGAGGAGTTGAAGAAGATCACCGATAAAGATATCCAAATCAATATCTTCGAAGTAAAGCGTCCCGAACTTGATGCTGTTATCGTTGCAAACAACATCGCTCGCCAGGTAGAGGGTAAAATCGCTTACCGCCGTGCTATTAAGATGGCTATTGCCAATACGATGCGCATGGGTGCTGAAGGTATTAAGGTTTTGATTTCTGGTCGTTTGAATGGCGCAGAAATGGCGCGTTCTGAAATGTATAAGGAAGGTCGTACACCGTTGCATACTTTCCGTGCAGACATTGATTACTGTCAGGCTGAAGCATTGACAAAGGTCGGTTTGCTGGGCATTAAGGTATGGATTTGCCGGGGTGAGGTTTATGGAAAACGTGAGTTGGCGCCTAACTTTACACAGGCAAAAGAAAACGGCCGTGGCGGAAACGGAAATAACAGTGGCAAGAATTTCCGCAGAAAGAAAAATAACAATCGCTAACGAATTTGAATTTTAGGAATTATGTTACAACCGAAAAAGACAAAATTCAGAAGACAGCAGAAGGGCAGCGCCAAAGGTAATGCACAGCGTGGTCATCAGTTGGCATTTGGTTCTTTTGGAATCAAATCTTTGCAGACCAAATGGATTACGGGTCGTCAGATTGAAGCAGCTCGTATTGCTGTAACTAGATATATGCAACGTCAGGGTCAGATTTGGATCCGCATTTTCCCGGACAAACCGATTACTCGTAAGCCTGCTGACGTACGTATGGGTAAAGGTAAAGGTAATCCGGAAGGATTTGTTGCTCCTGTAACTCCGGGTCGTATCCTGATTGAAGTGGAAGGAGTATCTTTTGATGTAGCTAAAGAAGCTTTGCGCCTGGCGGCACAAAAACTTCCTGTGACTACTAAGTTTATTGTTAGACGTGATTACGACGCAAGTCAAAATGCTTAATTGAGATATGAAGATTGCAGAAATTAGAGAAATACCGACCAGTGAATTGGCTGAAAGAATTCAGACAGAAGTGGCTAATTATAACCAAATGGTGTTGAATCATTCAATCTCTCCGTTGGAAAATACTGCACAAATCAGAACTTTGCGTAGAACGATTGCACGGATGAAGACAGAATTGCGTCAGAGAGAACTCAACAACAAATAACAAGGTCTTATTATGGAAGTAAGAAATTTAAGAAAAGAAAGAACTGGTGTTGTGGTTAGCAACAAGATGGATAAGACTGTTACTGTTGCTGCCAAATTTAAGGAGAAACACCCGATTTATGGTAAGTTCGTTTCGAAGACGAAAAAATATCATGCTCATGACGAAAAGAATGAATGTGCTGTAGGTGATACTGTACGCATCATGGAAACTCGTCCTTTGAGTAAGACTAAGAGATGGAGAGTGGTTGAAATAATTGAAAAAGCGAAGTAATTATGATACAAACAGAATCCAGACTTACAGTATGTGATAACAGTGGCGCAAAAGAAGCTCTTTGCATTCGTGTATTGGGCGGAACGAGAAGACGCTATGCTTCTGTAGGAGATGTGATTGTCGTTTCTGTAAAGAGCGTAATCCCATCAAGTGATATTAAGAAAGGTGCAGTATCTAAGGCTTTGGTCGTACGTACTAAGAAAGAAATCCGTCGTGCTGATGGTTCTTATATTCGTTTTGATGA